>Ga0209810_1004945_pt1 | contig 12378 bp, 10 predicted proteins | sample Coa_R1_7_FD_187159 | JGI IMG/M metagenome (GOLD analysis project Ga0209810, IMG submission 187159) | Surface soil microbial communities from Centralia Pennsylvania, which are recovering from an underground coalmine fire - Coalmine... | ecosystem: Environmental > Terrestrial > Soil > Unclassified...
TGCTGGGCTCGCTGTCGACTCTCAGCCAGCAGGGGCGCTTTGCCCACGGCCTGGGGGATGATCGGGACGCGCCGCTGAGCACCCAGCAGCGGCTGGCCTGGCCAGCGGCGGAGAACTGGCAGGACGCCGCGATCATCCCGATGCTGATCAACGCCCGCCATGTGCTAGGAATCGGCGAGATGCACGTGGCGTTCGTGCCGAACCTGCCGTCGTTCAATACCGGCATCTACCACTACACGGCCGTCGTTACGGGCGAGCCACTGACCTATGACTATGACGTCTGGGACATCACTGCGCCGCGGAGCTGGACCCAGTTGTTCTCCACAGACATGGTGATCTCCAAGACGGGGGACCCCACCCTGCCGTTCTGGAACCGACCGGCGTACGTCGAGTTCGCCAATTCGATCCCGGACCCGAGCACCCCGCTCGGACGCGAAGTCGCGCGGCAGTTTTACCTGCTCGCCCATCTGCCGCTGCCTGACCATTCGGAGGCACAGGTCTACGTCCGGCGAAGCTGGCTGGCAACCTGGAGCGCGCTCCGCGACTGGCCAAGCGCGCAGGTAGATACGACCAGCCCGGACTTCGCCCACCCGTTGACCGCTGGCGGGGATCGCCCGTATGCCACGGATCGGCCCATTGCTGTCGCGCTCGACGGAGTAGCGCGGCGGGCGCTGTTCGCACATCCGCCAGCGGGTAGCGGTGTGACCCGCATCAGCTACCCACTCTCCTCAGTGCCAGAGCGGGCCGAGCTGGCGTTCGGGATCGGGATGCTGCCCGCCTCCTGGAGCGCGCAAGGTGACGGGGTGGAGTTCGCGGTCAAGGTCGTGGATGGTGGCCGGACAGACGAGCTGTTCCGCCGCTACATCGACCCCAAGCACGATCCGAGCGTCCGCCGCTGGCTGGACGTCCAGCTCGATCTGAGCCGCTACGCCGGGCGGCCGATCGAGCTGGTGTTCGAGACCGGCCCTGGCCCGGCGGGCGACAACACGACCGACTGGGCGCTGTGGAGCGAGCCGATCCTGCTCCCGCTCGACCAGAGCCGGCTGGAGCGGCTCGCGCCGTAGCGGTGGCCACACCCCCTGCCCCCCGGCCAACACTCTCCTGCTCGGAGGAGGGCGTGCCGAGGACGCCTCGGGTCAGCGTCGTCGTCGCCGCCTACAACGCCGCCCGCTACGTAGGCGCCACCATCCGCTCGGTGCTGGCTCAGACGTTCCAGGACTTCGACGTGGTGGTGGTGGACGACGGCTCGACTGACGGCACCGCCGAGGTGGTCGCGGCGATTAGCGATCCCCGGATCCGGCTCCTGCGGCAGGCGAACGCGGGGCCAGCCGCGGCGCGCAACTGCGGCATCTTCCAGTCCACCGGAGCGTACGTGGCGATTGTCGATGCCGACGACCAGTGGACGCCGACGAAGCTAGCGGAGCAGGTGGCGCTGCTGGAGGCGCAGCCGCGGGTGGGGGCTTGCTTCACTCACCTGGAGGTGATCGATCCCGACGACCGCTCGCTGGCCGGGACGCTGGAGGAGGCCTGGTTCAACGTCCCACCTCCGGAGAGCGCGGTGGCGCTGGCCGAGCTGCTGGCTACTCGCAATCGGCTGGCGCAGTCGAGCGCGCTGCTGCGCCGGGCAGCGGTGGAGTCGGTCGGCGGCTACGATGTGGACTTCGTCGCGGTGGAGGACTTCGACCTCTGGCTACGACTGCTGCACACCTGGGATGTGGCGGTCATTCCGAAGCCGCTCACACGGTACCGCGTCCACCCGACCAGCCTCACCTCGGCGACGGCTCACTCCTACCGCATGCTCCAGATGGCGCTGATCGTCCAGCGCGCGCTGGCGAGCCTGCCGCTGGAGCGAATCTACCCCTGGCTGAACCAGCCCTATGCCACGCCGGCAGAGCGCGACGAGGCCTATGCCCGGGCCCACCTGGCGCTGGCCGGGCAGCTCCAGAGCTCCGGGTTCGTGGAGCTGCTCCCGGCCGCGCTCGACCAGCTCCACCGGGCGCGAGCGCTGGCACCGGCGCTGGTGAGCCGGGAGATGATTCAGCAGCTCGCGCAGGCGCGGACCCAGGCGCTGACCCTGAACAGCCTGGACGCGTTCTCCTGGCGCACAGTGCTGGAGCGTGGCTGGGCGCGGCTGCGCGCCGGCCCGAGCGGCTGGACAGCGCGGCTGGCGGGCCGCGGAAGGCGGCGCGGTTGACAGCGCCGGGTGCGGCCTCTTACCCTCCGCCGGCTCTGGGGCGTGCTCGCCGCCAGGGCCAGCGCCTCGGAGGCGTGTCCGTGAACGATGGCGGTGCTGCCCATGCGTAGTCCCTGGATCCGCGCCCTGGTCGGCGGCGTGATTAGCGTCGTCTGCGTCGCGCTCGTGCTGCGGGGGGTGCGGCTGGATGAAGTGTGGCGCGCGCTGGCCGCGACCGACCCGGTCGCCATCGGCGCGACCATCCTGGTCATGCTGCTGACCACCGTGGTGCGGACCTGGCGCTGGCAGACGTTGATCGCCGGGCTGGGGCGAGCGCCGTACCTGCCCACCTTTTCCAGCCTGATGGTGGGCTACCTGGTCAACAACATCGTCCCACTGCGCACCGGCGAGCTGGTGCGGGTCTATCTGCTCAACCGGGCGACGTCCCTCAGCCGTGGTGGGCTGCTCGCCACCGTCGCGCTGGAGCGCACGCTGGATGGCCTGTTCCTGGTCGGCTGCCTGGCGGTGCTGGTGCGGCTGCTCCCGTTCCCGGACTGGGCCTACCGTGCCGGGCTGCTCGCCGGGCTGGTGTTCCTGGGGGTGGCGCTGGCGCTGGGGCTCGCCTCCAGCCGCCGCGTCGGGGTGCTGGTACGCTCCCAGGTGCTCGCTCGTCTGCCCGCCCGGCCAGGAACAGCAGCGACGCAACTCTGGGACCGGGTGAGCGAGGGGGTACGTGCGCTACGTCGGCCCGACCGCGCGGCGCTGGTGCTGGCCCAGACCGGCTGCGTCTGGCTGCTGGAGTTCGCCACCGCCTACCTGGCGCTGGTGGCGCTGCGGCTCCAGGTCCCGGTCGCAGCAGCGGTGCTGCTCACCGTGGCGGTCGGCCTGGGCGGGATCGTTCCCTCCGGGCCGAGCGCGGTGGGCACCTACGAGTTCCTGGTGGTCAGCTCGCTGGCGGTGTTCGCGGTCGCCTCGGGGCCAGCGCTCGCGCTGGCGGCGCTGCTCCACGGGCTGACCTTCCTGATGACCAACACTATCGGACTCCTCGCGCTTGCCGCCGGCTGGACCTTCAGCGGCGGAGCCGCCAGCCGCCCCTGGGCCGCGCTCAGCCAGACGCTGCGGGGCGGCGGCCTGGCCAGCCCGGCTCCGAGCCCCCAGGAGCCGAACGGGTAGCGGCGTCAGCGCGCACCCGCCGGCGGGCCGGGGGCCTCCACGACCTGGCCGCGACGGAGGGATGGGTCTTCCAGGCCATCGACTCCGTGCCAGTCCTCCAGAATGTACAGCGGCCGGTGGCGGGCTGCTTCGAGCGTGCGCCAGAGGTATTCGCCCAGTACGCCGAGCATGGTCATCTGGAAGCCGCCGAGCACCAGCACCACGACCATGAGCGAGGCCCAGCCCTCCAGCTCGGTGACGTGCGCCAGACGCATCACGATGATGGCCAGCGCGGACAGGAAGCCGAGCAGGCTGACCAGCAGGCCGAGGTAGGACATCAGCCGCACGGGCTGGTAGGAGAAGGAGACGAAGGCGTCGGCGAACGCCTGAAGCTTGCGGCCGAGCGTCCACTTGGAGCGGCCGAAGCGACGCGCCTGTTTGACGTAGGGGACCTCGGCCTGGGAGAAACCGAGGCGGGCGATCTCGCCGCCCAGGCTGGGGTTGGCGCCGACGGAGCGGAGCAGGGCGTTGACGACCATGCGGTCCAGCAGCGCGAAGTCGGAGCCGCGGCTGGGCAGTCTTACCTGAGTGAAGCGGTTGACCAGCGCGTAGAACAGGCTGGAGAACAGCTTCTCGCTCCAGGGGATGCCCTCGCGGTCCTGGCGCACCGCCCAGACGACTCGGGCGCCGCGCCGCCAGGCGGCGAGCATCTCACGGATCAGCTCCGGCGGGTCCTGCAGGTCGGCGGCGAGGAAGACGGCGCAGTCCCCCCGGCTGTGCTCCAGCCCGGCCAGGATCGCCACATGGCTGCCGCTGTTGCGCGCCAGCCGCAGGTAGGAGCAGTGCTCGCGGCGGGCACACGCCTCCTTCAGCAGGGCCGGAGAGGCGTCCGTGGAGTGGTCGTCGACGAGGATGACGTGGATCCGGGCCTCGGCAGTCTGCGCCACGAGCGCGTCCAGCCGCTCCAGGAGCAGCGGGATGCTCCCTTCCTCGTTGTAGACAGGGATCACCACGTCCAGCACGGGCAGCCGCGACTCGGAGCGGGGAAAGCCATCCAGGCGGATCACTGCGACGCCTCGAACGCGCGAAAGACGCGCCGCTCGGAGACAGAGTCGTCGCGGAAGAGGAACAGCGCGAACTCGTAGGGCATATAGTCGCTCCGCAGCACGATCCGGCGGCTCAGCGCTCGGGCGGCAGTGTAGGCCCAGCAGGGGTCGGTGTGCCAGGCGCCCGGCTTCTGGAAGTCGACATAGGTGCTCATGAAGTCGACGCAGACGGCTTCGCGGGCGAGGCCAAGCATGGCGGCCAGCGCCCGCTGAATGTGCGCCGGATTGTCGCCCGCACTGAGGCGAGCGTTGAAGACGCCGGAGGCGATGACGAAGTCGTGCGGCTCCAGCCCGTGCTCCACCGCGGTGATGTCCATCTCCCGCAGGTCCAGCCCCGGGTGCCGCTCGCGCGCCACCGCGAGCAGGCCGGGCACGAGGTCGATCCCGGTGTAGCGTCCATGCCAGCCGCGCGCGCGCAGGAAGTCGTACAGGTCGGCGAAGCCGCAGCCGACGTCCAGCACCGAGCTGTCCGGCCGGCGCAGCGCGTACTCGGCCAGCACCGTGAAGCGCACCTCCTGCCGCCCCTGCTTCCCCCAGCCGAGGGTCTCCGGCGAGTAGCCGAACTCCGCCAGCCGCGCCTCGTAGCGTTGAATGTACTCCGCCCGGTCGCGTTCGTTCATCGTTCCCCCAGCGCCAGCAGCGCTTGCAGGTTGGCCGACCAGACGTTGCCCAGCTTCTCCTGCGCCACTCCTGCCCCCAGGCGGCGCAGCTCTGCCACCGCCTCGGGGATGCTCACTTCCGGGAAGTCTGAGCCGAACACAAGCCGGCGGTCGAACGTCTGGAGCAGGAAGCGTAGGTCGGCCCCGACCGACGACTCCTGGTAGCGATGCAGGGTGAAGGAGAGGTCGAGCAGGACGTTCGGGCAGTCCCGCAGCGCCTCGGCCAGGTGGAGCACCTCCGTCCCGCCGGCGTGGGCGACGACGAGCGGGAGCGTTGGGAAGCGCCCGGCCAGCTCGTGGAACGTATCGACCACTGGCTTGCGGAGGGCGCCACCCCGGTAGCGCAGCCAGGAGCAGATCCAGACCGGCAGCGGCGGGTCCCAGGCAGCGATCTCCTCGAGCACCGCCAGGCAGCGAGGGTCGAGCGGATCGTAGCGGTTCAGCCGCGGGTGCAGCTTCAGCGCTCGGAACGGGCCACCCCGCAGCGTCGCCCGCAGGGTTCGGGCCGCCTCGGCCTCGCTCGCAGAGGCGGCCGGATTGAAGGAGGCGGCGGGGATGAGGCGCTCCGGGTGGCGGCGGCAGACGTCGAGCACGAAGTCGTTGGGGATGTACCCGGCCAGCGCGACGACGACCGCCTGCTGGACCCCGGCAGCGTCCAGCTCGCGCAGCAGCCGGGCCTCGCTCGCGTCGCAGGCGGTGTCGAACCAGCGGCCGTCTGGCGTAACGTGGGTGAGGCTGTCCAGGATCATCGCGCCTGCGCGGGAGTCGGGAGTGGGTCCATCACGAACTCGAGCCGGGCGATGGCCCGGTCGGCCACGGCCATCGCCTCCTCTCGCGTCTCGCCCCGCGTCACCACGAAGCCCGGGCGGTCGGCGTCGGAGGCGACCGGGCCGACGACCCGGCCGGGCTCCAGGGAGAAGCCGAAGTCAAGCACCCCGGGTAGCCGGCACGCCTCGTCCAGGCCACGCACCGCCCGGAAGATGCCGGGTGGTGGGGCGAAGAAACGGTAGCAGGCGCCCCGCTGGAAGCGCGGGGTGAGTGCGACCGGCTCGCCCAGCAGGATACTGGCCAGCGCCAGCGGCATCGAGACACCGCTCACCGCCTCGACGATCTGGCCGAAGATGTGGCCCCCGCCGGGCCGCGCCGCCATCTCCAACAGAAAGACCCCGCGCTCGTTCAGCATGCACTCGCAGTGGAAGGCACCGTCGCGGATCCCGAGCGCGAGCGCCGCCCGGGCGACGACCTCATCCGCGCGGCGGAGCTGCTCGGCGGAGAAGCGCGCTGGGTAGTTGAGCGCGGTGGCGACCCGATAACGGGGATGGGGCTGCGGCACTTTGTCCGACTTCGCCAGCACCTGGGGCCGCCCCGCCTGCACCAGCCCCTCGATGGTCATCTCGGTGCCCGGGATCGCTGCTTCCACCACGTAGCGGCCGTTGCGGCAGTGCGCGTGGGCGAAGTCGATCGCCCAGGGGAGCGCGGAGGGGTCGGCGACGAAGCTGACCCCGCGGCTGCCCCAATTCAGCGCCGGCTTGAGCACCAGCGGGAAGCCGATCTCTCCGGCCGCCGCGGGGATGCGTCCCGGATCGTCCACCACCTGATAGCGCGGCTGCGGCAGGCCGGCCGCAGCCCAGCAGTCGCGCATCAGCCCCTTGTCCACGCTTCGCCGCGCCACCTCGAGCGGGACGCAGCGCAGCCCCAGCCGTGGCGCCGCCTCCGCCGCCGCCAGCACCCCCGGGTCGTTCACCGGCAGGATCACGTCTGCGCGGATCTCGCTGGCGTAGCGGACGATGCCCTCGACGTCGGCGATGTCGATCGCGGCGGAGCCATCGGCGAAGGCGAAGCCGGGGGCATGCGGATCGCGGTCAACCGTGAACACGCGCCAGCCCGCTGCCCGCAGGAGCTGGATGGAGCGGACCATCATCGGCCCGGCCCCGAGCTGGAGCAGGCTGCGCTCGCTCACCGGGCGTCCCCCGCGCACACTGCCCCGGTCACCCCGCGGTGCGGCGGATCAGTGCCTGAATGCGATCGATCCCGCACAGGGTGCGCTCCATCGACTCGGTGCCGATCGAGACGCGGATGAAGCGGTCGCACGACCGCCCGTAGCCTACTCCCGGCACCGTACTGACCTTGTACTCGCGCAACAGCGTGGTACAGAACTCGTCCGAGCTGAGACGCGACGGCTCGATGGACACGAACAGGTAGAACGTCGCCGAGCCCGGCAGGTAGCGCAGCCCGAGCGAGTCCAGGTACTCCGCCACCCGCTGGCGTTTCTCGACCACCGCCCGGATCTGCGGCCTGGTGATCGCCAGAATGTCGTCGAAGTGCCGCTCCAGGTAGAGCTGCAAAATGGTCGCCGGGCAGGTGACCAGGTGCTGGTTGATCTTGAGCAACTGCGCGGTGAGCGCCTCATTGGTGATGACGTAGCCGATGCGCCAGCCGGAGATGCCGTAGTTCTTCGACATCGAGTTACAGACGATGGAGTGCTCCTTGTCGGGGTCGAACCGGCCACAGGAGATGAAGTCGTCCGACTCGAGCAGGAAGTCGCTGTAGGCCTCGTCGGAGATCAGGTACAGGTCCCGGCGCCGAGCCAGCTCGTGCAAGAAGCACAGCTCGTCGGCCGGGAGCGTCCGGCCACGGGGGTTGTGCGGGTAGTTGAGCACGATAGCCCGGGTGCGCGGAGTGACGTAGCGCTCCAGCTCGTAGATGCTGGCCGAGTAGGGAACGAGCACGGGCACGCCGTGGCAGAGCCGCACCTGCTCCGGGTAGCTCACCCAGGCGGGCTCGTGGATGAGCACCTCGTCGCCGGGGTTGAGCACCGCCATGAACGCCATGTGGATCGCGATCTTGGAGCCAGCGGTGATGATGATCTCGCGCGCCGGATCGACCGGCACACCGTACTGCGTGCGGTAGTACGCCGCCAGCTTCTCGCGCAGCCCGGGGATACCACGCGAGTGGGAATAGTGATAGAGGGCCGGGAACGGCAGCTCGTCGAACGGGTACAGCGGAATATCGAAGAACGCCTCGCCGAGCGACAGGACGATGATGTCTTCTCCCGCAGCCTTCATCTCGTAGACGAGGTTGTTGTATTTGATGGACATCGCCTGGCTGACGTCATCGAGGTACTCAGCATGTTTCGGCACGACGGTGCTCCAATCAGAAGCGGCGGCCAGCGGACCGCGCGGATAGCGGCGCCGGACGCGGCGCTCGGCAGGCTGAGCGACGTCGACGCTGTGGGGAACCAACAGGGGGATACGGAGCAGCGGACTTCGGTCGAGTGGCCAGCAGACTCCCCCTCGGCGTCAGTATCCACCTGCGCTGTACAACGACCGAGAGGGCCATCGGTTTCCGTGGCAGGCTGGGCATGCTGTCGCCGCGTCATCTGCGCGGCAGGGCGCGCGCCTCAGTATAGGCAATCACCTGGGGACGGACAACTTGCCGGGCTCCTGATCGCCCCCTATACTCACATGTTCCTGTCCCACCATGGCGTACCGCGCGTGCGCCAGGCGAGGTGTGCGTGCCGGTCAACGTCGCCGTTCTCGGCTGTGGCTACTGGGGCCCGAACCTCATCCGCAACTTCCTGAAGCTCCCCCGGGCCCGGCTAGCGCTTTGCTGCGACCTCAATCCGGCGACGCTGGAGAAGGTCCGGCGCCAGTACCCGGGTGTTGAGACAACCACCGACCCCGGGCAGGTGCTGGCCAATCCGGCTATCGAGGCGGTCGCGATCGCCACCCCGGCCCGGACGCACTTCGAGGTTGCCCGCGAGTGCCTGCTGGCCGGCAAGCACGTGCTGGTCGAAAAACCGCTCGCGCTGAACGTGAGCCACGCGGAGGAGCTGGTCTGCCTCGCCCGTGAGCGCGGGCGCGTCCTGATGGTTGGCCACACCTTCGAGTACAACGCCGCGGTCCGCCGGCTGAAGCGGTACATCGACGAGGGCGACCTGGGGCGGGTGTACTACGTCTACTCCACTCGGGTGAACCTGGGTCAGGTGCGCGACGACGTCAACGCGATGTGGAACCTGGGCCCGCACGACTTCTCGATCCTGATCTACCTGCTTGGCGCGATGCCGCTGCGGGTCAGCGCCCGCGGCAGCTCGTTCCTTCAAGCGGGGATCGAGGACGTGGTGTTCGTCGACCTGGAGTTCCCGGACGGGGTGATGGCGCACGTCCACCTGAGCTGGCTGGACCCGAGCAAGGTGCGCCGAATGACCGTGGTGGGCGAAGAGAAGATGGTGGTCTACGACGACGTGGACAACGAAGCGCCGCTGAAGCTGTACGACAAGGCGATCACCCGGCTGGTGCCGCCGGATGGCGCCTTCGGGGAGTTCCACCTGCGGCTGCGCGCGGGCGACATCCTGATCCCCCGGCTGGAGCTGCGCGAGCCGCTGGAGACGGAGTGCGCCGACTTCGTGGAGAGCATCGCCAGCGGAACGCCGCCGCAGACGGACGGCGAGAACGGGCTGCGCGTGGTGAAGGTGCTGGCGGCGGCACAAGCGTCGTTGCACGCGCAGGGAGCGTGGCAGGCGATTGAGTAGCGGGGCTGGGCGCATCCTGGTGACCGGCGGCGCCGGGTTCATCGGAAGCTGGCTGTGCCAGGCGCTGCTCGACACTCATGAGGTGGTCGTCTTCGACAACCTGCGCCGCGACGCGCTGCGCTACAGCCCGATTGCCCAGCACCCCCGGCTGCGGGTGATCCAGGGCGACGTGCTGGACGCCGAGGCGGTCCAGGCGGCGATGGCGGGCTGCGACACGGTGTTCCACCTGGCGGCGATTGCCGGAGTATCGTCCTACGCCCGCATCCCCGTCCGCACCTTCGAGGTCAACCTTCTCGGTACCCGCCACGTGCTCGAGGCGGCGCGACGGCTGGGCGTGCGCCGGGTGGTGAACCTGTCGACCAGTGAGGTGTACGGGGCACACGCCTTCCGGGTGGACGAGGAGTCGCCGACCAGCCAGGGTCCGGTCTCGCAGCCGCGCTGGATCTACGCGGTGAGCAAGCTGGCCGGGGAGCACCTGGCGCTGGCCTACAGTCGCGAGCACGGGGTACCCGTCGTCTCGGTCCGGCCGTTCAACGTCTATGGCCCGCGCCAGGTTGGAGAGGGGGCGATCCAGACGTTCGCGCTGCGGGCGCTGCGGGGCGAGCCGCTGGAGGTGCGCGGCGACGGCAGCCAGGTGCGCGCCTGGTGCTACGTGTCCGACTTCGTGGACGGTCTGCTCCGCGCCGGGCGCGAGCCGGAGGCGGTCGGCAAGACGTTCAACCTGGGCAACCCGTCCAGCACGATCACAGTGCTGGGGCTGGCGGAGCTGGTACGGCGCGTGAGCGGCGTGGAGGCACCGATTGTGTTCCGCGAGCAGGCCTCGGCCGAGGTGGAGCTGCGCGTGCCGAACGTGGAGCGCGCCCGTCGGCTGCTCGGCTGGTCGCCCCGGGTGGGTCTGGAGGAGGGCGTCAGCCGCGCGGTGGCATGGTACCGCCAGGTCCTGGCCGACGCCCCGGCGCTGCTCAACGAGCGGGCGTAGCGGCCCAGGACCGCCGAACAGACTCAGCCCGCGGAGCGCATACCCGGCAGGCTGCACCCTGCTCAGCGCGCTGCGCCGCGGCGTGCCTTGCCGACAGGGGCAACGAGCAGCGTGGCTACAGCCCCGGCGTCCCGCTCAGCGGCGCGGCGGTCGACTCCGCGGCCGCAGACGGCCGGCGGCTCCTTTGGATAGACGCAGCGTACAGCTCCAGCAGCGCCTCCGCATGCTGGTCGGCGTCAAGCGGCGGCTGGACGTTGGCCCGCAGTCGCTCCAGCAGTCCCGGCTCCTCGAGCAGCCGGCGGATCGCCCGCGCCAGGCTCCGCGGGTCTCCAGCGCGGAAGTGCAGCCCGTCCACCTCGTGCCGCACCCCCTCCTTGATCCCGCCGATGTCGCTCGCCAGCACCGGCAGCCCCACCGCCTGCGCTTCGCGGATCACCAACGGGTAGGCCTCGTAGACCACCGACGGCATGACGAAGACGTCGAGGTCGGCCAGCGCCGCGGCCGGATCGGGCACCTCGCCGTGGAACCGGATCCGCGGGTCGGGCGCGGCGCGCGCGCGCAGCGCGGCGACGTACTCCGGGCTCTCCTCATAGCCGCGAATCAGCATGTGTACCGGCAGCTCGCGGGGGAGCGCCAGCATCGCGTCGACCAGCACATGCAGCCCCTTCGCTGGCTCCTGCCGTCCCAGGTAGCCGAGCCGCAGCACGTCGTCGTCCCGCGGTCGCGCCTGGCGCGGCACCCGGACAGGCTGCACTCCCAATGGGAGCAGCCGCACGTTGGCCATGTCGAACCCATTGCGCTGGAGCACGCCCGCGACGAATTGCGAGGGGCAGAGCACCGCGTCGAGCTGCGCGAGGTAGGCGCGCATCTCCGCCAGGCGGTTCGTCTGCGCCTGGACCGACGCCCAGCGACCGGGCGGATCCGGCATCGTCCGCGCCACGAGCCCGAGCGCCTTCAGCGCAACATTTGGGCTGTAGCGAATGACATGGGAGATACGGTCCTGGCGGGTCCAGGGGCGGGTGATCAGGCAGCGGATGCATTCGCCACCCAGCCAGTCGGGCCCGTCGCACAGACTGCCATCCGGGCGACGAAGATTGGACACCGCGCAGACGAACCAGTAGTCCAGCACGGAGGCGAGTACCGCGCGGCCACTGGCCTTCAGCAACGGCACGGCCGACATCGAGAGGTGGCCGCCATGCACCAGGTGGACGACCTCGGCCCGGCGCTGCTCCACGTACTGGAGCATGCGCTCGTTGACCCAGGGGTTGTCCCACTCGTAGCGGTAGGGATTCGGGGCGAGCGACAGATTGAAGGTGAGGCGCCGAACCGGCAGGCCCTGCCACTCGCCATCCTCGTAGCAGGCTCCAGGAACGCTGCCGATGGAGCCGGAGCGGGTGGTCAGCAGGGCGACATCGTGCCCCCGGGCGAGGAAGGCGCGGGCGAGCGAGTCGGCATAGCGCGAGACGCCGCCCACTCCTTCTGGGTAAAAGGAGTGGGTCAGCAGGAGGATTCGCATGGCTCACCAGGGCACCGGCGCCGGACCAATGAGGCTGATCGGGCGCCGACGCCGCACTATAGCAGGAGCCACGGCGGCAACGTCCGTATTGCCGCCGCCTGCTCACCTGCGATGCGCTGGGGCTTGCGCCGCGTTGCGCGTCTCGAAGGCGTCCAGCTCGATGGTGGTGCCGCTGGAGGCGGGGTTCTTGAGCCCCGTGGGCCAGACGGAGATTTTGTGTGCGCCCGGGCTCAGATTGGGGCGGGTGTAGACGAGCTGCTGC
>Ga0209810_1004947_pt1 | contig 12376 bp, 10 predicted proteins | sample Coa_R1_7_FD_187159 | JGI IMG/M metagenome (GOLD analysis project Ga0209810, IMG submission 187159) | Surface soil microbial communities from Centralia Pennsylvania, which are recovering from an underground coalmine fire - Coalmine... | ecosystem: Environmental > Terrestrial > Soil > Unclassified...
TGCGCCGCTGTGCATGGCCAGCCAGGCGGGCACGGTGCTGAAGGGCACGAGCCCGCCGCAGTACTCGACGTCGACGGTGGGTCCTGCGCCGGGGATGTCGCTCATCAGGCCGACGATGCGGTTCTGCCGCAGCGCGCGGAGCAGTGGGCGCGCCGCGTTCTGCGGGGTGTGCACCTCCAGCTGGTTGCGCTGCCGCGCCCACCGGACGAGGTCGGTGAACGGCCGCGGGCCGAGCGGCGCCATCACCGTGGTCAGGGGCACGTCGCGGGCGATCGCCGCCAGCGCGCCCATGTCCCAGTTGCCGTAGTGGCTCAGCGCGATCACCCCTCCCCTGCCCCGCCGTCGCGCCTCCAGGACGTGCTCCATGCCGCGCACCATCGAGCGGCGGCGCACCTGCGCGTCGTCCATGCCGTTGGCCCAGAAGAAGTCGGCGGTGGTGCGGCCGTACTCGCGGAACGACCGGCGGGCGCGCCGCCGCGCCTCGCGCTCGTCGATGCCGGGGGCGAGCCGGCGGTGGTTGCGCTGCGCGTTGCGGCGCCGCTGGGGGTCGAGCGCGTACACCGCCATGGCGATGCCGTCGGCGACCCCGTAGCGTGCCGGGCCGAGCACGCGGGCCAGCCCGACCACCGCCTGCCAGCCACCGCGCAGCAGCGGGCCGGGCCGCGGCGGGCGCTCAGCCACCGGCGCCCAGAGAGTGCAGCGCCGCGGCCAGGCCGTCGACGCCACCCGCGCCCGTGCCCGCGTAGGCGACGCGTCCCTTCGCGTCGATCACGTACACGGTGGGGACGACGGTGACGCTGTAGGCGCGCAGGATGGCGCTCTGCGGGTCGAGCAGCAGCGGCCAGCCGGTGCAGCCACCGCCCTGGGTGCGCCTGAAGTTGTTGACAGCACTGGCATCTTCTCGCGCGGCGTCGACGCCGTAGAAGTCGGCGCCGGGATGCTGCGTCCTGGCCTGGCACATCGGCGTCACCTCCTGCTGGCAGACGGCGCAGGTGGTCTCGAAGAACTCCAGCACCACGGGCCGAGCCGGTGCGCCGGCCGGCCCGAAGAGGGCGACGTGGTCACCGCTGGCGGCGGTGGTGCTGATCTGCGGCGCCGCCGCCCCGCCGGGGAGAAGGCGCGGGCCGCCGACGTGGGACACCACCGCGTAGCTGATCACCGTGGCGACGACGGCGAGGGCGAAGAGGCCGACGAGCTGGACCAGCCGGCCGCGGGTGAACAGCGGCGGGTGAGGCGGGAGCTCCCCCACCTCAGTGCGGGACGACGGCGCCCGCGCCTGCGCCGGCCAGCGCCAGCAGCGGCTGCACCGCGGCGGCCAGGCCGACCACGGCCACCCCGCACACGGTGAGCACGGTGCGCGCCGAGGCCGGCTCGTCGAGGGGCAGGGCGTCCTCGTCCGCCGCCGCGACGAAGAGCGTGCGGACCAGCCGGACGGCGGCCACAGCGCCGACCACCGTCGCCGGCAGGGCGACGGCGAGCAGCCAGGCCCAGCCGTTCATCACCGCCGCCTCGACGGTGAAGACGCGGCCGAAGAAGCCGATCAGCGGCGGCAGCCCGGCCAGCGAGAGCACGGCGAGCGACAGCGTCAGGGCCACGCCGGGAGAGCGCCGGCTCAGGCCTTCGTAGCCGGCAAGTGTGTCGCTCGTCCCCGAGCCCTCCACCAGGGTGATGGCGGCGGCGGCGGCGATCACGGCGACGCCCCCGGTGAAGAGCGAGAACATCACCGTGGCCACGCCCTGGTTCTCCAGGCCGAGCACGCCGAGCAGGACGACGCCGAGCTGGGCCAGGGCCAGGTGGGCGACGACGCGGCGAACGCTGCGCTGGCGCACGGCGAGCAGGCTGCCGTAGAGCATGGTGAGCGCCGCCGCCGCCGCCACCAGCGCCTGCCAGTTGAACCTCACCGCGGGGAAGGCGGTGACCACGGTGCGCAGGAACAGCCCCATGACCGCGGCGACGCCGAGTGAGGCGAGCAGCCCGGCGACCGGCGCGGGCGCGCCCTGGAGCACGTCGGGGAGGAGTCGCTGGTAGGGCACGATGCCGACCTTGCCGAGCAGCCCGAGCAGGGTGAGGGCCATGGCCAGCACCAGCGCGGCGTTGGGATGGGTCGCCGTGTGGGCCACCTCGACCAGGTCGGTGCTGCCGCCCACTCCATAGAGGAGTGCCAGGCCGTAGAGCAGCACCCCGCTGCTGGCGACGCCGAGGACCAGCTGCTTGACGGCCGCCTCGCCGCCCAGGCGCGAGGTCTTGACCGTCCCCACCAGCAGCACCAGCGCGACGCTGAGCAGCTCCGCGGCCACCCACAGGCTGATCATCTCCCGGGTGCTCACCAGCAGCACCGCACCGAGGGTGGCCAGCAGCAGGAAGGCGTGGTACTCGCCGAGATGGGTGCGGATGCGGTCGCTGAGCAGGGTGCCCAGCAGCACGGTGAGGAGGCTGAAGGCGCAGAGGGTCGCCGTCATGAAGAGGGTGAATCGGTCCACCACCAGGCCGCCGCCGAAGGCGAGGTAGCCGGGGTTGGCGCCGCCCGCCGGCATGCCCCTGAGGTAGGCGAAGTTCATGCCGATCGCGGCCAGAAGTGCGGCACCGCTGACCGCCTGGTAGGTGCGGATGCCGCTGCGCCTGCGCGCCGCCGCCAGCACCAGGCAGACGACGGCGCCGAGCACCAGCATCGCCTCGGGCAGGAGGTCGACGAGCGCGGTGAAGACGGTCGGCTTCATGGCGCCGCTCAGCCCCCGTTGATCCGCGAGACGATGCTGAGCACGCCGTTGTTGATGATGGGGAGCAGGCGTCCGGGGAACACGCCGAGCAGGAGGGCGACGCCCGCCAGCGGCACCAGGTAGAACAGCTCCAGGGTGGTGGCGTCGCGGACCCGCGCGAACGCCTCGCGCGCCGGCCCGAAGAAGACGCGCTGCAGGGTCCAGAGCAGGACGCCGGTGTTGAGCAGCATGCCGATCATCACCAGCAGGGTGGCCCAGCGGTGTGCCGCGAAGGAGCCCGTGAAGAGCATCAGCTCGGCGGCGAAGCCGGCGAAGAGGGGGACGCCGATGGCGGTGAAGCCGCCCGCGATCCACAGCGCGGCGAGCCGCGGCGCCTGCCAGGCGAGCCCGCCGAGGCGGCGGATGTCACGGGTGCGGGCGCGGTCCTCGATGGTGCCGCTGAGCAGGACCAGCATGCCCGTGCCCAGGCCGTGGGCCATCATCAGCAGCACCGCGCCGTTCAGCGCGATGGCCTGCCCCACCGCCACGGCGAGCAGCACCACGCTCATCTGTCCCAGCGTGCTGTAGGCGATGACACGGCGCAGGTCGCTGGTGCCCACGGCGCCGAGGAATCCCCAGAACGTGCCGATGATGGCCAGAACCGCCAGCACGAAGCCGAACCGTCCGGCGCCGGTGGGGAACGCGCCCAGGGCGATGCGGATCATCCCGTAGGCGCCCAGCTTGGTGAGCACGCTGCTGACCAGGAAGGCGACGGGTGGGCTGGACTCGGTGACGGCGTCGATCATCCAGGTGTGCAGCGGCACCACCGGCAGGCGGATGGCGAAGGCGGCGAAGGCGAGCCAGAAGCCGGTGAAGCTGATCGCCTTGACAAGGTTCACGGTGTTGGTGAGGTCGAAGTCGAAGGAGTTCTGGCCCGACTTGAAGGCGAGCAGGAAGGCGCTGGCCAGCAGCAGGGCCAGGGAGACCAGCCCGTACACCAGGTAGCGCTGCGCGGCGCGCATCCGCATGGTGCCGCCCCAGATGGCGATCATCAGGAAGGTGGGCACCAGCTCCATCGCCCAGAAGACGCTGAAGAGCATGTAGTCGAGCGCGCAGAGGGTTCCGTTGACGCCCGTCTCCAGGACGAGGAGCAGGATGAAGAAGAGCTTCGGCCTCACGTCGTTGCGCCAGGCCGCCAGCGCCGCCACGGTGAAGGCGATGGTGGTGAGGAAGAGCAGCGGCAGGGAGATGCCGTCGACGCCCAGGTGTAGGTGGCGTGGATCGGGAAGGAGTCGATCCAGTTGTGCTTCTCCTCGAAGGAGATGGTGCCGCCGCTGAACTCCTGGCCCATCTGGAAGTTGAGGCCGCCGACGGTGAAGAGCAGCGGGATGACGGTGCCGACCAGTCCCATGATGCGGATGCGGCCGCGCTGGTCCCGGGTGCGCTCGGGGAGGAAGAGGATGATCAGCGCGCAGGCCATCGAGCTGAAGACCAGCGAGGTGAGCAGGACGGTGGGGAACTCGGGTCCCGTCGGCGTCGTCGCGGGGGCGGTCGGGTTCGCCGGGTTGGTGGGGATCGTGGGGTTGGTCTGCGCCAGGATGGCGTGCGCGGCGTGCACGAGGAGCGCGCTCATCGCGTCGCCCCCACGTGGGGCAGGTGCCCGGTGGCGCCGAGGACGATGAGCCCGGCCACCAGCGCACCGCCGGCGAGCGCCGACACCGTCACCGCGTCGATGCGCCCGAGCTGCCAGCGCCGGCCGGTCTCAGCGCCCAGGTCGACTCCCGTGCCCAGCTCGTCGAGATTGCCGCCGACGGCCTGGTCGACCGTCTCCACCAGGGGCGCGGGGCGGACCACCACGTGCTGGACGACCCACTCGTAGGCGGCGTCGACGCGCAGGCCCTCGGCGAGCAGCGCCGTGGCGCGGGCGGCGGGCAGCCTGAGCGCGCCGCGATGCAGCGCCCAGGCGAGCGACGCGCCGGCCAGCCCGAGCACCGCGGTGATCACAAGCCCGAGGACCGCGCTGCCGGTGCCGGGAGGGCGCAGCGTGTAGACGAAGTTGCTGAAGCTGGCGCGCACGCCTGGGATTCCGGCGAATCCGCCGATGGCGGCCAGAACTGCGAGGGCCGTGGTCGCCGCGGTCACCCGGCCACCCAGCTCGCGCACGCGCTGCGGCTGGAAGCCGCGCCGGCGGGGCAGCTCGCCCAGCGCCACCGTGAAGAACATGCGCAGCGGGCTCATCGCGCCGAGGAGCACGGCGGCGGCGACGCAGACGATGAGCACCCCCTTGACCCCGCCGCTGACGTGGCCGAGGTTGGGGAACTGGTTGCGCAGCACGCCCGCGGTGATCGCCGACAGCGACCAGAACCCCGCCAGCAGCACCGCGCCCGCGCTGCTCGCCGCGGCCACCAGCAGGGCGCGTGAGCTGGTGCGCATCGCGTTCCAGGCGCCGCCCATCTCGCGGATGTCGGTGGTGCGGTAGGCCGTCACCAGCGAGCCCGCCGCGAAGACGAGGACGCAGCCGAACCAGGCGTGGGCGACGAGCTGGAAGATCGCCGCGCCGTCGGCGCCGACCCCGAGGGCGACGAACATCAGCCCGAACTGCGACACCGTCAGCCAGGCGAGCAGCCCGCGGATGTCGCTCTGGGCCAGGGCGAACACCGCGCCCGCCACGGCGCTGAGGGCGCCGAAGAGACCGACGACGCTGAGCACGTGCGGCGCCGCCAGGAAGAGCGGGTCCATGCGTGCGATGAGGAACACCCCGGCGGCGCCCACCGTCACCGAGGAGATCAGCGCGATCACCGGGGCGGGCGCCTCCTCGAAGACGCCGCGCAGCCAGCCGTGCAGCGGCACCAGCGCCGACTTGGCCATGGCGGCGAGCAGGAGCAGCAGCGAGAGGATGATCAGCGTGCGCGGACCGGAGCCCTGCACGTGGCCCGACATCACCGCCGTCCACTCCTTCTGCAGGCTGAAGAAGTTGAGCGGGTCGTTGACGCTCTGGCCGGGCGGCGCGGGCTGCAGGGCGATGCTGGCGGCGAGCTTGGTGTAGAGGAACACGATGGCCAGCAGCAGGGCCAGGTCGCCGATGCCGGTGACGAGGAACATGCGGCGTGCCGCCGAGGCGGCCTCGTCGCGCTGCCACCAGTGGCCGACCAGCAGGAAGAAGCAGCCGCCCAGCGCCTCCCAGAAGAGCCAGAGCTGGAACAGGTTGGGGCTGGCGACCAGGGCCAGCATCGCGAAGGTGGCCAGCAGCAGCGTGGTGAAGTGCCGCGTGTAGCCGTCGTCGCGGCGCATGAAGCCGGTGGCGTAGACCTGCACCAGCAGGCTGACGAACGACACCACCGCCATCATCACGGCGCTCAAGCCGTCGACGACGACGCCCACCTGCATGTGGAAGTCGCTGATGAAGCCGCCGATCATCTTGGTGCCGGGGTCGAAGGTCCAGAAGGTGACCATCGACTGGTACGGGTTGTCGCGCACGTGGGCGACTCGATAGAGGAGCACCACCATGGCCATCACGAAGGCGGCGGCGGTGAAGGTGACGCACACCTGCGCGGCCCGGCGCGGCGACTCCGGCAGGAAGGCGAAGAGGAACCCGCCGAGCGGCAGCAGGACGACGGCCCACGCCAGGTTGTACATGTCCCTCCCTATCCCCGCAGGTCGTCGAGGGCGTCGACGTCCACGGTGTCGCGGCGGCGGTGCACCAGCAGCAGCAGCGACGTGGCCACGATGACCTCGGCGGCGCCGGCGACGACGACGAAGAGCGCGAACACAGCGCCGCTGAGGGGATGGGTCCCCTTGTAGCCGAAGCGCGCGAAGGCGGCCAGCGCGATCGCCGAGGCCATCAGCATCACCTGCGCCGACATCAGCACGCCGAGCAGGTTGCGCCGCGCCACCATGCCGAAGGCGCCGACGGCGAAGAGCAGCGCCGAGAGGACGACGAAGTGGTCGAGGCCGGCGTCCACTACTGGGCCTCCTCGCCGCCCACGGCGGCGGGGCGGGCGGCGCGGCGGGCCCGCTCGCGGTCCTCGCGGCGGCGGCGCATGCGCTCCTCGCGCTGGCGGCGCTCGCGCTCCGCGGCCTCCAGCTCGGCTTCGAGGTCGTCGCGCCGCCCGATCACGACGGCGCCGACCAGGGCGGTGAGCAGCAGCACGGCGCTGGTGGCGAAGGGCAGGGCGTAGGTGCCGAAGATCAGCTCGCCCATCCTCTGGGTGACGGTGCTGTCGCTCGGGTAGGTCCCCTGCGACCAGGCGTGGGTGCTGACCGCGGCGACGCCCAGCAGCAGCGCCGCCGTGCCGAGGCCGGTGAGCAGGGCGACCGGCCACCACGCGGTGAGCGTCCCGGCGCCCGCCGGGTTGCGGTCGCGGGCACCCATCAGGCTGACGGCGCTCAGCACGAGAGCCGGCACGGCGAGGCCGTACACGAGCAGCTCGGCGGCGAAGAGAAGCTCGTTGCCGAGGATCAGGAAGACAAGCGCGGCGGCGGCGCCGAAGGCGGCCAGCGCATAGGCCGCGAGGCGCAGCGAGGGGAGGCCGACCACGCCGGCCGCCGCGACCAGGGCCAGGGCGGCGACGACGTAGAAGGCGATGCCGTTGACGCTCACGCGCCCGTGCCCGTGAGCGTCAGAGCCGAGCAGGCGGGACCCGTGCAGGCGCCAGACATGGGGGCGAATTGTAGTCGGGTTCTATCGGCGCGCTCAGACGCGCGCCACACGGGGGAGGCAGATCCTCCCCCGGCATGCCCCCTCCTCGGCGGGCTGAAGCCCGCCGGTGCAGCTGCATGACAGACGCGTCATGCCGGCGGCCTGGCGGGTCGCAGCTCCCGTCACGTCCCCTGCGCACACTCAGGATCGTTCGCATCACCTAAGCATCTTCCACACGGAGGGCGGCACCTCGTGGAGGTCATCCGCGCGCGCCAGATCGGGCCGTGCTTCGGCGTCCGCGACGCCCTCGCCACCGTCGAGGCCGTCCTCGACGAGGACGACGGACCGCGCGTCACCGCCCTCGGCCACGTCGTCCACAACCCCCAGGCCATGGAGCGGCTGGCCGCCCGCGGCCTGGAGGTCGACCCGGATCCGTCGCGCCCCGAGCCGGGGGGGAGGCTCGTCATCACCGCGCACGGGGCGCCGCCCGCCACCTTCGAGGCGGCGCACGCCCGCGGGCTCGACGTGGTCGACACCACCTGTCCCCTGGTGCGGCGGGTGCAGGACGCGGGCCGGGCGGTGGCGGCGTCGGGGCGGACCCTGGTGGTGGTCGGGCACGGGCAGCATCCCGAGGTGCGCGGCGTGGTCGGCTGGGCGGGCGGGGGACACGTCGTGCACGACGTCGACAGCGCGGCCGCCGTCCCCGAGGGACTCGACCTCGGGGTCGTGGTGCAGAGCACCTTCTCCCCCGCTCTCCTGCCGCCCATCCTCGCCGCGCTGCAGGCCCGCGCCGCCTCCGTCGAGGTGCACGACACGCGCTGCCCGGTGGTGACGCTGCGCCAGCGGGCGGCGGGCGAGCTGGCCGAGCGGGTCGACGTCATCGTCGTCGTCGGCGGGCGCGGCAGCGCCAACACCGGCGCCCTGGTGGCGCACTGCGCCTCGCGCCGCCCCACCCACCACGTCGAGACGGCGGACGAGGTCGAGCCCTCCTGGTTCGCGCCGGGCCAGACCGTCGGCATCACCAGCGGCACCTCGACCCCCGACTGGGTCGTCGACGCCGTCGAGTCCGTGTGCAGGAGTTTCTGAACGAGATGGCAGCAACCTTCGTCGTGCAGCCCGCCGCGACCGACGCCGACCCCGCCCGGCTGCGCCGGCTCGTCGAGGAGGCGCTGACGGCGCTGGTCGGGGACGTGCCCGAGCCGATGCGCGCCCTCTGCGGCGAGGCGCTCGGGGTGACCGACCTGGAGGGCCGTCCCGCCCGCAACGGCGGCAAGCGGCTGCGGCCGCTGCTCTGCCTGCTCGCCTGCGAGGCGCAGGGCGGCGCCGTCGAGGATGCGCTGCACGCGGCGCTGGCGCTGGAGTGCGTGCACGCCTTCTCGCTGGTGCACGACGACATCGTCGACGGCGACCGCGAGCGGCGCGGCCGTCCCTCGCTGTGGGCGGCGGCGGGGATGTCGCTGGCGCTCAACGCGGGCGACGCGCTGCACGCGCTGGCCTGCGCAACCGCCTGGCGCGCGGGCGCGTGGACGGCGGGCCTGGTGCACGGCGCGACCATGTCGATGATCGAGGGCCAGCACCTCGACCTGTGCTCGGAGGGGACGCTGGCGCCGACGGTGGCGTCGTGGGAGCGGCTCGCCGTGCGCAAGACGGGAGCGCTGTTCGCCGCCGCAGCGGCCGCGGGCGCGGCGTCGGCGGGCGCGGCCGACGACGTCGTCGAGTCCTACTGGGAGCTCGGCGAGGCGCTGGGGCTCGCCTTCCAGGCGCAGGACGACGTCCTCGGCGTGTGGGGCGACCCGCGGGTGACCGGCAAGCCGGCGGGCAGCGACCTGGCCCGGCGCAAGGCCTCGCTGCCGGTGGCCTGCGCGCTGGAGGCGGGCGGTGCCGCCGCCGAGGCGCTGCGCCGGGATCTGGCCAACCCTGGCAGCAGCGTCGAGCTGCTGCTGCAGCGGCTCGACGACTGCGACGCGCGGGAGCGCGTCTCGCTGGCGGAGGCGGGCTACATGGAGAAGCTGCGCCTGGCCCGGGCGGACTCCATCCCTCGCGACTCCCGCGGCGCGGCGCTGTCGTCGCTCATCGACGGCCTGGCGGGGCGTCAGTCGTGACCACGCAGGACGTGCTCGCGACAACGGAACCCGCCGGCGGGGCGGGCCCCCTCGCCGCGGTCGACGACAGCCCTGCAGCGCAGCACGTCGCCTCGGTGGCCCTGCCGCTCAAGGACCGCCTCACCCACCCGGTGATCCCCCGCCCCGCCCGCGCCGGCTCCGCCGCCCCCGACGACGCCCTCCTCGACGAGGCCTGCCGCCGCGCCGTCGACGGCCTGCTCGCCCAGCAGCGGCAGGACGGCCACTGGTCCTACCGCCTGGAGACCAACGTCTGCATGGAGGCCGAGTACGTCATGCTCGGCCACCTCATCGACCGCGTCGACTCCGCCCGCGAGCGCCGCATCGTCACCCGCATCCTCGGCGAGCAGCAGCCCGACGGGGGCTGGGCGGTCTACCGCGGCGGCCCCTCGGACGCCGACTGCACCGTCGAGGCCTACGTCGCCCTGCGCGCCGCCGGCCTGGCCGCCGACCACCCGGCGGTTGTGGCCGCACATGGCTGCATCTCGAAGCTCGGCGGCGTGGAGGCGACGCGCGTCTTCACCCGCATGTGGCTCGCCTGCTGCGGCCTGCATCCCTGGCAGCCCCTGCCCGAGCTGCCGCCCGAGCTGCTGTTCCTGCCCACGCGCGTGCCGCTCAGCCTGCCGCGGTTCGCGTCCTGGGCGCGCGCGACCATCGTCCCACTCACCGTGGTGCTCACCCTGCGTCCCGCCACGGCCGCGATCGTCCTCGGCCGCGACGAGCTGCCGCGCGGCGCCAGGCCCGCGAACGCGCGGCGCAACTCGCCCACCGGCCCGGTCGCCGCCGGCTTCCGTGGGCTGGACAGGGCGTTGCACGCCTACCGCCGCTCGCCGTGGCAGCCGGGCCGCGCCCGCGCGCTGCGGGCGGCCGAGCAGTGGATCCTCGACCACCAGGAGGCCGACGGCGGCATCGGCGGCATCCAGCCGCCCATGGCCTATCAGTGCCTCGCCCTGCACGCGCTCGGCTACCGCCGCGGCAACCCGGCGCTCGACCGCGCCTGGAACGCCTTCGAGGGCTTCATCCTCGAGGACGAGACCACCTGCGAGGTGCAGGCCTGCCTCTCGCCGGTGTGGGACACGGGCCTGGCCATGCTGGCGCTCTCCGACCTCGGCCTGCCCGGCGACCATCCCGCGCTGCTGCGCGCGGGGGAATGGTTGCTGGAGCGCGAGTGCACGGCGGTCGGCGACTGGTCGGCGGTGCGGCGCGGGCTGCATCCCGGCGGCTGGCCGTTCGAGTACGACAACCAGCTCTATCCCGACATCGACGACACCGCCATCGTGCTGCTGGCGCTGCAGCGGCTCGACATGCCGCAGGCCGCCGATGCGGTGCGGCGCGGCCTGCGCTGGATGATCGGGATGCAGTCGCGCGACGGCGGCATGGGCGCCTTCGACGCCGACAACACCGGCAAGCTGGTCGGCCGCATCCCCTTCTGCGACTTCGGCGCCGTCACCGACCCGCCCTCTGCCGACGTCACGGGCCATGTCGTGGAGGCCTGCGCGGCCTGGGGGCTTGCGCCCTCGTACGCGCCGGTGCAGCGCATGGTGCAATGGCTGCTCCGCGACCAGGACCCCGACGGCGCCTGGTTCGGGCGCTGGGGCGTCAACTACGTGTACGGCACCGCGGCGGCCATTCCCGGGCTCGTCGCCGCCGGCGTGCACCGCACCCACCCCGCGGTGCAGGCCGGTCTCGACTGGCTGCTCGCGGTGCAGCACGACGACGGCTCCTTCGGCGAGGACTGCGCGTCGTACGACGATCCCGCGCTGCGCGGGCGCGGCGAGGCGACGCCGTCGCAGACGGCCTGGGGCCTGCAGGGGCTCTGCAGCGCGGGCGAGGCGCGCAGCGGCGCCGCGGCCAAGGCGGCGCGCTGGCTCATCGAGTCGCAGCGCGACGACGGGCTGTGGTTCGACGAGCGGTTCACCGGGACCGGCTTCCCCCGCGACTTCTACCTCCGCTACCACGGCTACGCGGCGTACTTCCCCGCCGCCGCGCTGGGCCGCTACCGCCGCATGCGACCCACCGTGGGCGCGCGCAAGGCCACCGGGGTCCCCATGAAGCTCGTGAAGATGGAGTCCCACTGACGTGCGCTTTCCCCTCAAGATGACGCTCGACACGGCGGTGTACACCGCCAGGCAGCAGATGGCCCACAACGCCCACGCCCCGATGGTGCTGATGCTGGAGCCGACGCTGGCCTGCAACCTCGCCTGCATCGGCTGCGGCAAGATCCTCGAGTTCGAGAACAACTCCACCGAGCTGACCGCCCAGCAGTGCCTCGACGCGGCGCGCGAGTCGGGGGCTCCGGTGGTCTCGATCTGCGGCGGCGAGCCCCTGATCTACCGCCACATCGACGAGGTCGTCGACGGGCTGATCGCCATGGGCAAGCACATCATCCTCTGCACCAACGCGCTGCGTCTCGAGCACTTCGCGACGAGGCGCGCGCCCGACGCGCACCTCTCCTTCGCCGTGCACGTCGACGGCATGGAGGAGACGCACGACCACATCTGCGCGCGGCAGGGCGTCTTCGAGACGGCCATCCGGGCGATCCGGGTGGCCAAGGCGGCGGGCCACCGCGTCACCACCAACACCACCATCTACCGCGAGACCGACATCGAGGAGATCCGCCAGCTGCTGGAGCTGCTCACCTCCATCGGCATCGACGGGGTGCTGCTGGCGCCCGCCTTCGGCTACGAGGCGATCGACAAGTCGGTGGTGATGACGCGCGACGAGATCGTCGCCAAGTTCCGCGCCATCCAGTCCTTCGACACCCAGTACCCGGTGCTGACCTCGCCGATCTACCGCCAGTTCCTCCGCGGCGAGCGCGACCTCGACTGCCACGCCTGGGGCACGGTGACCCGCAACCCCTACGGTTGGAAAGGGCCCTGCTACCTGATCACCGACGCCATCCACGACTCCTGCAGCGACCT
>Ga0209810_1004948_pt1 | contig 12376 bp, 8 predicted proteins | sample Coa_R1_7_FD_187159 | JGI IMG/M metagenome (GOLD analysis project Ga0209810, IMG submission 187159) | Surface soil microbial communities from Centralia Pennsylvania, which are recovering from an underground coalmine fire - Coalmine... | ecosystem: Environmental > Terrestrial > Soil > Unclassified ...
GACCGCGTTCTTCAGCGCGTGGTAGTAGTTGATCGCCATTTCCGGCGCGCCTTTCGAGCGTGCCGTACGGATGTAGTCCTGGCGCATGACTTCGAGCATCGACGAGCGCGTCAACCGCATCATCAGCGCGGAGCTGCGGAAGCCGACGGCCGCCGCCGGAACGCTGTACATGACGAGAGCGCTCCAGAAGCTGGTCGGCGTCTCGCTGTAGATCGGGATCGTGCCGAACATCGAGACGAAAAACATCAAAATCAGCAGCCCCAGCCAGAAGGCGGGCATGGAGAGGCCGCTGAGGCTGACCACCCGTAGGATGTAGTCGAGCGGTGTGTTCTGGCGCACCGCGCTGACGACCCCGAGCGGCACGCCGATCAGCACCGAAAACGTCAGCGCCACCGCGGCGAGCCGCGCCGTGATCGGGATGCGCGGCGCGATCTCGTCGATCGCCGGCTTCTCGGTCTGGTAGGAGTAGCCGAGATCGCCCCGCATCAGCCCGCCGATCCACGCCGCGTATTGCACCACCAGCGGCTTGTCGAGGCCGAGCTCGGCCTCGATCCGCGCCTTGTCGGCCGGGTCGACGTAGCCGCCGGCGTCGAACAGGATGTCGGCGATGTTGCCCGGCGTCAGCCGCAACAGCACGAAGATGATGACCGAGATGCCGAACAGGGTGACCAGCATCAAGCCGAAGCGACGCACGACATAGGCCCCCACCGCCAGCCTCCCTTCTTCGCCGGGCGTTTTGCCGCCCCGGCACTGCCTGCTGCGGCAGGTTAGCACGCGCCCGCCGCCGCGGTCGATGGCGGCCCGGCCGGTCCGCCTTTTCCGTGCGCCGCCTATCGCGTAAGGTCAGCCGCCTCGGGATTTGTCCGAGATGGGGAAGGAACCGCGCGTGCCGCTCAACCCGCAACTCGACACGCTCTCCGATTACCCGTTCGAGGCGCTGCGGAATTTGCTCGGGTCGGTGACGCCGCGGGTCAACGACGCCCCGATCCTGATGTCGGTCGGCGAGCCGCAGCACCAGCCCCCGCCGCTCCTGACCGAGACGCTCGCCAAGCACGCGCTGGAATGGAACAAGTACCCGCCGATGGCGGGGACGCCGGAGCTGCGCGCCGCCATCGCCGACTGGCTGACCCGCCGCTACGGCCTGCCCGACCGCGCGGTGTCGCCGGACGCCAATGTCCTGACCCTCGCGGGAACCAAGGAAGGGCTGTACCTGCTCGCCGGCCTCGTCGTGCCGCGCGCCAAGCACGGCCGCCGGCCGGTCGTGCTGTGCCCGAACCCCTATTATCTCGTCTACAACGGCGCCGCGACGATGGCCGGGGCCGACGCCGTGTTCCTCGACGCGACGCGCGACAACGGTTTTCTGCCCGACCTCGACGCCATCGCGCCGGAGACGCTGGAGCGGACGGCGCTGATGTATCTGTGCTCGCCGTCGAATCCGCAGGGAACGATCGCTAGCCTCGACTATCTCAAGAAGGCGATCGGCTTGGCGCGCCGCTACGATTTCGTGCTGGCGGTGGACGAGTGCTACGCCGAGATTTACGATCGCGTGCCGCCGTCGGGGGCGCTCGAAGCCTGCGCCGCCCTCGGTGAGGGCTTCGACAAGGTCGTCGCGTTCCATTCGTTGTCGAAGCGGTCGAGTGCGGCCGGGTTGCGCTCCGGCTTCGTTGCCGGCGACCCGGCGATTCTCGCGCATTTCAAACACCTGCGCGATTACGGCGGCTGCCAGGTGCCGCTGCCGGTACAGGCGGCGGCGACGGCGCTGTGGCGCGACGAGAAGCATGTCATCGAGAACCGCGCCCGCTACCGCCGAAAGTTCGACATCGCGCAGAACATGATCGGCGACCGCTTCGGGTTTTATCGGCCCGAGGGCGGGTTCTTCCTGTGGCTCGAAGTCGGCGACAGCGAACGCGCGACGGTGTCGCTCTGGCGCGACGCCGCGATCCGGGTCTTGCCCGGGGGCTATACCGCGCGGGCCGCCAACCGCGGCGTCAATCCCGGCAGCAACTTCATCCGGCTGGCGATCGTGCACGACGAGGCGATCCTCGAAGACGCCTTCGCCCGGATCAGGCGCGTGTTGTAGAATAGGAGGTTCGGGCACCGCCTGCCTTGGGGGAGGGATGCGGCGCCGGTGGTTGGGGGGAGTATGGCCAGAACGGCATTGATGGGGGGCCGCGCCGTCGCCGGCATGGCGCGCGGCTGGGGGCAGACCTGGGCCGCGTTGCGCGGGCGGCTTTGCGAGGGTGCCGGTGCGGCGCTGGTTCTCGCATCGCTGCTGCTGCTGCTGGCGCTCCTCACGTTCGACCACCAGGACGCCTCGTTCGACACCGCGGTGGATGTCGCGCCGCGCAATTTTCTCGGCCGCGACGGCGCCCTCGCAGCCGACCTTATGCTCCAGGCCATCGGTGTCGCCGCCTATCTGCTGCCCGCGGTGCTGCTGGGCTGGGCCTTCCGACTGCTGTTGCAGCGACCGGTGCCGAAGTTTCTGCGCCGGCTCGCGCTGGTGCCGATCCTGCTGCTGTTCGGCGCGCTGGCGGCCGCGGCGGTCGCCGCGCATCCGGCCTGGCTGCCGGCGGGAGCGGGCGGCGCGGTCGGCTGGGGGTTATTGCGCCTCCTCCGCCTCGCCGGGCTGGGCGACGTGCTGTCGCCGGTCGCGGCGGTGTCGGCGTGTCTCGTCCTCTTGTTGCTGCTGTCGATTATCGGATTGAGCTGGCGCGACTGGCGCGACGTCGGCCGCCGCTTCATCCGCATCGCCGGCGCCACTGCCCGCGGGGCCAGCGTCGCGGCCGGATGGGCGCTCCACCTATACCGCCTGTGGCGCGCGCGACGGTCGCAGGCGCGGGCGGCCGCGCCGGCGGCGGCCCCGAGGATGAGCCCGCCCCCGCGCGCTCCTTTCGCTGCCGCCGCCGCTCGCCGCGAGCCGAGTTTCGATGCGGCGCCGCCCGTCGAGGAAGAGGACGCGCCGGTGGCTGATCCGGCGGCGCGCATCGTCCGCTTCGTGCTGCCGCGCGCGAAGCCGGCCGGCCCCGGCCGGCGCGCCGAACTGGAGCGCCAGCCGGCGCTCGCGCTCGTCCCGGACGAGCAGCCGCTGCTGCCGGAACTCGACCTCCTGTCGCAGCCGCCGGCCGGTCGGGTCGAGACCGTCAACGAGGAGGCGCTCGAAAAGAACGCGCGGCTGCTCGAGGCGGTGCTCGAGGATTTCGGCGTGCGCGGGCAGATCGTGCAGGTGCGGCCGGGCCCGGTCGTGACCTTGTACGAGCTGGAGCCGGCCCCCGGAATCAAGGCGTCGCGCATTATCGGCCTCGCCGACGACATCGCCCGCTCGATGAGCGCGATCTCGGTGCGCGTCGCGGTTGTGCCCGGCCGCAACGTCATCGGCATCGAACTGCCGAACGCCAAGGCCGAGACCGTGTACCTCCGCGAACTGCTCGATTCGCCGGCGTACGAGCGGCACGCGGCGCGGCTGGTGCTGACCCTCGGCAAGGACATCGGCGGCGAACCGGTCATCGCCGACCTCGCAAAGATGCCGCACCTGCTGATCGCCGGCACGACCGGTTCCGGCAAGTCGGTCGGCATCAACACGATGATCCTGTCGATTCTGTACCGGATGCCGCCGGAGCACTGCAAATTCATCATGGTCGACCCGAAGATGCTGGAGTTGTCGGTCTACGACGGCATTCCGCATCTCCTCGCGCCGGTCGTGACCGACCCGAAGAAGGCGGTCATGGCGCTGAAATGGACGGTGCGGGAAATGGAGAACCGCTACCGCCTGATGTCGAAACTGGGGGTGCGGAACATCGAGGGCTACAACGCCCGCCTCGCCGAGGCGCAGGCGAAGGGCGAGCGGCTGGTGCGCAAGGTGCAGACCGGCTTCGACCCGGAGACGGGCCAACCGATCTTCGAGGAGCAGCCGTTCGACACCAACCAGCTGCCGTTCATCGTCGTCGTCGTGGACGAGATGGCCGACCTGATGCTGGTCGCCGGCAAGGACATCGAGGCCGCAATCCAGCGCCTCGCGCAGATGGCGCGCGCCGCCGGCATCCACCTGATCATGGCGACGCAGCGGCCGTCGGTCGATGTCATCACCGGCACGATCAAGGCCAACTTCCCGACCCGCGTCAGTTTCCAGGTCACCTCAAAGATCGACAGCCGCACGATCCTCGGGGAGGGCGGCGCCGAACAGCTGCTCGGCCGCGGCGACATGCTCTACATGGCCGGCGGCGGCCGCGTGACACGGGTGCATGGCCCCTTCGTTTCGGATGAGGAGGTGGAGCGCGTCGTGTCGTTCCTGAAGGCGCGCGGCGCCCCTGACTACGTCGAGGAGATCACCGAAGACGACGACAGCGTGCCCGACGCGGCCGCGGCCTCCGAGGGCGGCGACGGCGCCGACCAGCTCTACGACCAGGCGGTGGCGCTGGTCTGCCGCGAGCGCAAGGCTTCGACGAGCTTTGTGCAGCGCCATTTGCAGATCGGCTACAACCGCGCCGCCCGCCTGATCGAGCGCATGGAGACTGAGGGCGTCGTCAGCGCCGCGAATCACGTCGGGAAACGCGAGGTATTGGCCCGCGGCGGCGATTAGCGCCTAGTGATAACCCGTCATGCCGGCGGAGGCCGGCATCCACCTCCCCAATGATCGAGCGGCTGAGGGGTGGGTCCCGGCCTGCGCCGGGACGACGGAAGGACAGCATGGCGACCCGGTGAAAGGTCGGGATCGCCACCCCAGGCCGATCCGCTACGTACTTTTTTTGTCATCGCCGGCTTGCCCCGGCGATCTTGCGCGCCCCCGGAGATGGCCAGGCCAGGCCCACTGCTGTCCGGTTTAGAAAAAACGAGCCGCTTGGGTGCCTTCTGGAGAGGGATTCAACCTCCGCAGCCGCCTTGGCCGGGCTTGACCCGGCCATCCACGCCGATGTCCGTTGGCAAAACCACCGCAAGAAGGCGTGGATGCCCGGCCCAAGGCCGGGCAAGGTGCATCTTTGGTTGTCCAATATCGAGACCACACAACCGAATTCACTTAACCGGACAGCCGTGGGTCAGGCCCGGCCATGACAACTTCGGGGAATATGGGGCGGATTGGTCTGCCGGCCTTCCTCGCGGCGGCGATTAACCTCATTGAAGGCAGGCCCCGATAGGCTCATCTCTTGCGCGCCGTCGCGCCGACGGCGCAACCGTTCGGTTTGAAGCATGCGTTCATTTGCCGTTTGTGCCGCCGCGACCCGCCGCGCGATCGTCGCCGCGATGTTCGGCCTGATGCTGATTCCCGCCGCCGAGGCGGCGACGGCGCCGCCGCCGGCGGCGCTGACCCCCGAAGACACGCTGATCCTGCAGCGGGTCGCCGCCTATCTGAACGGCATCCGGACGATGACGGCGCATTTCACCCAGCGCGCCGGCAACGGCGTCGTGACCGGCAATTTGTGGGTTTCGCGCCCCGGCCGCATGCGCTTCGAATACAACCCGCCGTCGCCGATCCTGCTGATCGCCGACACGTTTTACGTGTACTACTACGACAAGCAGCTGCGTCAGGTGCAGCAGGTCGGCCTCAAATCCACCCCGGCCTGGCTGCTGCTGCGCGACCCGATCACCTTCGGCTCCGACGTGATCGTGACCCGCTTCGAGCGCCGCCCCAACCAGGTCCTGATCACCGTCGTCGAGCGCGCCCACCCCGATTCCGGCACGCTGACAATGGCGTTCAGCGAGAACCCGATGGCGCTGCAGGGGTGGACGATCGTCGATCAGCGCGGAAAAGTCATATCTGTCTCGCTTTCCGATCTACAGTTCGGCATGGCGCTCGACCCGCGGCTGTTTCAATATCAGGCGCCGTATACGTCGCATCGCGAGAGCAACTGAGCCTGATGCCGGCCCGCAACCTTCCTCTCGTCGGAATCCCGACCTGCGTCCGCACCCTGCACGAACGTCCCTTCTTCACTGCCGCCGACCGATATCCCAATGCGGTCGTTGATGCCGCAGGCTGCTTGCCGCTGCTGATTCCGGCGCTCGGCGACAAGATCGACTTCGCCGCGCTGCTCGACACGCTCGACGGCGTGCTGCTGACGGGCAGCCCGTCGAACGTCGAGCCGAGCCATTATGGCGGCCGGCCCAGCCAAGAAGGCACCTTGCACGACCCGGCGCGTGATTCGACGACGCTGCCGCTGATTCGCGAGGCGATCCGTCGCGACATGCCGGTGTTGGCGATCTGCCGCGGCATCCAGGAGCTGAACGTCGCGCTGGGCGGCACGCTGCATCAGCGGGTGCACGAGGTGCCGGGGCGGCTCAACCACCGCTCGCCGCGGCGTGATATGCCGCTCGACGAGCGTTACGGTCCCGCTCACGCGGTCAGCCTTACCCCCGGCGGCCTCCTTGCCGCGCTCGCGGGCGACCTCGAGATCATGGTGAATTCGCTCCACTCGCAGGGGATAGACGAACCGGCCCAAGGGTTGCGGATCGAGGCCGTTGCGCCCGACGGGCAGATCGAGGCGGTGTGCCTGCCCGAGGCGCGTTTTGTCGTCGGCGTGCAATGGCATCCGGAGTACAAGCCGCTGCAGAATCCGTTTTCCCGCGCCTTGTTCTCCGCCTTCGGCCGGGCATGCCAGGCGGCGGCGGCCGGTCTGCCGACGAAAGTACGCGCGGCATAAGCAGTTATCGTTTCGTTCCCTGCAACTGCATGCGTTTTTTGCCGAGCCGCATGCACCTGACGCGGCTGTTTTCCCCTCGGGTGATCCCCATTTGCAATATTCAGAAGCGGAGAGGGTGTAACAGCCCTCTTGCAAAACCGGCCCCGTCTCCCCTGCGGGTCCGATTTCCCCCAAACGCTTCTGACATGCAGGCGCCCGGTCATCCCCCCCGACCGGGCGCCACGCATTTCCGGCTACTGCTGGGCTTTGGGTGAGCCGTGGCGCTCCGCCTCGTCACCTGGAACATCAATTCGGTCCGGCTGCGGATCGATCTCGTGCGCCGCCTCATCGAGGAGACCGCGCCGGACATTGTCTGCCTGCAAGAGACCAAGACCCCTGACGAGCTGTTCCCGCGCGAAGCGTTCGAGGCGCTCGGCTATCGCCACATGCTGGTTCACGGCATGAAGGGCTACAACGGCGTCGCGATCCTCTCCCGCGAAACCTTCGGCGCCCCCTCCACCCGCGCCTGGTGCCAGCGCAGCGATTGCCGGCATGCCATCGTCGAGCTGCCGAACGGCGTCGAATTGCACAACATCTACGTCCCCGCCGGCGGCGATATCCCGGACCCGCTCGAAAATCCGAAATTTGCGCACAAGCTGCAATTCCTCGACGAGCTGACCGCGTGGTTCGCGGCGGAGCGGCATGGGGGGCGCAAGATGATCGCGGTCGGCGACCTCAACATCGCGCCGCTCGAAACCGACGTCTGGTCGCACAAGCAGCTCTTGACGGTCGTCAGCCACACGCCGGTCGAGGTCCAGCGCCTGGGTGCGTTGCAGCGGGCCGGCGGGTTCGTCGATGCGGTGCGGCATTTCGTGCCGCCGGAGCAACGGCTCTATACATGGTGGAGCTACCGCAACCGCGATTGGGCCGCCTCCAACCGCGGCCGTCGCCTCGATCACATTTGGGTGACCCCGCCGCTGGTGGGGGCGCTCTCCGAGGCGCGGGTTCTGCGCAACTGCCGCAGCTGGGAGCGCGGCTCCGACCACGTGCCGGTCATGCTGACGCTGGACGGTTGACCCGTGCGTACATGTGATAGCGGCCGGGGGCGATGCCCTCGGGCAGCGGCAACGGCGCCAGCGCCTCATCGATGGCCGGCTGGTCGCTGACCAGGACGCCGCCGGGACAGAGCAGCGGCACGATCATCGGCCGCAACGCCGCGGTGAGGGCGCGGTTGGCGGCGGCCTCGCCGGTACCGGCGTCGAGATGCGCCAGCACGACGCGCGCCTCTAGCCGGCCGCGCACCGCCGGCAGCGTATCGCGCATGTCGCCGAGCAGGAGCAGGTCGGCGGGCGGGATGCAGTCGGGATGCGCCGCCACCTGGCGCTCGCAGACGAAGATCGCGCGGTCGGGAAAGAGTTCGCGCAGGTGGTCGTAGGTGCGGCCGTTGCCGAGCCCGAGCTCGAGCACCACCCCATCCAGCGCGCGCACCAGCCCTGCCGCGCGATCGAGGCAGGCCCGCTGCGCCTCAAGGCGACGGATGAAGCTGTCGAGACGGCTCACCGTTAGAGCATTTAGAGCAGAATCCGATCGGGTGTGATTTTTTTCTCGTCATCGCCGGGCTTGACCCGGCGATCTCGGTCGTGCTCCCCAGCTGGCCGGGTCGAGCCCGGCCATGACTTGTTTTGTGGAGAGTGAGCCCTTTGCCGCTTTAGACGGCGGCAGGCGCGGGCGCCGCGCTGGCCGCCCGCAGCTGGCGCACCTCGGCCAGCGCCGAGCGCAGCTGGTTGTTGGTGGCGTCGACGCGGTGAGCCAGCTCCTGCATGATCGACACCGCCATGCTGGGGAATTCGCGCACCATGCGCAGGAACGGCTCCTTCGAGATGCGCAATGTGACGAGCCGGCCCTTGGCGCGCACCGTCGCGGTGCGGCGGCCGCCGTAAAGGATGGCGATTTCGCCGACCATTTCGTTGGCGCCCAACGTGGCGACCGTGATCGGCCCCGCCTCGCCTTCGAGGATGATCTCGGCCTCGCCTTCGATGATCAGATAGGCGGCGTCGGCGGGATCGCCCTGGCGGCACAAGAACTTGCCGTCGTCGAACCCGACGCGCTCGCTCATGAACGCGAGCAGCTTCAGCTTGGCCGGCTCGATCTCCGCGAAGAACGGCACGCGGCGGAGCAGTTCGTACTCCTGCTTGAGGCTCACCGTTTTCCTCCCACGCCTATTGCTCTGGCCCGCCCCTCACTTCCTACTCCGCCGCCATCAGCAGCGCGGTCAGCGAATTCTTGCCGTCGAGCTCGCTGAAGCGGCCTTGCTCCTGCAACTTGCCGGCGCTCATGACCAGGACCCGGTCGAAATTGCGCGCGAGGCTGGCGCGATGCAGCACCCAGATCAGCGCGCGCTCGTTAAATTCTTCCCGCAGCCCCTGCATGACCCGTGCCTGCGCCGGCGCATCCAGCGCCGAGGTCGCCTCGTTGAGGATCATCAGGTCGGGCCGCTTCAAGACGGCGCGGGCGATGGCCGTGCGCTGACGCTGCGCCGGCGACAGCCGCGCCCCGGCGGTGCCGACGTGGTAATCGAGGCCGACATCGATGATGACGGACCGCAGCGACAGGGAATCGAGCACTTCCGCAAGCACTTGCGGCACCCGCGTCGTCGCGTCCGCCTCGCCATAGGCGATCTTGCCGAACAGGATGTTGTCCTGCACCGACGCGGCGGCGTTGTAGCGGTCGGCGTCGAAGAAGGCGATTTCCTCCCGTGCTTCCGCCGGCAGCTCCTCGCGGAATACCCGCCGCGCTTCGAGCAGGCGGCGCTGCATCTCCTCGTCGAGCACGTCGAGGCGGTGGCGCGCGGCGATCAGCTTGAACGGGAGCGACAGCAATTTTTGCCGCTCGTCCCGTGAGAGGCCCGCGATGCCAACGCTTTCCACCCGGCCGAGGATCGCGGCGAATTCCGGCAGATCGCCGGCGCCGATGAAGCTGTACTGCTCGAAGAATTCGTGATCGGGCGGCAGGTCGGCGAACAATTCGACCATCGTCTGGGCGACATCCTTCCCCGCCTCGATCAGGTCGTCGGTCAAGCCGATCTTGTCGAGGACCTGCCGGACATAGATGTTGTCGGCGAGCGCATCGAAGTCGAAGGCGGGTCCGAGCGGCGTGCCGAACAGCAGGTTCTCGGCGACCGACGCGTTCGAATTGTAGCGCGCGATGTCGTAGGTCTCGACGAGGTTGCTGATGTTGTCCTCGGCCAGCCGTCGCGCCAATGCCTTGCGCGCCTCGATCAGCTGCGCCGCCGCCTCCGGCCGCTCCTCCGGATCGAGCCGCCAGCGCAGCCCGAGATTGTAGACGTCCTCCTCGAAATCGAGCTTGCGCAAGACCTCCGCGACGCGTTGCGTCAACCCTTCCGCGTCCGTCACCCCGGCGCTGTCGTAGTCGATCCAATCGGCGTGGATGTCGAAATCGATGTTGCCGGCGCGCCGCGCCTCCAGCAGCTGCCGCGCCCGGCGCGGATCGCTGTCGGCCGCCTCCCGCACGGGACGATGCCGCAACCCGAGCAGCAGGTTGTCGCGCAGCGTGCCGGTGAAGATGTAGGGGTTCGACCCGACATAGCCGATCCGCCGGCCGATCGCCGCGACCGGCAGCCCGGCGAGGTCGACGCCGCCGATCGCGATGCGGCCGCTGGTCGGGCGCACCAGCCGCGCCAGCAGCTGCGCCAGCTCGTTCTTGCCGCTGCCGCTCTGGCCGATGATCGCGACATGCTCGGTGAGTGGCATCGTAAAGCTGACGGCGTCCACGACCCGGCTCTTGTCGTCCTCGGCCAGGGACAAGTTTGCCACCGACAACTCGCCTGAAAACGGCGCTAGCGCCTGCGGCTCGTCGAGCAGGATGTGCCGGTCTATCATCCCCGACGGCTGGAACTGCTCGACGATCTGCTCGTAGGTGATCCGCGAGTTCTCCTTGTTCTGGTAGAAGTCGAGCAGTTCCTTCCACGGCGAGGCCAAATCCTTGTAGGCCGCCAGCACCGCGACCAGCGCGCCGAACGTCAGGTCGCCGTAGATCACCAGGTAGCCGCCGATCGCGTAGAAGAAGAACGGCGTCAACTGGCCGATGAAGTTGTTGAGGAACTTTACGAAGAACTTGCGCCGGTAGATTTCGTAGCGGATGTCATAGATCAGCCCGAGAATGTGTGCGAAGTCCGTCAGCTGCAGCTTTACCGTGTCGTTGGCCTGTATTTCGACGATGCCGGCGGCGGATTCCTGCACCCGGTCGGCAACCTGGCGCACCGTGCGCACCCGGCGCTTGCCGAGTTGGTTTACCTTACGTTGCAGCTTCGGGATAACATAACCCTGCACCGGGTACAGCGCGATCGCCGCCGCCCCGAGCACCGGATCCTGCATGAACATGAAGAAGATGATCGTCAGCAGCTGCCCGCCCTGGAACAGCGGCAGCACGAAGGCATCGCCGATGAAGCCGCCGAGCTGCTCGCACTCGACCGTGATCATCGGGATGATCTGGGCCGACGACGTCTTGTGGAAATAGGCCGAGGGGAAGCGCAATAGCCGCTCGTACAGCGAATAGCGGAAACGCCGCAGCATCCGCTCGCCGAGCTGACCCTTGAACGTGTTGATGTAGTATTTGAACGCGCCGTTGATGAAGACGAGCGCCAGGAACAGGCCGCACAGGATCATCAAATAGGGGACGCGGTCGAACTGGAAGCCGAGGATCGACTGCGGGAAATGCGCGTCCTCCTTGATCGCCCGGTTGACGATCGTCTTCGGCAGGTTCAGCGAGAAATACAGAAACGGGAAGGATGCGAAGGTCAGCAGCAGCAGCAACACCTGCTGCTTGAGGCTGTAGCGCAGGATGAAGCGGTAGATCGAGGGTTCGAGGTCCGGGGCATCGTCCGGCCGCGACGGCGCCGGCGGTTCGGCGGCGACCGGGCGCGGTTCGGCGTCGGCGACGAGGCCGGCAAGGCCCTTTTCGTCGGCGCTTGCGGCTGCAGCCAACGCTTTCATATCCGGGGCTTCCGTCGAACCATTGCGCGCCTTATATGCCTGTGCGTCGTCTTCCCCCAAGGCGCCTTGGAGGCTCCCGTGGCCGTTCGACGTGACCACAAGCGGGTCCTGATCTACAGCCACGACACCTTTGGCCTGGGCCACCTCCGCCGCTGTCGAGCCATCGCCCATTCGCTGGTGGGCGAGGATTCGTCGGTTTCCGTTCTGATTCTATCGGGATCGCCGATCATCGGCAGCTTCGATTTTCGTTCCAGGGTGGATTTCGTACGCATTCCCGGCGTGATCAAGCTGCGCAACGGCGAATACGTCTCGCTGAACCTCCATATCGACATCGAGGAGACGCTGGCGATGCGCTCCTCGATCATCCGTCACACCGCCGACATCTTCGATCCCGACCTGTTCATCGTCGACAAGGAGCCGCTCGGCCTGCGCGGCGAGGTGCGGGGCGCCCTCGACCTGCTGGGCGGCCGCGGCACGCCGCTGATCCTCGGGCTGCGCGACGTGATGGACGACCCGGAGGCCCTCGAAAACGAGTGGGAGCGCAAGAACGCAATTCCCGCGCTCAGCGACTACTACAACGAAATCTGGGTGTACGGCCTGCCGCAGATCTGCGACCCGCTCGCGGGCCTCGAACTGCCCGCCGGGGTGCGCCGCCGCATGGTCTACACCGGCTATCTGCGGCGCAACGCGCCGGAGCCGCTGCCGACCAGCGAAGCGATGGCGCTGCACGGCGATGATTTCCTGCTCGTCACCACC
>Ga0209810_1004949_pt1 | contig 12372 bp, 8 predicted proteins | sample Coa_R1_7_FD_187159 | JGI IMG/M metagenome (GOLD analysis project Ga0209810, IMG submission 187159) | Surface soil microbial communities from Centralia Pennsylvania, which are recovering from an underground coalmine fire - Coalmine... | ecosystem: Environmental > Terrestrial > Soil > Unclassified ...
ATCTGCTTTTGATCGTCGACGACGCGCACGAGTTGGATAGCCTGTCCGCCACGCTGGTGTATCAGCTGGCCCTGAGCGGTTCAGCGCGGCTTTTGGTCACTGCGCGCTCGGACACTCAGCTGGCCGACGTCGTCACCGCGTTGTGGACCGATCAGCTGCTCAGCCGCATCGAGGTGCAGCCACTGGATGCCCAGCAGGCTGCGGCGGTGTTGGAGTCGGCGCTGGGTGAGCCGCTACCGAAACCGGTGGCTGACGACGTCTTCGGTCGCAGCAGGGGCAACCCGCTGTATCTGCGCCACATTGTCGAAGATGGCGTCCTGGTGCGGGCCGACGACGGCTGGCGCTACGTCGACGACGAGCGGTTGTCGCTGTCCGCCCTGATCGACGGCCACGTCAGCGCGCTGTCGGAGCCGGCGCGCACCATGCTGGACTACCTGGCCATCGCCGAACCACTGTCCCGCGCCGACTTGGCGGCGTTAGCCGGCGGGCAGGCCGTCGAGGACGCCGGGGGCGTAGTCGCCGTCGACGACCACGGACTGGCGCACCCGGCCCATCCGCTCTACGGCGAACGCGCCCGCGCCGCGCTGACACCGCAGCGCGCGCGATCGCTGCGCGCAGCGGTGGTCGCACAGCTGGCAAAGCATCCGTCCGACCATGTCATCGACCAACTGCGACTGGCAGCGCTAGCGGTCGACAGCGACACCCCCGCCCCGGTCGCCGACCTGGTCAGTGCGGCGCAGCAGGCGCTGCGGCTTGGCGACCTGGTGCTCGCCGAACGGCTGGCGCGAGCAGCGCTGGACCAGACAGATGGGCTGGCGGCGCGGCTGGCGTTGGCCTACACGCTCGCGTGGCAGGGCCACGGCCGAGAGGCCGGAGCAGTGCTGGCCGCAGTCGATCCCAACACGCTGACGGACACCGAGCTGATGGCGTGGGCACTGCCGCGGGCGGCCAACCAGTTCTGGATGCTCAACGAGCCGGAGCGGGCCACAGCCTTCCTGCACACCACCCGCCAGCGAGTCGCGGCGCCAGCTGCCAAGGCCACCCTCGACGCGCTGGCAGCGACCTTCGCGATGAACTCCGGCACCCCGCTGCGTGCGCTGCGGATCGCCACCGACGTGCTGGCGTCACCGCACGCTGACGACGTGGGCGTGGGTTGGGCGGCATCGACTGCGGCGCTGTGCTCGGCTCGCGCTGGCCTGTTCGACAACGTCGAAGCGCTGGCCGCCCGGGCGGTCGCTGGCGAGCATCCGGGTTTGTTGAGGTTCACCAGCGGCTTGGCCCGGGTCACGACGCTGGTCATGGCGGGACGGCTGGACGCGGCACGCTCGGTGGCGCAGCGGTACACCGATTTCGCCGAGCTGCAGCAACCAGGCAGGGCGATCGGCGAGGTGCTCGTCGCGTATGTAGCGATCGCCCAGGGCGACTTCGACACCGCAGTGACGCTGCTAGGCCCGGCCGCCGGTGCGCTGACGCGGACAGGTTATTCGTGGGGGCCGTTGTCGTTGATGCTGCTCGCGCAGGCGCTGGGCCAGCGAGGTGAACAAGTTGAGGCGGCAAAGGTGTTGAGCCGGGCCGAGTCTCGGCACGGCCTGAAATCGGCCCTGTTCACCCCCGAGCTGGCACTGGCCAAAGCGTGGTCGAAATCGGCCCGCGGCGACCAGACCGGAGCGATCGACGCCGCACGGGTGGCTGTCCAGGCCGCTGAACGCGGCGGGCAGTCGGCGATTGCGCTTCGCGCGCTGCAGGACGCGACGCGGCTGGGTGATATGCGCGCGGTGTATCGAGCTCAACGCCTCGTCGTGGAAGTGGACTGCGTGCTGGGCAGGCTGACGCTGGCTCATGCCCGCGCGCTTGCCGCGGGCGATTTCGCCGCACTGGCCGACGTGGCCGCCGACCTCGCCGAGGCGGGGATGCATCCAGCCGCTGCCGACGCCGCAGCCCAGGCCCGGCGGGCTCAGCTGGTCAGATAGCGGCGCAGCATGTCGGCCGCGGCGGTGATTTGCTGCACCGGCACCCGCTCGTCGCGGCGGTGTGCCAGATTGGGGTCGCCGGGCCCGTAATTCAGCGCGGGGATGCCCCGAGCGGCGAACCGCGCCACATCGGTCCAACCGTATTTCGCCCGGACCTGGCCAGCCGCCGCCTCGACCAAGGCTTTGGCAGCGGGCTTGGACAATCCGGGTAGCGCGCCGGCCGCAACGTCGGTCTGCTCGATCCGCACGTCGAGGCCGTCCAAGACGTCGCGAACGTGTTGCAACGCCTCAGCCGCCGAACGGTCCGGGGCGAAACGATAGTTGACGGTCACCGAAGCGGCGTCGGGAATGATGTTGCCGGCAACGCCGCCGTCGATGCGCACTGCCGACAAACCCTCGCGGTACGTGCAGCCGTCGATTTCGACACTGCGGGCCTGATAGCGTGCGAGCCGCTCGAGCACGGCGCCCAGTTTGTGAATTGCGTTGTCGCCCAACCAAGATCGCGCAGAATGGGCCCGGGTTCCGCTGGCGTGGACGACGACGCGCAGCGTGCCCTGGCAGCCCGCCTCGATGTATCCGGCGGTGGGCTCGCCGAGGACCGCGACGTCGGCGTCTAGCCAGTCCGGCAATTCGCGTTCGATGCGCCCCAAACCGTTTGCCGCTGATTCGATTTCCTCGCAGTCGTACAGCACAAGCGTCAAGTCGTGCACGGGCGTAGCGACCGTGGCGGCCAGGTGCAGGAAGACAGCGTCACCGGATTTCATGTCGACAGTGCCGCAGCCGTGCAGCAGCTCGCCATCTCTGCGGCTTGGCAGGTTATCGGCTACCGGGACGGTGTCGAGGTGGCCGGCAAGCAGCACCCGTGTCGGCCGGCCGAGGTGCGTGCGGGCCAGTACGGCGTTGCCGTTGCGGATGATCTCTAAACCCGTCGTCTGGTCACGCAACGCGGCCTCTACCTCGTCGGCAATGCGCCCTTCGGCCCGCGACTCGCTGGGGATGTCGACCAGCGCCGCGGTCAGTTCGATCGGGTCGCCGTGGAGGTTCAGCACGGTTTCAGTATGCCGAGCAGACACAAGAGTCTCCCTTTCGCCGGCGTGTCGGGGGCCTTCGCGTGTGTTCGGCCGGCGGAAAGTAGCGTGAAGCATGTGACTGGAGCTTCCGGTATCGGGCTGGCAACGCTCGCCGCCAACGGATCGGTCCTCGACGCCTGGTTTCCCGAGCCTGAACTGATCGAGTCCTCGGGCGAAAACGGCACGGTGCGGCTGTCGTTGGCCGAGGTTCCCGACGACCTGGCCGCGTTGGCCGGCCGCGACGAGGACCGGGGCACCGAAACGGTGGCGATCCGCACGGTGATCGGCTTGCTGGACGATAAGGCTTCCGATGCCTATGACGCGTATCTGCGGCTGCATCTGCTGTCGCACCGGCTGGTCGCGCCGCATGGGCTGAACACCGACGGCTTCTTCGGGATCTTGACCAATGTGGTGTGGACCAACCACGGTCCGTGTGCCGTCGAAGGTTTCGAGGCGGTGCGCGCGCGGCTGCGCCGTCGCGGGCCGGTCACGGTGTATGGCATCGACAAGTTCCCCAGGATGGTCGACTACGTGGTACCCGGCGGGGTGCGTATCGCCGACGCCGACCGGGTTCGGCTGGGCGCTCACCTGGCAGCGGGCACCACCGTGATGCACGAGGGATTCGTCAACTACAACGCCGGCACGTTGGGTACCTCGATGGTCGAAGGCCGCATCTCGGCGGGCGTGGTGGTCGGTGACGGTTCCGACATCGGGGGCGGCGCTTCGATCATGGGCACGCTGTCTGGCGGTGGCACCGAAATCATTTCCATCGGCAAACGCTGTCTGCTGGGCGCCAATTCGGGGCTGGGGATCTCGCTGGGTGACGACTGCGTCGTTGAGGCCGGCCTCTATGTCACCGCCGGCACCAAAGTCAGCTTGCCCGACGGCACCTCGGTCAAGGCCCGCGAGCTCTCCGGCGGCAACAACATGCTGTTTCGCCGCAATTCACTGACCGGCGCGGTCGAAGTGGTGTCCCGCGACGGTCAAGGGATCGCGCTCAACCAAGACCTGCACGCGAACTAGCTATGGCGCGAGCGTGCGTGTCTGTACACCGACACGCCACTAACGATGTACAACCACGACGCTCGGCCGCTCAATCGGCCGACAGAATGCAGAACTCGTTGCCTTCGGGGTCCGCTAGTACCACCCAGCTCGCGTCATCACCCTGCCCGATATCGACACGGCGAGCGCCGAGTTCAAGCACCCGTTCGACTTCGACCTGCTGGTTGTCGGGCCGAAAGTCGAAGTGGATGCGGTTCTTGACAATTCGCTTGTCCGGTACCCGAAGAAAAATCCAGTCCGGCCCGGCCCCGGCCGGCGGATGGAGGACGACGTCGCCGTCGGTGTCGATTTCGTGCGGCCAGCCCAGGACCGTCGACCACCAAGTGCCGAGCGCGGTTGGGTTTTCCGCGTCGATGCAGATCTCGTCGAACGTCAGCCCCATGTCAGCAGCTCCTTCTTGAGCACCTTGCCCATGGCATTGCGCGGCAGGCTGTCCACCACGCGCACTTCCCGCGGTCGTTTGTGCACCGAAAGCTGTTGGGCGACATAGTCAATCAGCTCCGGCGGTTGAGCGTCACCGACGATGAACGCCACGATCCGCTGACCCAGGTCGTCATCGGGCAGCCCGACGACTGCCACTTCGTCCACACCCGGGTGCCCGAGGAGTGCCGCTTCGACTTCGCCTGCGCCGACACGGTACCCGCCAGATTTAATTAGGTCCACGGACTCGCGGCCCACGATGCGATGCATGCCGCCGGAGTCGACCACCGCGACGTCACCGGTGCGATACCAGCCGTCACCATCGAACACCTCGGCGGTGGCGTCGGGTCGATTCAGGTAGCCGTCGAACAGTGTCGGACCGCGAACCTGAAGCCGTGCAATGGTTTCGCCGTCATGCGTGGCCGGATGGCCGTCGTCGTCGACCAGCCGGGTCTCGACACCCTCCAACGGCAGGCCCACCCAGCCTGCGCGACGCTCCCCGTCCGCGCGGGTGGACACCGTGATCAGCGATTCGGTACTGCCGTACCGTTCGACAGGCCGGTGTCCGGTGAGCTGCGCAAGCTGCTCGAACACCGCCACCGGCAACGGGGCGCTGCCGGACACCAGTAGCCGCGCAGGCCTTAGCGCCTCAGCGGCCGCAGGATCGGCCACTACCCGCGACCATACGGTGGGGACGCCGAAATACAGGGTGCCACCAGCCTCAAAGTACGCTGCGGGCGTTGGTTTTCCGGTGTGCACGAACCGATTTCCGATCCGCAGCGACCCGAGCAAGCCCAACACCAGCCCGTGCACATGAAATAGCGGCAGCCCGTGCACCAACACGTCGTCGGCGCTCCACTGCCAGGCCTTTGCCAGCGCATCGAGATCGGCGGCGATCGCCCGCCGGCTCAATTGCACTCCCTTGGGCGGGCCGGTGGTACCCGAGGTATAGATCACCAGCGCAATGGAATCCGGCGACGGCTCCGGGTAGCGGTGCCAGGAGCGGGCGTGCAGTCGCACCGGGATGTGCGGTAGGCCCTCCGGCTGCTCAGGCACCGGCCCGAGCCACGCCTGGGCACCCGAGTCGGTGAGGATATGGTGCTGCTCGGCCTGTCCGACATCGGCGGGCACCGGCACCACCGGCACACCGGCAATCAGGCAACCGGTGATGGCCAACACTGTGGAGGCGCTCGGCGTGGCCAACACCGCAACCCGGCTAGCACCGCCGACCCGCTCGGCCACCGAGGTCGCCGCACCGGCCAGATCGCTGCGGCTCAACGCGACGTCGCCGATCCGCACGGCATCGCTCATATCGACAGCGGCGGGGCCCAGCGAGGTCAACAACACGGCAGCGAGATTACCGGGCGCATTCGGCTCCTCCGTTTGTGTGCGCGGGTCTTCGGGTAGCCGTCATGCGTTCTGCCGAGCGTCGAAGGGAGACGCGAAGACCACAAGTACTTCGGCCGCCACCAGACGATCTGAACCCTAGGGCCGCAGCTCCTTTTTGAGCACCTTGCCGGTCGGGCCCATCGGCAACTCGTCGATGATGCGGATTTCGCGCGGGTATTTGTAGGCGGCCAGGCGCTCCTTGCAGTGCGCAACCAGCTCGTCCGAAGTCAGCTTCACGCCCTCTTTGGCGACTACGAAGGCCAGCACCTCCTGGCCGAGCTTCTCGTCCGGTTTGCCAATCACCGCCGCCGCGGCGACACCTGGGTAGTCGAACAACACTTCCTCGATCTCCCGGGGGTAGACGTTGTAGCCGCCTCGGATGACGAGATCTTTCTTGCGGTCGACGATGAAGAAGTAACCGTCCTCGTCGCGGTAGGCCAGGTCGCCGGTGTGGAACCAGCCGTGGCGGAAAGCCTCGGCAGTCGCCTCGGGTTTGTTGTAGTAGCCCTTCATCACGTTGTGCCCGCGGATCACGATCTCGCCGACGTTGTCGGTGCCGGGCGGCAATTCGTTGTCATCCTCGTCGACCACCCGCACTTCCACACCCCAGATCGGTTTGCCGATCGAAAGCACCTTGCGCTGTTCGGCATTGATGTTGAAAGTGGTGGTGGACGCGGTCTCGGACAAGCCGTATCCCTCCAGGATCACCACACCGGGGAACTTCTCTTCGAATGCGCGGATCACCTCGCCGGGGATCGCGGCGCCACCGGACACCCCGACCCGCAGCGCCGACAGGTCATGGCCTTCGGTGTCGGCCTGCAGCAGCGCGAAATACATTGTGGGAACGCCGGAAAAGATCGTGCAGCGATGATGGGCGAGTTCGTCAACCACCGTCTTGGCGTCGAACCGGGGGACGAGAACCAGGCTGCCGCCGAACCGCACCGTCACGTTGAGCACACTGGACAGGCCGAACACGTGGAACATCGGCAGCACCGCCATGCCGACGTCGTCGTCGCGGAATTCGAACAGCTCGCCGGCGACGGTGCAGTTCATGAACAGCTGGAAATGGGTCAGCTCGGCGCCCTTGGGTTTTCCGGTGGTACCCGACGTGTAGATGATGACGGCGGTGTCGTCGGCGTTGGTCGGCTCGATGTCGCGAGTGTCGTCGGCGAAGTACAGCTCGTCGAAATGTCTTGTGCCCTCCGGTCTTTGGTCGTTGCCGGGGAGGTTCACCACATAGGTGGGCAGGTCGCCGGCGCCCTTGACCGCTTCCTCGGCGAACGTCTCGAAGGTGATCAGCAGCCGCGAGTCGGAATCCTGGAGGTGGTAGTTAACTTCCGGGGCGCGCAGCAGCGGGTTCAGCGGCACCATGACTGCGCCGGCCTTTAGGATCGCGAAGTAGGCGAACAAAAAGTGCGGCAAGTTGGGCAATTGGACTGCCACCTTGTCGCCGCGGCCCACCCCGAGGTTGCGCAGGCTCGTGGCGATCCGGCCCGAGATTTCGTCGACCTGGGCGTAGGTGAAGCTCTGCTCGGCGATGTGGCAGAGCGGCTTGTCCGGATGCGCGTTGCGGGATTCGCGCAACATGACGGCAAGGTTGAAACTCATCGGTCGCTCCTGTGCTACTAGGCGAGCCGGGTTTGTGAATCGACCGGCGAGGAGGGCTCCGACGGTGTATCTGGCCGTGGAAACAGTGGTCGCAGCACCGCAGGCGGGCGAAACGGCGCCCACTCGCCGCGGGGCTGAGCCAAGCGGTCGGCGACGGCCCACACCACCGCAGGGTTGTGGCCATAGCCGAAGTGGCTGCCAACCACCGCGATGTTTTCAGCACGCGGCGACTGCAGATCCAAGCACGCCTGCCAGGCCACGACACCGTCGTATCTGGAGTAGATCGACGTCGCCGGTACCGGCAAGGGTTCCGTTTCTAGTTCCAACGGCACCGTGGCCCGCTCGACATGCAGGTGGGAGAAGCGGTTGAACGCCGCACTGGCGCGGGTTTGACTGTGATGCGTCAGCCGAAACGGCGTCCCTAGGGTGATCACCTGGCGTACCGACGACGGGCTGCGCCGCGCCATCGCGCGCGCGTAGATGCCGCCCAAGCTCCAGCCGATCACGGTGACGGGGGTGCGGTACCGAGCCTCCAGGTCCTGCAGGCGCTCCCCCATACCGGCCACCGCCGCGGCCGTCGGGCCGATGTTGCGGCCCAGGCGCCAGCCGTGCACCCGGTATCCGAGACGACGCAGGATGCGCCGCAGCGCCACCGTGGAGCCGTCGCCAGCCAGCAGCCCCGGGAGTACCAGCACCGGATGCCCGTCACCGGTCGGCAGCGTGCGCTGCAGCGGCAGCGCCCCGACCAGCAGCCCGAACTCGACCGCGGCCCGCGCGGGGTCGGTCAGCGACAGCGACCAGGGCGGGGCGCCGCGGCGCCGCGGGCGCTCCACGGGTTCGAATATCGCGTCAGCCATACCTGCCAGCCTGCCACCGACCCCCGGCCCCGCGCCGCGGGTTCGGCCAGATGCGCCGAAGCGCCCCGGCGGACACACGTTAGGCGTTCACCGGCCGATTGCCGATGACACGTTGTACGCGCAGCGCGGCGATCTCCTCGTCGGATAGACCTTGCGAGCATCGAGACTGCGGTAGTGGCGCCGAACCTGCATGTGCAGCCTTGGCTAGCCGCGATGTCGCGCTGTGGACGCAGGCTCGATGCTGTCAGCGCCGCTCCGCCAGCGCGCGCAGGAAGAACATCAAGTTGGCCGGCCGCTCGGCCAGCCGGCGCACCAGATACCCGTACCACTGCCCGCCGTACGGCACATACACTCGCACCTGGCTGCCGGCGGCGACTAGCCGCTGCTGTTCGTCGTCGCGGATGCCGTACAGCATCTGGTATTCGAAATCGCCAGCAGCACGGCCTGATTCATGAGCGATGCCTGGGACCGCCGAGATGACGGCTGGATCATGGGTGGCCACCATCGGGTAGCTCGACCCGCCCATCAGTACTGGAAGGCATCGCAGGTAGGAGTCGGTGACTGCAGCCGGCTTGCGATAGGCCACCGACGCCGGTTCGTCATAGGCGCCCTTGCATAGCCGGATCCGTGCTCCGGCAGCAGCGAAGTCGTGGCAATCGCCGAGCGTGCGCCGCAGGTATGCCTGCAAAACCACCCCCAGCCAGGGAAAGTCGGCTCGCAGATCACGGACGATGGACAGCGTCGAATCCGTGGTGGTGTGATCTTCGGCGTCTACTGTTACCCAGACACCGACTTGCTCGGCCCGCTCGCAAATGGTGTGGGCATTCTCCAGGGCGATCTTCTCGCCGTCGCGCTCCAGCGCTTGACCGAGCGCGGAAAGCTTGAGCGACACCTCCAGCGGCCGCACACCGTCACCCGCGGCGTCGGGCCGCTGGCCCAGCGCATCGAGAAGACCAAGGTAAGCCTGCACGATGGCACCGGCGCCGTCGATGTCGGTGACATCTTCACCTAAATAGTCGATACTGACATATCGGCCCGAATCGCGAAGGCGCCCAACACTATCCAATACGGAATTCAGGGTCTCCCCAGGCACGAACCGACGAACGACCCTGCGTGTAATCGCAACACGTTCGGCGGCGCGGCGCAGCCGATCGGATCGACTGGCCGCCAGGATCGCTGGACGCACCGCCGTGGCGAACACGCCCGGTTTGATGGGGGCGACCCGCTGCGACCGGCTTCGCCGCTCTTGCGATCGCCCCCGCATTACTCGGCCGCCATGTGCGGGTAGTCGTGCTCTGTTGCCGGCACGAACGTCTCCTTGAGCGTGCGCGCCGATGTCCAGCGCAACAGGTTGAGCGGCGATCCGGCTTTGTCGTTGGTCCCCGAGCCGCGGGAACCGCCGAACGGCTGCCTGCCCACCACCGCCGCGGTCGGCTTGTCGTTGATGTAGAAGTTGCCGGCGGCGAACCTCAGCCGCTCCTGCGCCACCGAGACCGCGTCGCGGTCGCCGGCGATCACCGCGCCGGTCAACGCGTACCGTGAGCCGGTGTCGACCACCTCGAGGATTCGCTCGTAGTCGTCGTCGGGATAGACGTGCACCGAGAGGATCGGCCCGAAGTACTCGGTCGCGAACGCCTCGTCGGTCGGGTCGTCGCCGAGCAGCACCGTGGGGCGCACGAAATAGCCTTCGCTGTCGTCGTATTCGCCGCCGACCGCGATCGTGACACTTGCTGCGCTTTTCGCGCGTTCGATCCCGTTGACGTTCTTGGTGAAGGCCCGCTGGTCGATCAACGCGCCGCCGTAGTTGGACAGGTCGGTGATGTCGCCGTAGCGCAATTGTGCAGTGGCGGCGAGAAAGTCGTCGCCCATCTTCTGCCACAACGAGCGCGCGATGAACGCGCGCGACGCCGCCGAGCACTTCTGGCCCTGGTAGTCGAACGCACCGCGGATCAGCGCAGTGCGCAGCACGTCCGGTCGTGCCGAAGCATGTGCCAACACGAAGTCCTTGCCGCCGGTCTCCCCGACCAGCCTCGGGTAGCTGGTGTAGCGCTCGATGTTGACGCCGACTTCCCGCCACAGATGCTGGAAGGTGGCCGTCGACCCGGTGAAGTGGATACCGGCAAGCCGCGGATCCGCCAGTGCCACATCGGAAACGGCGTAACCGTCGCCAGTGACCAGGTTGATCACGCCGGGCGGTAAGCCGGCGGCCTCGAGCAGCTGCATGGTCAGATACGCCGCCAGGGTTTGGGTGATCGACGGCTTCCACACCACGGTGTTGCCCATCAGCGCCGGCGCCGTCGGCAGGTTGCCGGCAATGGAAGTGAAGTTGAACGGGGTGATCGCGTAGACGAAACCGTCCAGCGGACGGTAATCCATCCGGTTCCACTCGCCGCGGACACTGAGCGGCTGCTGCGCCAGGATCTGGCGGGCGAACGCGACGTTGAACCGCCAGAAGTCGATCAGCTCGCACGGCGCATCGATCTCGGCTTGGTACACAGTTTTGGACTGCCCGAGCATCGTTGCCGCAGCGATCTTTTCCCGCCACGGGCCGGCCAGCAGCTCGGCGGCGCGCAGGAAGACGGCAGCGCGCTCATCGAAAGGCGTTGCCGCCCAAGCTGCTTTGGCGGCCATAGCGGCTTCGATCGCCGCCGCTGCATCGGCGTGAGTCGCGTTGCTCAGCGTGCCCAGCTTGTGGGAGTGCCGGTGTGGCTGGACGACGTCGATGGGCTCGCCCTCGCCCATCCGATGAGTACCGCCGATGACGTGGGGCAGATCGATCTGATGGTCGGCCAGGGCGGTCAGCGCGACGCGCAGCCGGGCGCGTTCCGGAGAATGGGGAGCGTAGTCGTGCACCGGTTCGTTGGCCGGGACGGGCACATCGGTAACGGCGTCCATGCAGCCAGAATCCCCCTCGACGCGCCTCAGATGATTGTTTGATTGGACAAATCCAGCGCCTCTTCGCAGTACGATCAGACAACATGCGGATGGCTGGTGTGAGCCTGGGCCAGTTGCTGCTCGCGCTGGACGCCACCATGGTGAGCCTGGTCGACGCGCCGCGCGGCCTGGACCTGCCGGTGGCCTCGGCAGCGCTGATCGACGCCGACGATGTACGCCTTGGTCTTTCGACCGGCGCAGATGCCGCCGACGTGTTCTTCTTGCTGGGCATCACCGACGACCAGGCGTTGCAGTGGATCGACCGACAGCCGAGCGGGCCTGCGACGCGCTCGCCGGTCGCAGTGTTCGTCAAGGAGCCGTCGCCTGCCGTGGTGGCTCGCGCCGCTGCTGCCGGGATCGCGGTGGTGGCGGTGGAGCCCCGCGCCCGCTGGGAGCGGCTATACCGGTTGGTCAATCACGTCTTCGACCACCATGGCGACCGCCGCGACCCGCTGTCGGACTCGGGAACCGACCTGTTCGGTCTCGCGCAGGCCATCGCCGACCGCATCCACGGGATGGTCAGCATCGAAGATGAACAGTCCCACGTACTGGCGTATTCGGCCTCCAACGATGAGGCCGACGAGTTGCGGCGGCTGTCAATCCTTGGCCGCGCCGGCCCATCGGAGCATCTGGAGTGGATCAGCCGATGGGGCATCTTCGACGCGCTGCGGGCCACCGACGACGTGGTGCGTGTCGCCGAGCGTCCGGAACTGGGCTTGCGGCCGCGGCTGGCGATCGGTGTTCATCACCCGCCGGATGATGCCCGCCACCCACGGGTTTTCGCGGGCACCATCTGGGTGCAGCAGGGCTCGCGGCCCCTGGCCGACGACGCCGAAGAGGTGCTGCGCGGCGCCGCAGTGCTGGCGGCCCGCATCATGTCGCGGCTGGCGAGCCGGCCGTCGACACACGCGCAGCGGGTGCAGCAGTTGTTGGGGCTGACCGACAGTGCTTCGCTCGACGTCGGCGACATTGCCCGCGAACTGGGCATCGTCGCCGACGGAAGTGCCGCGCTTATCGGCTTCCACGCGGCTGCTGAGCATGCGCGGCTGGCCGATGTCCTTG
>Ga0209810_1004950_pt1 | contig 12372 bp, 12 predicted proteins | sample Coa_R1_7_FD_187159 | JGI IMG/M metagenome (GOLD analysis project Ga0209810, IMG submission 187159) | Surface soil microbial communities from Centralia Pennsylvania, which are recovering from an underground coalmine fire - Coalmine... | ecosystem: Environmental > Terrestrial > Soil > Unclassified...
CCTGCTGTAGGCCCGAATTACACAAGCGGAGTGCCAGTCTCCGGAGTCGTCGGCAACGTTTATTTTGCCGAAGGCGCAACCGGGTTAGCCAACGAGGCAAACTGGATCAAACCAGTCACTGAACCCACTCTCGTCCCGGCCGGTGCTCCGGTCACGGGTGCGACCACGTGGAACCTGCTCGATGGCTATTTGCGCGTCGAAATTCTGAACGGTGGCGCCTACACACCCGTCACGCAGGAGTGGTTGCAGCTTGGCTTTGCCCGCAACGTGGCGCCGCCGACGTCGGCTGCTCCCAACACCGTGAACCCCAAAGCGATCATTCTTTTCCAAGAGCCGGCCGATCGGAACGGCAATGGTGTCATCGATGCCGGCGAATTGAATCCCAATGCATTGAGCGGTGCCGGCACCAAGAACAACTGGTATCCCATTAATTTTTATGAAGCGCGCGAAGGCGAGATTCGAGAGAACCAGCGCGCTAGCACGACCTGCTCGATTGGCGGCTTGATGAACACCGTCGAAATCGACGTGGGTAATCTTGCCAAGTGGCTGAACGGTACCATTCCCGGCAGCGGCAATCTGGTCAACTACACCAACGAGAACGGTTACGTCCTCTACTTCTCCGATCACCGCGGCATGCTCCCTGAGCCTCATGCCACCGTCGCTTACACCGGCCAGAAGCATGGCCCGTCAGGCCTGGAAGACAGCCTGAACTGGATGACCGCATCCGGTACCACCTTTGGTGTCCTGGATCCTGGTGAGGACGTGAACGGCGACACCTTCTTGGACAATTATGGAGAGGCTAACCTTGGACTGGGTTTCAACGTTCCCCAGCCGGGTAATCATCCTACGTTTACGGTGAGCTGCATGAATGTGGGCCGCCAGAACTTCGTGTCTGGCGCCCGACACGTGCTGCGCCTGGTTGATGGAGCTCTCGGTCAGGTACCGGTACGGCCCGACAACGGTCTCGGTGGCTTCACGGTGGCCAGCGACAATCCGGTGTATGTGCTTGGCAACTACAACGCCAACAACGCTGGATTCGGCAATCCTCATGCCTCGGCTGCGGTCATTGCCGACACGGTTACCTTCCTCTCGAACTCGTGGACCGATCTGGAGAGTTTGAACAGTCCGGCTGACGTTAATGGTCGTGGAGCGGCCACTACCTATTACCGTCTGGCAATCTCCAGCGGTAAGACCATTGCATTTCAGTTCTATGTCACTCCCACAACCCAAAAATGGGCGGGGCCGACCGACTTCGGCACCGACGGTGGAGTGCACAACTTCTTGCGTTACCTAGAGAACTGGGGCGGCTTTACGTCGAACTATATGGGGTCGATGGTCAGCCTGTACTACAACCAGTACGCGACGGGCAGTTTCAAGTGCTGCGGCACGGTGTATAGCCCGCCGACTCGTAATTACCAGTTCGATACGGATTTCCAGGATCCGACCAAAATGCCTCCTGGAACGCCAATGTTCGAAGACCTGGTCAACGTCGGCTTCCAGCAGGTGTTCTAAACGAGAGTGTGGCTACCCCACCCTCCCCGATTTTGGGAGGGTGGGAGCCAAGTTCCGAGATGTGGCCCCGCTTCTCAGCTTCAAAGCTTCAGGTCCGGCTGAACAGTTGACGCAGTAGTCCTAGACCTGCGGTGCGTTGCGACCCTCCCTGCCGTATGTAAAACTCCCTGATTACCAGCGGATTTACGTCATTTTCCACGTCACTATGGAGCGCGCTGCGATGAAGATGAAAACTGCAATTGCCTCAATGATGCTGGGACTGGCCCCCTCGATGTTGGCTCAGCAACCGGCTTCCACCGTAATCCAGGTTGGCCCCAACGGCGCTACTCCCGCCTCGATGCAGCGCACCATCACGTTTTCCGATCAGTTCTGCGACGGCTTCATCACCAAGGAGCACATTTCGGCCAAGAACATGATCGGTGGCGGCATCAATACGCCCGACACTGCTCGATATAACGCCGGCGAGTTCATTTTCATCATGGGTGACGGGATGAAGATCGGCGACAAATTGGCCGTCGTGCGGGAACTCAACGATCCCAACCGGTACGAAACCTTTCAGGGCCAGCACAAGCTCGTGCGTGCCACCGGTCTGCCCTACGCCGATATCGGGCACGTCTCCGTTGTTGGACATCAGAACAACGCCTACATTGCCAAGATTGACTTCAGTTGCGAAGCTGTTCTGCCCGGAGACATCGTTGTCCCCATGCCGCAACGCGCACAGGTGAACTATGAAGTACCCAGCCGTTTCGACCGCTTCCCCAGCCCCAACAAGGACCTCGAAGCGCGCATCGTGCTGGCAAAAGATTTTGACGCGACCATCGGCACTGGTCAGAAGGTTTACCTGAACATGGGTTCTGAGAAGGGCGTCAAGGTGGGGGATTATTTCCGGATTACCCGCAGCTTCACGGCTAACCTCTCCAGCGAAGTCGATGCGCTATCGTACAAGTCACCCATGGGTGACGACACTCAGAAGGTTGAACCGCAATTGCAGACCGGGCGCACCTTCACATATCCGGGACACCCAGTCGTGAAAATCAAAGACTTTCCCCGCGTTGCGCTGGGCGAGCTTGTTGTTTTGAATGTGACGTCCACGAGCTCAACCGCGATGGTCACCTTCGCGTTGCAGGACGTGCAGGCCGGCGACACAGCCGAGCGCATTCCTGGCCCGAACGACGCGACTACCGCCGAGCAGAAATAATAACCAGGTACACAGGAGCTCGCTGCGTCAGTGGTTTTGCCTCTGTGTCCTCAGTGTGCTCTGTCGTGGTGTTAGCTCTTCAGCTTCCGGCGTTCGCATTCCGCCACCGTCTTGCTGGGATCCACAGCCTCGCTGTCCACCTGCTCTTCCACGATCTTCCCGGACTTGTCGATCAGGAACGTGGCGCGCCGCGCCGATTCCATCGGCACACCCTCGATGTCAAACTTCTTCAGTAGGCCATATTCACGCGTCACCTTTCCGCCCCAGTCCCCGAGCAGCGGAAAGGTAATGTTGTTTTGCTGGCCAAACGCGAAGTTCGAAAACGGGCTATCCATGCTTACACCCAGGACCTGGGTGTCGGCCTTCTCCAGCTTTTCCAGATTCTGCTGGAAGGCCTTCATTTCCTTCGTTCAACCACCGGTGAAGGCGAACACGTAGAACGCCAGCGCGACATTCTTTTTTCCGCGAAAATCACTCAGCGACACCTTCTTCAAATCTTTCCCGTCGAATGCAAGCAGCGTGAAATCGGGGGCGGTATCCCCGACTTTCAATGTCAACGGCTCGGGCGGTTTTTTCGCCTGCGCGGCGGCGGGCCGGGCAATCACGCCCAACATCCCCAATAACAAAAACAGCAAGATAGAACATACCGTTTTTCGCATAGCTATACCCCACACGCGCGCCAGCCTACTCCTTCTTCGAAGGAACCGTCAACCCGGCAAGCCGCCGATGACGAGGGTTGCCTCTGGCGTCAGTTTCCAAGTACATTTGCTTTAACGCCGGGCAGGCGACCTTCAGAATCCCAAGGCAATGACCCCAACGGCCCCAAAAACGATTAACGAAATCTTCTACGGGATCGTGGACAGCAACCGCGACCGTGTGATGACTTACAAACAAACGGTCAAATGGATTCCCATCGCTTCGCGCGAGCTTTACCGCGACGCCGTCGGGGTCGCGCGTACGCTGGCGAGCTGGGGCATTCAGCGCGGCGATCGTGTCGCCATCCTGAGCGAAAACCGCCCCGAGTGGGCCCTGGCGGACTTCGGTGCCATGCTGCTCGGGGCCGTCGTGGTCCCGATTTATACGACGCTCACCGCCGAACAAACGGCATACCTGCTGAAGGATTCCGGCGCGCGCGTGATTTTTCTTTCCACCGCCGAACAGCTCAAAAAATTTCTTGAGATTCGCCACGACACTCAGGTCGAAAAAGCCGTCATCATGGATTATGTCGGGATCACCGAAGCCATCCCGATGCACCGCCTGATGCACGAAGGACCGCTTACCCGCGACCCCGAATTCGATGCAGCCGCGAAGTCCATTGGGCCCGACGAGGTGGCCACCATCATCTACACCTCGGGAACGACGGGCATTCCCAAAGGCGTGATTCTCACCCACGGCAACATGGCGTCGAACATCGCCTGTTCTCTTGAGGCTTTTGGGGTCGGCCATAGCGATGTGTACATCTCGTTTCTGCCGCTCTCGCATGTCACCGCGCGCCATGTCGACTACGCCATGCTCTACAACAACGTAACCGTGGCGTACTGTCCGAAAATCGATCAACTCTTAACCACCATCACGGAAGTTCTTCCCAGCGTTCTCGTCGCCGTGCCGCGCGTGTACGAAAAAATTGCCGCCCAAGTGAAACAGCAGACGCAGTCCGGGCTCAAGCATCGGGTGTACGAATGGGCTCTGAAGGTCGGCCGCGCCCATCGCGACGAAATCCTCGCCGGCAAGACACCGTCCAGTGTCAGCTGGAAATTAGCCAACACGCTGGTTTTTTCGAAAGTACGTAAAGCCCTCGGTGGACACGTGCAGCTTTTCATTTCCGGTGGCGCGCCGCTCGGACGCGATCTCGCCGCCTGGTACGCCGATATTGGCATCCGCATTCACGAAGGCTACGGGCTGACCGAAACCTCGCCCGTCATCTCCGTCAATACGCCCGCGAACCACAAGTTGGGCACAGTGGGCAAGCCGCTGCGTAACGTGGAAGTCAAGATTGCAGACGATGGCGAGATCCTCGTGCGCGGGCCATCCGTCTTTCACGAATACTGGAAGATGCCCGAGGACACGCGCAACGCCTTCGCCGGCGACTGGTTCAAGACCGGGGACATCGGCAATCTCGACAGCGACGGCTTCCTCTCCATTACCGATCGCAAGAAAGATCTGCTCAAAACTTCGGGCGGAAAGTTTATCGCGCCGCAGCCGCTGGAAAACAAACTCAAAGCCGATGCTCTGGTGCAAGAAGCCGTTCTGGTGGGGGACAAGCGAAAATTCATCTCCGCCATTATTCAGCCGAATTTTGCCGTGGTCGAAGATTGGGCGCGGCGCAATGACGTGAAGTTCTCCTCCCGCGAGGAGTTGGTTCAAAATCCTAAAGTGCGCGCTCTGTTCGAAGTGGTCGTCGGCGCGCTCAATGACGAGCTGGCACGCTTTGAAACCATCAAGAAATTTATCCTGGTCGCCGAGGATTTCTCGATCGCGAATGGCACCATGACCCCGAGCATGAAAGTCCGCCGCCGCATGGTCGAGGAGCGTTACCGCCCCGAAATCGACGCTCTCTACGCAGAGGAATCCGTGCCCGCTGTCGAAGCCGCGGGCTAGCAGAATATTCGAGTGAAGCGAAATCAGGCGCTATCCGAACCGATGGCTCAAATGGAGTCGTTTGGCTGGCGTTTTTGCCTGGGAAGACCGCGTTAGCGGTCCTTCAAGCTGCCGTACTTCAGAAAACCCGCTCAGATTCATTACAATAGCCTTCATGGACACCTTTAATATCGCAGGCCGTACTTTTCGTTCCCGTCTGATTGTCGGTACCGGAAAATATAAGTCCGGCGCCGAAACCGCGCGTGCCCTCGAAGCTAGCGGCGCCGAGATGGTCACCGTGGCTGTGCGCCGTGTGAATCTTGACCGCACCCGCGAGTCGTTGCTCGACTTCATCGACACGGAAAAGTATGTCCTACTTCCCAACACCGCCGGTTGTTACACCGCCGACGAAGCCATTCGTACCGCGCGCCTCGGCCGCGAAGTCGGCCTTTCCGATTGGGTAAAGCTTGAGGTGATCGGCGACGAAAAGACCCTCTATCCCGACGTCCAAGCCACACTCGAAGCCACGCGCGTGCTGGTGAGGGAGGGCTTTACGGTTTTGCCCTACACTTCCGACGACGTGGTGTTTGCCAAGCGTCTGCTCGATGCGGGCGCCAGCGCTATCATGCCTCTGGGCGCGCCGATCGGCAGCGGCATGGGCATTCAGAACCGCGCCAATATCCAAATTCTGCGAGAGCTGATCACGGGCGTGCCGCTGATCATTGACGCTGGTGTTGGCATCGCTTCCGATGCCGCTATCGCAATGGAGTTGGGCGCCGACGCCGTGCTGATGAATACCGGCATCGCCCACGCGCACGATCCCATTCTGATGGCCGAGGCCATGAAGCTCGCGGTGCAGGCGGGACGCTCCGCCTATCTGGCCGGCCGCATGCCCAAGAAACTCTATGCGACGGCGAGTTCACCGCTCGAAGGCGTTGTCCGCTCGTAGCGACGTTGACTCCGCAAAAAAAATCAGGCGACCCCGCAGGGTCGCCTTTGTCATTCCTCAAAATCCTACTTGTGCATGTCGCCCATGCTCTCCCCGCCCTTGCTGCTCCCCTGGTCTTTCAGCATGGCGAGTTTAGTGACGTGCATCGAATCACCACTTACGGTGCCCGTCGCGGCAACGTGATGGCCTTCGTGACCGGCGACCGCATCCGGATTATCGACCGCGATCACCTTCTGGTCTTTGTCCGACACGATGACCGGCTTCTCGCCGGCAGCAAGGCACTTCTTCGCGCAGGCCGCATGGTTCGCGTTCGCGCCTTTCACGGTGCATTTGGAATCGCTTACCCAGCCATTGACCGTCTCGCCCTTGGCCTTATCCGCCGCTGACGCGACCACGATGAAACAGAACATAACCGCCAGCGCAAGCAACACCAGTAACGCTTTCTTCATAGCCATAGTCTCCTGTCGGTTCGCGGTCTGATGCCGCGAGTTTGCGGGAATTGATGCAAGCCCCTGCAATTCCTCTCACTCGAAAGAACTGCCAAGAAGGGCGAACATTTGTACTCCGCTTGGACACGCGACTGCAATACAAATCGCCGAGCGTGCGCGAAGCGGCATAACCATAGAGTGTCTTGTGTGTCGCTGGTTACAGTTATTTTTGCGCGGAATGGGCGGCGGGCGGCGCCGGACGATCCTGATGCGGCGCCACGTAGATCACTTCATCCGGCTTGGCGTAGTGCAGTTGCTCGCGCGCTTCTTTTTCAATTGCCTTAGGATCGGTTTCGAGCGCGTTGATCTGGTCCGACAGAGTGGTATTTTCTTTCTCCAGAGAATTAATTTCTTGCTGCAAGTCGTGCGCTTCACTGCGCTTGTGACGATAGGCGACGGTGCCGTTGGGGCCAAACATAACATGCACGCCCACCCACATCGTGATCGCCGCCAAAGCCGCCGTGGCGATTTTGCGTCGTGCCGGCCGCAGTCGCTCCATGAATCGCGTCACCACCACGAGCTTCCGCGCCACCACCTCGGCCTGCTGCGCCGCGCATTCCGCGACCCTCGCCTCCTGTTGCTTCACCCACTTATGCGAGCGGACACGTCCTGCCGCACGTTTAAAAACGGGAGTGAACTTTGACGGGTTAACCAGGCGGGGTTTCGCGACTTTTATTTTGACTCGAAAATCCACTGTTTGGCCGCCGAACTTAATTGATTCAACTCCGCCGCGCTGCGTGCCTCTGAGTAAACCCGAACCAGAGGTTCCGTTCCTGAAAGCCGGTAACAAACCCAGGCCCCATCTTTGAACACCAGCTTCAGTCCGTCGGTGCGAACCACCTCCGAAACCTTGCGCCCGTAAAAATCACGCGGCTCGAGCTGCAACTTTCGAGTGAACTGCTCTTTGACCTCGGGCGTCAATCGAAAGTTTTCTCGCCGGGGGTAGAAGGAACCAACTTGGTTAAATAACGCGGAAAGTTGTTCGGAAAGGGAACGCCCGCGGCGCGCCACCATCTCGCAGCACAGCAGTCCGGCGAGGATTCCGTCCTTTTCCGGAACGTGATGCCGGATCGACAGCCCAGCACTCTCCTCGCCGCCGATCGCAATTTTGTCCTGCTTGATCAGTTCGCCGATGTACTTGAACCCCACCGGCGTTTCGTAAAGGGGAACATCGTATTTTTTTGCGAGTGCGTTGATGAGATTTGTTGTGGCGACCGATTTCGCCACACCATTTTTCCATCCGCGCGTTTCGACAAGGTAATCGAACAGCAGCGCGACAACGTAATTCGGCTGCATGAAGGTGCCGTCGCGATCCACGATTCCGAAGCGGTCGGCGTCACCGTCGGTGGCGATGCCGATGTGCGCCCCCATTTCGCGCATCTGCTGGCGCAAATCCTCGAGCAGGTGATCGTCGGGCTCCGGCGCGTGTCCGCCGAAAAGCACGTCGCGATAATCGTGAACCGTTGCGACCTCCACGCCGGCATCGCGCAGCAGGGAATCGGAATAACCACGCGCCGCGCCCCAGAGCGGATCGAAGGCTGCTTTGAGCCCGGCTTTTTTGATCGCTGGAAGATCGATGATTTCGCGCAGCCTCGCCAGATAGCTTCCGCGCACGTCAATTGACTGTGGCGTTGCCGTCCCGGCTCTCGTGCGGGTATCTTGCCCGCGCTCGTCATCGCTATCGAACCTCGCTATTTCCGCCTCAATCCTCTTCGTTACCTCCGGAAGTGCCGGCGCGCCATCTGGCGTCGAGAACTTGATCCCGTTGTACTCCGGAGGGTTGTGCGAGGCGGTAAAGTTGATCGCCCCATCTGCACCCGAACGGATCACTTCGTACGAAATCGCGGGCGTGGGCGCGGCCTCGCTGATCACGAGCGCCGTGATGCCGTACTCAGCCAGGATGTCCGCTGCCAACGAGCACAGGGTCTCGCCGAGAAACCGCGGATCGCGCCCGACAATGACGCGTGCCCCCTGCGCCTTCTGCGAACTCACATAGCGCGCAATCCCGTGTACCGCCCGCCGCACGTTGGCGAGGGTGAACTCGTCGGCCATGACCGCCCGCCATCCCGACGTGCCAAACTTGATCTGCGTCAATTGCGCCGCCACTGTATTTGTCGTTGTGACCATCTGCATCCTCGTAGGTCGGACCCCCGATTGTAAATTTATGAGCGCACTGCTGTCCTGAACTGCCGTCCGGACGTGAGAAATCGCAACCCACCGGTTTCCCATTCAGAGATAGCTCAGCACCAGCGCTGATCTGACACGTCGGCGTCCTCCGCGAAAAGCGTGACAACTATCACTGACAACTCTTTAATTAAGCTATACATTGGGTGGAGTGTTTATCTATAAGATTACCAATGCTTCTTCGTCTTGCCAGTACAAGTCTCACGTTTCCAAGATCTTACCCCTACTTGTATTTCAAAGACCCCAGGAGGGGGGCTCTGGCAGACTCCCGCGCGCGTTGAGGGCGCTACATGTCCCCCACGAGATTAAGCGAAAAGCTGTCATGATGTTTTTGCATATCTGCCGATTGACGAAGCATCTAGGTTGAGTATGCAAACGCGCAGGTTAGGTAAAAGCAATCTGGAAGTCTCGGCCATCGGCTTCGGCTGCATGGGGCTGAGCTTCGCCTACGGCCGAGGGGTGGACAAGAAGGATGGAATCGCGCTGATTCGCACGGCCTTCGAGCACGGCGTCACCTTCTTCGATACCGCCGAGGTGTACGGCCCGTTCATCAACGAAGAGTTGGTCGGAGAAGCGGTGGCTCCCTTCCGCGACCGGGTGGTGATCGCGACTAAGTTCGGGTTCAAAATTGATCAAGGTACCGGCAAACAAGCTGGGCTGGACAGCCGGCCCGAGCACATCAAGCAAGTCGCCGAGGCCTCGCTCAAGCGCCTGAACACCGATGTGATCGACCTCTTATACCAGCACCGGGTCGATCCGAACGTGCCGATTGAGGATGTGGCGGGGGCGGTCAAGGAGCTCATTCAGCAAGGTAAGGTGAAACATTTTGGGCTGTCCGAAGCAAGCGTAAAGACGATTCGCCGCGCACACGCGGTACAGCCCGTTACAGCTCTCCAGAACGAATATTCCCTATGGTGGAGAGAGCCGGAAGCGGAGGTAATCCCCACCCTGGAGGAACTTGGGATTGGCCTGGTCGCCTACAGCCCGCTGGGTAGGGGCTTCCTCACCGGCACCATCAGCCAAGACACCAAATTCGAGAAGAACGACTTCCGCAACATCGTGCCCCGCTTCAGCGCGGAGAATCGAAGAGCAAATCAGCCGCTCGTCGATCTGATTGGAACAATCGCGGAGCAGAAGAAGGCGACGCCTGCGCAGATCGCCCTCGCCTGGCTGCTGGCGCAGAAGCCCTGGGTGGTGCCGATTCCCGGCACAACCAAGCTGCATCGCCTCGAAGAGAACATCAGCGCGGTGAACGTTAAACTTACAGCAGAAGATCTCCGTCAGATCGACAGCGCCACCTCGAAGATCCCCGTGCAAGGTGCGCGGTATCCGGAAGAGCTGCAAAAAATGGTGGGGCGGTAGCGAGTGTGTCTGTCCGCCCGCCGCATTGATCGACCCTGGCTGAAGAACAGGAGCTCCCATGCCAGCACAGAAAAGTCCTCTGAAGGAACGTCTCGCGAAAAATAACGAAATTACGATCAGTGTGACCGGGAGAAGGTCGGGCCGTACGATTTCAATTCCCGTGTGGTTCGTAGCGGAAGGTGAAAAGCTTTACCTGCTCCCGGTGCAGGGATCTGATACACAGTGGTACAAGAACGTGGTCAACAATCCAACCATGCGAATCGAGGCGGGCGGCGCAAAAGCTGAGGTCAAGGTTGTTCCGACAACGGACGCGAAACAAGTATCGTCGGTGGTCGAGAAGTTTCGTGAGAAGTACGGGCCGAAGGACGTGAAGAAATACTACTCGAAGTTCGACGTCGCGGTGCTCGCCCCCGTGTCCTGAGTACAAAAAGGTCCGCCCGCTCGGGCCAAGACTGGGCGTTGAGCGGGCGCCTGCATCGACAGAGCCGAGCGCGTCACTTCGCCGCGCTGACGGGAATCATCGCGTGTTCGTAAGGGGTGCCCGCCCACATCATGTACGGCTTACTGGGATCGGGATCCTTGGCGGTGGTATAGCCTAACGCTTTGCTGGGAGGACCGAACACCATGATGTGCGGCCCCGTGACTACCCAATGATTGTCGGCAGTTTTGCCGGTTGCGTAGGGATCGGTATTGCTTGCGCCTTTGTCGCCCGCCAGCATGTAGGAAACGCCGACTTTGTCCAGCGGCGGTGAGTGCTTCATCATGGCATCAATAAATTCCATGCTGTTGGCGTCGTTGCACATCTTGTCGGTGCCCACGATCATGCATGTGAACCCATTTTTTCCCGCGCGCAGCGTATGCATGCTGCCGTCCTTCTCCACGCGGACCACGGCTGCATCTTTTGCCACCGAGGCGGGAGCCGCCGACAACGCCTGGCGGATGTACTCAGAGTCCGACGCTTGCTTCGTCTGAGGCATTGCGGCTACAGCGCTGAACAATACCGCGATTGCAAAAACGGTTTTTGGCACTCGCATACTCTCTCCTTTAAGGCTCATTGTTTCTGCTAGTCAAGTACGAGCGATCAGAGAACAAAGGCAAGGGCACCGCCAAAGCGGTGCCCCCAACAGCAATGGCTGATCCAGTTCTAATGCCCCATCGAGGCTGCGCTCTTTTCCGGTACGTCCTTCGAGGTCATGTCGAAGGTGAGCATGAAGCCGTTCGTGCCTTTGAACTCGAACGCCTTATCGCCCTCGCGATAGGTTTCGATTTCATTGGGCATCATGACGAAGCCGTCGTTGCGCGGCGTGCCCCAATAGCGCACGTTCTTGAGAACCGCCGGTTCATCCGTCATGCCCTGGAATCGCTTCAGCTTCACCTCGGCGGTGCGGCCGCCGTTCAGCATCGCGTGGGCGGCGTCCTTGTTCGCTTCCCAGTCGATCGCTCCCTCGGCGGTGTTGAAGGATTTCCATTTCACCGGAAATACGTGGCCGAGGATTTCGCCGATGGCCTTGCGCTGCTCCGGGCTCGTGTTCTTGTCGAACGTGACCAGCGCCCAGTTCATCTGGCCTTGAGAGAAATCAGCGCCGAGATCGCCGGTAATCCAGAATTTTGCGTTATCCAGGTTCACGTCGCCGTAGTGGCCGTGATTGACCTTGTACGCGTTGTTGAACTTGCAGTAGTGTTCCGCCTGGCCGTGCTCGTGGTGCCCAGCCGGATGCGCGTTGAAATAGCAGATACAGAAATGGGGGCAACTGCACGCTTCGATCGCGGTTGCATTCATCGCCCAATCCGCAGGTCCTGAGGTGTGACCCACCATGACAGCTACCAGGGTGAGAACAAATACATACGCCATCCGACGCATAAGCACCTCCCGGGCGCGAATTATGCGCTTCGGCGCAGGTGCTTTCAACAATTTTCATGTCCGTGCTGGCTATGGCACCGTTCGGCCAGCAACGGGCGCCCGTGGGGCGCTCATACCCTGGTGTTCTAAATCCTAGCTCTTCACTTCCGACTACGACCTTTGTGGTTTTGCCTGACTTCTTTGGCGCGGAATTTTACGAGGCGCTCGATCAGTTTCGCGGGGACGGTGTCAGAAAGAGGGA
>Ga0209810_1004957_pt1 | contig 12362 bp, 8 predicted proteins | sample Coa_R1_7_FD_187159 | JGI IMG/M metagenome (GOLD analysis project Ga0209810, IMG submission 187159) | Surface soil microbial communities from Centralia Pennsylvania, which are recovering from an underground coalmine fire - Coalmine... | ecosystem: Environmental > Terrestrial > Soil > Unclassified ...
CTCAGTGTTGCACTGGCCAATCCCACCGTGAACCGGCCCGCCGGACTCGAGAAGCAGTTCTTCGCCCAGAACAACGTTCGCGGACACGTTGACGAACTCACGCTCAGCGGCCTGACGGTTCACTCGATTCCGATCAACATGTCGGTGAATACGACGGGCGCATACGCAAGTAAGAATTTTTCCGGCACCGTGGGGGAGGGAATTTACCATCGCTACCACGTCATCCTGGACTACGCTCGCAACCGCGTAATCTTCGAACCGACGCCCGATTCGGATAAGCCATTTCCTGAGCGCCAGACGTTCGGCTTGTCGTTGATCGCCTCCGGCCCCGACCTGCACACCTATACCGTGACTGCTGTCCGAGCTGATTCGCCGGCGGCCAAGGATGGCTTTCAGAAAGGCGACGTGATCGCAGCCCTGGACAACCGCCCCGCGGCGCGGTTCACGTTGGCCGAACTGCGCGACCAGCTCTTGCACCCCGGTGTACACCACACGTTTGAAGTGGTGCGGGGCGGCCAAAAGTTGATCGTGCCCGTGGACGTGCAGCTTGTGTCGATCGACAAGCAGTAACGGACCGGGTCATCGGCCGATTCGGCCACATCTTCTGCAATGCAGCCTCGGCAGGCGAGTTCTGGGGCGCAGTGTTCGGCAACTGACTTAAAGCGCAAAACTGAGGCCCAAACCTGAGGTATACTCTCGCGCCGAGTTGTTTCGTCGTGCCGGCGCACGAGAATTTCAGGCCTCATGAATTGGTTTGTCCCCGGCCGAAAGTTGGCGACAGTTTCGCGCATCACGGTCTGCTTCCTGCCCATACTGCTGTCGTTGAGTACTTGTTTACTGGGACAAAGTGCGTCCACTTCCGTCCCCGTTGCGCCGACGACTCCTGTCTCTAGCAGCGCTTCAGTTTCGAACCAATCCGCGCCCGAATTGAGTTCGCGCGATGAAGTGCCGACATTCAAAGTGCATGTCAATCTCGTGCTGGTGCGGGCCGTCGTGCGCGACGAGCGGGGCCGCGCAGTCGGAAACCTGAAGCGCGAAGACTTTCAGTTGTTCGACAACAAGAAAGAACAGGCAATCACGAAGTTTGAAGTTGAAGTTCCGGGCCTTCCCGCCGGCAATGCAGAAAAAAAATCAGAAGACGCGGGTGAGCCAGGTTCAACGCCGGGGCACAACCCGCCCGTCATCCCACAGCACTACATCGCGTACGTGTTTGACGACGTCCATCTGAAAACGAGCGACCTTATCCCGGTGCGCGATGCTGCCGATCGTCATCTCAAAGCGCTCGATCCCAGCGTGCGCGCGGCTATCTTCACCACCTCGGGACTGGTGACGGTTGATTTCACCGACAATCACCAAAAGCTGCACGATGCGCTACTTCGCATTTTGCCGCGCCCGATCGGAGTATCGGAACAGAAGGAATGTCCAGACATCAGCTACTACATGGCTGATCTGATCCAAAACCAAAATGACATGCAGGCATTAGCGGTGGCGACAACGGACGCGTTAGCCTGCGCGTTCAACAATGATCCAAAGAGCGCTGCTACGGCGCGCATGATGGCCGAGACTGCTGCGTTGCGCGTTCTGTCGATCGGTGACCACAATGTCCACATTACGTTAGGCACTCTAAAAGCAGTGGTCAGGCGCGTGGCTGTCATGCCAGGTCAGCGCACCGTGGTGCTGGCGTCGCCTGGGTTCATGAATCCGGACGAGCGGCTGGAAGAGATGGATCTCATCGACTCTGCGGTCCGATCGAATGTAATCATCAGTGCGCTGGATGCGCGTGGGCTTTACGTGACCGGATTGGGTGACGTCAGCCAGCCTGGGCCCTCAAACGTAACGATTGGCGGTCAGCTGGCGCAATACGAAACCCAGGCTGCTACTGCCGAGGCGTACGTTCTTCAGGACTTCGCGGACGGCACCGGAGGTTCGTTCTTTCACAACAACAACGACCTCGAAGCCGGATTTCACCGGCTCACCACTCCGCCCGAGTATTACTACCTTCTGGGTTTCTCGCCGCAGAACCTCAAGTACGACGGCCGGTATCACAATCTCACGGTGAAGTTGAAGAATCCGGCAAAAATGTCGGTGCAGGCGCGCAAGGGCTACTTCGCTCCCAGGCATATTGCCGACCCGGCTGAGCAGGCTAAACAGGAAATCGAGGGCGCGCTCTTTTCCCAGGACGAAATGCACGATGTTCCAGCGGATCTGCACACGCAATTTTTTAAGGCCAATCAGGATGACGCGAAAGTCGCGGTGCTGGTGCATCTGGACTTGAAGCGCATGCATTTTCAGAAAATCGAGGGCAGAAACCGCAGCGAGGTCACGGTGGTATCCGCGCTGTTTGACCGCAACGGGCAGTTCATTAAGGCTACTTCGAAAGTGCTCACCATGCGCCTGCGCGACGAAACTCTCGCAAAAAAGCTCGAAACCGGCCTGACCATGAAGACCAGTTTTGATGTGAAACCGGGAAGTTACCTCGTGCGCTTGGTGGTACGCGATGAAGACGGTGGCATCGCTGCGGAAAGTGGTGCCATTGAGATTCCTTGAGGGGAGTTGGATTATGAAAAACCGGCGGCTGAACTTATTGATCGCGCTGATTTGCCTGTTGAGCGGGTTGCTTATGCGGGCAGGGTTGTCGGTCCCGGCCTTGCGCGCGCAATCCTCGTCGCAGCCGGAGACCTCGGGCGCCGTAATTCGTGCCGAAACGCGCCTCGTGCTGGTGGACGCGGTCGTCACCGACAAGAAGGGCAATTACATTCGCGACCTCAGTCAGAAAGACTTTCGCGTCTGGGAGGACAACAAGGAACAGACGATCAAGAGCTTTTCCCTGGAGTCCGACGAAGGTGCGCCATCGAATTCGCAGAGGCATTACCTGGTGTTGTTTTTCGACAACTCGTCCATGACTCCGGGTGACCAGACACAGGCACGACAAGCCGCCACGAAGTTTATCGAGCGAAACGCGGCGCCGAACCGGCTGATCGCGATCGTGGACTTCACCGGTGGCGTTCACGTGGCACAGAATTTTACGTCCGACCCGGAGCGGCTCAAGAAAGTGGTGGCGGACGTGAAGTTTTCCTGGACGTCGCCCAACGAACCGGTGGAGGTCGCATCTTTGGGGATGCCATCGCTCGGAAGAGCGGAGGCAGAGTTCGGCATTCGCAATGTGTTGCTTGCACTGCGCAGTGTTGCCAAGGGGCTCGGGACCGTGCCAGGGCGAAAAAGCCTGGTGTTTCTTACGTCGGGATTTCCCAGGAACGCGGAAACGGAAGCGGAGCTAACGGCGACCATTGATACGTGCAATAAAGCCAATGTGGCTGTGTATCCCATCGATGTGCGCGGGCTGGTGGCGCCGATGTCCGGCATCCCGGATCGGACTTTGCCGGGAACGCACCGGGCACGGCTGCTGACTGCCGGGCTTCGCGAAAATCCAGATTTGCCTCCTCAGGGTGCCCATCTTATTTATGTCCAGCGCAGCGGAGGTGGTGGTGGAGGCGGGCACGGCGGTGGCGGTGGGATGGGCGGAGGTGGTCACGCGGGTGGTTCTGGCGGGGCTGGCGGACGAGTAGGCGGTACCGGTGCCAGCGGCGGCCGCAGTGCGCCTACGGTCACCCACACCGCGTACGGCAATACCTACAACCCCGCGTACCAGTCGCAGCAGATCCTTCCCGAATTTCCGCATAGCGCTTCGGAAAACCAGCAGGTGCTGTACATGTTGGCGGATGGCACGGGTGGATTCGTGATCCTGAACAGCAACGATCTGCTCGGTGGCATGGAGCGGATTGCGCACGATCAAGGACAGTATTATTTGGTCGGTTACACCCCTGCGGAGTCGCCCGAGAACAGTTGCCACACGCTGAAAGTGAAGGTTGATCGCGGCGGGACTGTGGTGCGGTCGCGCAGCGGATACTGCAACGTGCGCACGCCGGACTTGCTCGCGGGCAAGCCGCAAGAGCGCGAGCTGGAGAATCGCGCCAAGGGTTCACAGCCGGGCAACGTCAATGCTGTGCTGGCTGCGCCCTTTTTCTATACATCCGCCAACACGGCGCGGGTGAATCTTGCGATGGAAATCCCCTCGGACAAAATCAAATTCGAGAAGCAGAAAGGCAAGCAGCACGCGGCCATCAACGTTCTGGGAATTGCCAGCACGCCGGACGGATCAGTGGCGGCGCGCTTCAGTGACACCGTGAACCTGGATTTTGACGACAAGAAAGAAGTCGAGGACTTTCAGAAGCGGCCGTTCAATTACGAGAACCAGTTCGATATCGCATCGGGACAGTACACGTTGAAAGTTGCGTTCAGTTCGGGGGGCGAGAGTTTTGGGAAAATCGAAACTCCCCTCAATATCGACCCATACGATGCCAAGCAGTTTGGTTTGAGCGCGCTGGCTCTGAGCAAAGAAATGAAGCGGGTGAGCGATACGAGTGGGCTCGATTCAATGTTGCTTGAGGATCGAACCCCGCTGGTTACAGGCGGTGTGCAGATCGTGCCCACGGCGGACACGCGGTTCAAGAAAGGTGAGCCGGCGGCGATTTACGTGGAAGTCTATGAGCCATTGATGCTGGCGTCGGCGACACCTCCGAAAGTGGATTTGCTGCTCAACTTCATTGATCGCAAGAGCGGGGAGAGCAAGATTTCTGCGGCCTACGACAAGACACAACCGTTCATGCATCCGGGCAGTCCCGTGATTCCAGTGGGTGTTCGCGTTCCTCTCGACAAACTCGGGCCGGGGTCGTATCGGGTGGAGATTAAGGCGGTGGATTCGGCGGGACGGTCATCGCCGGTGCGCTCGGCGGAGTTTGAGGTGGACTGAACCAGGCGCGCTGTTCGCCATCGCTTTAGGCTGACGCATTTTGTCGACGCACCAATCTAGGTGCCGAGTTCGACCAGGCGGAGAGTCTTGCCGTCGGAATCGACAGTCGTGCATGAGCAGTTGTCCGGATCAAAATAGCCCACGCGATCATCGTGCACAGCGTGGCTCACCGCGGCGTTAATTGCGATGGAGTGCGAGACCACAACCGCGTCGCTCTCAATTTCCAAGAGTGCCTCGATCACCTGATCGCGCCAGCGGCGCAGCGACTCGTGCATTTCCGGCCAGCGGCGGCGTCGCGCGTATTCCAGCCATTCGGAGTGGCTGCGGAACGTCGAGTCAGGAAGCGGGGGAAGCTCACCCAGGCGCGCATCAACGTGCGGAATTACGGCCCATAAACGCGCGAGCGGAGCAGCGGTTTCGCGGGCGCGACGGGATGGGCTGGTGAAAATCGGCAGCGGTCCTTTCGGCGCAAGTGCCGACGCGACCGCATCGGCCTGGGAGCGACCGCGGTCGCTGAGTTGAGGATCGGAATCTTTGGAATCGGCAATCTTCCCGTGACGAATGAGATAGAGACGCTGCATAGTTCTTTCATTCCCATCTTCGTATAGCTCGTAATCAGTTGTCGAATCCACGAAAACAGAGAAGATGGGCGTCCACGTCTTTGGCGCAGTCGTTCAAAATGCCCCGTTACCTTCGTGTTTCCTGTTCGGAGTTTGTGCCGGAATCCGTAGTACGATGCGAGCGACCGACTCAGAATGGAAAGAGGGGAACGTGCGCCAATACCTCGTCCAAGTCGCGGCCGTTTCGCTCCTATTTTCTCTACTCGCACCTGGTTGCTATGCGCAGGGCGCGGGACACGTAGGACTCCCAATCGATTGGAGCTTCCACCACATTGCCTCGCACGAGGTGGTGGATCCCGCGTCGGAACGAATCGCGCGCCAGGAGCCGAGAGTTGTTTACAACGTGCTGCAACGGTCGCGCGCCCGACACGCGCACGCCGTGGGACCCCTCCCCCGAGCGGTCCACGGCAATAGACCAATCACCGACTGGCACGTGACACTGGGCAGCGGCACTGTCGCGGCCAACATGTCGCCCGCGAAGTTCACGTTTAATGACAATGCCGCGCCGAGTTGTGCGAATGACTACGCAGTTTTTGGCCTGAACGTGGCAGGGAGTTCGACGCAACCGAACCTTGTGGGCTTTACCAACTTATATTCGGGAGTGATTGGATCTACGTTTACCATTTCATCGGCCACTGAATCAGGTACGACGGTCACCATTGTGACCTCAACCGCGAATACCTTCGCAACAGGCGAGTACGTGACCGTCGCGGGTGTCAGCCCCGCCGGATACAACGGAACTTTTCAGATCACGACCGTGAGCGCGACTACGTTCACGTACACCGACGTGTCGGGACTTGGAACGGGCTCTACCACCGGAGCGACCGCGGTACAAAGCGGTTACTGTGGAGTCGCTCCGACAGTGCAGTGGGCGTACAACGTTTCCACTGCGAGCGGCACGATTCTGACTTCGCCGGCACTATCGACCGACGGTACGGGAATCGCGTTCATTGAGAGCGCGTCGAGTGGCGCGGTATTCCACGTGCTGACAATCGGCACCACGGGTTTTAACGGCACGTTTATTGCGGCGTTAAATGAATACTTCGCTGCGCAACCGGACAACACCGGCGCGATCAATAACGCCACTCTGCAATCGGTTACCTACAGCACGGTTGCGAACACTCGCTCGTCGCCATTTGTCGATTACAACAATGACGTCGCGTATTTCGGCGATGACAATGGAAATCTTTACAGGACCAACTGCGTTTTCCTGTGCGCGGCGCACGGTTTGACCTTGGGCATTGCCGCCGGCTGGCCCGTGAACGTGGCACCAGCTGGCACAAAGATGAGCCCGCCGGTTGCGGACAGCACGTCAGGAAAAATCTTCGTAGGCGGATCCAATGGTGTCCTGTACATGGTCCCGTTGGCGACGTGCCCGGGATCCGGGTGCGCGATCGGGAACGCCACGGTCGGTTTTAACGGCCCAAATGGGGCCGTCATCGATGGCGTTCTGCTGGACACGACATTTCAAACCCTGTTCGTCACCGCCGGCCGCGGTAGCAGCGGGACGAACGCTGCGGGAAACGCGGTGCAATTGAATGAATCAATGACTAGACTGGCAACGATCAGCATGAACGCAAATGCCTACGATCTTGCCAACGGCACCTTGGACGACGCGTACTACAACAACAGTATCGGTTCGGCCACGGTTTCAGGGAACGGTTATTTTTGCGGGCCGGTGTCGGGCAGTGGCCAGGCAGGTATCTTTACGGTGGGCTTTTCTGCGACGGGCCCATTGAGTCTTACCAATCCGCCGATCATGTCAGGTTCCAGTTCGCTGAATATTCCTGGCAATCCGTCTGTTGCCTGCAATCCGCTACTTAGCTTTGCCGACGGCACGATCGAGCGGCTGTTCTTCAGCCAGTCCACACTCCCGCGTACCGGCTGCAATGGCGCGAGCGCGACCGACGGTTGTCTGTTCAGCTACACGATTGGTGCTACGGGGAACATTTCGTTCAGCGCATCAACCTCCGAACATGGGGGCACGAGCGGGATCATCGTTGATAACGCAGCCAATCTGCCCCAGGCGTCAAGCCTGTATTTCGCAACCCAGAGTACCGCGACCGGTTCCACGTCTTCGCCCTCGTGCACATACACCCTCAGTAATGCGCCCGCGTTTTGTGCTGTGAAGGTGACGCAGTCAGGGCTGCAATAAGAAGAAAACGCGTGAGTGCTATCGCGCGACCAGGTCCAGCGCCCGAGAGAGGCAGTGCGGGCACAGGGTGTTGTCTTTCAGGTCGATCCACTCAACCGCGTGCGATGAGGCCATGGCGCAGCGGTAGTCGTCGCAATGCGTGAGCTGCAACGTGTGGCCGATCTCGTGAACGCATTCTTTCAGCAGGCGCTCGCGGAGGAGATCGCGATCGCGCTGCAATCCATAAAATTCCTGCGTGAGGCGGTGCGAGGAAACGATAGCGCACGGGCCGCCAATTTGCGCTTCGCCGAAAACGAAGGTGAGGATCGGAATGTAGAGGTCACGCTCGGTGACGGCGAGCAGGCGCCAGGTTTCTGGTCCGACCAGCGATTGCATGCGCGCCAGCATTTCCGACGAGTGGTACTGCTGGCGCTCGGCATGGAACGCGAACTCGGGGTCGAGCGCGTCCGGGAGTAGTTCGCAAGGCATGCGGAAGCGGCGGGCGAGAGCCGGTCCCAGTTCCTCCAGCAGGCGCCCGTCGATCATGCCGACCGGGAGCAGTTGCAGATATTTCATCGCTCGACTGTGGCGGCGGTTTTAGTCCATCCATAGCGTTTGAGTTTGTGGTGGAGGGTGACGCGGTCGATATCGAGCACCTCTGCCGCGCGGGTCTGGTTCCAGTTGCATTCTTCAAGCACGCGTAGGATGTGGGCGCGCTCGATATCGTCGAGAGTTTTGACGTCGCCATTAGTGGCTTTCGTTTTCACGGTGAAGTCCTGCTCCCGGATTTCGGGTTCCTGCGCAACCACCATTGCGCGCTCCACGGCGTTCTCCAGCTCGCGCACGTTGCCCGGCCAGGGATATTGCTGGAGTAGGGACATTGCCGCCGGCGACACTCGCGTAATCTTCTTGTTCATGGCCAGCGAGAATTTGCGTACGAAGTGATCAACCAAAAGCGGAATGTCTTCTCGTCGTTCGCGTAATGCGGGCAGTTCGATGCGGAAGACGTTCAGGCGATAGAAGAGGTCGGGGCGGAACCTGCCTTCTTCGACGAACTGCTCGAGATTGCGGTTCGTTGCGGCAACGATGCGGAAATCAACCTTGATGACCTGATTGCCGCCGACGCGCGTGATTTCGCGCTCCTGCAGAACGCGCAGCAGGTCGGTCTGGGTTTTCAGGCTGATGTCGCCGATCTCGTCGAGGAAAACGGTGCCACCCTCGGCGATTTCAAATTTACCCTTCTTGCGATACTGTGCGCCGGTGAAAGCACCCTTTTCATGGCCGAACAACTCGCTTTCCAGAAGAGTCTCAGTGAGCGCGCCGCAGTGAATTACGACCAGCGGGTGAAAGCGGCGGGCGCTGCCGGCATGAATGGCACGGGCCACGAGCTCTTTCCCGGTACCGCTCTCGCCGGTGATGAGGACGGTGGCATCGGTCGGCGCGACCGTCTCGATGGCGTCGAAAACTTTCGACATTGCCGGTCCCTGGCCGACCAGTTCGGGCGGGCGCGTGACTTCGGCCACGGCTTCCTTCAGGCGAATGTTTTCCTGTTTGGCCTCGCGATGTGAGAGCGCGTTTTTCACCAGGTGAGCAATCTCGTCGGGATCGAGCGGCTTGGTCACATAATCGTAGGCGCCGTTCTTTAGCGCAGCCACGGCCGTTTCGACGGAGGCGTAGCCGGTCATCATAATGACGGTCAGCTCGGGATCAATCTCGTGGATGCGCCGCTGCAATTCAATGCCGTCGGTTCCGCGCATTTTGATGTCGAGCAGCGCGAGATCCCACTTGCGCTCAGCCAGTAGCGTCAGAGCTTCGCTGGCGTTTTCGGCGGTGCCCACGTCGTAGCCTTCTTCGCGGAACCACTTGCCGAGAGAATCCCGGACCGTGAGTTCGTCGTCCACGATGAGCAGCCTAGGTTGTTGTGTCACAGGTCACCTCATTCTCCCCGCAGCAAGTTCCAGTTCAGGGGCAGGTGCTGCGCTGCCCAGGGTTTGCGGGAGCACCACATGGAAAGCGGTACCGCGCCCCAGTTCCGATTCGACGGAAATGTGGCCACAATGGCGCTCGACGATGCTGCGGCTGATGGCCAAACCAAGGCCGACGCCCTGGCCGGTCTCTTTGGTGGTGAGAAACGGATCGAAAATGCGTGGCAGTAAATCCGGCGCGATGCCCATGCCGTCGTCGCGCACCTGGATTTCGATTTCGGAAGATTCAGGGAAAAATGCGGTGCGCAGCCACAAGTTGCCGCCGCGCGGCATGGCATCAATGGCATTCATGATGAGCGCCAGAAAAACCTGCTCGATCTGCGCCGGGTCGCATTGCACCAGGGGCAGGCGATCGGAGAGCTCGAGCTGCAATTGAATCGCGCGGAGGTCGAGCTGATGCTCGACCAGCCGGATGGTACGTTCAACTACGTTGTTGATATCGGCGGTTTGAATATTCAGCGGCGCCACGCGGGAGAAGGTCAGAAGATTTTTGACGAGGTCCCCGCAGCGGCGGCTCTCGGCGGCGATGAGGTCGAGGCAATCGGCGACTTCCGCGCGATGAGGGCCGTGCTCGTAGGATTTGTCGTTGTTCAGCCACTTCCGCATTAATTTCGCGTAGGTGAGGATGCCGGAGAGGGGATTGTTGATTTCGTGCGCTAGGACGGCCGCGAGTTTGCCGATCGACGCCATCTTTTCGACCTGGAGCACGTGCTCGTGGGCGCGCTTCAACTCTTTGGTCTTTTGTTCGACGCGGTCTTCCAGGGTGTGCGCCCAGGCGGTGACTTCTTCGCGCGCCTCAAGGAGCTGGCGGCTCATTCCATTGAACGACTCGGCGAGTTCACCGACTTCGTCGTGCGACGTGATGGGGATTTGGTAACCGAGTTCGCCGGCACCGAGGCGTCGGGTGCCGGCTTCGAGCGCATGGATGGGTTCGTCTACCACGCGCCAGACAAAGAGACAGCACAGGAACGAGATCACCAGGATGGCAACCAGCGTGTACGCGGCCATGCGCCAGGTCCCTTGCGATAGGTTCGCATCCGCTTCGGCAAGCGAGAGATTCGTATCCAGGACGCCAAGGATCTGCTGGCTCGCGGGATGGGCGTGGCAAGCAGCATTCGAGCAGGCGGGCTGGTTTTCGATCGGCGTGATCACGCCGACCACACGGGACGTCTCAGCCTTGTATATGCGGAAACGATTGCCGTTCACGTGTGTGGCGACTGGGTTCTGGGCGTGGCAGCCGGCGCACACCTCGGCATCGCGCTCGTATTGCTGATTGACCTCGTGCTGATCGGTGGAGTAGTTGATTCGGCCGTTGCGATCAAAAACTCGAACCCGCACGATCCCCGGCTGGCCCGAGATGGTCTCCATCATTTCGACCAGCCCGGTGCGGTCGTTGTGGAGCATGTAATACGACATGCTGCGCTTTAGGGTGTCACCCACGCGTTCGGCGCTGTGCAGCGTGGCGTTTTCCAGATGCCTACGGTGAAGACGGATGTTGAGATAACCGAATAGCGAAAAACTGGCCAGCAGGGCCGCGAGTAAGAGCGCGATGAGCTTTGCGCTCAGGCTGCGGCCCAGTCGGCGCCAGCCTGCAAAGGCTGCGAGTTTGTCAGTCGCCGGCATGCTCCAGTGCCACTTCTGCGGGCAGTTCGCTCACTTTCTCCGGCCGTGCAATTTCGTGCTCAGCGGGGAAGATGGGCAAGTACTTGGCCGCGAGGCCAAACAGGGCAAAGCCGGCCGCGATGATCGACCCCGTCACGGCCACTTCGGTCCACTTGGGCACGTAGTGCAGCCCTGCGGAAGTTTCCATTCCGGTGATGCTCACATTCAGGCGGTTGGTGACGAATCCCAGCACAACCGAAACTGCGACCAGGTAGAGTCCGCCGGCGCTCTGGCGCACTTTGTACTGCGACAGCAGAGCGAGCGGAATTATGATCGCCAGCGCCAGTTCGAGCAGGAACAGCCCTTGTTCGTAGCTCGGTTTCAGCATCAAGGGAAGTACGCCACGGTGATAAAGATCTTCGAAACGCAGGATCGCGTACACGGAGAGCGCGACTGCCAGCACCCGTCCCAACTCACGGAGGAGAGGAAGTTCGAGCTGACGGCCGAAATGCTTGGAGCTCATCGAGGATTCGAAGATGGTCATCGCAATGCCGACGCAGATTGCTGACAGGAAGAAGAAAATCGGCAGGAGCGGCGTGTACCAGAACGGGTGCAGCTTGTTCGGCATGATCAGGTACAGCGAGCCGAGCGAGGACTGGTGCAAGGTCGAGAGCAGCACACCCAGGATTACCAGTGGAATTAAGACGGCGCGAATGACTTTGAGGGGGCGTTCAAGGTTGAATCGCTCAAACACCACAGGTGCGAATTCGAGCGAGAGCACCGTGGTGTAGAACATCACACAATACGCCACTTCGAACATCACTGAGTGCGGATTGCGCATGATGAGCGGGTGCCAGATGCGGTAGGGACGGCCCAAGTCGAACATGAGCGCGACGCAAACCAACACATAGCCAAGGAATGCGGTGAGGACCGTCGGACGCACGATCGGCTTCCAGCGCTTGATGTTGAAGATGTGAACGGCGGCCGTGAGTGTGAAGCCGCCCGCCGCGAGCATCACGCCGCAGAGCACGTCGAAACCGATCCAGATGCCCCAGGGGAACTGGTCATTCAGATTGGTGGAAGCGCCCAGGCCATATACGAAACGAACGAAAGTCGCGTAGGTGCCGGCGGCTAACAAGACGATCAATACTGCCTTCCAGAAGGTGAATTTGAATTTCATCGTGTCCTCCCGTTTTTGCTGTCGCGCGGAG
>Ga0209810_1004958_pt1 | contig 12361 bp, 8 predicted proteins | sample Coa_R1_7_FD_187159 | JGI IMG/M metagenome (GOLD analysis project Ga0209810, IMG submission 187159) | Surface soil microbial communities from Centralia Pennsylvania, which are recovering from an underground coalmine fire - Coalmine... | ecosystem: Environmental > Terrestrial > Soil > Unclassified ...
CGGGCCGCGATGACGATCGAGCGCGACGCCGATGACGTCGCGCGGTGCTTCCTGCTGCAACGGGAGATCTTCGGCTCGCCCGCCGGATTCGAGACCGCGTTCGAGGGCGAGGTCGTCGGCGTGATCGGCGCCGGTGCGTTCGTGGCCTTCGGGGGGGCCGGAGGCGACTTCGAGGGCCTCCTGCCGGTGCGACGCATGCGCGGGGACTGGTGGGAGCTGAACGACGCAGAGACGGCGCTGATCGGGACCCGCTCGGGCCGGGCGCTTCGCCTCGGCGACCCTGTCTCGGTGCGGGTCGATGGGATCGACCCGCCGCGAGGTAGGGTGGACCTCCTCCCGGCCGAGGAGCTCGACTGATGGCGAAGGGAAAGCGCAAGGCCGCACCCGGGGACGTGGCGACCAACCGCCAGGCCTCCTACCGCTTCAACCTGCTCGAGCGGTTCGAGTGCGGGCTGGTCCTGACCGGCACCGAGGTGAAGTCGCTGCGAGACGGCAACGCCCAGCTCAAGGACGCTTACGCGACCGTGCGCGACGGGGAGGTGTGGCTGATCGGGCTCTACATCGCGCCTTATCCGGCCGCCTCGCGCGACAATCACGAGCCCGAGCGGCCCCGCAAGCTGCTCCTCCACAAGGGGGAGATCGAGCGGCTGATCGGGCGGACCCACGAGCGGGGGCTGACGCTCGTGCCGACGCGGATCTACTTCGCCGGCCCGCGCTCACGGGCGAAGGTGGAGATCGCGCTGGCGCGTGGCAAGGACCTCTACGACAAGCGCCAGGCGATCCGCAAGCGCGAGATGGCCCGCGACATGCAGCGCGAGCTTCAGGGTTAGCAGTTCGTTGCCGCGCCGCTTGCCGGTTGCGGCGCCTTCCGGGCGGCGGTAGCCTCCGCGCCATCCAGGAAACCGCCGGGGTCCGTGTCCGGTGGCGGGCGATGCTATGGAAGCGGGAGGGGTCGAAGTGAAGAGACAGGCACGGATGGAGCCGGCCCACGGCGTTCGGCGCCGGTTGACGATTGCGATCTCGCTCGTGACGGTCCTCGCCGGCTCGACGGCGGCGATCGCCGGGGCCAGCGCATCGCGAAGGATCGTGCCGACGGCCCGCGTGCTGAGCGGCTCGGTGCCGCGCGTCGTGTCGGTTTCGCGCCGGCTGGGCAGGCTGCCGGCCACGCAGCGCGTCGGCTTCCTGCTCGCGCTGTCGCTGCCACACCAGACGGCCCTAGACGCATTCGCGAACCGCCTCTATGACCCGGCCAGCCCCGACTATCGCCACTTCCTGAGCCCCGCGCAGTTCGGCGCCCGGTTCGGCGCGCCGCAGGCCGACGTGCAGCGCACCGTCTCGACCCTGCGCAGGCTCGGCTTGACGGTCAAGCGGCCCTCGGTGAACCATCTCTACGTGTCGGCATCCGGTCCGGTGGCGACCGTCGAGCGAGTGTTCGGGACGACGATCGACCGCTACCGCCTGCCCTCCGCGATGGCGCTCGGCCGGCTCGGCTCCCGCGACTTCTACGCCAACGCCACCGACATCCGCCTGCCGGCGTCGCTCGGCGGCCTCGTCAAGGGCGTGGTCGGGCTGAACACAGCCAGCCTGCCCCAAGCTCAGCTCGCCGCCGCGCCCGCTCGCCGCGAGATCGGGCGGATCCGGCAGGTCGGCAGCCCCAGCGGCGTCGACGGCGGCGCGACTCCGTGCCCGCAGGCCGACGCCGGCGGCGGCTACACCGCGCCCGACCTGGCCACCGCCTACAACGTCAACGGCCTCTACGCCAAGGGCTTCCACGGCGAGGGCATGAGCGCGGCGCTGGTCGAGTTCGACGACTTCCACGACTCGAACGTCGCGACGATGGAGTCCTGCTACGGCATCACCACGCCCGTCACGCGGCGCATCGTCGACGGCGGCACCGGAGGGCCTCCCGGTGAGGGCGAGGCCGAGGACATGGCGGACATCACGACGTTGCTCGAGATGGATCCGAAGCTCGCCCACCTCTACGTCTACGAGGCGCCGATCACCGGTGGGGCCGCCCTGCTCGACATGGGCGCCGCCGAGCTCGACCTCTACAACGCGTTCGTCACCGACGATGTCGCGCCGGTGCTGTCGGCGTCCTGGGGCGACTGCGAGGAGACCCAGAACCAGTCCTACGACCAGCTGTTCTCGGACATCGCCGAGGAGGCTGCCGTGCAGGGCCAGCAGATCTTCGATGCCGCCGGCGACAGCGGCGCCGTCGACTGCCGCGGCTTCCCGGCGCCGACGGTCGGCAGCATCAGCGTCGAGCAGGAGGCTGCCATCCCCTGGATCACGGGCGTGGGCGGAACCGACCTGGGCGAGGCCTCCACGGTTTCCGGCTCCGGCGTCCACGACGAGGACACGTGGAACGACGGTGGCGCCGGCGGCGGCGGCCAGAGCGCGGTGTGGACGATGCCGGCGTGGCAGCAGAGCTACCTGACCGCGACCAAGGACTCCCCTCCGGGCGCGGCCAACGACTGCGGCGCTCCGAGCGGCGATCTGTGCCGGATGGTGCCCGACATCTCGCTGAACGCCGATCCGCAGGCCGGCGGCGCCGCCAATGCCCCGGCCGGGCCGAATCCGCCGCAGTTCTTTCCGACCGACATCGGGTCGCCCGGCTACTCGATGTACTGCGGGACGACGAACTGCGCGTTCGCGACGCTGGTCGGCCTGCCCGGATTCCCGGTCGGTCAGCCCCCGCCGTCCGGGGCGGGCGGCTGGTACCCGATCGGCGGGACCAGCCTGGCCACGCCGCTGGCCGCCTCGATCGCCGTGCTCTGGGACCAGGAGGCCAAGCAGGCCGGCCTCAGCGGTCTGGGCTTCCTGAACCCGTCGCTGTACCGGATCGCGAGCGACAAGACCAAGTACGCGGCCGACTTCTACGACATCACGACCGACACCAACGACGACCAGTACGACACCGCCGACTGCCCCTCCGGGTGCAATCCCAACCACCTGTACGCGGCGGGCACCGGCTACGACATGGCCAGCGGCCTCGGCGCGGTGAACGCCGCCAACCTCGGAGCCGACCTGGTCGCTGACGCCGGCAGCGTCGACCTCACGCCCAGCCAGGAGCAGATGTACGGCTACACGGGTGGCGGCCCAACGACGACCGCACCCGTCTCAGTGACGAGCGGCTACACCGGCTCCACGTACACGGCTCGGAGCGATGCCGCGTGGCTCGTGGTGGGAGCGTCGGGCAAGGTGCCGGGCAAGCTCGACTGGCACGTCGACCCGGCCGGGCTGAGCTCTGGCAGCTACACCGGCCACATCACGGTCACCGACGCCGGCGGCAAGACCGCCACGCTGACCGTCGACTATTCGGTCGGCCCGCGTGCGACGATGTCGCTGTCGCCGAGTTCGCTCAGCTTCAGCGAGGGCGCGGTCGACTCGAGCGGCGCCGCGACCACGCCCAGCTGCGGCGCGACGACCTGGAACGACGAGCTGAAGAACTCATCGACGCTGTCGAACGGCTCTGACTCCACGCCGCCCGATCCGAACTCGCTGCGCACCCTGACGATCGCCAACTCCGGCCCGTCCGGGAGCGTTCTCCACTACGCGGCCACCTTCACCACCGAGACGAGCAGCTGGCTGACCCAGGACCTGAACCCGAACAACTCGGCGACCGGCTTCCAGACGGGCCCATCGCAGCCGCTCGTGCCGACGACCGGCGCCGTGAATGCGGGCGGCTCAGCGCCGTTCAAGCTCGCCTCGATCGCCAACGCGAACGCGGCCGGCGGCTACCCGCGGATGAACCAGGGCACCTACACCGGCGAGGTGCAGGTGCGTGACCTGGCCGACCCTGCGGTGGTGGAGAAGGTACCGGTGACGCTCGTGCTCGGCGACGGCCAGGGCACGCCGACGATCGCGGCCAAGCCCGCGTCGGTGTCGGTGACGCTGGCCCCGGGGGCGAGCAAGACGGTCGACGTCGTCCTGTCGGACTCCTCCGGTGTCTGCGGCTACACCTACAGCCTGTCGCTGGGCGGCCTGCCGTGGGCGTCGATCAACCCGTACCTCTGGGCGGGGACCGTCGCCGGCAGCCCGGCCACTGCCGCGCCGGCGTCGCCGAGCGACACGGGCTCGGGCAACGGCTACACGCCGATCACGATCAGTGCCAAGGGCCTCAGCGCCGGCACGTACCGGGGTGAGCTGACGGTGCAGTCGCAGAATGCCGTCACGAATCCGACCCGGGTGCCGATCACGCTGACCGTGCCCGGCTCCGGTGGCTCCGGTGGCTCCGGCGGCTCTGGAGGGTCCGGCGGGTCCGGCGGCAAGGGCGGCTCTGGCGGCAACGGCGGCAAGGGCGGCAAGGGCGGCACAGGCCCGAAGGCGTGCCACCCACCGGCCCGGCTCTCCTTCCGCCAGCATCCCGGGCATCGCCAGCGTGTCGTTCGGGCGGTCGTCTACGTGAACGGCAAGGTGGCTCACCGCTTCCACGGCCGCAACCTGAGAACGGTCAGCTTCGCGCGCCCGAAGGCAAAGCGCTTCACGCTGCGGATCGTGACCACGCTCAGCGACCGCGAGCAGGTGAGCCGCACGATCACCTACAACGGCTGCCGACGGTCGCGGGCGACGGTGCAGGTCGTGCACCGCGCGCGCCACCGCCGCGGCCATCGCGAACGTCGCTGATCAGCCGAGCGTGCGCGGCAGGTGGGTGGCGTGCATGCCGACCACGAGCAGCGCGATCAGGCTGAGGTAGACGGCGGCGACCAGCGCCCGGTCGAGCGGCGCGACCCGGTAGTAGGCCTCCTGCTCGGCGCCGCCGTGGCGGCGGTTCTGCCAGCGGCGGTACGTGGAGAGGCCGCCGAACACGACGATCAGCAGCAGCACCGGGTTGGGCATCACGAACACGAGCCCGAGCAGCGCGAGGAACCCGATTCCCCACATCCACGGCGCCATCGCGGCCATCGCGCGGCCACCGTCGAGGGGCACGACCGGAAGGAGGTTGAACAGGTTGAGGAAGAAGCCCGTGAACGCCAGCGCGCGCCAGAGGTCGTTGCCGGTCGCGTGCCAGATCGCGATGCATGCCGCCGAGCCGACGCTTCCGAGGATCGGGCCGGCCAGGCCGACCCGTGCCTCCGACAGCGCATTGCCTCCCAGCGAGCGCGCGCTGATCACCGCGCCGAGGAACGGGATGAACATCGGTGCGCTCGCCCTGATTCCCTCGCGCCGGAGCGCGATCACGTGCCCCATCTCGTGTACGAGCAGCAGGACGACGAAGCCGACCGCGAACGGCACCCCCCAGATCGTCGCGTAGGCGAGCACCGAGACGACCATCGAGCCGGCCGTCGCCAGCACCTTGACCTTGGGCAGGAAGAGGAGGATCGCCTTGAGCTTTGCGAGCACGGCGAGCAGGGCTGCGCCCGCCGCGCCGAGCTTGCCCCGTGCGTGCGCTGGGCGCTCGCGCTCGGGCGGCGGCGCCGGGGCTGGGAGGAGCTGGGGCGGGGTGGTCGACTCCATCACCTCGATTGTGGCAGGGGCGACCCGGGATTCCGGACGTATACGGGGTTTGAGAGGATCCACGGGCGCGCGCGGCCCCGCCAGCGCAGATCGACCTCGACCCGGTAGACGCCGGGGCCGTCGGCGCGGTGGCGCAACGAGCGCGCTCGACGCTCGGCGAGCGGCTGCCCGTCGCGCAGCAGGCGGATCGCCGCCTCGCGCGGCGCCTCGACGCGGAGCTCCAGCGGTTGGCGCGTCGTCTCCGCGCCCATCGGCACGCCGTCGGCCTCGAAGCGGAACCCCGACGCCGGCGCGATCGCGTCGACGGCCAGGTAGCAGCGGCCCTCGCGCAGCGCGGCGTAGACGGCCTGTCGATCGGCGCCGAGCTCGTGGCGGGGCGGGCCGTCGAGCAGCACGTGGGTTCGCAGCATCCGGAAGTAGCGGCGGTTCGGCATCGGGGAGAGGACGCGCGCTCCGAGGCGAATGCCGGGCTGGTGGGCGTCGAGGCCGCCGATCGCGGGGACCCGCCGAGACGCGCAGAGCCGGTCCCAGGCATCGAGGTGGCGCTGGAGGGGGCCGTCGAGATGGCCCTCGGGGTCGCGCAGGAAGCGCAGGACCTGGTTCGGCGTGCGCCAGCTCTCCGCCTCGTCGGTCGTGAGGCTCCACAGCTCGATGCCGACGCCGTCGCACTCGCCCAGCGACCGCCACGGGTGGGGGCGGACGATGCTGGTCAGGAAGCCGCCCCGGCTGAACGGGTGGGCGGCGAATCCGAACCCACCTCGGCGGCGCAGCTCGGCGCAGATCTCGGGTTCGCTGAGGCCGTGGTGCCCGATCTCCTCCGCGACGCCGAAGGCGAGCAGGTGCCCGGCGCGCGTCGTGATCTCGTGGCCGACGAGCACGAGCACGCCGTCGAGCCAGCCCTCGTGCCCGTGGCGCGCGGCGGCGCGGGTGTCGTGGTCGGTCAGCAGCACCGCCTCGGCGCCGGCCGAGCGCGCGGCGGCCGCGATCTCCGGGACGGTCGCGGTGCCGTCGGAGAAGGTCGAGTGGACATGCGCCACGCAGGTGAGGTCGTAGCCGGGCATCGGGACTGGGCGGCCGCCCAGGCCAGAGCCTCGCCGCTGGCACCACCAGGCCAGCGGCGAGGTGTCCGCGGTCGGACATACAGGCGGGCCGGGACGCTGACGATGCTTAGATGATGAGGATGCGTCCGACGAGGCCCAGCCTGAAGCTGGTGTTGATCGCCGTCGCGGCCGCCGTCATGTTCGCCGTCGCGGCGCTGCTGCTGCCGCATTCGCCGGGGGCGCTGCGCGAGCTGGTCGCCTCGTGGGGGTGGGCGGGGCCGATGCTGTTCGTAGCGCTCTGGATCGCGCTGACCCCGGCGCTCTTCTCGGGGACCGTGCTCGCCACCGCGTCGGGGCTCCTGTTCGGGGCGCCGCTCGGCACGGCGCTCGGCGTGCTCGGCGCGACGTTGGGGGCGCTCGTCTCGTTCGGGATCGCCCGGCGGTGGGGGATGGGGGCCTTCCAGCAGCTCGCGGGCCGGCGGGGCGGCAAGCTCGCGCTCGTCGAGGAGCGGGTCGCCGAGCGGCCGTTCCGCTCGGTGCTCGCGCTGCGCCTGATGCCCGGGATGCCCGCCACGTGGCTGAACTACGCCGTCGGCCTGACGCGCGTGCGCGCGGGGGTGTTTGCGGTCGCCAGCGCGATCGGAGCGCTGCCGCGGGTCTTCATCTACGTGGGAATGGGCGCCGGCGTGACGCACGGGAGCCCGGTCGTGACGGCTTGCAGCGTCGCGCTGTTCGTGCTCCTGACGCTCGGCGGGGTCGTCGTCGCGGTGCGCGAGCGCCGGGCGCTCCGGGCAGCCCAGGCCGTGGCGTAAATGCGCTGACGCCCCGCGGGGGAGGGCGGCTCGGACCGGGTAGGGCGCCCGCGTGAGCTCGGACTCGAGCAGAGCGGCGCCGGTGCCGCGCGCGGTGTCGGGGCCGTGGTCCCGGTGGGTGCGCGACTGGGCCGACGTGATTCGCGCGAGCTTCCTGATCGGTGCCGTCGTGCTGGCCGTCCTCGGGCACGGGGGCGGCGCGCTGCGGCTGTTCCTGACCTTCCTGGTCGCGCTCGTTCCGCGCCTGATCGGGTGCGCGTGGCCGTTCGACCTCGTGTTCGGCGCGGCGATGTCGCTGCAGGCCTGGGGCAACGTCAGCCGGGTCTTCTACACCTGGCTCGGCTACCACGACATCGTCCACTTCCTGCTCACCGGCGCGACGGCGATCCTCGTGTACTTCCTGCTCGTGTTCCTGCGGCTGGTGCCCGATCTGAGCGAGGACACGCACGCGCGCCAGAGGGCGGGGATCGCCACGCTCACGTTCGCGATCGGGACGGTCGTCAACGCGATCTACGAGTGCTACGAATGGTTCGTCGATCACGAGCTGCACGGCCACCTGCTCGAGAACTACCACCACACGATGTTCGACCTGTTCTTCGGCGGGCTCGGCAGCGTCGCGGCCGGGCTGGCGATGGCGGTCTGGGCGACCCGCAAGTGGGCGTTCCGGCGCGAGGAGGCGGAGGGCCCGCTGGCGGGACTGCGCGGGCGGATCGAGAGGCGTGCCGATCGCAGCGTCGCCGGGGGCTCGCCCCGCGCCGTGCGGCGGCTGCTGCGAAACCCGGGATGGGGGCGCGGCGCCGTCGCGCTCAGCGACCTCGCTCGGATCTCGCTGGTGGTGGGGTTCGCGCTCGCGGCGGCGGCCGGCAACAGCGATCAGATGGTGCGCTTCGGCGTCTCGCTGCTCGTCAGCCTGCTGGCGCGGCGGCTCGCGGCGCCGGGGCCGTTCGAGCTGTGCTTCAACGGCGGGCTGCTGTTCGAGGCGTGGGGAGCCTACGCGACGGCCTACCACGGGCTGCCCGGCTACGACGCGTGGGCCAACTTCGCGCTGTCCCTCGGCTCGACGCCGATCGTCTACCTGGCGCTGATCCGCTGGGGGGTGTTCCCGGAGTTCGGAAGGGAGGCGCGGGTGCACCGGCGCGTCGCGCTGTTCGTGGCGGCGATGTGCCTCGGGTTCTGCTGCGGCATCTACTACGAGGAGTACGTGTGGCTGGCCAACCACTATCTGGGAGCGAACATGCCCACCTCCTGGACCGGCGTGATCCGCAGGCTGGCGCTCGACTGGGCCGGGAGCTGCGCCGGTGCGGTGGCCCTGATCCTGTGGGACTTCTGTGGCCTGGGCTCGGTGCGCCGGGAGGCGGTGTCGCGGGCGGGCGTGGACGGGATCCGGCCCGGGCGAGCGTCTACAATCCGGGTGTAGACATATCCCCGGGGACGACAGGCTTCGACGTGGTCGGATCGTGGGGATGGTTGCGAGTCGAGGTTCCAGGCGGCCTCGTAAAACCCCTGGAAAACAATAAGTGCGGATTCGCACAACTTTGATCTTGGCCTCGCTGCTTAGTCAGCAGCCATGAATCGCTCGGCCCCCGTTCGCCCGCGGCGGGGGGTCCGGGATCAGAAAGCGGGCTCGCTCAGTGAGGATTTGCTCCCTCCGATCTGAGGACACCCAGGGAGCTGGTCTCCGGCAACCCCGCCGGCGTGGCGACCCGGAGACGAGATCAGAGCGCCGGCTACGCTCGTAGACGCCATTTCTCGCGCGACCGCGGACGCGGGTTCGATTCCCGCCGTCTCCACTTCGTTTATCACGTCAGGCGTGATAATATATCGCCTGATGAGTGATATACGGCGGATCGGGAGCGCTGCTCTGTTCCCGACCGACCATCCTCTCGACCCCGGGACGATGATCGGCCGGGCCGCTGACGTCGACCGCATCACGAGCTCCCTGGTCGGCGGCGGCAACGTGGTTCTGGCCGGTCCGCGCCGCACCGGCAAGACGACGGTGGCGGACGCCGCGCTGCTCGCTTGTCAGACCGACGGCGCCTACGTCGCGAGGGTCGATCTCTTCGAGTGTGCGGACGCCGGCGCCCTGGCGCATCTGCTGACCCTCGAGCTGCTCGGGAACCGGCCGATGCTCCGTCGCGTCATTCGGGATGCCGTCGACGCCGGCAAGAGCGTGTTGGATGCGCTGAGGCCGGCTGCGACGATCCGAGCCCGCCAGGATCTCGGCGAGGACATCGAGATCACGCTCGATCTCGCGCGGGCCGAGGAAGACCCGGCCAAGGCACTCGACGCGGCGCTGCGGCTGCCGCAGCGGCTCGCGGAGCGCGACGGACGGCGGGTCGTCGTCTTCCTCGACGAGTTCCAGGACGTCGGCGCCGGCCGCTTCGGAGACGCGGACACGGTGACTCGGAAGATGAGGGCGATCTTCCAACGCTCGCCGGAGGTGAGCGTTCTGTTCGCGGGATCGATCGAGCACCTGATGAGGGATCTGTTCGCACCGAGCGAACGGGCGCTGAGTCAGTTCGGGTCGTTCCATGAGCTGACCGTGATCGGCGCGGACGAATGGGCCGAAGGGATCCGCGAGCGGCTATCGCAGGACCGGACCTCGATCACGGACGACGCCCTGGGGCGACTCGTCGAGCTCGGTGAAGGGCATCCGAGAACGACGATGCTGGTCGCCCAACAGGCACATGCTCAGGCGATCGAGGATCTGTCGTACGAGATCGATCACGCCGCGGTCCTAGCGGCGCTCGACCGAGCGATGGGATCTGAGCAGCTCCGGCACGAGCAGCAGCTCGAGCGCATTCGAGCTGCCGGGCGATTCGCCGAGCGAATGGCCATCCGGGTTGCTGCTGGCGCCGAGCTCTACCGGAACCTGAAGCCGCAGCAGGCATCCAGGGCGCTCGGCGCGTTGCGCGACATCGGCGTCGTGCAGCGGGCGCGACAGGGTCGGTGGTACGTGATCGATCCTCTCCTGCGGCGCTATCTCGCCGGCCGCCGAGTCGAACCCCTGTCGTTCGTGCGGCGCGCCTTCGATGCAGCCGACACCTCGAAGTAGCGAGTGGCCTCGCGGCGACAGGGGCACGCCGGCCCGGGGCGGCCGGTGGCTCACGGGCGGGGTGGCCCCGGGAGCAGGCGGCTATCTTCGGGCGGATGGGCCGCGCCCCCCTGCCCTCACGCGCGCCTGCGCCCGGACGCCCGCCTTCTCCCGCACGCGCAGCGCCCACCGCACGCCCGAGCCTTGGCCACATGCCGGCCCTCGACGGCATCCGGGGCCTCGCGATCCTCGGCGTGCTGATGCTGCACTCGAGCATCTGGGGCGCCGTCCCGGCGGTGCTGCCCGGCGGGAATCTGGGCGTGACGGTGTTCTTCGTGCTGTCGGGCTATCTGATCACGCGGCTGCTGCTGGAGGAGCACGGGCGCACCGGGCGGATCGACCTGCGCGCGTTCTACCTGCGGCGCGTCGCGCGGCTCCTCCCCGCGCTGCTGCTCCTCCTGCCCGTATACGTGCTCGTGTTCGCGCGGGAGCTGACGACGCGGGAGCTGCTCGTCACGGTCGGCGCGACCCTCCTTTACCTGAGCAGCCTCGTGCAGTCGATCTGGGGCGCGATGGGCAACCTCGGATGGACCTGGTCGCTGTCGGTGGAGGAGCACTTCTACATCGTCTGGCCGCCGCTGCTGCGCCGGCTCCTCGGGGCGCGCTCGAGAGCCCGTGCGCTGGCCCTCGCCGGGCTGATCGCGCTGCTGATCGTCGCCGCCGCGACGATCCTGCGGATCGCGCTGGCCGGCTCGGTGCGCTGGAACGAGTTCGCCTATTACTGCACGCCGACGCGGATCGACGCGCTCGCCGTGGGCTGCCTGCTCGCGCTGCTCGGCGAGCGCCGCGAGCTGCACGCCCCCGCGGCGGTCGGGTGGGCCGCGCTGGCGGGGATCGTGTGGTGCTACCTGAACCCCCACTTCGCGATCGGCGGCGCGGACCTGGACCTCTACGGCCTGCCGCTCGCGACGCTCGCCGGCGCCGTCCTCATCCAGGCCGTCGTCGCCCGCCCGGCCGGCCTCCTGGCCCGGTTCATGGGCTGCCGCCCGCTCGCCCACCTCGGGACGATCTCCTACGGGCTGTACCTGTGGAATCTCCTGCCAGGACAGACTTTTCACGTGCTGATGGGGCGACATCCGGGCGTGGCCGGTACCCTTGGGTGCGCGGGGGCCGTCTTAGCCCTCGTTGAGCTCTCACACTGGTACGTGGAGCGCCCGATCATGAGATGGGCCCGCAGTCGCATGGCGGGCAGGACGCACCGCCCGGCTCGCCGGAGACGTCCGGTCCCGGGCGTATCACCCGCTCGCGGTTAACCGAATCCAGCGATGACTCGGAAACGCAGACGCGCTCAGCGCGTGGAACTGAAGCACTACGACGGCCTCGATGGCCTGCGCGGCATCGCCGTGCTCGCGGTGATCCTGTTCCACGGCGGCGTCGGCTGGCTCACCGGGGGGTTCCTCGGCGTCGAGCTGTTCTTCGTGCTGTCCGGGTTCCTGATCACCTCGCTGCTGCTCAGCGAGTGGCTGCAGTCGACCGGCATCGTGCTGCGCTCGTTCTGGGCCCGCCGGGCGCGGCGCCTGCTGCCGGCGCTGTTCGTGCTCGTGCTGGTGATCGGGATCTACTACGCCTCGGCCGGCCCGTCCAAGGCGGTGCCCGGCTTCTGGGGCGACGGGCTCGCGGCGCTCTTCTACTACAGCAACTGGCACCAGGTGGCCGCCGGCACGAGCTACTTCGCCGCGAGCGGCCCGGTCTCGCCGTTCCAGCACACGTGGTCGCTGGCGATCGAGGAGCAGTTCTACGTGTTCTGGCCGCTGATCGTGCTCGCCGTGCTGGGCTGGATCCTGCACCGCGGGCGCGGTAGGTCACGGCTCGGTGCGCTGCGCTCGCTGCTCGCGCTGACTCTGGCCGGGCTGTTCGCCTCGGCGATCGACATGGGCGCGCTGTTCGCGGGCGGCGTGGGCGTCGACCGCGTCTACTACGGCACCGACACCCGCGCCACCGGCTTGCTGGCCGGTGGC
>Ga0209810_1004962_pt1 | contig 12357 bp, 14 predicted proteins | sample Coa_R1_7_FD_187159 | JGI IMG/M metagenome (GOLD analysis project Ga0209810, IMG submission 187159) | Surface soil microbial communities from Centralia Pennsylvania, which are recovering from an underground coalmine fire - Coalmine... | ecosystem: Environmental > Terrestrial > Soil > Unclassified...
GGCCGTACATGTCGGCGGTGTCGAGGAAGTCGATGCCCAGCTCGAGCGCCCGCCGGATCGTCGCGACCGCCTCCGCCTCGTCGCTCGGGCCGTAGAACTCCGACATTCCCATGCACCCGAGCCCGAGCGCCGAGACCTCGAGCCTCTGCGTGCCGAGCCTGCGCCTCTCCACGCCTCGACGCTAGCCGCACGGGGGCGGTCTACGCGGGCGGGAAGACGTACGGCGTGGTGGAGGTGATCGCCGTGAAGCCGAGCCGCTCGAGGATCGGCCGGCTCGACGGCAGGGCTTCGGCGTAGAGCCAGCGGTAGCCGCGCTCGCGAGCCAGCTCGGCCCGCCTCGCCACCGTTGCCCGGTACAGCCCTCGCCCGCGGAACGCCGCCAGCGTCGCCCCGCCGAACAGCCCGGCGAACTCGACCCCCGGCTCGAGATCGACCCGCCCGCCGGACACCGGCCGCCCCTCCACGCAGGCGACGACGGCGATCGCGTTCGCCGGCAACGGCACCGGGCGACCGAAGACCTGGGCCGCGAGCTCCGAGAACGCCTCGGGCTCCTCGCGCAGGTCGACGCCGGCGGGCGGCGGCGGCAGCGAGGCGGTCGCGGTCACGACGACCGTCTCCTCGGCCTCCGGCACGAGACCGGCGGCGTGCAGCCGCTCGCGCAGCGCCGGCCCGTCGTGGGAGAAGTACTTCCACTCGACGTGGCCGGTGAGGCCCCGCAGGCGCTCGACGAGCGGCTCGACGTCGCCGTCGGCGGGCGGCCAGAGGACGCCGGCCCAGCCGTCCTCGACGAGCAGGCCGTCCGGCCCGACCGCTCCGCGCCGCATCTGCTCGTCGAAGAGGCGCAAGGTCTCGGCGGCGTCCACGACGGCGGACCCTAGCTATAGTGGGCCGCCGCGAATGGCCGTCCCGAAGCGGAAGACCTCCAAGTCCCGTCGCGACAAGCGACGCGCGACCCACAAGATCGGTCCCCCGAAGGTCAACGTCTGCCCCACCTGCGGCCAGGCGAAACGCCCGCATCGCGTGTGCCCGACCTGCGGCAGCTACCGCGGCCGCGAGGTCGAGCCGCTGCGCATCCAGGCTCCGTAAGCTCTGCCCATGATCCGGGTCGCGGTCGACGCAATGGGCAGCGACCGCGGTGCCGAGGCGGTGGTCGAGGGGGCGCGGCAGGCTGCCTCGGCCGGCGTCGTGCCGGTCCTCTTCGGCTCGGCCGAGCTCGACGCGCGGGGCCTCGAGCTCGTCGCCACGACCCAGGTCGTCGGAATGGACGAGAAGCCGGCCGACGCGTTCCGCGCCAAGGCCGACAGCTCGCTCGTGCGGGCGGTGAAGGCGGTCGCGGACGGCGACGCGGCCGCGGTCGTCTCGCCCGGGAACACGGGCGCGGTCCTCGCCGCCGGCCTCGTCCTGCTCCGCCGACTGCCCGGCGTGCGCCGGCCTGCGATCGCCGTGCCCATCCCGGCCCGCCGCGGCCCCTGCGTGCTCGTCGACGCCGGCGCGAACGCCGACTGCCGGCCGGAGCACCTCCTCCAGTTCGCCACCATGGGAGCCGTCTTCGCCGAGGAGCTGCTCGGGATCGCCCGGCCGCAGGTGCGCCTGCTGTCGATCGGCGAGGAGCCCGAGAAGGGCAACCAGCTCACGCTCGAGGCGCACCGCCTGCTCGCCGCCTCCGACCTCGACTTCCGCGGCAACGCCGAGGGCCGCGACATCCTCGCCGGCGCCGCCGACGTGCTCGTCACCGACGGCTTCACCGGCAACGTCGCGCTGAAGACCGTCGAGGGCACGATCCGCACCCTGCTCGACTCCCTGCGCGAGGAGATCGCGGCGAGCGCGACCGGCGTCCTGGGCGGGCTGCTGATCCGGCCGGCGGCTCGCCGGCTGCGCGCCCGCCTCGACCCCGACGCCTACGGCGGCGCCTACCTCCTCGGTCTGCGCGGCCTCGTGGTCATCGCCCACGGCAACTCGTCGCCGCGGGCGATCGCCAACGCGGTCCGGCTCGCCGCCCGCGGCGTCGAGCACGACGTGGTCGGGCGGCTCGCTGCCCGTCTGGCCCAGCGGGCCGACGCTGTATGATCGGCGCGCTTTCCGGCCCCACGAGGACAACGAGGTGATATGGCAGCGTCGCGCGAGGAAGTCTACGAACGGGTCAAGGAGGTCCTCACCGAGCAGCTCGGGGTCGATGAGGCCGACATCACGGAGGAGGCGTCGTTCCAGGAGGACCTGAACGCCGACTCGCTCGACCTCGTCGAGCTGATCATGGAGCTCGAGGACCAGTTCGGGATCAAGATCTCGGACGAGGACGCCCAGAAGATCCAGACCGTCGGCCAGGCCGTCGACTACGTCACGGCGCACCAGTAAGTAGCCGCGGACAGGGACCTCGCGCAGCTGATCGACGCGCTCCCGCCGGAGCTGGGGGAGCACGTGTTCACCCACACCTCGTGGGCGAGCCGGCGCAGCGCCTCGTACGAGCGGCTCGAGTTCCTGGGCGACAGCGTCCTCGAGCTCGCCGTCGCCCACGCCCTCTACGACCGTCATCCGGAGTTCTCGGAGGGCAAGCTGGCCAAGGTCCGCTCGCACGTCGTGTCACGGGCGAGCTGCGCGGAGGTGGCCCGCAGCCTCGACCTCGGGCGGCGGCTGCGGGAGCGGGCGCCGGAGCTGCCCGAGGACGAGCTCGAGCGGCTGACCCGCAACCGCAACGTCCTCGCCGCCGTGCTCGAGGCGGCGCTCGGCGCGCTCTTCCTCGAGCGCGGCTTCGCCGCGATCGAGGAGGCGGTCGTCGACGCCTTCGCCGACCAGATCGAGCACGCGCTGACGACCCGCGTCGACCACAAGACCGACCTGCAAGAGGTGCTCGCCCGCTCCGGCCGGCAGGTGAGCTACGTCGAGGTCGCGGTGGAAGGCCCCCCGCACGACCGGCACTTCACCTGCGCCGCCCTGATCGACGGCGAGGAGCTGGGCCGGGGCGAAGGCCGGACGAAGAAGGCCGCCGAGCAGGAGGCGGCCCGGGAGGCGCTCGCCCGGCTCGAGGCGCGAGTGGTCTCGTAGCCAGCCGCCTCGCCCGCCGGGCGGTCTGGCATCCTGGGCGCCATGGCGGAGCGGCGGCCGACGAACTCCGAGCTGCGACTGCGACGGCTCGCCGACGAGGAGCCGGAGTCCGGCCAGCGCGGGATCCTCGAGATCTTCCCCGACGAGGACGCCCCCGACGCCGACGCGGCGCTGACTCGCGACGACGATTCCGAGCGGCAGTAGCGTCCTGCCGCCCGGGTAGGGTGCCGGCGGTGCACCTGCGCGCCGTCAAGCTGCGCGGCTTCAAGTCGTTCCCGGACCCGGTCGAGATCCGGCTCGAGCCGGGCGTGGGCGTGATCGTGGGTCCCAACGGCTCGGGCAAGTCGAACCTCTCCGACGCGATCCGCTGGGCTGCCGGCTCCCTCAGCCCGAGCGAGCTGCGGGCCGAGAAGCCAGACGACGTCCTGTTCGCCGGCAGCGACACCCGTGGCCCGGCCGACTTCTGCGAGGTCGAGCTCCTGTTCGACAACGCCGACGGGACGCTGGCCGTCGACTACGCCGAGCTGTCGGTGGCGAGGCGCCTGCACCGCGGCGGCGAGGGGCAGTACCTCCTCAATCGCACGCCCGTGCGCCGGATCGACCTCGTGGAGCTGCTCGCCGACCTCGGCCTGGGGCAGGGGATGCACTCGATCATCGGCCAGGGCAAGGTCGAGGCGATCCTCGCCTCGCGGCCGGCGGAGCGGCGCGCGCTGATCGAGGAGGCGGCGGGGCTCGGCCGCTTCAAGGCACGCCGCCACCGGGCCGAGCTGAAGCTCGCCCGGGTGGCGGCCGAGGTCGAGCGGGCCCGCGACGTCGAAGCGGAAGCCAGGCGGCGCCTGCGGCCCCTCGCCTTGCAGGCGACCGCAGCCGAGCGCGCGCGCACGCTCGGCGCCGAGATCGCACGCCTGCAGGCCCGGATCGCCGAGCTCGACCTGGCGGCGGTCGGCGAGCGGCTGGCCGAGCTCGAGCAGCGGCGCTCGACCGCGCGAGTGCGTCGCCAGGAAGCCGGAGCACGGCTCGAGACGCTGCTCGCCGAGCGGGGGCGGGCGGAGGAGGAGCTCGCCGACGCGGCCGGCGCGCGCGAGCAGGCGCTGCAGGCCGTGTACCGGCTGCGGAGCGCTGCCGAGCGGCTCGACCTGCGGCGCGAGACCCTGGCCGCGCTGCTCGCAGACGCCCGCAGCCGCCAGGCCGAGGCGGCGGCGGAGGCCGGCGACCCGGCGGCGGAGCTCGCCGAGCTCGAGGAGCGCTGGCAGGCGGCGGCCGCGAGCGCGCGTGACGCGGCCGCGGCGCGGGAGGCGGCCACGATCCAGGCGCGGCAGGCGCTCGAACGGCTTTGCGCCGCCGAGCGGCGGGTCCGTAGCCGGCTCGAGGTCGAGCTCGAGGAGCTGCTGGCTGAGCGGCGCCGCCTCGAGGGCGAGCTGACGGGCGCGGCGGCGGCGCGGGAGGCGGCGCTCGCCGGCGCCTACGAGCTGCGCGTTGAGGCGGGCGCGCTCGCCGCGCGACGCGAATCGGCCGAGCGGCTCGCCGCCCGCCTGGGTTCGGAGCTCGCGCAGGCGCAGGCCGCCGAGCGCCGCGCCGGCCCGTCGCCGCGCGACCTCGAACGGCAGGCGCTTGCCGCCCGCGCCCGGGCCCGGCAGGCGGCGCACGACCGCGACACGCTCGCCGAGCGGGCGCGGACCGCCGCCGAGCGGCTGGCTGCGCTCGAGCGCTCGCTCGCCGAGCGCGAAGGCATCCCGCCCGCGGCCAGGGCCCTCGCGGAGGAGGGGCAGCGGCTCGTTCTCGCCGAGCTCGAGGTCGAACCAGGCCGGGAACGGGCGGTCGCTGCCGCGCTCGGACGGCGGGCGGCGGCGCTGCTCGCGGGCGACCCCAGGGCCGCGCTCGAGCTCCTGGAGCGGGCCGCGGCGCTCGGGCTCGGCCCGCTCGTGGTCGTCGCCGGCCGCGAGGCGCGGGAGCTCGTCGCCGAGCTGCCGGTCGTACCCAAGGAGGAGCTGCTGGCGGCGGACGGGCCCTGCGTGACCGCCGAGGGCTTCGGCTACGACCCGCTGCGCGGCGAGCTGTGGTACGCGGGCGAGACGGCCGAGGCGCTGCTGCTCGAGCTGGACTCCCGCCGGCGCGCGCTCGCCGACGAGGCCGGCACGCTCGCCGCGCAGGCGCGCGCCGCGGCGCGGCAGGCGCTCGAGGCCGAGCGCCTCGCGGCCGCGGCGGAGGCCGCCTTCGCGGCCGTGGCGCCCGAGCTGCGGGTCGCCCGGCCCGACGCGGCGACGCTGCGCCGGCTGCTCGCCGCGGCGGGCCGGCTCGAGCGGGCGCTGCATGGCCTCGACGCCCTCGTCTCCCGACTCGAGGCGCTCCTGCGCGCGCGCGGCGGGACCGGGGCGGGCTCGCCGAGCGAGCTCGGCGAGCGGCTGCGCAGCCTGGGAGCCCGGGAAGCCGCCCTGCGGCGCCGGCTCGCCGACTCGGCCGACGCGGCTGCGGGCGCCGAGCGGGAGCTCGTCCGTCTGGGCGGCGTCGCGGACGGGACGGCCGAGGAGGCCGGCGAGCCGGCTGCGTTGCGCGAACAGGCAGCGAGGCTGCTGGCGGCGGCCGACGCGGCGTCGAGACAGGCCCGCGAGGCGGCGGAGGCCGCCCGGGCCGCCGAGGAGGCGCGGCTGGAAGCGGCGGTGCGGGCGGGCCGGCGCCGCGGCCGGCCGCACGAGCTGGGGCGGCTCGTCGCGGCGGCCGAGCGGCTCGAGGCCGCGCTCGCCGGGGCGGCAGCCTGCGCAACCCGGCTGGAGGCGCCGCTGCGGCAGGAGGTCGAGGCCGGTGCGGCTCGCAGCGGCGAGCTGGGCGCCGAGCTGCGCCGGCTGGGCAGCGCCGAGGTCGAGCTTCGCCAGGAGCTCACGGCGGCGGGTGACGCCCTCTCCGCGCTCGAGGTCGAGGCTGCGCGCCTCGAGGCGGAAGCCGACGAGGCCCGCCGCCGGCTCGCGCAGGCGGGCGCCGACGTCCCCGCCGACGGCGACGACCGCGACCAGCTCATGGCCGCCCTGGCGCGGCTCGAGCGGCGGCGCGAGCAGCTCGGCCAGGTCAACCCGCTCGCCCGCGAGGAGTACGAGGCCGAGCGGGCTCGGCTCGAGGAGCTTGCCGCGCAGCGCGCCGACGTCGAGGCCAGCCTGGCCGAGCTCGAGACGCTGCGCGCGGAGCTGACCGAGACGGTCGAGCGGCGCTTCGCCGAGACGTTCGAGGCGGTGCAGCGCCACTTCGCCGACGTGACCGCCACGCTGTTCGCAGGCGGCGAGGGCCGGCTCCGGTTGACGGAGGGCGAGGAGGACGAATCGCCGGGCGTCGAGGTCGAGCTCCGGCCCGCGGGCAAGCGCGTCCAGCGGCTGTCGCTCCTCTCGGGAGGGGAGCGGGCGCTGGGGGCGATCGCGTTCCTCTTCGCCCTCTTCCTCGCCCGTCCCTGTCCTTTCTACCTCCTGGACGAGGTCGAAGCGGCGCTCGACGACACGAACATCGGCCGCTTCGTCGAGCTGCTGCGCCGCTACTCCGGGCGAGCCCAGTTCGTCGTGATCACGCACCAGAAGCGCACGATGGAGGCGGCCGACCTGCTCTACGGCGTGACCATGGGCCCGGACGGAGTCTCCCAGGTCGTCTCGCGGCGCCTACCACGCGAGACAGCCGATGCGGCCTCGGCTGCGTAGACGTCGGCTCGGCGGCCGGCGCCTCGCCTCCGTCCCGCCGTTCCAGGGGCTCCGCGTAGGATCGCGCTGATGGACGAGCGGCTCGAGCGCTACGCGGAGCTCGCGGTGCGAGTCGGGGCGAACGTCCAGCCGGGGCAACACGTCTTCGTGTACCCGCACCTGGAGCACGCCGACCTGGCCCGGGCGCTCGTCCGCCAGGCCTACCGGGCCGGCGCCGAGTACGTCCACGTCCACTACGGCGACGACCACGTGCGGCGGGCGATGATCGAGCTCGGCCCGGAGCGGGCGCTGACGTACTCGCCCGAATGGCTCAAGCGGCTGAGCGAGGACACCCGCGGCAATGCGCTGATCTCCACGACTGGAGCGGCCGACCCCGACCTCCTCGCCGACCTCGACGGCGACCGTGTCGGGCGCGCGATCCCCCTGGAGGTCGCGGAGATCCAGCGGCGCCTGCATCGGGAGCAGGCCGTCAACTGGTGCGTCGTCGGAGCTCCGAACGCGGGCTGGGCGAGGCAGGTCTTCGGAGAGCCCGACCTCGAGCGGCTCTGGGAGGCAGTCGCCTTCTGCCTGCGCCTCGACGAGCCCGACCCGTTCCAGGCCTGGCGGGAGCACCTGGAGCGCCTCGAGGCTCGCGCGGCCGCGCTGAACGAGCTGCGGCCGCAGGCGCTGCGCTACCGCGGTCCCGGCACGGACCTGACCGTGGGGCTCTTGCCCGCCGCCCGCTGGGGCAGCGCCCGCTTCCGCACGGCGGCCGGGATCGAGTACGTCGCCAACCTGCCGACCGAGGAGATCTTCACCACGCCCGACCGGCGGCGGGCCGACGGCACCGTCCGCTCGTCGCTGCCGCTCGTGCTCGGCGGCCAGATCGTCCGCGGCCTGCAGCTCACGCTCGAGGACGGGCGCATCGTCCGCGTCGAGGCCGAGCAGGGCGCGGACCTCGTGCGCGGCCAGCTCGCGACGGTCGAGAACGCCGACCGGCTCGGCGAGGTCGCGCTCGTAACCAGGGAATCGCGCGTCGGCCGCTCGGGCGCGCTGTTCTTCGACACCCTGTTCGACGAGAACGCGAGCTGCCACATCGCCTACGGCATGGGTCTTCCCTACCCCTTCGAGGGCGAGCCGGACGAAGGCGCGAACGTCGCGAGCATCCACGTCGACTTCATGGTCGGCGGTCCCGAGCTCGAGGTCGACGCCCTCCTCGCCGACGGCACGGCACTGCCCCTGATCCGGGAGGAGGAGTGGCGCCTGGCCAGCTAGCGCGGCGTGGCCGTCACTAGGCTGACGGCGTGGGGCGGAGCTGGGCGGAGCTGCTGGGGGAGGCCGAGGCGGCGCCGGAGCCGGCGGAGGAGCGCGGCCGGTTCTTCGCGCGCCTCCGCGACTCGCTCGCCAGGTCCCGGCGCGCGCTCGTCGGCGAGCTCGCCGCGGCCAGCTTCGACCCCGGTCAGGAAGCCGGCTGGGAGCGGCTGGAGGAGACGCTGCTCGCCGGGGACGTCGGCGTGCGAGCGACGGCCGAGCTCGTCCGCCGGCTCGAGGCCCGCGCTGAGCTCGGCGACCTCACGGCCGCCCTCGCCGACGAGGTGGCCGCCCTGTTCGGGCCGCCGCCGACGCTCGATCTGGCGCACGCGCCGGCCGTGATCCTCGTCGTCGGCGTCAACGGCACGGGCAAGACGACGACGATCGGCAAGCTCGCCGCCCGTCTGGCCGCCCACGGCCGTTCGGTGCTCGTCGCCGCAGCCGACACGTACCGGGCGGCGGCGGAGGAGCAGCTCGAGATCTGGGCCCAGCGGGCCGGCGCCGAGGTTGTCGCCGCCGAGCGGGGGGCGGACCCAGCCGCGGTCGCCTACGACGCGCTGCAGGCGGCGCTCGCGCGCGGGCGGGATGTCCTCCTGGTGGACACCGCCGGCCGCCTCCACACCCAGACGAACCTGATGGAGGAGCTCGCCAAGGTGCGGCGGGTGCTCGCCGGCCGGCTCGAGGGCGCCCCGCACGAGACGCTGCTCGTCGTGGACGCGACCACCGGCCAGAACGGCCTCCAGCAGGCGCGGCTGTTCGGTCAGACGGTGGGCGTGACCGGCGTCGTCCTGACGAAGCTCGACGGCTCCGCGAAGGGCGGCGTCGCGATCGCGATCGCCTACGAGCTGGGGCTGCCGGTGAAGCTCGTGGGCGTGGGCGAGGCGCTCGAGGACCTGCAGCCGTTCGACGCCCGCGACTACGCCCGCGCGCTGCTCGACCGGCCGTAGCGGCCCTGCTCGGCCGCCGGCGGCGTCCGGTGGCCGGCGGCGGACGGACGACGCCGAGCCGGCCGCTACGCTGGCCGGCGATGTTCGACCAGCTCGGCGACCGGTTGCAGCACGCGCTCGGCGACCTGCGCCGCCGCGGCGTCCTCGACGAGGAGACGATCTCACGGGCGCTGCGCGAGGTGCGGCTCGCGCTGCTCGAGGCGGACGTCGAGCTGGGCGTCGTCAAGGACTTCGTGGCTGCGGTGCGGGAGCGCGCCCTCGGCGAGGAGGTGCGCAAGAGCCTGACCCCCGGCCAGCAGGTGGTGAAGATCGTCCACGACGAGCTCACCGCCCTGCTCGGCGCCAGCGACTCGCGCCTCGCCTTCTCGCCGCGCCCGCCGACGACGATCCTGCTCGCCGGCCTGCAGGGCTCGGGGAAGACCACCGCCGCCGCCAAGCTGGCGCTCCTCCTGGGCAAGGAGGGACGCCGGCCGGCGCTCGTCGCCGCCGACCTGCAACGTCCTGCCGCGATCGACCAGCTCGTCCAGCTCGGCCGCGAAGCCGGCGTTCCCGTCTACGCCGACGAGCGCGCCGACCCGGTGGCGGCGGCTCGCGCGGGCATCGAGCGGGCGGCAGCCGACGGCCGCGACGTCGTGATCCTCGACACCGCCGGGCGGCTGCACGTCGACGAGCCCCTGATGGAGGAGCTCGCAGCGGTGCGGCGGGCGGCGAAGCCGACGAACGTCCTGCTCTGCCTCGACGCGATGACCGGGCAGGAGGCGGTGCGGGTCGCCCGCGCCTTCCAGGAGCGAATCGACTTCGACGGCGTCGTGCTGACCAAGCTCGACGGGGACGCCCGGGGCGGCGCCGCCCTCTCGGTGCGGGCGGTCACCGGCCGCCCGATCAAGCTCGCCTCGAGCGGCGAGAAGCTCGACGCGATCGACTGGTTCCACCCCGACCGGATGGCGTCCCGGATCCTGGGCATGGGCGACGTCCTGACCCTGATCGAGCGGGCCGAGGCGGCGATCGAGGCCGAGGAGAAGGAGGAGCTCGAGCGCCGGATGCTGCGCGGCGAGTTCAGCTTCGACGACTTCCTCGCGAGCTACCGGCTGCTGCGCCGCATGGGCCCCCTGCAGGGGGTGCTGACGCTGATCCCCGGCCTCGGCCGCCAGCTCGAGGACCTCGAGGGCGTCGACGAGCGGCAGCTGCGGCGGGTCGAGGCGATCATCCTCTCCATGACGCCGCACGAGCGGCGGACGCCGCACGTCATCGACGCCTCGCGCCGGCGGCGGATCGCGGCCGGCTCCGGGACGAGCGTCGAGGAGGTCAACCAGCTGCTCGAAGCCCGCCGGCAGATGGCGAAGCTGATGAAGGCCGCCGGATCGGGCAAGATGCCCCGGATCCCCGGCGCCGGCCAGCCCGGCGCCGGGCTGGTGGCGCAGGGGCCGCCGCGCCCGAGCGCCACGCGCAGGTCGAAGTCCAAACGCAAGCAGCGGAAAGCGAGAAGGTAGGCAGATGGCAGTGAAGCTGAGGCTGACCAGGGTCGGCTCGAAGAAGAACCCGATCTACCGCGTCGTCGCGGCCGACTCGCGCTCGCCGCGCGACGGCAAGTTCCTCGAGATCGTCGGCCGCTACAACCCGCAGGCCGAGCCGTCGCTGATCGAGCTCGACGAAGCCAAGGTGCGCGGCTGGCTGGAGAAGGGCGCCCAGCCGACCGAGCCGGTGGCGCGCCTGCTGCGGGCCAGGGGCATCGCCTAGCGTGGCCGAGCTCGTCGCCGAGCTCGCGCGCCGGCTGGTCGACGAGCCCGATGCCGTGCGCGTCGAGGAGGTCGAAGCCGACGACGGCTCGCTTCTGCTGCGCCTGCACGTGGCCGAGGGCGACGCCGGCAAGGTGATCGGCCGTCAGGGGCGGCTCGCCCGGGCCCTGCGCACGCTCGTGCGCGCCGGCGGCGTAGCCGCCGGCCGCCGCCTCCAGCTCGAGATCGTCGACTGACGTGCCGGTCGCCGCCCTGTACGACATCCACGGGAACCTGCGCGCGCTCGAGGCCGTGCTCGCCGAGGTCCCCGAGGAGGCGACGATCGTCGTCGGCGGCGACGTCTGCGCCGGCGGCGACGAGCCGGCCGGGACGCTCGAGCGGCTGCGCGCCCTCGGCGACCGCGTGGTCTGGGTGCGCGGCAACGCCGACCGCGAGCTCGCGCCAGGCGAGGAAGGCCTCGTCCCGGAGCCCCTCGTCGAGGCCACCCGCCGCAGGCTGAGCGACGAGCAGGTGGCGTTCCTCCACGCGCACCCGCATGCCGTGCGCGTCGGCGACGTCCTCTACTGCCACGCCTCGCCGCGCAACGACACCGACATCTTCACCGAGCGGACGCCCGAAGAGCGGATCGCGTTCCTCTTCGCCGGGCTCGACGTCCCGACCGTCGTCTGCGGCCACACGCACAGCCAGTACGAGCGCACCGTCGCCGGCGTGCGAGTGGTCAACGCCGGCAGCGTCGGCATGCCGTACGAGGACGAGCCCGGCGCCTACTGGCTGCTCGACCTCGTCCACCGGCGCACCCCGTACGAGGGGGCCGAGCTGAAGGCCTCGCGGGAGGAGGCGGTCGCGCGGTTCACGGCCGATGGCCTCTGAGCTCGTCCCGGTCGGCCGGGTGGGCAGGCCGCACGGGCTCGACGGCTCCTTCCTCGTCGACGGCGCGAGCACGCGGCCGGGCGTGTTCGCGCCCGGGGCGACCCTGTTCGTGGACGGCGAGCCGGCCACCGTCGTCGCCTGCCGGCGCGGCAGCGGTGGCCGGCCCGTGCTCCGGCTCGACCGGCCCGTCCGCCGCGGCGCCGAGCTCGCGGTAGGGCGCGAGACCCTGCCGCCCCTCGCCGAGGAGGGCGCCTTCTACGTCTTCCAGCTCGTCGGCCTGCGGGTCGAGCAGGAGGACGGCCGGCTGCTGGGACACGTGCGCGACGTCCTCGAGTACCCTGCAAACGACGTGCTCGAGCTCGACTCCGGCGCGTCGCTGCCTCTCGTCGAGGCGTGCGTCCGGGACGTGGATCTCGCCGCCGGACGGATCGTCGTCGCCGCGGGGTTCGCAGACCCGGAATAGACACCGCTCGTGCGCATCGACGTCTTCACCCTCGTCCCCCACGCCTATGCGTGGCTCACCGAGCAGCGGCCGCTCGCGGCGGTCCTCGGTAGCGCTTTGGAGCTGCGCCTGTTCAACTACCGCGAGACGACTCCCTTGCGAGCGGGCCAGGTCGACGACGAGCCGTACGGGGGCGGCGCCGGGATGATCCTCCGCGTCGACGTCGTCGCGGCCGCCCTCGACGCCGCGTACGGCGGCCAGCCGCCGGGGCCCGTGATCGCGCTGACGCCGAAGGGTCGCCAGCTCACCCAGAGGCTCGTCGAGGAGCTGGCGTCCGAGCCGGCGCTCGCCCTGCTCTC
>Ga0209810_1004963_pt1 | contig 12355 bp, 11 predicted proteins | sample Coa_R1_7_FD_187159 | JGI IMG/M metagenome (GOLD analysis project Ga0209810, IMG submission 187159) | Surface soil microbial communities from Centralia Pennsylvania, which are recovering from an underground coalmine fire - Coalmine... | ecosystem: Environmental > Terrestrial > Soil > Unclassified...
GCGGCTGGCCAGCGGGCTGCCGGTGGGCGCCGATCTCGAATACGCCGATGAGCTCACACTCGGGCGGGCGCTGGCCGGACGGCGCGCCGTTTGAGCGTCGCCGCCGGCCCGGTCCGCTCGCCACCGCGGTCCGGCAAGCCGGTCCGTCAGTAGCGATATTCGCGCATGCGGATGCGCGTCGACTGCCACGCCGCGCCAAGGGGCATGCCCGAACGCAGCCGCCGGCGCAGATGACGGCGGAAGCGCGGGATGTAGAACACGGCGCGATTCAGCGTGGTGTGGGAGGGCCCCGGCGGCCTGCCGGCGCCGGCCGATCCGTGGCTGGTTGCATTCCGCTTGCGTTCTAGTACGGGAGTAGCCATCGTGCCTCTCTCTCAGCTCGTCGTGAGCTCCGTCCCCAACTGCACCTGCAACCATACCGCGCGCGCTGGCGGCGGTGTGGCGAGGCGCGCGAGTCCGCCCCGCTCTCGCCCCGTTGCAAGGTCCCAGTCCGTACCCTAGGGGCCGTGGCCGACACGATCGTCATGAAGTTCGGCGGCACCTCCGTCGCCGACGCCGAGCGCATCAAGCGCGCCGCCCAGCGCATCGTGGCGCGCAAGGAGGCGGGCAAGCGCGTGGTCGCCGTGCTGTCGGCGCGCGGGAAGACGACCGACGAGCTGATCGCGATGGCCGAGGAGGTCTCGCCGAGCCCGGACCCGCGGGAGATGGACATGTTGCTGTCCACGGGGGAGCGCATCTCCTGCGCGCTGTGCGCCATGGCCATCAACGACCTCGGCCACCGCGCGATCTCGTTCACCGGCTCGCAGGCGGGCATCGTGACCGACACCTCGCACACCAAGGCCAAGATCATCGACGTGCGCGCCGACCGCATCCGCGAGGCGCTGAACGACGAGCTGATCGTCCTGGTGGCGGGCTTCCAGGGCGTATCGACCTCGCGCGACGTGACCACGCTCGGCCGCGGCGGCTCGGACACCACGGCGGTGGCCCTCGCCGCCGCCATCGAGGCCGAGATCTGCGAGATCTACACCGACGTGGCCGGCGTCTTCACCGCCGACCCGCGCATCGTCCCCGACGCACGCAAGCTCGCCCAGGTGAGCTTCGAGGAGATGCTCGAGATGGCCGCGTCGGGGGCCAAGGTCCTCCAGCTGCGCTCCGTCGAGTACGCCCGGACCCACGGGGTCCGCATCCACTGCCGATCGAGCTTCGAGAGCACGCCCGGTACCGTTGTGGTCGGAGAAGATCAAACCATGGAACAGCCGCTCGTCACCGCCGTCACCCACTCGACCGAGGAGGCCCGCATCACGCTGCTCGGTGTCCCCGACCGCCCCGGCGCGGCGGCGGCGATCTTCGAGGCCCTGGCCGAGGCCAACTGCAACATCGACACGATCATCCAGAACGAGCCGCTCGGCAACGGGCGCGCGGCCGAGGTCTCCTTCACGGTCTCCAGCGAGGACCTGCGCTCGGCCGAGAGCGCGCTCGAGCCGGTGGCCGCGGAGCTGGGCATCGAGCGCGTCGACACCGACCGCGCCATCGGCAAGGTCTCGATCGTCGGTGCGGGCATGCGCTCGCACCCCGGCGTGGCGGCCAAGGTGTTCAAGACGCTGGCCGACGCCAGCATCAACATCGAGATGATCTCGACCTCGCCGATCAAGATCTCCTGCGTCATCCGCTCCGACGCCGTGCCGGAGGCCGTGCGCGCCCTGCATGGCGCCTTCGGTCTGGGCGAGGGCGCGATCCAGCGCGAGCCGTTCAACCTCGAGCCGCGCTAGGAGGTGCCATGCGCGTAGCCGTCGTCGGAGCAACCGGGGTCGTGGGCACGACCATGCTCGAGCTGCTGCGCACGCGCGAGTTTCCCGCCGAGGAGATCGTGGCCTTCGCCACGCCGCGCTCGGCCGGCCGCGAGCTCGACGGCGGCCTGGTCGTTCGCGGCCTGGACGCCGACGCCGACATCGAGGGCTTCGACATCGCGCTGTTCTCCGCCGGGGCCGGCACCTCGCGCGAGTGGGCGCCGCGGTTCGTGGCCGCCGGGGCGACCGTGATCGACAACTCCTCCGCCTTCCGCCGTGACCCGTCGATCCCGCTCGTCGTCTCCGAGGTCAACCCGCACGCCCTGGAAGCTCACCGGGGGCTGATCGCCAACCCCAACTGCTCGACCATGCAGGTGATGGTGGCGCTGGCCCCGATCCAGCGTGCGGCGGGGATCGAGCGCATCGTGGCCTGCACCTACCAGTCGGTGTCGGGGACGGGCAAGAAGGCGCTCGACGAGCTCGAGCGCCAGACGGCCGCCGTCCTGCGCGGCGAGGACCCGCCCGCTCCGAGCGTCTATCCCGAGCCGATCGCCTTCAACGTGATCGGTGCGGCGGGCAACTTCGCCGAGGGCGACGACCACACCGACGAGGAGCGCAAGATGCAGTTCGAGACGCGCAAGATCCTCGAGGACGAGCGGATCGGCGTGGCCGTGACCTGCGTGCGCGTGCCCGTGCGCGTCTCGCACTCGGTGGCTCTGAACGTCCAGACGCGCGAGCCGCTGCCCGTCGAGCGGGCGCGCGAGCTGCTGGCCCAGGCGCCGGGGATCGCGCTCGAGAACGTGCCCACGCCGCTGCGCGCGGCGGGGCGCGACGAGGTCTTCGTCGGGCGCCTGCGCGACGACGACTCCCATCCGCGCGCGATCAGCATGTGGGTGGTGAGCGACAACCTGCGCAAGGGCGCCGCCACCAACGCGGTTCAGATCGCCGAGGAGCTGGTGGCCCGCGGGCTCACCGGCGCCCGCGCCGCGCGCGCGGCCGCGTCCTGAGACGCACGCGGCCGCGTCCTGAGGCGCGCGCGGCCGCGTCCTGAGGCGCGCGGCTATCGCCGCGCCCGCAGCTCGCGGCGCGTCCTGACGCCGAGCTTGCGGTAGATGCGCCGCGCGTGACTGCGCACGGTCTCGATGCTCACGTGCAGCTGCTGGGCGATCTCCGCGTTCGAGCGGCCGCCCTGGAGCAGCTCGAGCACCTCGGCCTCGCGCGGGGTGAGCAGGTCCGGCCCGGGAGCGTCGCCCCCGTCGATCCCCGCCGGCGGGAGCACATGCAGGCCCCGGGAGGCCAGATGGATGGCGTGCAGCACGTCGCGCGCCTCGGTGCTCTTGGCCAGGCAGGCGGTGGCGCCGAAGGCCAGCATCTGGCGGCACTCGGACGGCGTCGGGCGATTGGCCAGGACCACGAGCCGCGTGTCGGGGTAGGCGCGGTGCAGCTCGCGCAGCTCCGAGGCGCTGTTCAGCGAGCCGAAGTTCAGCAGCGCGACGTCGGGCCGCGTGCGGCCGAGCTCGCCGGCCAGATGGTCGTGGTCGATGCCGTCGGCCACCAGTTCGAGGCTCTCATCGTCGGTGATCAGGGCGCGCAGGCCGTGAGCCACGATGTCCTCGAAGCGGGCGACGGCGACGCGAACGGCTGAGCGTGAGGGCATGCGCAAAAGGGGGGATAGAAGGGTGTCACCCGGGTGAGAGAACGGGTGAAAAGGTAGCAGCAATCGGCGGTTGCCTTTTCGGTGCCCCGGGTATCACCCCTTTCGAGTGCGATAGATCACCCGAAGTTCCCCCGGCCCAGGGGATGACACGGCGCCCGCGAAAAGCGAGTATTTGCAGCGTGTTCCACCGGGGATTGCGGGATCCCCGAGAAGACTTTCCAGTCGGGACTACGAAAAGGGTACGACGATCGAGCGAGGCTCCCAGCCTCGCTCTTCGTCATTGTGGAGCCGCCCGATGGGCGGCTCCATTGGGAGTTTGCGCGGTGCGCAAACTCCCGGGGGGTAGCGGGGCCCGCGCCGGGCAAACTCTCGGGGGGTGGCGGCGGGCGCGCCGGGCAAACTCTCGGGGGTCCGGGGTCCGGGGTCCGGGGTCCGGGGTCCGGGGTCCGGGGTCCGGGGTCGGGGTCCGGGGCCCGGCGCCCGTCTAGGCCGCTGAGCCGGCGACCACCGACGTCGACCAGTCGATGACCGACGTCGGGCGCACGATGTGCTTGTTCATGCCCAGCTCCTTGGGCGAGAGGCCCAGCGCCAGCCCGACCAGCTGGGGGAGGTGGAGGACCGGCAGGCCGAGGTCGCGGCCGACCACCTTGGCCGCCGCCGGCTGCTGGAGGTCGAGGTTGAGGTGGCAGAGCGGGCAGGGGACGACCAGGCAGTCGGCCTGGGCGTCGATGGCGTCCCCGAGGTGGCGGCCGGCCTGGGTCAGCGACGCCTCCTTATTCATCGTGATGATGGGGAAGCCGCAGCACTTGTAGACGCCGGCGTAGTCGATCACCGTGCCGCCCAGGGCCTCGATCACCCAGTGCATGTAGCGGTCGCGCGGGTGCTCCTCGTCGATCCCGAGCCGGCTCACCGGGCGCACGATGTAGCAACCGTAGAACGGCCCCACCTTCAGGTCCGTGAGCGGGCGCTTGACCCTGGCCTTCAGGTTCTCGAGCCCGATCTCCTCCACCAGCAGCCAGAGGAAGTTCTTGTTCGTGAACGGGCGAGCGGCGTCCTTCTCGTAGCGCAGGCCCTCCTCGGCCAGCGTGCGGTTCACGTGCTCGCGGTACTCGGTGTTGGCGTCCAGGCGCTCCTGGCACTCCGACTGGGCGCCCTGGCAGGTCGAGCAGATGTTCATCATCATGGCGCCGTCGGTCTTCTGCGCCAGCGCGAACGTCCGCGCGTTGAGCGTGTCGGCCAGCTCCTGGCTGTGCTCGGCGATGACGCCCGCCCCGCAGCAGCTCGCGCGGTCAAGCTCGATCAGCTCGATGTCGAGCAGCGGCGCGACCTTGGCCATCGCGCCGTGCAGCTCGGGGGTGAACCCTCGGCTCACGCAACCGGGCCAGTAGGCGACCTTCATGCGTTCTCGCTTTCGCTCTCGGATTGCGGCACCGAGGTCTCGGCCGGCGGCTCGCGGTGCTCGGCCGACGCCTCCTCCGGCTCATCCTCGTAGCCCGTGACGTACAGGTTCAGCTCCACGCGCTCGGAGCGGCCCTCGACGGTGTCGAACACGCGCTTGATCTCGCCCGAGGCCTTGTGCTCGTGCAGCAGCAGCTTCTTGACCGTCATCTTGCCCCGGGCGAGCCCGCGCATCGCCGTCGGCAGGCCGCTGACCAGCTCGCGGCCTGCGTTGGGGTTGAACTTGCCGCCGTAGGAGTCGGCCAGCAGGTCGGACTCGTGCAGGATGCCGTTGCGCTTGATGTTGTTGACGAAGGCGTGCTCGTGGCGGTAGCCGTTGTTGCGGTCCTCGATGTCGTGGTCGGATCCCGCCTTGCGGCGCAGGCGCATGATCTGGCTCATCGGGTCGACGCCCTTGGGGCAGGCGTCGATGCAGTTGAAGCAGTGCGTGCAGTCGTAGATGCCGTGCGGGTCCTCGGCGAGGTCCTTCAGGCGCTCGAAGTGCTGGGCGTCGCGCGGGTCGCCGACGAACCGGTAGGCCTTGGACAGCGCCGCGGGACCGATGAACAGGGGGTCGACCTCCATGGCCAGGCAGTCCGAGACGCACGAGCCGCACTGGATGCAGGCCATCGTCTGCGTGACGTCGACCATGTTCTCGTGGGGGACGATGTACTCGCGCTCGGGCACGGGCTCCTTGGCCAGCAGCCACGGGGTCACGCGCTGGACCTTCTTCCAGTGCACGGCGTCCATGTCCACGATCAGGTCGCGGATGACCGGCATGTTGCCCATCGGCTCGACGTCGATGAGGTGCGTCCGCTGTCCCGCCTCCGGCGGGTTCCAGCCCGTGCCGTGCCCGCGCAATGCGGCCTCGTGCAGGTGGGTGTTGCAGGCCAGTCCCGGCTTGCCGTTCATGCGCACGCCGCACGAGCCGCAGATCGCCTGCTGGCACGAACAGCGGATCCCGATCGACCCGTCGACCTCGTTGCGGATCTTCAGGATCGCGTCGAGCACCGACTGCGTCTCGGCCATCTCCACCGTGTGCTCGTCCCAGTGCGCGGCCTGGCCCGAATCGGGATCGAAGCGCCGAATGCGCAGCGTGTACTCGGGCATCAGTACTTCCTTTCCTCGGGCTGCCAGCGCGTGATCGTCACGGGCGAGTAGCTCACCTTGGGCTCGCCGTCACCGTCGAGGCTGATGTTGATGTGCTTCAACCAGTCCTCGTCGTTGCGCTCGGGGAAGTCGGTGCGCGACTGGGCCCCGCGTGACTCCTTGCGCTCCTCGGCGCCGATGACGATCGCCTCGGCCACATCCAACATGTACCCGAGCTCGATCGCCGCGATCACGTCCTGGTTGAAGACCGACCCCTTGTCGTCGATGCCTGCGTTGGGGGCCTCCTCCTTGAGGCGGCGCACGACCTCGTGCGCCTTGGCCAGGCCCTCCGCGTCGCGGAAGACGGCGCAGTACTGGTTCATGGTCTCGCCGAGCTCGTCCTTCAGCGCCGCCACGCGCCGCCCGTTGCCGTCGCGTCCGATGATCCCCGCGATCTCGCGCTCGGTGTCCGACACCCGCGCCGCGGGCGTGCTCGGCATCGGCATCTGCAGGGCGCGGGCGGCGGCGTGCTCCCCCGAGCGGCGCCCGAAGATGAGCGTGTCGAGCAGCGAGTTGGCGCCCAGGCGGTTGCCGCCGTGCACCGACACGCAGGCGACCTCACCGGCCGCGTACAGGTTGGCCACCGTGGTCTGCCCGTCGACGTCGGTCTTGACCCCGCCCATGATGTAGTGCTGGCCGGGGCGGATGTGGATGGGCTCCCGCGTGATGTCGACGCCGGCGAAGTCCCGGCCGATGTTCACGATCTCGCGCAGGGCCTCGAGCGTGCGGCGGCGCGGCACCTTGGTGATGTCGAGCGCGATGCCGCCGTCGGGGAAGCCGCGCCCCTCGTTGATCTCGGTCTGCTCGGCGCGCGAGACGACGTCGCGCGAGGCCAGCTCGAGCTTGTTGGGGGCGTACTTCTCCATGAAGCGCTCGCCGTTGGCGTTGAACAGCTGGGCGCCCTCGCCGCGGGCCCCCTCGGTGATCAGCAGCCCGTTGCCGACCAGCGTGGTCGGGTGGTACTGGATCATCTCCATGTCCATCAGGTGGGCGCCGATGCGCAGCGCCTGGGCGATGCCGTCACCGGTGACGATCAGGCCGTTGGTGGTCGGCTTGTAGGCCTGGCCGGCGCCGCCGCTGGCCAGGATCGTCGCCTTGGCGTTGAAGACCTCGGTGTGCCCGTCGCGCAGGTTGCGGCAGATGGCGCCGACGCAGCGGCCGTTGTCGTCCTGGAGCAGGTCGGTGGTGAACCACTCCTCGTAGCGGTCGACCGTGGTCGAGTGCTTCATCAGCTGCTCGTAGAGCACGTGCAGGATGGCGTGCCCCGTGATGTCGGCGACGTAGTAGGTGCGCGCCGCCGAGGCGCCACCGAAGGCCCGGGTGCCGAGGTTGCCGCGCTCGTTGCGGTGGAAGGTCACGCCCGCGTGCTCGAGCCACAGGATCTCGTCGGGTGCCTCCCGGCACATGACCTCGATGGCGTCCTGGTCGCCGAGGTAGTCCGAGCCCTTGACCGTGTCGAAGGCGTGCGACTCCCAGCTGTCCTCGGGGTTCAGCGCCGCGTTGATGCCGCCGGCTGCGGCCACCGAATGCGAGCGCACGGGGTGGACCTTGGAGATGATCGCGACGGTGGCGCCTGCCTGGGCGGCGGCCAGGGCGGCCCGCTGTCCCGCGAGCCCGGCGCCGATGATCAGCACGTCATGTGAGGGCACACGGGCGATTCTATGGAAGCGCGCCCGCGGGGAGCTTCCTCGGCCGGCAGCCGGGCTGGGCCGCCGACAGGATGCGTCCGGCGGCTCTAGGCGCGCGCCGCGGCGCCGGCCGCCACGACCTGGGCCAGCTGGGCGCTCCAGCGGGCCAGCTGCGCGCGCTGGCAGCAGGGGCAGGTGCCGACGTGGCGCGAGTGGCCGCACGGCTTGGCGGCGGGGCTCTGCGGGTGGGTGCTGTGGCTCAGATCGTCTTGCATGGGTGGCTCCTCCTCACCCTCCTTATCGCCCGCCCGCCCGGGGGCGATAAGTCGTAGCCGGCACGCACGCGGGCTCAGCAGTTAACCCGTACCGGCGGCGAGCCCTCACAACGTTCCTCTCGAGCCCGCCCGGGGGTCGAGAGGTACAAAAGGCGCGCTATAGCCGCATCTGGTACCTCTCGAGCACTGCGGCGCGTCCAAAGGAACGTTATGGGGGCCGCCGCCGCGCCGCGCGCGGCGTGTGTGGCCACCCGCCGCCGGGCCGCGGCGTGTGTGGCCGCCCGCCGCCGGGCCGCGCGGCGTGTGTGGCCGCCCGCCGCCGCGCCGCGCGCGTGGCGTGTGTGGCCGCCCGCCCGGACGACCGCGCCCGCCGCGCCGCCCGGCCCCCGCGCCCCGCCGCCCCCGCTACGCCGCAGGCGCCCGGAACGCGGATTGGAGCGCCCGCCGCACCTGCCCGGCCGTCAGCACGCCCCGAAGCACCCCGTCGCCGTCCACGGCCAGCACGGCCCCCAGCCGCCCCAGCCCCTCCGACCCCAGCGCCTCGCTGATCGGCCGGTCCGCGCGCACCCGCCAGGTCGACGAGCCGTCGTCCTCGAGCGCGGCGCTCACCTCGAGGCGCTCCTGCCCGGTCTGCGCCAGCTCGCGCAGGCGCTCCTGGCGCACGATGCCCAGGTAGCGGCCGGCCTCGTCAACGACCGGGAACCAGCCCCACCCGTAGCGCAGGAAGTACTCCTCCTCCGCGCGCGCGAGCGACGTCGGCGAGGGGATCGCCACCGGGTGGTCGTCCATGATGTCGGCCACGCGCACCTGCTCGATCCGCTGGGAGAGCGCGCTCTGGAACAGAGCGGCGCGCGCCGACTGCCCGAGCACGAAGCCGACGCCCAGCAGCCACAGGCCGGTTAGCAGCCCGTAGCTCACGGTCAGCCACAGGCCGAGCCCGGCCAGCACGGCGGCGAACGCCTGCCCGACGTGGGCCGCCAGCCGCGTGCCCCGCTGCTTGGAGCCCGTCAGCCGCCACACCACCGAGCGGGCGATCCGCCCGCCGTCGAGCGGGAAGGCCGGCACGAGGTTGAGCACGAGCAGGAACACGTTCCACAGCAGCAGCCAGCTCAGGGCCAGCCGCAACGGGGTCATGCGCACGCTGGTGTCGAGCTCCGCTGCATGGATGACCCGGCCGGGGCCGACGATGATCATGTCGAGGACCAGGCACACGAGCAGGAAGGCGAGCGTGGCCAGCGGGCCGGCCGCGGCGATGCGGAAGTCCTCGCCCGGCGTGGCCGCGTCACGGCTCATCTGGGTGATGCCGCCGAACAGCATGAGCTCGATGCGCGTCACCTGGATGCCCTCCCGCCGGGCCACGAGCGCATGGCCTAGCTCATGCACGATCAGCGCGGCGAACAGGGCCAGCGCGGTGGCCACCGCGGTCAGGTAGGCCACGCCGTCGGAGGACTGGAGCTGCATGCGGAAGTCCCGCGACAGCCAGAAGATCATCAGGAAGAGGATCACGAACCAGCTCAGGTCGACCCCGATCCGGAACCCGAACAGGTCCATCAGCTTGATCGAGCTCGAACGCCGCAGCACCGCTCCATGGTGTCACAGGCCTTACGGGGCGTTTGCCGCAGCGACGGAGGTGCAAGGATGCCCCGTGCATATGAGCACCGCCATGACGCAACTACGCGAGCGCCTCGCCGAGCTGACGGATCTGCGCCACGCCGGTCAGCTGCTCGGCTGGGACCAGCAGACGATGATGCCCGCCGGTGGCGCCGCCTCGCGCGCCGAGGTCCAGGCCACCATCGAGCGCATCAGCCACCGCCTGTTCGTGGAGGCGGAGACCGGGCGGCTGCTCGAGGCCGCCGCTGCCGAGCTGAACGGCGCCGAGCCCGACTCGGACGACGCCCGGCTGGTCGCCGTGGTGCGCCGGCGCTGGGAGAAGGCCCGGCGGGTGCCCACCGAGCTCGCGGCCGAGATCGCCCGCGCCGCCTCGCTCGGACACGAGGCGTGGGTCGGCGCGCGCGCCAACTCCGACTTCAGCGCCTTTGCCCCCCACCTGGCCCGCAACGTCGAGCTGGCTCACCGCTACACCGAGTGCCTGCCCGAGTTCGAGCGCCCCTACGACGCGCTCCTGGACGACTACGAGCCGGGCGTCACCAGCGAGGAGGTAACCCGCATCTTCGCCGAGCTGCGCGACGAGCTGGTGCCGCTGATCGCCCGCGTGTCGGCCGCCGAGCCCGTCGACGACAGCTACCTCCACGAGTCCTTCCCGGTGGCGCGCCAGCGCGAGCTGGTCGACCGGGTCCTTCGCCGCATGGGCTTCGCGCGCGATCACTGGCGCCTGGACGAGGCCGCGCACCCGTTCGCCACCAGCTTCGGCTGCGACGACGTGCGGCTGACCACGCGCTGGGACGAGCACTACTTCCCCGGCGCGCTGTACGGGGCCATGCACGAGTGCGGCCACGGCCTTTACGAGGCCGGCATCGCGCGCAGCCTCCAGCGCACCCCGCTCGGCCACGCCGAGTCGCTCGGGCTGCACGAGTCGCAGAGCCGCATGTGGGAGAACCTGGTCGGCCGCGGGCGCGCCTTCGCGCGCGTGCTGGCCCCGCTGGTGGCCGAGCTCACGGGTCGCCCGATCGAGCCCGACGCGCTGTTCCGGGCCGTCAACCGCGTGCAGCCCTCGTTCATCCGCGTCGAGGCCGACGAGGCCACCTATGGCCTGCACATCGTGCTGCGCTTCGAGCTCGAGCAGGAGCTCGTGGAGGGCCGCCTGCGCGTCGAGGAGCTGCCCGAGGCCTGGAACGCGCGCTTCGCCGAGTACCTGGGCCTCGAGGTGACCGACGATGCCCTCGGCGTGCTCCAGGACGTCCACTGGGCGGCCGGGCTGATCGGTTATTTCCCCACCTACGCGCTGGGCAACCTGATCGCCGGCCAGCTGTGGCGGCGCGTGCACGCCGACGTGCCCGACCTCGACGAGCAGATCGCGGCCGGCGAGCTGAGCGGTCTGCGCGAGTGGCTGCGCGAGCACGTTCACCGCCACGGTGCCAAGTTCCGCATGCCCGAGCTCGTGCAACGGGTGACCGGCGGCCCGGTGCAGGTCGAACCGTTCGTCTCCTACCTGAAGGACAAGCTGGGCGCGGTCTACGGCCTGGACCTGCACGACCTGCGCGGTGATACACAGACGAGAAACCCACAAGGAGCTGAAAGTGACTGACACCCCTGTACGCGTGGCCGTGACCGGCGCGGCCGGTCAGATCGGCTACGCGCTGCTCTTCCGTATCGCCAGCGGACAGTTGCTTGGGCCCGACACGCCCGTGCACCTCTCGCTGCTGGAGATCCCGCAGGCCGTCAAGGCGGCCGAGGGCACGGCCATGGAGCTCGACGACTGCGCCTTCCCGCTGCTGGCCGGAGTGGACATCTACGACGATCCCAACCAGGCCTTCGACGGTGTCTCGGTGGCCCTGCTCGTCGGCGCCCGCCCGCGCACCAAGGGCATGGAGCGCAGCGATCTGCTCGAGGCCAACGGCGGCATCTTCAAGCCCCAGGGGCAGGCTCTGAACGATCACGCCGCGAGCGACATCCGCGTGCTGGTGGTCGGCAACCCCGCCAACACCAACTGCCTGATCGCCAAGAGCCACGCCGGCGACATCCCGGCCGAACGCTTCACCGCGATGACGCGACTCGATCACAACCGCGCCAAGGCGCAGCTGGCCGCCAAGGCCGGCGTGACGGTCAAAGACATCACCAACATGACCATCTGGGGCAATCACTCGGCGACCCAGTACCCCGACATCTTCCACGCGAAGGTGGGCGGCCGCGACGCCGCCGAGGTGGTCTCCGACCAGCAGTGGGTGGAGAGCGACTTCATCCCCACCGTGCAGAAGCGCGGGGCCGCCATCATCGAGGCGCGCGGTGCCTCGAGCGCGGCGTCGGCGGCCAACGCCGCCATCGACCACGTGCACGACTGGGTGCTCGGCACCCCGGAGGGTGACTGGGTGTCGATGGCGATCCCCTCCGACGGCTCCTACGGCGTGGCCGAGGGAGTGATCTCGAGCTTCCCCGTGACGTGCTCCGGCGGCACCTACGAGATCGTGCAGGGACTGGACATCGACGACTTCTCGCGCCAGCGCATCGACGCCACGGTCAAGGAGCTGCTGGACGAGCGCGAGGCCGTCAAGCAGCTCGGCCTCATCTGATCAGGCGCCGAGACCACGCCGAGACCCGGGTCGAACGCGGCCCGGGTCCCGCGGCGACCACCGGCTCAGCCGGCCGGATGCCAGCCCTGGCCCTCGCGCCGGACCTGGCCGTCGGTGACCAGCCGGGGCATGACTCGATACAGGTAGTTCGGCTCGATCCCCATGCGCTGCGCGATCTCGGGGATCGTGATGCCGGGCCGCTCGCGCACGAGCTCGAGCGCCTGCGTGGCGCGGG
>Ga0209810_1004967_pt1 | contig 12351 bp, 10 predicted proteins | sample Coa_R1_7_FD_187159 | JGI IMG/M metagenome (GOLD analysis project Ga0209810, IMG submission 187159) | Surface soil microbial communities from Centralia Pennsylvania, which are recovering from an underground coalmine fire - Coalmine... | ecosystem: Environmental > Terrestrial > Soil > Unclassified...
CGCGAAGCGCATTTCTCCATACACCAGACTCTATCAGGCGAACGCCGGGGGCGCGAGCAGTAGAAAATTCCTATCCAGCATCATTAGAGACTTCAATCAGGTTGTCGTCGAAATCAGCGCCATTAACGCGCCAGCCGCACCTGGGCGGGGAAGCCGGCAAAGCTGGCCCGCACAACCTCCACGCCGTCTTGATTGACAAAGCTCGCCTTTGCCCGCATCATGCGCCGCGCCGCATCCTTCTCCAGAATCGTCACCGTGCAGGTGATCGTGTCGTTTATATAGACCGCCGTGGTGAACTGGAACGACATCTCGGTAGCGAGAAAGCCGAGCATGCCACCTATGTGCGTCATCATGCTGGCGGTGAGCAGGCCGGGAATGATGCGGCGCCCGAACCAGCTCTGTTCAGCAAAGCTCTGATCGACGTGATAGGGGTTGTAGTCGCCGCTGACGCCGCAGAAGAGCGCGACATCCCCTTCGGTAAAGGTGCGCCGGAAGGTGAAGGTCTGCCCTGCTTCTATGGTATCGAAGGCCGCTTTCAACTGCTGCTTGAACTCAGGCGTTGCATCCTGTGGCATAGATTTACAAGGTCTCACTTTCTACTTTAAGTACAAGGAATCGATTCCCATTCGCTCGCGCGCCTGCAATCAGGCACGCTCTAAACACTCTGAAATGTAACTGGCACATGGTTCACGCCGTGCAGAATACCGCCCAGCGGCTCCAGCAGGCCATCGTGCACCAGGCGTATAGCGGCGAAGCGTTCCAGCATGGCCGCCAGCGCGATTCGAGCTTCCAGGCGCGCCAGCGGCGCCCCCGGGCAGCGATGGACGCCGTAGCCGAAGGCGAGATGGCGATTGGGCAAACGGTTGATCCTGAAGCTCTCGCCATCACGGAACACCGCCTCATCGCGATTGGCCGAGCCAATCCAGGCCACGATGAACTCGCCGGCCTCGATCCTGCGCCCGCCGAGCGTGGTCCCGCTGGCGCAGACGCGATACATATGGCGCACGGGCGAACGGTAGCGCAGCACCTCCTCGATAGCCGAAGGCAGCAGAGAGCGGTCCGCGTAGAGCTGCTCCAGCGCCTCCGGGTATTCGTCAAAGCAGAGGAAGGCGTTGCCGATCAAGAGCGTTGTGGTGATGCTGCCGGCGACCATGAGCAGAACGCAGAAACCCAGTAGCTCTTCGTGTGCAAGCGGCTTCCCCTCGATTCTGCCAGCCAGAAGCAGCGAAATCACGTCGTCTCGCGGACGCCGGCGATGATCTTCAACCAGGTGCGAAAAGCTCTCATACAGTTCAGCCGGCGCCGGCCCGCCCTCGAATACCAATCTATATGCCCACTGCTTGAAGCGCTCGCGCTCCTCAACAGGAATACCCAGCAGTTCAGCAATGACCATCACCGGCAGCGGACGCGCCAGGTCATCAATGACATCCATCCCTCCCTGCGCGCTTACCTGATCCAGCAACTCCTGCACAATGCGGCTGATGCGTGGGGCAAGACGCGCGATAGCCTGCGTCGTGAAGGCCGGGGCGATAACCATGCGCAGCAAACGCTGGCGCGGCGGATCCAGGTTGATGATGCTGGTATCGAGCGGCTGATCTCCCCCCTCCGTCAACTGTGAGGAGAAGGTTTGATAATCCGCAAGCACGCGCTGCACATCCTGGTAACGAAATACGTTCCATGAATGCTCCTGCTCGTCATAATACACGGGATCGCTTTCTCGCATGCGGCGATACCAGGGAAAAGGATTGAGAAGCTGCTGAGATTCCATACTGTATCTTTCTTAGTGTGTGTCTGATCCTCGACACCATTGCATGCTCGCGCCTGCGGCGCTCGCTTGATGGAGCAGGTTGCGCAGGGAAATGCGCGAAGCGCATTTCCCTGCGCAACCTGCTCCATTCCTGGCGCGGCAGAGCCGCGCGAACTCCCGGTGAGGGAGGATGCAGATACCCTCTTATAGACCGGGCGATAATTTCTTTTTCACGGCCTGTAATGCCTCATTGAGCGAGCGAGCGGAGGGCTGCAATGGCAGGCGTTTGAGACGGTGCGCCAGGGCCATCGGCGCGATAGTGTAGACATGCTCAGGCGTCACCTCCATCACTCCCAGGTAGGCGGCATAGGTCTGGGCCGCGCGCCGCATGACGATATCGCCGCGATGCCCATCGATGTCAAGTTCAATATTAATCATCGCGATCAGTTCGGCAACCGCGCGCGGAACGATCACGCGCCGCTCCAGTTGCGCCGCACGCAGAATACGCCCGCGCAGCTCCTCTTCGGCGCCGGCATACTCCGCCAGCAGATCCTCCGGCCCGGCCTCAAAGCGCTCGCGCAGCTCGACGATCTCCACACGCTGGCGCACATTGTGGATGGAAGCGATATCGATACAGAGGCCGAAGCGGTCGGTAAGCTGCGGGCGCAACTCGCCCTCCTCCGGATTCATCGTGCCCACCAGCATAAAGCGCGCTGGATGGCTATAGGAAACACCCTCGCGCTCGACGATATTGACGCCCATCGCGGCGGCATCAAGCAGCACATCGACCACGTAATCATCGAGCAGGTTCACTTCATCGACGTAGAGAATGCCCCGGTTGGCCTCGGCGAGCACACCCGGCTCGAAGCGCCGCTCCCCTTCGCGCAGCGCATGCTCCAGGTCCAGCGTGCCCACTACGCGATCCTCCGAAGCGTTGATGGGCAGATCGACGACGCGCATGCGCCGCCGCGTTACCGGCAGCTTCTCGCCGCGCTCCGTGCGCTCGCGGCAGGATATGCACATCGCCGCCGGTTCCTCCGGTGGACACGAGAACGGGCAGTCGCTCACGACGGAGAGTTCGGGCAGTACGGCGGCCAGCGCCCGCACCGCCGTCGACTTGGCCGTCCCCCTCTCGCCACGAATGAGCACCCCGCCGATGGCCGGCTGAATGGCGTTGAGGATGAGGGCCAGTTTCATCTCCTCCTGGCCGACGATGGCGCTGAATGGAAATGTGTACATGTTTAATTTTGATTTATTTGGATAGGCGTTGAGCGATAGCGGCTCCGCCGCTATCGCTCAACGCCTATCCTGTGCTATTCGAACTCGATCACGCCGCGAATGTTCTTGCCCGCGACCATATCATCGTAGGCTTCATTCACCTGGTCGAGCGTGTACGTCCGCGTCACCAGCTCATCCAGCTTCAGCTTGCCGGCATGATACATCGCCAGTAGCTCAGGAATATCGTTTCTTGGCTGCGAATCGCCGTAGAGCGTTCCCATGATCGTCTTCTGGTAGAGTACCATCTCGAATGGAGGGATGGGAATGGATTCGGCGGCAGCATCCGTCAGACCGACCACGACGAGCGTGCCATTCTTGCCAACGCAGGCATAAGCCTGGCCGATGGTGGCCGGCGTGGCGATGGCCTCGAACGCGTAGTCGGCCCCCTGTCCCCACGTAAGCTCCTGCACCTTTTTTACCACATCCTCCCTCGTGGAGTTGATCGTATGCGTCGCGCCGAACTCCTTCGCTTTCTCCAGCTTAAAGTCGTGAATGTCCACCGCGATAATCATGCGCGCTCCGGCCAGCGCGGCCCCCTGCACAATATTGCTGCCGATGCCGCCGCAGCCGATAACGACCACCATACTGCCCGGCACGACCTTCGCGCGATGAATGACCGCGCCTACACCCGTCGGCACACCGCAGCCAACCAGCACCGCACGGTTCAACGGGTAGTAGTCGGGGATGGGCACCACCGATATATCAGGAACAACCGTGCGCTCACTGAAAGTCGAGATGACGCACATCTGACCGATATCCCCCTTCTCACCATGCATGCGGAAGGTGCCGTCAAGCTGCGGCCCCATCGCAATAGCGGCACCCATATTGCAGAGGTTTGAGTGTCCCGATGTGCAATAGCGGCATTTACCGCACGCAGGGATAAAGCTGAGCACAACGTGATCGCCCGGCTTGCAGGTGGTGACGTTGGGGCCGACGGCCTCGACGATCCCCGCGCCCTCGTGCCCAAGCGCCAGCGGGAGATAGGTAGGCATTTCGCCGACGATAACGTGATAGTCGGAATGGCAGATGCCAGCCGCGACCATACGCACCAGCACTTCGTGCTCCTTCGGCGGATCAAGCTCGATCTCTTCGACGCGGATACGCTCACCGGGCGCGTAAATAACTGCTGTTCGTGTCCTCATTGACTTTCCTCCTGAAATGAAGCGTAGTATGCACACGTAACGAAACAAAGGATACGTTGCCAGACACGGTTTCAGAACGACGCTGTATGGGAATACTGCGCTGCGGAAAGGTCTCCCCTGCGTAACAGGGCGGCCTCAGACGGCAAACAATACTGGAAATAGTCGGCATCGAGCGCCCGGGCCAGTTCGGGACCCGGACTCGCTACCTTCTCCCCGGCATCATTCACTATCTCCGCGTTCGGGTTGGTATCAATCATAATGGTCGGGATCTGGCGCCTGGCGATCTCCTGTGCAATGTTGAGAGCATCGCGGCGCGGCGTATCGCGCCGCATATTGCCGGAAAGATCGATATTCGCCAGCCCATCGGTCAGCACAACCAGGATGGGCCGCGTGCCCGGATCGCGCAGTCGCTCGCTCTCGGCGAGGCGCAGTCCCTCCAGCAAACCGGTTGCCAGGGGGGTACAGCCACCGACGTAGAGATCATCGACGCAGCGGCGCGCCCGCGCGAAGTTTCGCGTCGGTGGCAAAACCACGCGCCCCTGCGCGAAGCGGAAGACGAGCATAGCGACGCGATCCCGCTTCTCATACGCATTTTGCAGCAAGGCCAGCAAAACGCTCCTGGTTCTGGGCATCAATTGCCGCGCCATCACGGAATCGCTGCCGTCGATGACCAGGATGAGCAGCGAACGTGTCTTGCGCTCGCGCACTTTCTGGCGCAGGTCAGACACACGCAGTTCAAGCCTGCCGCCGCGCCGTCCGCGCCCGCGCTGATAGGGTGCGGCGGCACGCAAGGTCGCGGCGAGCGCCAGGTCGGTCACGGGCCGCGCCTGGCGGCTGCGCGTAAAGCGGCCACTGTGCCTGCTGGTCGGCGAGACGAAGCGCCGCCCGGCTTCCTGTCGCATCAGGCGATCACGCGGAATCGTGAGCATACGCAGCGCCTGCGCGATGTCCTCGTCTCCCCGCAGGTGACGCGTCAGCCCGGCGGGGCCTTCGCGCTCCTTGCCGCGCTCTTCCACATCCGCATCGTCGATAATCGCTATCTCCTGCGGCCTCGTATCCGCGACGGGCACAGAAAGCTGGTCGAGCGCGCGCGCAATCTGCTGGCCGACTGCCCTCCCGGTACGCGCCCGGTGAGGCAGAGCCAGCGCGACGGCCTGCTCGATATCCTCGCGCTGCACCTCGTCACGGCCCGCCCAGGCTGCCAGCGCGCGAGCCGTGCGCGTAACGACGATATCGCCACGATGCCCTTCGGCGTGCAGTTCGCGATCAACCAGGAACGCCACGACCTGCCGGAAGCAGGGCGCCATGCGTACCTCCAATAGCGATTGCCTGGCCCTCTGGATACGCTCGCCCAGCGCTCGCTCGGCCTGCGCCCAGGCCGCGGCAAACTCGCCGGGAGCGGCATCGTAGGCCAGACGCCGCTCCACCACCAGCGCACGCGCCATCGGATCGCGCAGATCCTCGCTCTCGACGTAGAGTCCAATGCGATCAAGCAGTTGCGGGCGTAGCGCTCCCTCCTCTGGATTCATCGTCCCGATGAGCACAAAGCGCGCCGGGTGGCTCAGGGAGATGCCATCACGCTCAACGCGGTTGACGCCAAGCGCGGCGGCATCAAGCAACAGGTCGGCAATATGATCGTTGAGCAGGTTGATCTCATCGACGTAGAGCACGCCACGATGGGCCGCCGCGAGCAGGCCGGGGGCGAAGTGACGCGCGCCGCTCTCCAATGCCGTCGCCAGGTCAATGCTGCCCGCGACGCGATCTTCGCTGGCATTGAGTGGGAGGGTGACAAGCGGAGCGGGATGCCGGGCAATGGGCAGCACTTCTTTGCGCTCATAGCGTATCCGGCACGCATCGCACATCGAATGCGGCTGCGCCGGATCGCAGAAATAGGGGCAATCGCTTACGCCCGTGATAGCTGGCAGAAGGCGCGTAAGCGCGCGTACAGCAGTCGATTTGCCCGTGCCCCTGCGCCCACAGATGAGCACGCCACCAATCGAGGGATCGATGGCGTTGAGAATGAGGGCAAGCTGCATCTTCTGCTGTCCGACCATAGCGCTTAACGGGAACGTCGTCATTACGTCCTGCTTTCGTCGCCGGCTGCGCCCCACAACGGGGGCTTCTCTCTGCTGCCAATGGTGCTACAGCACATATGCTATCACATGGGAATGAAAAAGTGCTAGCTGACACGTCGGTATGCCAGATTGCTCTGGTGGCCCCCGATTTTGCATCATCTCCTGTTGACTTCTCACCATGTAGAAAATAGACAAGCCTACTTTACATAATCATAGACTTTTCCTGTGTATTCCGTGCTATAGTTGTAAAATTTGAATTGACCTGCTACGATGCGCTTATCTATAGATCAACGTAGTATGGTATAATTGGAGGAAGTGATGCGTCTGAAATCAGGTAACTGAAAGCAACCCTATCCAGAGCAGGTTTCTATTCTAGATCGGCTAAGGGAAGTCATACCACAGCCGGGGAACCGGTCCCGCCCCCGAGATTTCTGGCAGCAGTCTAAAGGAGCAGGCTAAAAATCGGCTTATCGGGTGAGATAGCCAGCATCTACAGGAAGCGCCGCGCCGGTAATGTGCCGCGCCTCATGCGAAGCCAGCCACAATACGGCGGCGCTGATATCCTCCGGCGGTAGGAGATCGCGGTCAGGAAAGAGGTTGAGCTGGTTCATCAGGGACAGCATGTGTTCGTAGGTCGCCTGGGGACCGGGGCCGCCGGCAAACACGTCGTAGATGGCCTGGTTGCGACACATAGCAGTATCGACGCTGGTAGGGCAGATAGCGTTGACATTGATATTATAGGGGGCCAGCTCGATAGCCAGCGTTTTGACCAGGCCGAGCACGCCATGCTTGGCGGCAACGTAATGCGCCAGGTTAGCCATGCCGCGCTGAGCCGCCGTCGAGGCGATACAGATAATCTTGCCGCTGCGCCGGGGCAGCATCTGCGGAATACACACCTTGCAGGTAATCCAGACGCCCTTGAGGCAGACGGCAACGGTCTCGTCCCACTGCTCTTCGCTCATTTCCCAACTGGAGGCAAACGAGTAGAGGCCGGCATTGGCTACGACGATATCGATTGCTCCGAACGCGCTTTGTGCATGCTCCGCCAACGCCTGCATTCCGGCAAGATCGGTCACATCGACCTGCTCGGCGATAACAGGGCGCCCCATATCCTCAATCTCACGCGCCACCGCCGCCAGTTCTTCGGGCCGTGCCAGCGGATAGGGCACGCTGCGATACTGGTGACAGGCATCGCAGAGCACCAGTTGAGCACCCTCACGGGCGAAGGCAAGAGCATGCGCCCGGCCCTGGCCGCGCGCCGCTCCGGTGATAAAGACTATACGATCCTGAAAGCGAGCTTCAGTAGACACCGCAGATGCCGTCGATGGTAAAATCCTCGATAATCAGTTCCTCCTCAAAATCCTCCTCGTCCATCTCCTCCACTTCGTCGAGGGCCAGCATCTCCCCTTCTTCGTTCACGCTAGCCTGCTCATCGCTGGAAACTTCGTTGATCGGATGCTTCGTTTCTGGCATCGCTCTCTCCCTCATGTTAGCAATAGGTTAGCCTGCGTATTGTAAGCATACCATAACGCATATGAGAATGGTAAGTGCCTCTCCCGGTTGTGTATTCGGTCTGCCTCTTTAAACCGTGTTACCTTTACAAAGATGCATGCATAGAACCGGGGGACCTCATGCAAGAATTAGAAAGCCACAGCATCGGACACTATCGCATTGAACGCCGCCTCGCGCGGGGCGGTATGTCCGCGATCTATTTCGCACAGGATACGCAGAGCGAACGCATGGTCGCCATCAAGCTCGTACACTGCGGCGATGAATACTATGAGCGCTTTCGTCACGAAGTCAGCGTCACCTCGGCGCTGGTCCACGACCATATTTTGCCCGTCCTGGACTTCGGTGAGGACAACTCCTGGTATTATATGGTCACGCCATACATGCCCTGTGGCACGCTGCACCAGCGCTTGCAGCAGAGGGCGCTGAGCCTCCAGGAGACCGGCACGGTCCTGGCCCAGCTTGCCGGCGCGATACAGTACGCTCACGACTGCGGCATACTGCATCGCGACATCAAACCATCGAACGTGCTGCTGGGTGACGAAGAGGGGCGTTACGTCTACCTCGCCGATTTTGGCCTGGGCAAGCGCATGGATGATGGGGAGAGCCTTACGCTGTCGGGCTACCTGATCGGCACGCCCGAATATATGGCCCCTGAACTGGCCGAGCAGCCGGCAACGGCCAGCAGCGATATTTACGCTCTCGGCATTCTTACCTACCAGATGCTCACAGGTTGCGTGCCTTTTCATGGCAGCACACCCATCGGGACCTATTTGAAGCATATCCGCGAGCAGCCGGCGCCTCCATCCCGGCTAAATTCCGCTATTTCCCCTTCCATCGACCAGGTTATCCTGAAAGCGCTCGATAAGAGGACCGAGAACCGCTTTCAATCGGCGCAAGAGTTTGCGCAGGCGTACCGCCAGGCACTTGAGCCGGAGAATAGCCGCGTGGTAGTCCTGAGGCAAACGGCTCCGCTTCTCGGCGCCGTCTCGGTAAAGATCAGACGCGAGAGCAGGCGTGTCAGGGGCACACTGCTGGCAGGATTGGCGACAGCCACGCTCATTGGCGTGCTGCTGCTCGGCCTCGGCTGGAGCTACACCGGGCAGCGAGCAACGGAGCCTGTCACCCTGCTGGGTATTGGTACGCAACTCCAGCTTGCTCATCTACCATCTATGCCGCCGGGGCTGCTGGCCGCCCTCAGCGTCCATAGCCAGCCCCATACTCCCGTCACCAACAGGAAACAGTCGCCCCGACCAACTGCTACCACAACGCCAGGTGCTACGCGCAGTAGTAATCAGAATAGCAGCAATAGCATCACTCAAGGGAGCGGGCAGCATCCGCGAAACAGTCACCATAAGAAAAGAAGAAAGCACGACGACTAAGATAATGTCGCCTGTGAAGCCTGCTATGTTCAGCGCTCCCTGACGCCATACAGTACTTTTTGAACGGCGGGCTAGCCAATGCGAGAAAGTAACTGCTATAATAGCCTGCGTTGAAACTCTTCTACACCCATGACGAGAGGAGCGACGCATATTTCGGACAACGCCCGCAACTCGGCCCTCGCTACTGCCGCCGAACCGCAATCAGTAGCGACAAAGAAGGCTTCTCGGCGCCGCCTGGTATGGGGGGGGAGGACGTTCCGCCTTAACTTCGGCAATTTCCGTCCCGATAAAAGTCTCTCTCTACGCCGTTTCAGCATCGTAGAGGCAGCGCTGCTGCTCATCGTGGGACTGATGGCTTCGCGCGGCCTCGGTGTGGTGCGCCAGACCATCTTTAACGCGCTTTTCGGCACCGGTGCGGCGGCGAACGCTTTCTATGCCTCCTCTCGCCTGCCCGATACATTATTTAATCTTATCGCCGGTGGCGCGCTCACGCACGCATTTATTCCGGTCTTTCTCGCCTATGAAAAGGATAAGGGGCGCGAGGAAACCTGGAAACTGGTAAGCCTGGTCTTCAACCTGATGTTCGTTGTCCTCACGCTCCTGGCGCTCATCGGCGAGTTCATAGCGCCCGCCTTTGTCAATAATCTGCTGGTCCCCGGCTACCCTCCCGCCGAGCGCGCTCTGACTACTAATCTCACGCGTATCATGCTCTTTCACCCGCTTATCCTGGGGCTTGGCACCATCGTGACGGCGGTTCTCAACAGCAAACGGCAATTCCTGCTGCCTGCCATCTCTATTGCTATCTACAACGTCGGCCTGATTGGCGGCCTGCTGGTCTCGCTGGCAGTTCCGGGGGTGGGCATCTATGGCCCGACCTATGGCACGCTGGTGGCGGCGCTCCTTCAAGTCGGTGTGCAGATACCGGCCCTGCTCAGGCAAGAAGGCATACACTACTCTTTCGTCTGGAACCCGCGCCATTCCGGGCTGGGCGCCGTGCTGCGCATGCTGATCCCTAACTCCCTGGCTGTGGGTGTAGGCTATGTCGCGCTCATTATCGAGACGGCTTTCGTCTCCTACCTGCCCGATCCATCCAGCCTCGCCGCGCTGCATAACGCGCAAATGCTGCAAGCCCTGCCGCTCGCCATTATATCGCAGGCCGTAGGACAGGCCCTCTTGCCCCATCTCGCTGTGCAGGCGGCTGCTGGCCGCTATGTGCGTGTGCGTCAGACCGCCGTGAGGGTCATCACCGTCTGCATCCTGCTCACTATCCCGGCGGTTCTGCTGCTGGATTTCCTGGGTGCGCCGGTCATTCACCTCATCTTCCAGCATGGCGCGTTCAACAGCCATTCGTCGGCGCTGACCACCCTCGCGCTCTTTGGCTACATCGTTGGTCTGCCGGGACAGGTCGCTGGCGACCTGCTCACGCGTGCTTTCTACGCACTACAGGATGCCAGAACGCCCCTGCTGACCAACGTCTTCAACGTCCTCACCGCGCTCGGCCTGATCGCTGTACTCAGTCACGTCCTGCACGATCACTATATCATCCTGTCGCTGCCGCTGGCGCTATCGGGCGGTGCCACGGCTGAGGCGCTGCTCCTGCTCATCATCCTGTTCTTTCGCCTGCGCAAGCGTGTCAAAACTGATGCCGGCATGCAGCGCCTCTTACGTCGTCGCGAACTCGCGAAAAACGCAACTGCGCGATAATGAGTTTTAACCATCAAGATCGGCAATGGGGTAGGGGCGCGGCGCTGGCTGTGTGGTCGGGTGGAGTGGAGGGGGTCAAGCGCAAGCCCGCTCATCTGTGCTGTCACTGGATGCGAGGGTTGGAATGAAAAGCGGGCTTGCTTCGGCCCCCACCACCCCCTTGCCCCTCCCAGCCGGCGCCGCGCCCCTACCACTTTCCAGGATTGCCGATGTTGGTTGTTACCTTTCATAATCGCGCAGCTACGGCCAGAATAGCTTGCTAACGTTTAATAACTCCAGTTCAGCCCGCATTGCGCGCAATGCCGCGCAGGATGGTCGCTTTCGAAGGCGCGCCGGAATGCCTCGTAGCGCTCGCCGCGCCAGATTGCCTCGATAGGTTCCTGGAAGATGTTGCCAAGCACGCGCTCCTCCCTGTACTCTCTGGCACTCCTATGGCCGAACGGCGCAAAGCAGCAGGAGAGCACGTTGCCGCTGGACGTGATATAGGTCAGGGTGTAGGGCCGCCGGCAGCCCGACCAGGGCCGCTCACCGAAATCGCGCGTGATGCTCTTCAGCGGCGTGGCCGAGCCGGCGGCATTGAACGTGATGCCCCGCTCGCGGCACATTTCCTCGCAGCGTTGCACCAGTTCCAGTTCCTCAGCCGTGGCGCGGCCAAAGAGGGCCTGCTGCGCAACTGCCAGGCCGGCGCCGAAATAGACGAAGCGCTGCATGTAAACCTCTTTGATCCCGGCCTCACCTGCCAGTTCGATCAGGCCCGGTAGATCGTGCAGGTTCTCACGCATAGCCGTGAACCAGAGCGAGACCGCCGGCCTGTGAGCGTCCTGCGCCTTCTGCATAGCTATGAAGGCGCGCACATTGCGCCAGATCTTATCAAAGGCATCTACGCCACGCACACGGGCGTACATTTCGCGCGTTGAGCCGTCCATTGAGAGACGATATTCGTCAAGTCCCGCATCGATGAGCGCCTGGCCGCGTTTCTCAGTGAGCGCAATGCCGTTGGAATTGAAAAGGACATACACCCCGCGCTCCTTGAGGTAGCTAATCATTCGCGGCAAATCTTTATTGAGCAGCGGCTCACCCAATCCATGCAACACCACGCGCTCCAGGGCAGGAAATTGCTCTACAATATAGCGAAACTCATCATAGCTCAGATCGCGGTCTTCCTCGCGCGAGAGCAGTGTGCGCGGGCACTGCTGGCAGAATTCGTTACAACGGCTGGTTGGCTCGATGTAGATCGAGCGTGGTAGCGCAAGCGCCTGCGTCGAAGGCGCTGTCTGGCTCATAGGCGTTATCATGATGCATTCTCCTCATACTATCCAGGTGGGCGGCTGTCGCCGGAGCACAGGTTCTATCGGCCCGCAGCAGATCAATGAGCCGCAGCAGGTCAGGAAATTCATCGATATCAAAGAGAGAGTCTATAAGCTCTACCGTCAACTGCTGGCGTTGTGCCGCCGCAACGGTCATATGCGCCACAACATCGGTGCTCATCGGGATGCCGCTAAAGACATCGTAGG
>Ga0209810_1004969_pt1 | contig 12346 bp, 21 predicted proteins | sample Coa_R1_7_FD_187159 | JGI IMG/M metagenome (GOLD analysis project Ga0209810, IMG submission 187159) | Surface soil microbial communities from Centralia Pennsylvania, which are recovering from an underground coalmine fire - Coalmine... | ecosystem: Environmental > Terrestrial > Soil > Unclassified...
CGTCGTCCAGGTCCTCGCCCTCGAGCTCCTCGTGCTCGGTCTCCTCGCCGCCCAGCGACACGCCGAGCGCCTCGAGGCGCTGACGCAGCTCGGTGAGCGACTTCTGGCCGAAGTTGCGCAGCGCCAGCAGCTCGTCGGGACTCATCTCGAGGATCTGGCCCACCTTCGTGATCTGTGAGCGCTTGAGGCAGTTGTAGGTACGCGACGACAGCTCGAGCTGCTCGATCGGCATGTCGTAGATCCGCGGCGAGACGGTGCCCACCCCGAGCGTCGGTTTAGCCGCCTGGCGCGGTGTGGCGCCCAGGTCGCTGAAGATCGCGAAGTGCTGGATGAGGATCTGGGCGGCCTGCGCCAACGCGTCGCTCGGGTTGATCGTGCTGTCGGTCTGCAACTCGAGCACCAGGCGGTCGAGGTCGGTCCGCGGCCCAACGCGGGTGTTCTCGACCTGGAAGTTCACGCGGCGAATGGGCGTGAACACCGCGTCGACCGGAATCACGCCGATGGCGCCGGGCTCCTGGCCATCCGACGGCACGTAGCCCTGGCCGCGCTCGACGGTGAACTCGACGTCCAGGTGCGCGTCGGCGCTGTCCAGCGTGGCCAGGTACAGCTCGGGATTGGCGATCTCCACGTCGGCAGGGCAGGAGATGTCGCCCGCGGTGACCACGCCGGGCCCACTGGCCGTGAGCTGGAGGCGCACCTGCTCGTTGCTGTAGGACTTGAGGCGGATCTGCTTGACGTTCAGGACTAGCTCGGTGGTGTCCTCGCGCACGCCCGGGATCGTCGCAAACTCGTGGTAGACGTTGTCTACCTTCATCGCGGTGATCGCGGCGCCAGGCAGCGACGACAGCAGGACGCGGCGCAGCGCGTTGCCGAGCGTGAGCCCGAAGCCGGCGGGCAGCGGCTCGACATGGAAGCGGCCGTAGTCCTGGGAGGTGTGAACGATCTCTACTCGCGGCGTCAGCTCGTCGACCAACTTCGTCTTCTCCTTCTAGACAACCAGCCCGGCCGCGGACGGGGAACCGCCGCGCACCGGTCCGGCGCCGCGCGAGGCGGCGCCTGAGGGCCAGTCGCCCGCACTTACCGTGAGTAGAACTCCACCACGAGCTGCTCGTTGACCTGGGTGTCGATATCCTCCCGCCCGGGCGCGGCGAGCACGCGCCCCCGCATGCCGGCCAGATCGAGGTCGAGCCAGCGCGGTACCGTCCGCTTGGCCATCCCCGCCTGCGCGATCTTGAAGTACTCGCTATCCCGGCTGCCCGGCGCCACCTCGATCACGTCGTTGGGCTTGACCAGCGCCGACGGGATGTCCGTGCGGCGGCCATTGAGGTGGAAGTGGCCATGGCGCACGAGCTGGCGCGCCTGGTTGCGCGAGTCGGCGAAGCCGAGGCGATAGACCACGTTGTCCAGGCGCATCTCGAGAATGCGCAGCAGGTTCTCGCCCGTCACGCCGGGGCGACGCTCGGCCTGCTCGAAGTGCTTGCGGAACTGCGTCTCGAGGATGCCGTAGATCGCCCGCGCCTTCTGCTTCTCGCGCAACTGCAGGCCGTACTCGGACTGCTTGCGGCGGCGCTGGCCGTGATCGCCCGGCGGAAAGCCGCGGCGCTCGACGCCGCACTTCGGTCCGAAGCAGCGCTGACCCTTCAGAAATAGCTTCATGCCGTGTCGCCGACAAATCCGGCAGACCGGTCCGGTGTATCGTGCCATTGAGCCTCCATTAGCTCGGAGAAAGACTCTTTCCCGCTCCCCGCGCCGCGGCCGCGGGGAGCGCGCGCCCGCCGGGCGGGCGCCGGACCACTTGCTGCTAGACGCGCCGCTTCTTGGGTGGGCGGCAGCCGTTGTGAGGAATCGGCGTCACGTCCACGATCGCGTTGATCGCTAGCCCGGCCGCCTGCAGCGAGCGGATCGCCGCCTCGCGGCCAGAGCCCGGGCCCTTGATGAACACGTCCACCTGACGCATCCCGTGCTCCTGCGCCTTGCGCGCCGCGTTCTCGGCCGCCAGGCCCGCCGCGTACGGGGTACTCTTGCGCGAGCCCTTGAACCCGACCGCCCCCGCGCTGCTCCAGGTGATCACGTTGCCGTCCGGGTCGGTGATCGTCACGATCGTGTTGTTGAAGCTAGACTGCACGTACGCGTTGCCGCGGGGCACCTGCTTGCGCTCGCGCCGCCGGGGCCGCGCCGTCCGCCGCCGATCCGCCACTGCTCATTCTCCTCGCGAGACATGCGGCAGCCCTACGCGGCCTCGGCCGCGGGCGCGCCGCCCTGTCGATTACTTCTTCGCCGATGCCTTCTTGCGGCCCGCCACGGTGCGGCGGGGGCCACGCCGCGTGCGCGCGTTAGTGCGGGTGCGCTGGCCGCGCACCGGCAGGCCGCGACGATGGCGCAGGCCGCGGTAGCAGCCGATCTCCATCAGGCGCTTGATGTTCAGGTTCACCTCGCGCCGCAGGTCGCCCTCGACCGTGTACTCGCGGTCGATCAACTCGCGGATGCGGTTGACCTCTTCCTCGGTCAGATCCCGCACGCGGCGCTGGGGATCGACGTTCGCCCGCCCGACGATGGCCTTGCTGCGCGTATTGCCGATGCCGTAGATGTACGTCAGCGCGATGACGACTGGCTTGTCGCGCGGAATGTCCACGCCCGCGATACGCGCCATCTCGATCCCCTTTCGCTGGTAACGTTCGCCAGAAGCGACGGCCGCCCCTGCTCTGGCGGCCGCGTGTAGCTCGGCGGGTCGCGTCGCGCCCGAGGCGCGACTACCCCTGCTTTTGCTTGTGCTTCGGGTTGTTGCACAGCACCCGAACCACGCCGCGCCGACGAATCACCTTGCACTTCTCGCAGCGCGGCTTAACCGAAGCGCGCACCTTCACGCTGGTCTCCTTACTGGCGCGCGGCTAGCGCACGCGGTAGGTAATGCGGCCCCGGGTCAGGTCGTAGGGCGAGAGCTCCACCTTGACCTTGTCACCCGGGAGAATTCGGATGAAGTGCAAGCGAATCTTGCCAGACACGTGGGCCAGCACTTTGTGGCCGGTATTGAGCTCGACGCGGAACATCGCGTTGGGCAACGCCTCGGTGACGGTGCCCTCGACTTCGATGGTGTCTTTCTTGGCCATACCTACTCGATCGAAAACGGGTGTGCGCCGCGGGCAGACGAAGCCGCCACCTCATCCGCCCGGAGCAGACCTACCGGGCGCCAGGCACACTCATGCAGGGTAACACAACCTCTATTCTACCAGAATCGCGCCCCGACGCAAAACACGGCCGGCGCTAGCCGACCCGCCGCGCCCGCAAGGCGTCCTGCAACGCCCGCTCGACGGCCTCCCGGGACTGGTCGCCGTTCACCTCGACCAGGATTCCCTTCCGACGGTAGTACTCGATCACCGGGACGGTCTGCTCCATGTAGACGTCGAGGCGGTGCTCGGCCGTCTCGCGCCGGTCGTCCGGGCGCTGGAACAGCTCGCCGCCGCAGCGGTCGCACTGCTCCGCCACCGTCGGCGGATTGAAGCTCTCGTGGTACGTCGCGCTGCAGTCGCGGCACATCCAGCGGCCCGACAGCCGGCTCAGCAGCACCTCGCGTGGCACCGCCAGGTAGATCGCCAGGTCGACGCGGCTGCCGCGCGCGCGCAGGGCTTCTTCGAGTGCCTCAGCCTGCGGCAGTGTCCGCGGGAAGCCGTCGAGCAGCGCGCCGTTGGACGCGTCCGGCCGGTCGAGGCGCTCGAGGAGCATGGCGACGGTGACCGCGTCGGGCACCAGCTCGCCGCGATTCATGTAGGTCTGGGCCTCGAGCCCTAGCGGCGTGCCCTCGCGCACCGCCTCGCGGAACAGGTCGCCGGTCGACAGGTGCACGATCTGCAGCTCGGCGCAGATCGCCTTGGCCTGGGTCCCCTTGCCCGCCCCGGGCGGTCCCATCAGTACGACAATCATCTCCCATCCCCGCCGCGTCGTCGCGGCCACCGTCCCTCCCTCGCGGGACCAGGTCACGGTACGCGTGCAGGGCGCCACCGCGCCGCGGCGCCCTGCACTCCAACCCTGCGCTGGATGGCGGGGTGCTGGCCGTGGCCAGCACCCCGCCACTCACCCTCGATTACCGCTTAACGGATGAAGCCCTGGTAGTGGCGCATCAGGAGCTGCGCCTCGAGCTGCTTGATCGTGTCCAGCACCACGCCGACCACGATCAGGAGCCCCGTGCTGCTCAGCGTCAGCGCCTGGATGCCGGTGCCCTGGCGGGCGATGAACGGCAGCACCGCGACGATCCCCAGGAAGATCGCGCCGGCCCAGGTGATCCGGGTCAGCACCTTGTACAGGTATTCCTGCGTCGGGCGACCGGGGCGGATGCCCGGGATGAACCCGCCGTGCTTCTGGAGGTTCTCGGCGATCTGCTGCTGCTCGAACAGCACCAGGGCGTAGAAGAACGTGAACCCGACGACCATGACAAAGTAGAAGACCCAGTACAGCCAGCTACTGCCCAGGTAGAACAGGTCGTAGATCCACTTGGCGATCTGGGCGACAACCTCGTTCTGCGATCCGAGGAAGTAGCTGGCGACCGTGCCCGGGAAGATCATGATCGACGAGGCGAAGATCAGCGGGATCATGCCCGCCGAGTTCACCCGCAGCGGGATGTGCGTCGTGCCGCCGCCGTACCAGCGATTGCCACGGATGCGGCGAGCGTACTGCACGGGGATGCGCCGCTGCCCTTCGTAGACGAACACGATCGCGAACACTGTGATCAGGCTCAGCACGACGAAGAAGGCCAGCCCGGCGATGCGGCCCATGTCCGTGCCGCCGGCCAGGCCCTGCCAGGTGGCGCTCGGCAGCTTGGCCACGATGCCCGCGAAGATGATGACCGAGATGCCGTTGCCGATGCCGCTCTGGCTGATCAGCTCGCCGAGCCAGATCAGCAGCATCGTGCCGGCCGTCATCGAGATCAGCAGGGCGAACGTGCCTAGCGGGTCCTGGTCGAAGCCGAAGCCGCGCAGGATCGGCTGCTGGCTCGTCGAGTTGATGAACTGCACCGTGCCGAACGCCTGGAGGAAGGACAGCGGCACGGTCAGGTAGTAGGTCCACTGGTTGATCTTGTTGCGGCCCGACTCGCCCTCGTTCGCCAGCTCTTGCAGGCGTGGGATGATCGGCACCATGAGCTGCACGATGATCTGGGCGGTGATGTAAGGATAGACGCCCATCGCCGCGATGGAGAACGACGACAGCGCGCCACCGGAGAACAGGTCGAGCATGCCGATGAGCTGGTTCGACTCGAACAGCGAGCGCAGCGCCTGGGCGTCGACGCCCGGCACCGGGATGTGGGCGATGAAGCGGAAGACGACCAGCATCGCGGCCGTGAAGAGGATCTTCTGCCGCAGGTCGGGGATGCGGAACGAGTTGACGGCCGCATCGATCATTGGGCGCTCTCCTCGCCGGCCGCTACCGGCCGGGTCTCTTCAGCGGCCGCCCCCGCCTTCTTCTCCTTGCGCGGCAGCAGCTCTTCCACGCTGCCCCCCGCCGCCTCGATCTTCTCGCGCGCCTGCCGCGACACGCGGTCGGCCCGCACGCGCAGGGCGACGCCCAACTCCCCATCGCCGAGGATCTTCACGGGCCCCTCGCCCTTGTCCAGCAGCCCCAGCTCGACCAGCTTCTCCGCCGTCACCTCGCTGTTGGCCGGCAGGCCCGCCAGCTTGCCGACGTTCACCGTGGCGAAGGCCACGCGGAACGGGTTCTTGAAGCCGCGTCGGTAGGGCAGCCGCCGCACGAGCGGCAACTGGCCGCCCTCGAAGTACGGTGGGACGCCGCCGCCGCTGCGGGCCTTCTGACCCTTGGTCCCCTTCCCCGCCGTGGTGCCCTGGCCAGAGCCGTGGCCCCGACCGATGCGGCGCTTCGGGCGGTGGGCGCCCTCGGGTGGGCGCAGCTCGTGTAGTTTCATAGCTCTTCTACCTTGACCAGGTGCCGCACCTTGAACACCATGCCGCGCACGATCGGCGTGTCCGGTCGCTCGACGACCTGGTGGAGCCGGCGCAGCCCCAGGCTCTTCACCGTGTCGCGCTGCTGCTGGCGATACCCGATCGGGCTGCGCACCAGTTGAATTCGCAACCGCTCGCTCATCTCTGCCCCTATCGGCCGGCCTCGGCCCCCTGGCCCTTGCGCAGCCGCTGCACCTCTTCGGGATCGCGGAGCGAGGCGAGGCCCTGCATGGCCGCCTGCACCACGTTGACCGGGTTCGGGCTGCCCAGCGACTTGGTCAGGATGTCGCGGATGCCCGCCGCCTCGACCACGGCGCGGACCGCGCCGCCGGCGATCACGCCGGTGCCCGGACTGGCCGGCTTGAGCATCACCCGCGCGGCGCCGAAGTTGCTCACGGTCTCGTGCGGGATCGTATTGCCCCGCATCGCCACGCGAATCAGGTTCTTCTTCGCGCTCTCGGCACCCTTGCGAATCGCGTCGGGCACCTCGTTGGCCTTGCCCAGGCCGGCGCCCACGACGCCCTGGCCGTCGCCGACGACGACCACGGCGCTGAAGCTAAACCGTCGGCCGCCCTTCACTACCTTCGCCACGCGATTGACGCGGACGACCTTTTCTTCCAGATTGAGCCCGGTGGGCTCGACCTTGGGCATGAGACACTCCTTAGAAGCTGAGCCCCGCCGCCCGCGCCGCGTCGGCGAGCGCCTTCACCCGTCCATGATATAGGTAGCCGCCCCGGTCGAACACGACCTTCTCCACGCCGGCCTCGCGGGCGCGGCGCGCCACCAGGTCGCCGACCGCCTCCGCGCGCTTCACCTTCGCGCCCTCGACCTGGCCCCGTAGGGCCGGATCGAGCGAGGAAGCCGCGGCCAGGGTCACCCCCCGCGTGTCGTCGATGACCTGCGCGTAGATGTGCTTCAGGCTCCGAAAGACGCACAGACGGGGCCGCGCGGGCGTACCCGACACGTGCTTGCGGATGCGGCGGTGGCGGCGGGCCCGCGCCGCTCGCGTATCGAATGGCTTGTACACCTTGCCCCCATCGGCGGCGATCGCGGCGTTCGCTCGACGGCCTGGAGCCAGCCGCCGGCGCCTCGGCCGCGCGCCTTGGTCGTCCTACTTCTTCTTGCCGGCCGCCTTGCCGGCCTTACGCCGCACGACTTCGCCGGCGTAGCGGATGCCCTTGCCCTTGTAGGGCTCCGGCGGCCGCACGCGGCGGATGCGCGCCGCCCACTCGCCGACCCATTCCTTGTCGATGCCCGAGACGGCGATGCGGTTGCCCGCCTCGACCGCGAGCTGGATGCCCGGCGGCGGCACGAACTCGACGGGGTGGGAGAAGCCCACCTGCACGACGACCCCGCCGTTCCCCGTCGCCTGCGCGCGGTAGCCCACGCCCTGGATCTCGAGGCGCTTGGTGAAGCCGTCGGTCACGCCGGTGACCATGTTCGCCACCAGCGAGCGGGTAAGGCCGTGCAGCGCCTTGAGCTGGCGCTCCTCGCTGGCCCGCGTCACCTCGAGCTGCCCGTCCGTGCGGGTCACCTGGATCCCCGGGGGGATCGAGCGCGACAGCTCGCCCTTCGGGCCCTTCACGCGCACCGTGTCGCCGTCGATGTCGACCTGGACGCTGCTCGGCAGGGGAATCGGCGCTCGCCCGATTCGTGACATGATCTTGCTCCTGGCCGCTTGCTCTGGCCCGCCCTACCAGACCTGGCAGAGCACTTCGCCGCCGACGCCCAGCCGGCGGGCCTGCTCGCCGGTCATCACGCCGCGCGGCGTGGAAAGGATCGCCGTGCCCACCCCACCGAAGACGCGGGGGATGTCCGTCCGCTTGGTGTACACGCGCAGGCCCGGGCGGCTGACCCGCTTCAGGCCGAGCAGCATCGGCTGCTTCTTGCCCGCGTAGCGGAGCTGGATGCGGAGCGTGCGCTTGCCCTTCTCCTCCTGGACGTCGAAGCCGCGAATGTAGCCTTCTTCGCGCAGGACGCGGGCGATGTCGGTTTTCAGCCGCGACGCCGGCATGATCACGCTGGTGTGGCCGGCGGCCACCGCGTTGCGCAGCCGGGTCAGCATGTCCGCGATCGGGTCGGTCATCATGGTTATCTGCTCCGGGCCTACCAGCTCGACTTCACGATACCGGGAATCTCCCCCCGCAGCGCGCGCTCGCGGAAGCAGATGCGGCACATGGCAAAGCGGCGCATGTACGCCCGCGGCCGTCCGCACAGCCGACACCGATTGTGCTGCTGCACGGGGAACTTCGGCGACCGCTGCGCCTTGGCAATCATGGATTTTTTCGCCACCGTGTTCTCCCCTGGCGGTTTCTCTCCCCCCGCTTGAGGAAGAGAGCGGGTGGGGGTGTCCCCCACACCCCCACTACTTTGCGCTCTAGGCCGCGCGCTGGAAGGGCATGCCCATCAGCTCCAGCAGCCGGCGCGCCTCCTGGTCGGTGCGCGCCGAGGTGACGATCGTCACCTCCAGCCCGCGCACCTTGTCGATCTTGTCGTAGTCGATCTCCGGGAACAGGAGCTGCTCTCGCAGCCCCAGGGTGTAGTTCCCGCGACCGTCGAACGCCCGCGTTGAGACCCCGCGGAAGTCGCGCACGCGGGGCAGGGCGGCGTTCACCAGGCGGTCGAAGAACTCGTACATCCGCTCGCCGCGCAGCGTGACCGTGACGCCGACGGGCATGCCGGTGCGGACGCGGAAGGCGGCGATCGACTTCTTGGCCCGCGTGACGATCGGCTTCTGGCCGGTGATGATCGTCAGGTCGTTTACCGCGTTGTCCAGCACCTTAGCGTTCTGGATCGCCTCGCCGATGCCGATGTTCACGACGATCTTGTGCAGGCGCGGCACCTGCATGATGTTGCCGTACTCGAACTCCTTCATCAGCGTCGGCACCATTTCGGTCTGGTATTGTTCGCGCAGCCGACTGGCCATTGCTACTCCTTCCCGCCAGGATCGGCGGTGGCCCGCCCCGGGGCGCTGGCGCCGCGCAGATGCTGGATCTCGCAAGGCGCTCTTAGCTGATGTCGCTCTGGCACTTCTTGCACATGCGCACCTTGCTACCATTGGGCAGCAGGCGATGCCCCACCCGCGTCGGCTTGTTGCAGTGCGGACAGACGAGCATCACGTTCGAGATGTGCAGCGGTGCCTCGATGTCGATGATGCCCGCCTGGCGGGCGCCGCGGACGCCGGGCTTGGCGTGCCGCTTCACGATGTTGGTCTCGACCAGGATCACCCGGTTCTCCTTCGGGAGCACCTGGCGCACCTTGGCCTGCTTGTCCTTCTCGCGGCCGGCGAGGACCACGACGAGATCATCCTTCTTGATGTTTGCCATCCTCTCCGCTCCGCGCTACAGGACTTCCGGTGCCAGGGAGATGATCTTCATGTAGTTCTTCTCGCGCAGCTCGCGGGCAACGGGCCCAAAGATGCGCGTGCCGCGCGGGTTGTTGCCGCCGGTGAGGATCACGGCCGCGTTGTCGTCGAACCGAATCAGCGAGCCGTCGGGCCGGCCGTACTCCTTGGCCGTGCGCACCACCACGGCGCGGACGACCTCCCCCTTCTTCACCGAGCCCCCCGGCACCGCCTGCTTCACCGAGGCCACGATCACGTCGCCGACCTCGGCCTGTTTGCGGCCACCGGCCAGGACACGAATGCAGAGCAACTCGCGGGCACCGGTGTTGTCGGCGACCCGCAGCCGCGTCTGTTGCTGAATCATCGTCGTCCCTCCCAGCCCGCGAACCGCCTCTGGCCCTTCGTCACAGGTGGCTGGCTGCGTGTTGGCAGTTGCCAACGCACCGCGAGCTAGCCCTGGGCCTGGCGGATCACGCGGGTCACGATCCAGTGCTTGTCCTTGCTCAGCGGCCGGCACTCGGTGATCTCCACCTCGTCGCCGACGTGGCAGCTATTGTCCTCGTCGTGTGCCTTGAAGCGCTTGGTGCGCCGGATCGTGCGCTGGTAGAGCGGGTGCTTGCTCGAGGTCTCGACCGCCACGACGACGGTCTTCTGCATCTTGTCGCTAACGACCAGCCCGATCTTCGTCTTGCGCTGCGGCGCCTTCCGTGGCGCCTCGATCTCCGTCGCCATGCCTATTTACCCCCGTGCCGCGAGCAGCTCGAGCTCGCGCCGCCGCGTCAGGAGGCGCGCGATGTCGCGGCGCACCTCGCGGATGCGGGCCGTGTTGGTGAGCCGCCGTGTGGCGTACTGGAAGCGCAGGTTGAACAGCTCCTGCCGTAGCTCTTCGAGCTGGCGGGCGATGTCAGCCTCCGTGAGCGCTCGTAGCTCCTGCTTCTTCATCGGCAACGGCCTCCTGCCGCACAATGAACTTCGTGGCGATGGGCAGCTTGTGCGACGCGAGCCGCAGCGCCTCCTCCGCCAGGTCCTGGCGAACGCCCGCGACCTCGAACATGACGCGCCCTGGCTTGACCACCGCGATCCAGTGGTCCGGCGCGCCCTTGCCGCTACCCATACGGGTCTCCGCCGGCTTCGCCGTCACCGCGTGGTCGGGGAAGATGCGGATCCAGACCTTGCCGCCACGCTTGAGGTGGTGCGTGATCGCTCGCCGCGCCGCCTCGATCTGCCGCGCCGTGATCCAGGCCGGCTCCATCGCCTTGATGCCGAACTCCCCGTGCAGCATCGTGTTCCCGGACGTAGCCAGCCCCCCCGAGCGGGGCGCGTGCGGCTTGCGGTACTTGACGCGCTTCGGCTGCAGCATCTCGGACTCCTACTTCTCGCCGTCGCCGTGGTCCGCGCTCGGGGCGGCCGGCGGCGAGCCGGCCTCGGGCGCCGCCGCGGGCTCGCCGGTCGGCCCCGCCCCGCCAGCGCTCGGTCCCTCGCCCTCGAGCCGCGGCGCGGCCGGCGGCGCCGCAGCGCTCGGCGGCACGCCGGCCTCCGGCTGGCCGGCCGGCTCGGCCGCCGGCGGCGTGGCGGCCGGCGGAGCAGCGGGCGCGGCGCTCAGCGGTGCAGCGGGGGCTGCAGCGGCGGTCGCCTCGCCGGTGGGCGCGGCAGGAGCCGGCGCGGGCGGTCGCGCGGCCGGGGCAGCCCCCTCGCCCGTAGGCGCCGCGGGGGCAGGGGCGGACGCTCGAGCGGCTGGGGCCCCGGCCGGACCGCCCGCGGCCGGGCCACGGCCGCGGCCCCCGCGACCCCCACCATCGCGGCCGCCGCGGCCGCCGCGCGGCGGGGGCGGCAGGGGCGGCAGCGGCTCGGGAGCGGTCTGGCCGGGCAGGACGTCGCCCTTGTAAATCCAGGTCTTCACCCCGATCAGGCCGAAGGTCGTGTGCGCCTCGGCCTGGCCGAAGTCGATGTCGGCGCGCAGCGTGTGCAGCGGCACCCGCCCCTCGCGCTCCCACTCGGTGCGCGACATCTCGGCGCCGCCGAGGCGCCCGGCGACCTGGACGCGGATGCCCTTCGCGCCCAGGCGGGTCGCCCGCAGCACGGCCTGCTTCATCGCCCGGCGGAAGGCCACGCGGCGCTCGAGCTGTTCGGCAACGCTGCGCGCCACGAGCGTCGCGTCGAGCTCGGGTTGACGGATCTCCTGGATGGTCACACGGACCTTCTTGCCGGTCACCTCCTCGAGGCGCTTCCGCAGCTCCTCGACCTTGGCGCCGGACTTGCCGATGACGATGCCGGGCTTGGCGGCCGAGATGATCACCGTCATCTGGTTCGCGGACCGCTCGATCTCGACCCGCGACACGCCCGCGTCGAACAGGCGCTTCATGATCAGGTCGCGTACCTGCAGGTCCTCGTGCAGGAGACTAGTGTAGTCCTTCCGATTGGCGTACCAGCGCCCCTGCCAGTCCTTGATGACCCCCAGGCGGAAGCCGGTAGGATGGACCTTCTGCCCCACGGGTGTGCTCCTTACAACGCCTCGCAAAACCCGGCCTACCAGGCGTGGGTAGCCTGCCCGCACCTGGTTTGGAGAGTACTTCTTACCCTCGCTCGGCAACGACGACGGTCAGATGGCTAGACCGCTTCAGGATCGGGCCCACCCGCCCCCGTGCCTTGGGCCGGAACCGCTTGAGGGTGCGGCCCTTGTCGGCAGTCACGCGCACGACGTATAGCTCGGTTGGATCAAGATTGAAATTGGTCTCCGCATTGGCGGCGGCCGACTTGACGACCTTCGCGAAGTTGCGAGCGGCACGGTGCGGCAAAAACTGCAGCGTCGCCAGCGCATCCGTGACCTTCTTGCCGCGGATCACGTCGGCGACCAGTCCGGCCTTGCGCGGTGAGCCGGGAACGTTCTTGGCCACCGCGCGGACTTCGATACCCGCCATACTAGCCCTCAGCTTTCAGCCGTCAGCGCTCAGCTCTCCGCGGCCAGCCAGCGGCTGACGGCTGACAGCTGATCGCTGACGGCTCATCTCACCGATGTCGACTTCTCGCCGCGCGCCGTGTGGCCGCGGAAGTGCCGCGT
>Ga0209810_1004970_pt1 | contig 12344 bp, 11 predicted proteins | sample Coa_R1_7_FD_187159 | JGI IMG/M metagenome (GOLD analysis project Ga0209810, IMG submission 187159) | Surface soil microbial communities from Centralia Pennsylvania, which are recovering from an underground coalmine fire - Coalmine... | ecosystem: Environmental > Terrestrial > Soil > Unclassified...
GCGAGGACGAAGGGATTCGGCGTATTCGCGCACACTGTGAGGACCCACGTTGCCTCCTGGGCGCCGGTGACCGGCATTTTGAGGCAACAGTTCGCCCTTCGGTGCCGATAATTTTGAGGCACTTCGGACGCCAGGGGTCCGGATCCGATGGAGCCCCGTCGCGTGCCTTGCCGGGATCATCTCCCTCTCGCGCTCCCGGCGGCCGTCCCCCTCAGGGCCCGACGGTGGCCCCGGAGGACCTCCGTCCCGACCCCGACCGGATCTGCAAGCGGGAGGCTTCGGGCGGGCCGGCCAGCAGGCCCCACCCCGCCGATTAACCTCTTCATCAACCTCGCCGCACACGGGGCGGAATACTCGACACTCTAGTCAGGCGCCCGGCCGGTGGCTGAGCGAAGATGACAGCAGACCCAATCCCGGCGGGGGGCGCGGCGATCTGGACGAACCTCACGGGGACGGGCAGCGACGTTCGGGGAGCGGCCAGGGACCAAAGAGGGAGAAGTCCCTCGCGTGCGCGGCAATTATGGCGCCCGCCCTGTGAAGGCGCTCGGGAAGTGACCGTCACGCCGCCAGCGCAACGCCCCTCCCCGCTCGCGTCACCTCCGTCCCGCCCGTCCTTGGGAGGGGCTGGCGCGCAAACGCGCCGGCTCGATCTGCTCCGCTCCCTACATGGCAGGCGCTCCCAGGAGGTAGAGAGCCCATGCGATCAATGCCCCGCCCGTGACGCGGCCGGGCCAAGGTCCGCGCAGCGCCGTCTTCTCCGCGAGGACGAAGACACCCAGGGCGGCGACCCACAGCAGGTTCATCACCCCGACCACGAAGAGCACCCCCATGAGCGCCCAGCAACATCCCACACAGGAGGCGCCGTAGCGGATGCCCATGTGCACAGCACCCCAGGTGCCCTCCCGCCACTGCGATAGCAGGAAGCCGAGCGGCGACTGGCACCGGGAGAGGCACGCGTGCTTGAGCGGCGTGAACTGGTACACCCCCGCGAGGACGAGCAGGGCGGCGGCCACCGGGGGCCGCGCCACCGCCATCTGCGGCGACAGGACGAGCGCAGCCCCAAGGGCCCACTGGAGTCCCGCGGCGAGCCAGGCCCAGGACAGCCAGACCAGGAGGAAGCCGGCCGCGAAGAGACCCCCCGGGAAACCGGCGCCCCCGGGGGCCTGCTGGGCCCGCCGTACGGAAAAGAAGAGCAGCATGGGCGTTGCCGAGGGTAGCATCATGGCCACCATCATGATGCTCCACATGGCCCCGGCAGTGAGGAGGTCGGGGAGGCCCGAGGAGAGCGCCCGCGGGACGGCCATCGTCATGTCCGTGCTCGGGCCGTGGGCCATCCCGCCGCCCCGGCGCCAGAGGTCAAACCAGGCGAACGCCGTCAGCCCCGCGATGCCCGCCAGCACGACGGGCCGGTCACTCAAGAGACGCGCCGCCCGCATCGGTCGGGAGTCGACGACCCGCCCGTGGCCTCACGCGGCCCACGAGAAGGGCGCGGAGTGGCCGTTCTTGCCGTCGTTGGAGAACTCGAGGCCGAAGGCCTTGACCCGCGACCTCGTGGCCCTGGCAATCGTCAACGTCGAGTTGGCGGGATGGAACACGCCGGTCAGCCTCGACACCTCCCCCGTGGGGCTCTGCGGCGGGACGAAATCCTCGATCTCGATGTCGGCGGCGCTGCCGATCGTGACGCGGTGCCGGCGGCCGTCATCCTGGTACCGGATCGGCACCGTCTCCACGCCCAACATCTCCCCGATCAGCGGAGCGAGCGCGGCCATCGGGCCGCCCACCTGCCCCGAGAAGACGGCTCCGAGCTTCTCGGCCTGCTGGCGAGACGCCGCGGCGTCCATGAACACACCGACGCGCCAGTTGCCGCTCAGCATCTCACGCGGCGCGTCGGCGAGCACGGCCACGCTGAGATTGCTGACGTCGACGCCGTCCACTTCACCGGAGTCGACGTGAAAGGCGAGGACCGCCCGGCACCGCTCGTTGTCGGCGGGCATCGTGAGCCCGGACGTGCTGCACGGGCAGACCATAGTGCAATTGCAGCTCTCAAGATACGTCCCCACAAGGCGCCATGCCATCTCTCCTCACCACCCCTTCCTGGACGTTCGTTTCAGCGCCCGATGCCATCTGGCCTGACTTCCCCCTCCGTCTCCCGGACGCACCCGGGAGCCGTCCCATAGCCCAAGGTCGGCGGTCGCGCCTACCGGACGATGACCACGCCCTTCATCCCCTGCGGTACGTGGACGACACACCAGTAGGTGTAGGTCCCGGGCTTCGTGAAGGTGAGCGCATAGACCTTAGGACCGGGCGCCACCGTGGGGAACAGGATGCCTGAGTTGTAGTAGCCCGCGCCGTTGTGCACGGCCCCGCCGATCGGGCGTGCGGCTTTGGGATGGAAGTAGAACCTGGGCGGGCCCTGGGGCTGCGGCTCGGCGACGATGAACTCCGGCGGCTGCTGGCTTCCCACGAACGTGACGGTGTGGATCTCGAAGGGATCTTTCATGATCCACCGGACGGTGTCCCCGGCCTTGATGGTCACAGCCTCGGGGGCGAACCGGATGACCGAGGCCCGCGCCTCCGCGCTACCGCCGAGAGAAATGGTGTGCACGGTGCCCGTGGTGGCACTCACGCTCGTTTGGACGGCGCCGGCGTCGAGGACCTTGCGCCCGCCCTGCAGCGCCGCGGCCATTCCTCCCCGGGCGATCCGATCGTAGTCGGCCTGCGTCTCCGTCAGCCTGGTCCCCCGAGGTCGCACGATCACCGTGCCGGACATCCCCGGGTGGATCAGGCAGTCGTAGCGGTACTGGCCCGGTGTCGTGAACGTCAGCGTGTAGGTCTTCCCCCTGCCCTCCAGGAAGCCCGAACTGACGACCCCCCGCCCGCCGTACGTCCGGCCGCCTTGCGGCAGCGCGATCAGCGGGTTGAACTCGAGCCTGCCGTCCTTCTGCGGGAGCGCGATGCCGGGCGGCTGGGCGCCGGACAGAAACGACACCGTGTGCGCGAACTCCGCGCTCATCGTCCACGCGATGGTATCGCCGGCGTCGATCGTGATCGTGTGCGGGAAGAAGTCCTGCGCCTGGATCCCGTGGTCGGGCGAATCCGCGCCGACCTGCACCTTCCATGCCATGGGTGCCGCCTGTGCGGTGCGGGGTCCGGCGGCGACCCCCGCCGTGAGGACGCAGGCGAGCAGTAGAACGAGGCACCGGGCCATGTGTTCTCCTCCTGGTCTCAGAAGATCGGCTTTATGGACTCGACTTCCTTTATGGCTTCCTCCAGCATCAGGGAAGGCAGGACCCGGACGCTATTCCACTGGGACAATCCGCTCTCGGAGATGAACTGGTCGAGGGCCTCCACCTTCGCCGCCTCGACGACGACGACGGTCACGTGCTCCCTGTTGACCAGGGGGCCCGCGACGATCTTGACCCCGGCCTTGCGCGCCAAATCGGGCATTTCCGGGGCGCGCCTGAGCAAGAGTTCCCGGGTTTTCGAGTTGGACGTCGGGCATGTTTCCGGCGTGTGGGTTGCCAGGAGAACGTAGTGCATTGCCGTCATCTCCTCTCGCGGGCATCGCCCGTCATGTATGTTCCAAAGGACCCATCTTCGCGTCATCACACGACGAGACAGACATTCACCCCGAACGGATCATGCACAGCGCAGGGCTACTGAAACGATGTTCCGAGCGAAGGTGAGGTGGGGCCACGGATCCTCCGTTTCGCCCGCAGCGCCAGGCACGCAGGAACCGGCCCTACGTGTAGAGGGGAGGAGGCACTCTCTCCATGTTCTGGACAGCCTCCTGGACCGACATGGCATAGGAGACCCTCACCGCGTTCCACTGGACCAAGCCGCTCTGGACGATGACATCCTGCACCGCCTCCAGGGTCTCGGACTCCACCACGATAACGGTCTCGTGCTCGGCGCCCAGAATGTACGGGCCGGCAAGGAACTTCACCCCCAGCCTCTGGGCCAGACGGGGAAGTTCGGGAGCGCCCTTGATGAACACCTCGCGGATTCTCGCGTTGGCCGTAGGGCACTGGTCCGGCGGGTGAGTCATCCGGATCACGTACTGACGCATCGGCCCGCCTCCTGGGAGGGTGTCGATCATCCCGGTGGCCGCGCCCTCCGGACACACCGGGAGGAGCGGCGTCAGAGCGAGCGGGCCCCCGACCCGGCGCGCACCCAGCGGCGATGTCAGGAGGCCGCACCTCGGCGACCCCTCACGCGTAGTGTACACGCCTCCGCCGTTAAGAACGTGTCAATGATGAGGCAGGGGATGTTAAGGATGTGCTAAGGCGACCCCCGTCACCCATCGACCCGCAGGCGATACCCGATGCGCGGCTCCGTCTGGATAATGGACGGGCATGCCGAATCCCGGTCCAGCTTACGGCGCAGGTTGCTGATGTTCACGCGCAGGAGGCCCGTTTGGGTCTGGTAGCCCGGACCCCACACCTCCCGCAGAATCTGGTGCCGTGTGAGGAGCCCGCCTCCGGCCTGGACGAGGAGCTTCAGAATGTCGTACTCCGTCGGGGTGAGCTGGACGACCTCTCCCGAGGCCGTGACCTGGCGCCGCACGACATCCACCTCAACGCTCCCGACCCGAAGGGGAGCTCCACCCGGAGTCGGCGCGACACGCCGCAACAGTGCCCGGAGTCGCGCGTGTAGCTCCCCGATCCCGAAGGGTTTCGTCACATAGTCGTCTGCGCCAGCCTCCAAGGCCTCGACCTTCTCCTCTTCCGCATCCCTGACCGAGAGGACGAGGATCCGCAGCCGTTGCAAATGGTGGAGCCTCCGGATGACGTCGAGGCCGTCCCCGTCCGGGAGGCGGAGGTCGAGGAGGACCACATCGGGCCGCACGACGTGGACGGTTTCCACGGCATCGTGCGCGGTGCTCGCCTCGAAGACGCAATACCCTCGAGCGCGCAGGGCCATGTCCAGCAACCTCCGCATCGCCCTGTCCTCGTCGACGACGAGCACCCGTGGTCCAGGGAGACGCAGGGAGCCTCCCGGCCCCCGCCGCTCCCGGCCGCGGACAGGCGCGGTTTCGCCCAGGGGCGCGCTCTGCTCCCCTACGACGCGCTGAGTACGGCTCTCCATCCTCTCCCCTCTCCTTCTCCGACATGAGGGGGCATCTCGGAAGCCCGGATGAGATATCGGACGGATATCGCCCCGCCGGGATCCCGGACCATCACGGCGCCCGAATGACCCCTGGGGGCAGCGGCCCGCCCCCGTAACGGGCACCGGGGCGCCTGTAGGATGCCGCCGCGGAAGGTAAAGGCAAGTACACGTCCCAACGCTCTTGAGAGGGGGTGGGGGGACCGGCCCTTCGCGGCGCACACTGTCCTTTTCCCTCCTGCCGCGAGCGTCGTCTGACGCTTCTCGCCGGCCCCAGACTACGGGCAGGACTACGGAGCGCTCCCTAAAGTGTCCTTATCATACCATATTCATGGACCACCTGCATCACCGGTGCGGCCTTCTCCGGCCTTCTGATCTTCCGGTCGACTACCCCGGAGGGGAGGTCCGGGACGTGGGAGGGGCTTTGAGACGCCGCCGCAAGGAGATCCTCTGCGAGCACGGTCGACACTCTCCATCGCGCTCCCCGTCAGGGCCGGATCGACGAAGGGAGTTCCCCCGTGCGTGGCCCGACTCTCCCACAGTGCCTCCACTACCCGGGCCCTGCCGGCGGCACGTTGCGGATCGACCTCCCCCCACGCTCACCTCGATCCACCGCGGTCAGAGCGACGCGCATGTTCAGGGGGACCCCACCCTCCCACAGCCCGGGCGAGGCCCCACAGCCGCGCGCCTCGTCGGACCGGAGCCTGGGGTTTCCGCCGCGGCGGGTAGACCCGCGCACCCAGGACGCCTGGGCCTTGGGGCGTAGCCGAAGACCCAGGCCCGGTCGGCACGGGGATCTCACGGGTCGACTGAGGTGCCCCGGGCGAAGGCGTACGACATTTTGAGGAGGGACCAGACGACCTCCAGCTCGGCAGGATTGCGGGGTCCGTAGATCATCACCGCCGTGGGCGGGAGCCATCCCGCGCGGGCCACGGGATGGAGTTCCGCCCACCCCCGCTGGATGGCCACGTCCACGACAGGAGTGGGCAACATGGCGTGCAGGCTTCCATCGTAGGCCGGGTGCAGGTGGGCGAACTCCCGTCCCACCATGAAGGCGTCCGGGGGACCTCCCGCCAGGTGCTCAGCGAGCACGAAGGCCCGCGCCCCTGGCACCGAGATGCCGCTCGGCTCCACCCGCACACCGGGCAGGGCCCGCGCCCGTGCGAGGAGCGCGTCCTGAAACTCCCGCGGGGCGTTCTGCTCCAGCTGTTGGTGGGGGTTAGAGGGTGTGGTGCGGGGACGAGGGCCGGACCGCATTGGCAGGTCCTTCACATCGGGCCAGGGCATTATCATCGTCACCCGCCTCCCCGTCCAGCCCGGGTGCCCTCCGGGTCCGGGAGCCTTCCCGGGACGCTCTTCATGACCGCTGGCCCTCCCGGCTCCGTCCGGGAGTCCGAGGGCTCACCATGTCCACGTCGGGGACGCGGCCAGCATCGTCACAGCAGCGGCTAGGGCGATATTCTTCAGGAAGTGCGCCATTTGGTTCGCTTTGGCCATGGGGTCCTGCTCGGCCCAGAAGTTATGCATGACGAACGCGGTGGGGACGAGGAAGATCACGAGGAGCGCGATACCCCACGGAACCAGGTAGCCGGAGAGGATCGAAATTCCCCCAGCGAGAAGCATGAGTCCAGTCAGGGCTACCATGAACTCGGCGCTCGGAACTTTCTTGAACCTGGCGTACTCGGCCATGGCCTTGAGGTTCCGGAGGTGGTTCAGGCCATTATAGAGGAAATAGAGACCCAAGATCACCCGCGCTATGTCCACGGCGATTCGCATCACATCCCCCCCTTAGTGGATCACTCTAACTATATTATGCATAGCTACTTGTATAATTCAAGAACCTTTGAACCTCTCAGGCGGCCTAGCTGCCTCGCGATCACCGGAGAGGAGCCGTCCCCGCCGCGAGAGCGCGCGCGGCACCTCATTGCCGAGGAGCACGATGTCCCACGCCGGGGATGAGTGGAGGCTGGGGCGGCGACAGTTCCTCACGCTGGCCGCCTCTTCCCTCTGGTCCCAACGGGGTCGCGCTCCTGACGCCTCCTCGGCCAGGGCCGCGCTCTTCCCCTTTGTCATACCGTGGGATGACGCCTCGCCGGGCCCAGTAGATCTCCGTGCCTGGAACCGCCCCATCCAGAGGGAGGCCGATCGGCTCCGGGCCGGATCGGACGGGCACCTGTACCGCAGCGGGGAGCGGGTGCGGCTCTTCGGGTTCGACGTGAGCTCGGGGGCCGCGCTCCTGGAGCACGCCTGTGCCGGGCCCGTGGCCGCCCACCTCGCCAAGCTGGGCGTGAACTACGTCCGGATCGCCCAACACTCGAACCCATCCCCGGCGGGCTGGCTGTCTCGGAAGACGTTCACCGGGCTCGACCCGGACGCCCGGGACCGCCTGGACTTCTTCATCGCACACCTGCGGCGCTGGGGGATCTACGTGCACCTCGTGCTCACCCACTTCCGGCGATGGTATCCGCCGGAGGTCCCCGGGATCCAGGAGGGTCTCCCCATTCCCTGGGGCTGGCCACGAGAGGGCACGGGGGTGACGCAATTCTTCACCCCGGTCATCCGCGAGAACCGGACCCTGGCGCGCGAGCTGCTGCGGCACCGCAACCCCTACACGGGCCAGAGCTTCGCGGAGGACCCCGGGATCGCCATCGTCGAGGTCACGAACGAGGACGGGCTGCTCCAGACGTGGCACGGGGGCCAGCTGGACACCATCATCGACGGCGTCTCTCCCCACTTGGACCCGCTCCGGGACGAGCTGCAGCGCAGGTGGAACCGGTGGCTGCGGTCGCGGTACGGATCGGGAGAGGCTCTGAGGGCCGCGTGGGAGGAGGGGGTGCACCCGGCGGGGCAGGAGCTGCTCGACCCGAACCGACCGTGGCAGATCCGGGTCCACCCGGACGCCCAGAGCCGCTGGCAGGTCCTCTCGACGGGAGGCCCCGGCGGATCTCCGGTCCTCCGCCTCGAGGTCGAACGACCGGGGCTGGCGCCCTGGCATGTGGCGGCTCTCCAGGCCCCCTTCGGGGTCGGCCCCCGGCCCTACCTGCTCCAGCTGTGGGCTCGGGCCCCGAGGCCAGGGGCCCAGGTGGGCGTCCTCCTCCAGCAGGCTCGCCCGCCGTTCCACGTCCTGGCGTCGCTCCCCTCCCCCCTCGCGCTGGGGGACACCTGGCACCGGTACAGCGCGGTGCTGACGCCGGCCTCCGAGGAGATGCAGGCTCAGCTCGTGGTCGCAGCCGGAGGCCAGGAGGGGGTCGTGGAGCTCGCCGGCGCGTCCCTCCGGGAGTCCCCGCGAGTGGGCCTCCACCCGGGCGAGACCCCGGAGCGCGGGACCGTGCCGCCGTTTCCCCGCCGGGCCGTAGAGCTCAGGACCCTCCCCGCGCAGCAGGAGTGGGGGCGGTTCCTCTACGAGACCGAGCGGCAGTTCTTTGAGGGGGCGTTCCGGTTCCTCCGCGAGGAGCTGGGCGTGAGGGCCCTCCTCGTCGGGACCCAGAGCACCTTCAGCCCCCCCACCATCCAGGCCCAGGGCGACGCGACGTCGGTGCACGCCTACTGGTCCCACCCGGTGTTCCCCGGTCGGCCGTGGGACCCGGCGAACTGGTACGTCCCGAACAGCAGCATGACGGGTGCGCGCGACCAGTGGAACACGCTCAATCGCATCGCCTTCCGCCGGTGGCTGGACAAGCCTTTGGTCGTCGACGAGTACAACCACCCCCAGCCGAACACCTTCGGGGCCGAGGGATTCCCCCTGCTCGCGGCCTACGGCGCGTTTCAGGACTGGGACGGGATCGCGGGGTGGACCTACCGGGAAGGCTCCTGGGAGCACTGGCTCCGGGAGGACGACCTGGACCGCCCGGCGATCCGGAACTTCTTCTCGCTCGACACCGATCCCGTCAAAATCGTCGGGGCGTGGCTCGGGGCGGTGATCTTCCGGCGCGGCGACCTCGCGCCCGGTCAGGAGGTCAGCCTCCTCCGCCTCTCCGAGGAGGACGACCGGGAGATCGCGAGGACGCTCGGCCCGTGGAGGGCGCAGGAGGCTCTGGCCGGGGGAGCCCTGAGCCTCCCCTTCTCTCGCCGCCTGGCGCTCGGCTCGGAGGGGGAGGCGGCTCTCCCGGGATCCCCCGGTGGCCGGGCACGCGTGGCGAGTGACACGGGGCAGCTGGTCTGGGAGGTCCTGGGGGCGGGACGAGGCGTCGTCACCGTCGCGAGCCCGCGGGCGGCTCTCGTGATCGGGTTCGCCCGGGGGCGGGAGTACGCCCTGGGCGACGTGGTCCTCGTCCCGGGGCCGACAGCGCAGCACGGGTTCGGAGTGTGGGGCGTCGTGGCCCTCGACGGAGAGGTCCCCATTGCCCACGCCCGCCGGCTCGTCGTCGTCGCGCTGGGATACTCCCAGAACTCGGGGACTCGATGGGCCGAATACCCTGATCACCTCCTCCCGGGTCTGCCGCCCGAGGGAGGACAGGTCACGGTGGGCCGAGCCTGGGGTCAGCCTCCGGTCCTCGCAGAGGGCGTGCCGGCCACGGTCATCGTGCCCCTCCGCGGGGGGACGCCCACCGCCTGGGCCCTGGATGGGGCCGGGCAACGCGTGAGTCGAGTCCCCGTCCGCATAGACGGCAGCCGCGCGCTCCTCGAGGTGGGACCGGCGTACCGGACGCTGTGGTACGAGGTCTCGCGGGAGGGTCGCTGATCCCGCCCTCCGGGTGCGCCTCGCTCCGGGAGGCCGTGGGCATATCCTTTCGGGAGAACCCTACCAGATGAAAGGACACGGCCATGCGGTCTCGGACCTGGGCGTGGTGGCAAATCCTCCTGGGAGCACTCCTCCTGGCTGGGCTCCTCCACAGCACTGCAGGGGTCGTGACCGTCGCGGCGGTCCTCTGTCTCTACGCGTGGCACCGGCGGTCCTACGCCCCCGCCCACCGTCGGATCCGCGCCCGGATCCTCGGTGAATTCCTGGCCCTCACGCCCCAGCAGTTTGGAGCCGCCGTCGCCGATGTCCTCCGCGCCCACGGGTACCGGGACCTTCGGCCCGCGCGGGGCCCGGGCGCGTCCGGGGTGGACCTGTGGTGCCGTGATCGACACGGTCACCTGGTCGCAGTCCAGTGCAGACGGTACACGCCGGGGACCAAGGTGAGCTCGCAGGCCGTGCGCACCTTCCTCGGTATCCTCTCCCTCCACACGGGCGTGGACCGCGGGATGATCGCCACCACGTCGGAGTTCAGCGCGCCGCCGGTGAGGATTGCGCACCGCCACGGCCTGACCCTCGTCGACGGCCGCGCACTCGTCGGCCTGGCGGAGAGCGCTCGGGAGGACCGCGGTCCCGGGCGTCACTCCGCGCCCGCCCGGTCCGGACCGGAGTGACGCGGATCAGCGCACCACGTAGACCCGCGCGGAGGACCCGGGGAGTATCGCCCGGATGACGCCCCCCGGGGCGGGCACGGGCTCGCCGGAGGGGAGCTCGGAAGCCGACGCTCCCCCGACGGGGAGGGAGATGGTCATGTCGGTCTCCTGGGTGTTGACGGCGATCACGTACGTCACTCCCCCGACCCTCTTCTCTGCCGCGTAGAGACCCAGGTACCCGTCGGGCCGCTCCTGGAGCGGAGGCGTGGCCGCGACGATCCTCCGAAAGGGAGCCGGGTCGACGATGACCGGATAGAGCGGTCCCATGAGGAGCCGGAAGACATCGAGCGTGTCGGACCAGGCGCGATCGATGGCCGGCCGGAGTTCCTCCAGGGTCCGCTCCAGCCGGGGCCTCTCGGCGGGCGTCGGGGCGATGATCTGGTTGGCTCCCCACAGGACATCGAAGCACTTGTAGTTCAACGCGGCGAGCAGGAGGAAGGCCCGGAAGATCTCGGAGCGGGAGGGGATGCGGGGTCGACCACCGTTGATGTAGGGGGCGAACTCGCTCACCACCGTGACGGACGCCGCGTTGACGAAGCGATGTCCGTGCTCGCGGACGGAGGCGGCGTACTGTGCCTCGCTGATCATGGCCGCCACCTGCGTCTTCGGCGCGAACTCGGAGAGCGTGAACTCCGGCAATGGGTAGTCCATGAGCGTGTAGGGATTCAGGGTCGCCGACGGGTACCCCGCCTGGTACATCACCAGATCGCCGACCACACGGTGGGGATCGACACCCTTGGTCTGGTCCCGTGTCGCCGCCCACGCGGCATAGTTGCTGTCGCGGCCGTGGAATTCCCCGTGCACGGTCCACAGGAGGACGGACGGATCCCGGCTGAGCCGACGGATGCGCTCGGGATTGAACACCTCCCGGTTCCCTGCGAGCTCGTAGACACTGGCGATGGTCCACAGGTGCCACGTGGTCCAGAAGGTCGGCCGGGGGTCGCGCATTCCAACGGCGTTGAAGCCGGCGGATGTGGCCTCGCGCAGGCGGCGCTGGTAGTCGGACCGGCCGCGCAACCAGCCCTCCCCCGCCCACCCGGCGAACTTGCTCAGGCTCGCGACGACGGTGGGCACGCCGTTCACCAGGAGGCTCCCGGAGGGGCCCACCTCGCTGCTCCGGACGGGAACGGCGGCTCCGTGGAGCACCATCGCTCCGGGGAGGGCACCCGGAGAGGCGATGGCGGCCACTACCAGGAGGGGGACGAGGATCCGGCGAGGCGCTCCATCCCCGCTCAGGTGCCGGAAGGCCCCGAGGAGACCGGTGCTCCTCACCCTCCCTGAACGCATGGTCGCGTGCTTCATCGAGGGACAGGGCTCTTCCTCCAGAGACGGCCAGCCACGGGGGTCACCGCCCTGCGGCTCCCGGGGCTCCCTCCGCCCCGGGGGATCACGCCCCCCGCGGCCAGGCCGTGCTCCGCATTCCCCGGAGTCGGCCCCGGCGAGGATCGGACCCCCGGGGGATGCGCCCGTCGCGCGGGGGTTACAGCACTGGCAGCCCGATCGGAGGCCATCGGGGAGCGGTGTCGAATCATCCCCCAAGGGTCGAGCCGGCAGCACCCCGGAAGGCGCATGGCGGGGTCACCCCGCGAAGGAGGTTCGCAGCAGCTGCGGAAAATCTAACTGAAATTGACTGGATTGCATCCTTCTTGCTACCCATCACGTTGTGGAGCTGCTATCCATTGGCCAGGCGGCGAAACGGCTGGGGGTTCACTCGAACCGTCTTCGGGCCTGGGAGAAGCAGGGGCTCCTCATACCGGTCCGGTTGCCGACGGGGCACCGGCGGTACAGGCTCGAAGATATCCAGCGCATCCTGTCCGGCGGTCAGGTGGGCTGGGCCCCGACACGCG
>Ga0209810_1004971_pt1 | contig 12344 bp, 8 predicted proteins | sample Coa_R1_7_FD_187159 | JGI IMG/M metagenome (GOLD analysis project Ga0209810, IMG submission 187159) | Surface soil microbial communities from Centralia Pennsylvania, which are recovering from an underground coalmine fire - Coalmine... | ecosystem: Environmental > Terrestrial > Soil > Unclassified ...
GCGGCGAAGGGCGGAGTCATCCAGATCAATTACCACGTCGGATTTCTGAGTCAGGAGTTCCGCGACGCCGAAAAAGCCGATCCGAAGATCAACGAAGCCATCGCCGCGGAAGTGAACAAGCGCTGCGGCGAAAACGAAGCTTGCCAGTTGATCGAAGGGGACAAAATCACGCGGGAGTACGTTGCCGCGGGGAAATTGCCTCGTGTCGAGTGGACCAAAATTATCGAGCACATCGACCACGCCGTGAAGCTTGTGGGTGCTGATCACGTCGGCCTCGGTTCGGACTTCGACGGCGCCAACATGCCCTACGGCATGGAAGATGCCACGATGCTCCCGAAAATCACGGATGCCCTGCTCAAGAAGGGTTATTCGGAAAGCGACGTGAGAAAGATTTTGGGGGAGAATACGCTGCGCGTCCTGGCTGAGGCGGAGCGCGTCAGCCGCCGGCTCAATGCCAGGAATTGAGAGGACGTTCCAAATCAATTTGATCTTGAAACAGGGGGTTGAACGATGAAGCTCGCACGATGGGCCGCATGCCTGACCGTTGCGGCATTTCTTTTTGGCGGATGCAAGAAGAAGGAAGCGCCGGCGGAAGCGCAGCCGTCCGCGCAACCGAATGCGGCTGAGACCGCTCAGCCGGCCGCGGCGGCTCCCGCTGAAGCGCCGAAGGCCGAGGAAGCAAAGAGCGCTGCTCCCGCGGCGGTGCCGCACGGCGACGATCCGTCGCTGCTCCATCCCGCGCGCTTGAAAGAACAGGCCCCGGAAAAGTATCAGGTGCGGTTCGATACGACTCGCGGCGTTTTTACCGTAACAGTGACGCGAGCCTGGGCGCCGATTGGTGCGGACCGTTTCTATAATCTCGTAAAGCACCACTTCTTCGACAATTCGGCGTTTTTCCGCGTCGTGCCGGGCTTTGTCGTGCAGTTCGGCATCAGCTCCTACCCGAAGGTTTCGGCGGCGTGGAAGCACACGGAAATCAAGGACGATCCCGTTACGCAAAGCAACAAGCGCGGCTATCTTTCCTTCGCCACCGCGGGAGCAAACACTCGCACCACGCAGGTGTTCATCAACTTGAAAGACAACCAGCGGCTGGACGCGAGCGGATTCGCCCCCTTCGCCGTCGTGGATGGTCAGGGAATGAATGTCGTCGAAATGTTGTACGACGTTTACGGCGACACAGCGGGACCGGACCAGACGCAGATCGAAAAGCAGGGCGAACCTTATTTGAAAAAGGGCTGGCCGAAGCTGGACTACATCAAGACGGCGACGCTGGTCGAATAGCGCCGCCACGATGATCCTCGTTTTCGCCGCGCGGAAGAAATGGCTTTGAGCTGCGGGACAAAACGTTGAGAAGCACGGCGCCAGCGTTGCTCTGCGATCCGGCCGCTTCGCGCGCCGTAATCCTGGAGGGGTCCGCGACAGCGTCTTTCTCGGAACGCCGGGCCGCTTTGAATCCCTGGGTTTTCGCTCTCGCCGGAACGGCCACTCTCATCCATTTCCTTTTCAACAGCCGCTACGGCTACTTTCGCGACGAGCTGTACTACGCCGCATGCGGCCAGCATCTCGCCTGGGGCTACGTGGACCATGCGCCTGGAGTGGCCGTGGCGGCTTGGTTGAGCCGCGCCGTGCTCGGGGATTCTCTCTTCGCGCTGCGCTTTCTTCCGGCGCTCTCGGCGGCGGCGAAAGTCCTGCTTGCGGGGTGGATCGCGCGCGAAGCCGGCGGCGGCAAATTCGCGCAGTTCCTCGCGGCGTTCGCCGTTCTGGTCGCGCCGATCTACCTGACCTTCGACAATTTTCTTTCCATGAACGCCTTCGAGCCCGTCTTGTGGATGGCTTGCGCGGCGATTGTGATGCGCATTCTCAACGCAGGCGATCAGCGGCTTTGGCTGTTATTCGGTCTGGTCGCGGGACTGGGCATTCTCAACAAGCACTCGATGCTCTTCTTCGGCTCCGGCATTGCCCTGGGACTTTTGCTCACTCCGGCACGGCGGCACTTCGCGACTATGTGGATCTGGCTCGGCGCGGCGCTTGCCATGCTCTTGTTCCTGCCGAATTTTCTCTGGGAGATGCGCCATGGCTGGCCGACTGTTGCGCTGCTCCATGCCGTGATCGGCACGAAGTATTCGACCGTTCCGGCCTGGGAGTACCTCGCGCAACAAGCGCTGCTGACGCATCCGCTCAATGCTCCAATCTGGCTCGCGGGCCTTTGGTTTTTCCTTGCGGATCGCGCCGGACGCAAGTTTTCCGTTCTCGGCTGGGCCTACCTGACCGTGCTCGCGGAGATGATCGTGCTGCACGGGAAGATTTACTACCTCGCTCCCGCCTACGTCATGCTCCTGGCCGGAGGCGCCGTGTGGATCGAGTCGCGTGTCTTGCCGCGAACTGGCGCTTGGCTCAAGCCGGCCATCGTTGCGCCGCTCTTGGCCGGCGCGCTCGTCGCCGCGCCGCTGGCGATGCCGGTCCTGCCTGTGGAGATGGCCGTTAAGTACTGCGCGTTCTGGGACGTCGAGTCCGTCCACGTGGAGAACGTTCCGCAAACCGACCTGCCCCAGCTTTTTGGAGACATGTTCGGCTGGCAGGAACAGGTCGAGGCCCTCGCCCGCGGGTACCATTCGCTGCCGGGGGAAGAGCAGAAGCGCACCGCCATTCTCGCCTACAACTATGGCGAAGCCGGCGCGGTGGACTACTTCGGCCCGAAGTTCGGCCTCCCGCGCGCGATCTGCGGACAGAATCAGTACGGCTACTGGGGACCGCGCGGCTATTCCGGCGACTCCGTGATTGCCATCGGCTTCACCGCTGGTCGGCTGCAAGAATTCTTCGGCGAAGTCACGCCCCTGGCGACCGTCAGTCCGGCGCATGCTCTTCCCGAGGAATCGAACCTGACGATCTATCTTTGCCGGAAGCCTCGAGCGAACCTGACCGCTGCCTGGAAGGAATGGATGTACTTGGGCTAAGACTGCCCTCTAACCACGGCATTCGGCCCGCATCCAATATATTGATTTGAAATATCCACTTTTTGCGGGATTGTGACTGTTGACACGAATCCCGACTCAGAGTAGGGTGTTTTAGGAATGGCTGCTCTCCGCCAATTCGGCCCACACATGCTCTGTTGTTGCTGCGCCTGTTATTTCTGTGGCAGGACGGACATCTCTGGCCGGCGGAAGCTGCGGATCTAGTTCCAAACGAAATCGAGATTTCCAAAGCCCACGCGCCAGAGGTCCTGGTTGCGTGGGCTTTTTTTATGGCTCCTCGGAAGAGGGCGCCGCGAAGAAGTCGCAAGCGGAGCAAGCTGGCTGGACCGCCAAAGGGGCAAACTGGAGATGAGCGAGATCAAGGAAACCAAGGCGCAGCGCGTCGAGCGGCTGAAGCGCGAGAAGAACGCCTGGGAGCATTTCGATGAGCTTCGCGAATTTGCGCGCAAAGGGCATGCGTCCATCCCGCCCGAGTGGCTCGGAACCTACTTCCGCTCCTGGGGAATCTACACGCAGGGGGACGGCGCCGGCGTCGTCGGCGGCAAGAACGGGGAAGGGAAAGCCACGCCGTTCTTCATGGTGCGCATTCGCGTCCCGAACGGCCTGCTCACGAGTCGTCAGGTGCGCGAGGTCGCCGCGCTCTCCCAAGATTACGGTCGCGGCGTCGCGGACATCACGGTCCGTCAGAATTTTCAGTTGCACTGGGTGACCATCGAGGCGATTCCCGAGCTTCTGACGCGGCTGTGGGAAGCCGGACTCACGACCACCGGCGCGTGCGGCGACGTGGCGCGCAACGTAACGGGCTGCCCGGTGGCCGGGCTCGACGCGCACGAGCATGTGGACGCTTCTCCGCTCACTCTGGCCATCGACCGCGAACTCGGCGGAAACGCGGAGTTCTACAATCTTCCCCGAAAATTCAAAATTTCCATGAGCGGCTGCCGCTCGTGGTGCACCTATCCGGAAATCAACGACGTGGCATTCACGGCCGCGAGCCGCCAGCGCAACGGCGCGCAGGAAATCGGCTTTCACGTGCGCATCGGCGGCGGACTCTCCACGGAACCGCACCTCGCCCGCAGACTCAATGCCTTCCTTCGATGGGACCAGGTCGTGCCCGTGGCGCGGGGCGTCGCGGAAATCTTTCGCGCGAGCAATGTGCTTCGTCAGAGCCGCGACCAGGCGCGCCTGAAATACCTCTTCCTGAAGCACGGCTGGACGGCGGACACGTTCCTCCAAGAGTTGCACAAGCAGATTGGTTTTGCTCTGGATCCCGCGGGCGAGGAACAGATTCCCGGAGACATTCTTCGCGACCATCTCGGCATTCACGAGCAAAAACAGCGCGGGCTCTACTACGTGGGTGCTTCCGTCCTGCGCGGCCGCATTACCCCTTCGCAGCTCCGCAAAGCCGCGGAACTCGCCGAGGAGTACGGAGACGGTCACCTGCGCGCGACCCCGCAGCAGAACCTTCTTCTTGTGAACCTCAAGGAAGCTCATGTCGAAACGGTCGCTCGGGAACTCGCGTGCGCGGGCCTTCCTGTGCGCACTTCGGCGTTCGCGCGGGGAACCGTGGCGTGCACGGGCTCCGAATTTTGCAAACTCGCCCTTACGGAGACGAAGGGATTCGCGCGCTGGCTGAGCGCCGAACTCGACGAGCGGCTTCCCGGTGTCGAGGAGCAGATCAAGCTGCACGTCACGGGTTGCCCCAACAGTTGCGGCCAGCATTGGATCGCGGACGTCGGCATCGAAGGCAAGAAAATCAAGGTGGATGGAAAGCTCACCGATGCCTACTACTTCTGCGTGGGCGGCAGCGTGGGCGAGTTTGCCTCGATCGCGCGGCCCGTGGGCTATCGCTGCGCCGCAGGCGAGGTGCCGGACGCCATCGAACGGCTGATCCTGCATTTTCAGGCGAATCGAAATCAGCGCGAAAACCTCCGCAAGTTTCTGGCGCGGCAAAGCAACGAAGAAATCCGCGCGATTCTTGCGGGCGAAGCCGTTGCTCCCGTCGAACGCGACCTTCCCGTTGCTGCCGTACCGCACGAGTTGGAGGGCTGAATCGTGGGCAAGGTCTATCTCACCGGCGCCGGACCGGGCGATCCCGAACTTCTCACGCTAAAAGCCGCGCGTCTGCTCGCTGCCGCGGACGTGATTCTGCACGACGCTCTCGTCAGCACCGAGGTGCTCTCGATGGCTTCTCCTGGCGCGCTGCTGGTTGACGTCGGCAAACGCTGCGGCACGAAACTGCTCACCCAGGACGAGATCAACGCCTTGCTGATCGCTTACGCGAAAGAACATGACATCGTCGTGCGGCTGAAGGGCGGCGATCCCGCGCTCTTCGCGCGCGCCGGCGAGGAGGTAACCGCCCTGCGGGACGCCGGCGTCGAGTACGAAATCGTTCCCGGCATCTCCGCCGCATTTGGCGCCGCCGCTGCGGCTGGGATTTCGCTGACCGACCGCCGGCTCGCCTCCCAGGTGCTTTTCACGACGTTTTCCCGCCACTCGTCCGGCAGGGATCTCGGCTGGCGCATGATCGGCAACGCCACGACGGTCGCCATCTACATGCCCGGTTCCGATTACGGCGATGTGGCCTCGCATCTCCTGAACGCCGGAGTCACCGCCGACACGCCTTGCGTGATCGTTTCTCAGGCCGGCGGAAAAAAGCAATCGCTGCGCTGGACCACCGTCGCCGGATTGTATGACGCGGAAAAACTGCCCGCGCCCGCCTTGCTTATCGTCGGCAAAGTGGCTTCGCGCAACGCGCAGGAGGTCGAAGCGGAAGTTGTGCTCGAACTCCTGGAGAAGGCCCGCGCATTTTCTCCGGAGGTCAATCCTTGGAGTCGGAATTGACCCATGGATGGACTGTCATGCTAAGCGAGTCTGCCGCACGCACGCGGAGCGAGGCATCCCTCCTCGGATGGCGAAAGCATGAGGGATCGCGGAATTCCCTGCAATGCAGATGGAGGCAGGAATGAATCAGCGGGTAGCACAAAGGAAGAAGTCGTTCCGCGCCGCTCGTTTCCCTGGGAGACCTGGACTGCGCTAATCGCTTTCGCGCGGCCGCCTTGTTCCGCTCCGGATTCTTCAAGCATTTTCCGTGGTGAAGGCCCGCTCTCCCCTGTGCACCTCGCGCCACATCGGCGGCGGATTGCAGGTCAGATTCCCAGCACTCCAACCAGTTCGCGCACCGAGTTGGCCGACTTTTGCAGTGCCGCGTTTTCTTCCGGCGTCAGCTTGATCTGCACGATTTCCTCGACGCCCTTGGCCCCAAGCTTTGCCGGCACGCCCACGAAGAGTCCCTTGATGCCGTACTCGCCTTCCAGATACACAGCGCAGGGCAAAATCTTCTTCTTGTCCTTCAGGATCGCCTCAACCATTTCCACCGCCGCGGCGGACGGCGCGTAGTAAGCTGAGCCCGTCTTCAACAGGTTCACAATTTCCGCGCCGCCTTTGCGCGTCCGTTCGACGATCGCGTCGATGCGCTCCTTCGCCAGCAGGTCGGGAAGCGGGATGCCTGCCACGCTCGAATAGCGCGGCAGCGGAACCATGTCGTCGCCGTGGCCGCCGAGCACGAAGGAATGCACGTTTTCCACGCTGACCTTGCATTCCATCGCCACGAACGCGCTCATCCGCGCCGAATCCAGAACGCCCGCCATGCCCATCACGCGGTTCTTCGGAAAGCCGCTGACGCGGAACGCCGCCTGCGCCATGGCGTCCAGCGGATTCGTTACCACAACGAGGATACAGTTCGGCGAGTGCTTCACGATTTGCTCGACCACCGCCTTCACCACGTCGTAGTTGGCTTTGAGAAGGTCGTCGCGGCTCATCCCGGGCTTCCGCGGGAAGCCTGCCGTGATCACCACGATGTCGCTGCCCGCCGTCGCCGAGTAGTCCCCGCTTGCCGTTGTAATCCCGATCGCGTGCGAATCGTTCCGCGTAATCGGCGTGGACTCGAGCATGTCCAGCGCCTTGCCTGCCGGTGGCCCGTCCAGAATGTCCGTCAACACCACGTCAGCCAGTTCCTTGTCCACGATGCGTTGCGCCGTCGTGGACCCCACAAATCCGCTTCCCACTACCGTTACTTTTTTTCTGCTCATGTTCGCTCGCTCTCAAAAGGAGGTAAAGGAAGTTCAGGAGATAAAGGAGATAAAGGACAAAAGCTGGGCAACTTTGGGGTTCGCCGCCAAGCGCACGGCGACTCCGCTTCTTCTCCTTTACTGCCTTATCTTGCTGCCGCCGCGCCTTTCATATTCTCAATAATCGCCGACGCAAAAGCCGCGGTGCCCAGCTTGGTCGCGCCCGGCATCAGCCGCTCGAGGTCGTACGTCACGCGCTTCTGCTGAATGGTGCGCGCAATGCCGTCTTCTATCAGCTTCGCCGCTTCCACCCAGCCCAGAAACTCGAACATCATCGCGCCCGAAAGCATCACCGAACTCGGATTGATCACGTCCTTGTCCGCGTATTTCGGCGCCGTCCCGTGCGTCGCCTCGAACACGCCGTACCCGTCGCCGATGTTCGATCCGGGCGCCATGCCCAGTCCGCCGACTTGCGCCGCGCACGCGTCCGACAAGTAGTCGCCGTTCAAATTGGGCGTCGCCAGAACGCTGTACTCGTCCGCGCGCATCAGCACCTGCTGGAACACCGAGTCCGCGATGCGGTCGTTCACCATCAGCTTCTGCTTCCATTGGCCCTTGCCGTGTGTCGCTCCGATGGAGTTCAGCACGCCGCGAACTTCGTCGTACACGGATTTCTTGAATGAATCCGTCGCCTGCTCCAAACCCGGCTCGATCATCGCGGCATTTTGTTCGATGGTCAGCGCGGAATTCTTGTCCAGGTTGTCCAGAATCCAGCTTTCGCGCTCCGTCACCGTCTGCGCGCGGAACTCTTCGCGCGCCAGTTCATAGCCCCAGTCGCGAAACGCCCCTTCCGTGAATTTCTGAATGTTGCCCTTATGCACCAGCGTCACGCTTTTGCGCTTGTGCGCCAGCGCATACTTGATCGCGCGCCGCACCAGCCGCTTCGTGCCCGTGGGCGAAATCGGTTTGATGCCTACGCCCGAATCCCAACGAATCTGCTTCTTGCCGTCCTTCAGCATTTCCTTGTTCAGGAATTCCAGCAGCTTCTTCGCTTCCGGCGTGCCCGCCTTCCACTCGATGCCGATGTACACGTCCTCGGTGTTCTCGCGGAAGATCACCACGTCCATCTTTTCCGGATGCTTGACGGGGGAGGGAACACCGGGATAGTAGCGCACCGGCCGCTCGCAGGAATACAAATCCAGAATCTGCCGCAGCGCCACGTTCAGCGAGCGGATTCCTCCGCCCACCGGAGTCGTCAGCGGTCCTTTGATCGCCACGCGAAAATCGCGAATGGCCTCCACCGTATCGTCCGGCAGCCACTGCTGAAACGTGTTGAAGGCTTTTTCGCCCGCGAACACCTCGAACCACTCGACGCGCCGCTTTCCGCCGTAAGCGTGCTCCACCGCCGCGTCGAAAACGCGCCGCGAGGCCTTCCAGATGTCGCGGCCGGTCCCGTCGCCCTCGATGAACGGAATGACCGGCGTATCCGGCACTTGCAATTCGCCCCCGCTGTAGCCGATGGGCTTGCCGTTCGCCGGGACGGGCTGGCCATTGTACGCGCTTTTCATAAGGCGTTTCCCCCTGGGGAGTGTCGAGTTGGAGTTGGCGCGATGACGGAGCGAACCAGCGCGCGGAACTGAAATCGCAAAGATATCACACTGTGTAACCGGCTCCAAAGCGCCGGTATCGCTGGTAATGCCGGTGGCGCAGAATTCATTCTGCGCGGCGGAAAAGCCGATGAGACCGAATCTAGCCGGAGCGGCACGGCCACTCTTCGATTTGTGTGTAGCGCCGCCCTTCAGGGCGGCATCTTTCTCTGTTCGCCGGTCGTCAGTCGTAATATTCCTGCCCCAGGTGCGTGATCAGTTCCTCTCCCATCATCCACCGCAGCGTATTTTTCAGCTTCATGGACTGAATGAAGAGATCGTGCTCGGGGTAAAGTCCGGCGGGCGTCATCGGTGATTTGAAGTAGAAGCTCAGCCACTCCTGGATTCCGCGGAAGCCCGCGCGCTGCGCCAGATCCAGAAAAATCACCAGGTCCAGCACGATCGGCGCCGCCAGAATCGAGTCGCGGCACAGGAAGTCCACCTTGATCTGCATCGGGTAGCCGAGCCAGCCGAAAATGTCGATGTTGTCCCAGCCTTCCTTGTTGTCGCCGCGCGGCGGGTAGTAGTTGATGCGCACCTTGTGGTGAATCTTCCCATACAGCATCGGGTAAAGCTGCGGCTGCAGGATGTACTCGAGCGCCCCCAGCTTCGATTCTTCCTTCGTCTTGAACGAGCCGGGGTCGTCCAGCACTTCGCCGTCGCGGTTGCCCAGAATGTTCGTTGAATACCACCCCTCGAGACCCAGCATGCGCGCCTTGAAGCCCGGCGCCAGAATCGTCTTCATCAGCGTCTGGCCGGTCTTGAAGTCCTTCCCGCAAATCGCCACGTTGTGGTCCAGCGCCAGCTTCTGCATCGCGGGAACGTCCACGGTCAGGTTGGGCGCGCCGTTGGCGAACGGCACTCCGCTGGTGATGGAAGCCCAGGCGTACAGCATCGATGGCGCAATCGCCGGATGATTGTTCTTCATCGCCTCGACCAGCTTCTCCGGCGTCGAGTGCACCTCATGCGGCGTGATAAAAACTTCCGTCGAGCCGCACCAGCACGTCACCAGCCGCGAAGCACGCGTCGTCTTCTTGAAGTTCGCGATGTCTTCCTTGATCTGCAGCGCCAGTTCGTACTTGTTCTTGCCTTTCTTGACGTGCGTGCCGTCCAGCTTCTTCACGTACTCGCGGTCGAACGCCGCTTTCATCGGCTTGATGCCGGAAAGAAACGGTTTCACTTTTTCGAGATCCTGGTAGTTGAGCACGCCTGCCTTCGCCGCCGCCTGATAGGCATTGTCCTTGAAGATGTCCCACCCGCCGAAAACCAGGTCGCCCAAGTCGGCCAGCGGCACGAACTTCTTGATCAGCGGCGAGCGGCCTTCGGTGCGCTTGCCCAGGCGAATCGTCCCGAGCTGCGTCAGCGAGCCGACCGGCTGCGCCTTCCCCTTGCGCACCAGCTCCACTCCGGCCATGAACGTGGTACTTACCGCTCCCATGCCGGGCAGCAGCACTCCCAGTTTTCCCTTGGGAGACGCAATCTTCGCTGGCTTTTCCATGAAACTCCTTTTGATTTCGCGCCGATTCGCCATCCTGTCAGGATCAGCCCGTCATTCACAGGGCGGTTTTGCCTGCCACGGCAGGCAGGCTCGGGGAACCTGTCTTTTGGCGAGCGTCCGCGCGAAGCGTGCTCAGTGGTGTTTTGAACTCAGGATTGTGGCAACGAGCGAGCTGCTACATCCCCAAACAGACCGCTAGTATCGCGCAAACCGCGACACCCTTGCAAATCGTTACGATAGTTGGACGAGTTCTGGAATCGATCCGAAGGTATTTGACGGGTGATAGTTACGATCTGCGCCGGCGCGTCCCCACAATTGAACTCGTCGCCGAAATGGCCACCAGCGCGGCAACAGCAAAGAGAAGCACGTAGATAATCACAACCCCTCCGATACACTCGGGCTGTGGCAAGCGGCGTTCCAAAGTTAACTCTTGTGTTTTCAGCAGGCGCATCGGAAAGCGGCGAAGCGCTGTGTGCATCGAGGCGGACACCTGTCCGCAAGAGTGGACACGTCATGCACATTGGCAAAACATCAGCACATATTTCGCCCCGCCAGAAGAAATGAAAAGTCCGGAGGAAGTTCTAGTCCCCCCGGACTATGACTCGGTCCCGTCAGTGAGCCAAATCCAGGCAACTTGTCATTTTGGGAGCGGAGCAGCCGGTCGTCTTCCTTCATTCGCGTTCGCGCGAATGACCGGCCGCGCAGCGAAAAATCTCTCTGAGTTCTTAACCGAAAGACGCGGCTCGCATTGGGCTGGCCCCGCAGTCCTCCCGTTTTTCGAGTTTCGATTTTCTATTTTCGAGCTACCGCCCGTTCACGATTTGCTCAACCGAATCGACCCGTCTCCCGTGTGAATCGTCAGCGACTGCCCGCCGCCGTTCATCTTTCCGTGAATCTGCGACGTGCTGAACGTGCCTTCCACCGTCACGGGAATTCCCAGGCTGATCCGCCCGTCGCTCGTGCTCGCGTCGATGTTGGCCTGCAGGTCGCCCGGCAGCGTCAGGTCCACGCTCCCGTCGCCCGTGCGCAGGTTCCATCCACTCACCAGCTTCGAGCCGGGCAGCGCCCGCGCTTCAATGCTTCCGTCGCCCGTCTTGATGTTCAGCGAATCGAATCGGCCCGCCAGCGTCACGTGCCCGTCGCCGGAGGTGGCTTCCACGTTGCCGTCCAGATCGCGCCCCTCAATGCTGCCGTCCCCCGTGCGCAGGCGAATTTGTCCGCGCGCTCCCTCGACCAGGATGTGCCCGTCGCCCGAATGAATGTCCAGATTGCCGGAAACGGACTGCGTTTCCACGGACCCGTCGCCCGTCTCCACCTGCAAATCGCCCTCGCGCGGCATGTGCACTTCGATGCGCAGCGACTTATGGAATCCGCCCCAGCCCCAGTTGAACCGGCTGCGAACCCGCGCCGTCAGCTCCACCGAATCGCCGCTCTGCCGCGAATCGATCTCGAGGTCGCGGTCGGCCTTGTATCCTTCGTAGAACACGTGCAGCTCGACCTGCTTCACGTCGGAGGTGGTGACGCGCACCGAGCCGTCGTTCGTGTTTACCGAAACGCGAGCCCGCCCCGTTATCGTATAGCTCTTGTTCCACTCTTCGGCGCTGGCCGTGGATGCCAGCAGCAGGGCAGTGGACAGCACCGCGCCCGCCAGAATCGCCCGATGGGCCCACGTTCCCTCAAAGATTCGGTTTATGGCCCGGTTTACGGAAAGTTTCATGACGACCGTCCTTCGTTGATTTGCGTTCCCTAGCACCCATCCCTTCGGCGCTTTAGATCGCCGGTGGCCTATGGACACACGGCCCCCGGCCCTCTATCCCTGCTTACGAGGTCCCGCAAAGGAATGTTCCCCAACTCTTGCAAGCCTCTGCCGGTAAGTCTGGAAGATGTGGCATGCACAAGCAGGTTATTGCAGGGACAGGATTTGGCCCCCTGTGTTCTTCGCAAAAAGGAAACACTTCCGCACTTGCGAGTCAGACGGTCTTTTATCACCCCCGGCCCGCATGTCTCTTGCGGGCGGCTCCCGGCTTGGCTCGCAACACTTCCAGGAACTTTTCGACGGGTAGGGTATTGAGTACGTCCGCCTTCTCGAGCCACCCGCGGCGTGCCATGGTCACCCCGTAGCGAATGAACGAAAGGTTTCGCGTGCTATGGGAATCCGTCG
>Ga0209810_1004972_pt1 | contig 12341 bp, 10 predicted proteins | sample Coa_R1_7_FD_187159 | JGI IMG/M metagenome (GOLD analysis project Ga0209810, IMG submission 187159) | Surface soil microbial communities from Centralia Pennsylvania, which are recovering from an underground coalmine fire - Coalmine... | ecosystem: Environmental > Terrestrial > Soil > Unclassified...
TAATTGTAGATTTGCTGTTCGATTTCCTGGCGCAGCGCTTGCCAGATGCTGTCCGGCATCTTCACGAAAAGCTTTACGATGTTCGGATCAAATTGCCTGCCCGCCCACCGATCAATCTCCTGCCGCGCCGCATCGATACTCTGCGCCGCGCGATATGGCCGATCCGACGTGATGGCATCCAGCGTGTCCGCTATCGAAAATATTCGTGCGCCCAGTGGGATCTCTTCGCCCTTTAAACCGCGCGGGTATCCCGTCCCGTCGTACTTTTCCTGGTGGGAATAGACGATTTCAGCAGCTTCAACCAGGAATGGAATCTTGCGCACTATCTGATACCCGCGGTAGCAGTGTTCCTGCATGGTTGCCACTTCGTCGGGATCCAGTTTTCCGGGTTTTCGCAGAATCGCGTCCGGAATCGCCATCTTTCCAATGTCGTGCAGAAATGCCCCGCGGGCGATCACCCGGATTTTTTCCTGCGGCAAGTCCATCGCGCGCGCGATTGCGATCGTGAAGGCAGTGACGCGCTTGGAGTGGCCTTCGGTTTCCGCGTCCTTCAAATCGAGCGCATCCCCCAAAGCTTCCAGGGTGATGTCGTAGGAGCGCTCCAGTTCAGCAATCGCCCGCTGCCATTGTTGCGTGCGGGCCTGCACCAGGCTTTCCAGATTGCTCTGGTACTGGCGGTTTTCCAGCTTCAGCCGCCGGTTCTCCAGAGCGCGCCGGACGGTAGCCAGAAGTTGTTCCCGCTCGAAGGGCTTCAGCAGGTAGTCGTAGGCGCCGTTGCGAATAGCGTCGAGCGCCACCGAGATGTCGTGCACCGCCGTGACCATCACTACCGGCAGGTCGGGATACTTCTCTTTCGTGCGTTCCAGCAGGCCAATCCCATCCAGTTCCGCCATCATCAGGTCGGAAAGAACGAGTTCGTATTCTTCACCGGAGCCCAGGGCCGCCAACGCTTCCAGTCCGGACTTGACCGAGCGGCAGCGGTACCCGGCGCTGCTTAGCATCGAGGACACGATTTCGCGAATCGGCTCCTCGTCGTCCACCACCAGGATGCGGTCTGCGGGCATGGTTATCGGCTGACTCTCTTCAGGGAAGCGGTATTGTACCCCAGTTTCCCGCATTTACAGCGTTCCTTACGCTCACTAAGGTAACGCCTCGGGTGCCGAAAATGCGCCGAAGTCGCAGGTTCCACATGGTATATCCACATCCACCATCAGCTGATGCTCGATCCATTCTGCTGCCTGTTGGGACCGGTCGCCGAGGTGACTGGCCTTGTGCAGACGGTGCAGGCGTATGTCGCCCTCGCCGTCGCGCTGTTGTGTGCCTACGGCCTCTGGATTCTTCGTAATCGCTACCTTTTGGTTCAGAATTCGCAACGGGAGTGGGTGAAGACCTTCGATTCCATCGAGGATGCCATTCTTGTGCACGATGCCGATTTCCGCCTGCGTCGCGTGAATGATGCGCTCGCACGCCGCTTGGGCCGGACACCCTGGGACATCGTCAACCAGCCCTGTGAAGCGGTCCTGCCCCGCCACCATGCCGATTGGGACGGTTGCCCCTACTGCTCGCGCAAGAACGGGCCAGCCGAGTCCGCCGACCGCTGCTTTGGCGGTTATTCCTTTGTGACCACTTCGACCTTCGCTGGCCAGAACGGCTCTGCCCCGGGCACCATCCACATCGTTCGCGACACCACGGAACGCCACGCCGTCGAAGAGAAATACCGTCTGCTGTTTGAACAAGTTCAGGAAGGGGTTTTCGTTTGCAGCCCGGAGGGCCGCTTGCTCGACTGTAACAAGGCCCTGGTTCGCATGCTCGGATATTCCACGCGCGAAGAGGTTCTCGCCCTCAACTTGAACGACTGCTACGCCTCCGCCGATCAGGCCGCTTCCTTCCTCGCGCAGATGCAGTCGCACAACTTCTTCCGCAACTTCGAAGTTGAACTGCGCAAGAAGGACGGCTCTCTCCTGCCCGCCTTGCAGGAAAGCTTCGCCACCCACGACGCCGAAGGCAAACTCGACCGCTATCAGGGATTCTTCCTGGATGTGTCGGAAAAGAAGCGCGCCGAAGACGATATGCGCCGCCGCAACCGTGAATTGCACGCGCTCAATGCCATCGCGGTGATTTCCACGCAATCCTTCGATCTCGACGAAATCCTCAACCGTGCGTTGAAGCACATCGTCAGTCTCTTCGCGGCCGAGTCCGGCTCCATTTACCTGGTAGATACAAAACCAAAATTACGGCGCCGCGCAGCCTGGGGGAATTCGCCCTCCGTCGATCGCTTCGCCGAAGTTGAAGTCCCGGAAGATTTCTGGCTCTTTGTCGTGCGCTCTCGCGCCGAGTTCTTCACCCATCACAATCTTTCTGCGGTACCGGTGTTCGTCTCGGAGATGTTGCACGCTAACCAGATGAAGTCCTGGATGGGTGTCATCCTGTGGAGCAAGGACCAACCGCTTGGCGCCGTAGGTATTGCCAGTCGTGACGCGCGCGAGTTTAGCGGGAATGACGAGAGCCTGATGATCGCCATTTGCCGCCAGCTCTCCACCGCCATCGAAAAAATCCGTTTGTATGAAGAATCCTGCCGGGCGTACGAAAACCTGCAGCGCGCCCAGGAGCAATTGCTGCAAAGCGAGAAAATGTCAGCCGTTGGCCAGCTTATCTCTGGTGTCGCCCACGAATTAAATAACCCCCTGACTGCGATCCTCGGTTACGCCCAGTTGCTGGAGAACGAAGCTCTCGACGCCCACGCCCAGGATTACGTTCGCAAGCTCTTCAAGCAGGCGCAGCGCACCCATCGCGTCGTACAGAATCTGCTTTCTTTTGCGCGGCAGCACAAGCCGGAAAAGCTGGAAGTGGATCTGCGTCGCGTTCTCGAAGAGACGCTGCTCCTGCGTGAGTACGATTTGAAGCTCAATAACATCCAGGTCGTCCGCGATTTCGAGCGCGACTTGCCAGCCGTCATCGCTGACCCTCACCAGCTCGAGCAGGTCTTTCTCAACATCATTAACAACGCCGCCGACGCCATTCTGGAAAAAGAGAAGCAGGGCCGCTTGCAGGTGCGGGTGTTTAGTCGCGGCCAGCAGGTTTGCGTTGAATTCCAGGACAGCGGCCCCGGCATCAGCGATCCCAAGCGCATCTTCGATCCTTTCTACACCACGAAAACCGTGGGCAAGGGGACTGGCCTCGGGCTCAGCATCTGCTACGGAATCGTCAAAGAACACGGTGGCGAAATCTCTGCCTTCAACGCAGCTGATCGCGGCGCGGTCATTCAGATTTCCTTGCCGGCCTCCGGCAAAGTCCGCCAACCTCTGGCCACGCCCGCTACACCCGCGCGTGAGCTCGTGCTCCATGGGCGCGTGCTCCTGGTCGAACATGAACAGGCGGTCCTTGATTTCGAACGCGAGGTCCTGGCTGGCGCCGGCGCAGAAGTCGTATCTGCGACCAAAATCGAAGAAGCCCAATCCTTACTCAAGCAGCAGCAGTTCGACGGGCTGATCGTGAGCGCCGGCTCTCCAGGAAATTGGAAGGGCGACGAGCTCCTCTCCTGGCTCTCTCGCAACCACCCTGGCATCGAGAAGCATGTGCTGTTTATCTTCTCCGGATCAGCTCCGCCAGACTTGCAGCCGGGCAGCTCGCCTGGCTTCCTCGTCAAACCGTTTGACATTGGTAGTCTGATTGGTGCTACGCGGCGTCTCCTTCAGAAAGCCCGTGCTGCGCAGGCAACTTAAGCCCCGTCGGCATCGTCTTTTAACAGATTCCACGTTCGATGAACGAGGGCATGAGTGTGTATCCGGATACCACTTCTTGGTTTTCAGGTACTCACCTTCTCGAAACTTCTACTCTCTTTCAATCCACTCAAACTGTTGCTGGTACGACACTTCAATCGATCGCGAGTTCCCCGTTGGGTCCCTATCCCGCACATTTGACAACAAAAACGCCGTGTCACCGGCCGGGCCTGCTCCAGCTGTCACTGTGAGCAGTTGAATTGGCGCGCCGCTTGCAACATTCATGGCGACTGCGGGTTAGAGAAACAGCAGTCACTAACGCCCGCAAGGGCTTACTCCCCAGGGGGTCCGAATGGCAAGCGCATACCGCGAAGCAAACTTTACCGACTTCGTCACCTATTTACCGGCTGTTGCCGACAAAGCGCGCGCTCGCTACGAAGAGATTTATGAAGAGAATCGTCATCGCGTTTTCGCGCTGGCGTTCTGGATGACCGACAGCGAAGTCGTCGGCGAAGAAGTGCTCGAGAGCACGTTCCGCCGCGCCTTTGCCATGAACGAAGCCCCGACCGCCGAGCAGATTGATCGCGCTCTCATCTCCTCTCTGCGCGAGTACGTCCCGCTCGGTGTACTGACCCTCAATCTTCGTGAAGTGTCCCGCAAGGCTGATGTGCGCGGCAACGTGAAGCGCATTCACCTCGAGCAGGCGGTCGTGCAACTGCCGCACACCGAGCGCCTGGTCTTCCTGTTCCATGACGTCGAGCGCTATGAGCACAGCAAGATCGCCCGGCTGCTTGGGTTCACCGAAGACGAGTCGCAGTTCGCCCTTCACCAGGCTCGCCTACAGATGCGCGAGCTACTCTCAAAATTGCAACGATAGTCCTCCACTAGCCCGTACCTGGTTCAATCAGCCCCTCGAAAGAGGGGCTTTTTTATTTTGGAAATGAGACCGCTGAGGACGGCGAGGACCAGCAGGAGTTACTGCGTAATCTCGCGTCCATTGGCCCAAATGGACTTTGCGTAGTCATAGCAGGCGCCACAAAGCAATTTCACCCCGAGGTTCTCTTCGACTTCCGGAGTCCAATCACCTCCCGCGGCGATGCGAGCCGATTCACAGGCGGAACACCATGCGTCGGGTCGCCCTTCAGTTTCGAAAGACCAGTGGAATCCGACAGGAATGCCTGTGTGCAAAGACTCTGCAATGTGTTGACATACGAAGGTCTGTTGCTGCCATCCGTGGAGGTGACACTTGATTCTGTGTGGGTCGCTCACATCGAAATTATGACTGGAATGATCCCGAACTCGGTTTCATTTGCTTACCGGACCTCGGGACTGGCAACGCAATTTCCCCCGGTCCTCCGCGTCCTCTTTGCTTACCGCTTCAAAATCGGGTTATACCCATCACTCACCAGCTTCGTCCGGATCGCTTCGGCTTCTTTGACGTCCGCGAAGGGCCCGATCTGCACGTGATACAGCTTGTCGTAGGGGGGATTCGTAGCCGTAAAAACTGAATACTGTTTTTTCTTGAGCGCGCTGACCAGCGCCTCGGCATCCTCCGCCTTGGTCACCGCCGCCACTTGCACGATGTAACCCGGAAGCGGCGTACCCTCAGGCGGTTTTTCGGTGGACGGAGCTGGCGCAGGCGCCGTCGTCGTACTCGCCGCCGTATTCAGCTGCGGATTCTCATCCTTCTGCTCGACTGATTTATAGAACGTGAGCTGCTCGGGCTGGGGACTCGTGTCAGCAGGTGGTGGGGTGTGCTTGCTCGACGTGCTTCTGGCCGCGACCTGCGTCGCAGAGGGCGCCGAGGCCATATCGCTCGCAAGATCGCTGCCCGCGGTTTTGCGTCCGAACGTGAACCCGAGGCCGAAACACAATGCGCAAACCACCACCAGAAGAAAAAACAGGAACAGTACTTTTCCCGGCCCTAGAGTTATTTCAGTGTCGTCGCTCATTGCCTCGCTCGCTCACCGGAACATCGCCAAGTGCCCGACCCGCGGCTTAAGTCGCAGGTGCGGGAGAGGCCGGCGGATTTGCTATCTTTTCGCCGGCTTTTTCCATCAACCGCTCAATCCCGGAAAACACATCTACCGGTACAGGGAACACCACCGTCGTATTCTTTTCAACGCCGATTTCGGTCAATGTCTGAAGGTAACGTAACTGGATGCTGGCCGGCTCCGACGAGAGCAGGTGTGCCGCGTCCACCAGTCGCTGCGCCGCCGAGAACTCGCCTTCCGCGTGAATGATCTTCGAGCGCTTTTCGCGTTCCGCCTCGGCCTGCTTGGCCATCGCCCGGAGCATCGTTTCCGGAAGGTCAACCTGCTTCACCTCCACGTTTGCCACCTTCACGCCCCAGGGATCGGTGTGCGTGTCGAGGATGCTCTGCAGGCGCAGGTTGATTTTTTCCCGGTGTGCCAGCAGTTCGTCGAGTTCCACCTCGCCCAGCACCGACCGCAGCGTGGTCTGCGCAAACTGCGAAGTCTGGTAGACGTAGTTGGAAACTTCCACCACGGCGCGGCGCGGATCGATGACGCGCAGGAAAATGACCGCGTTCACTTTCAGCGTGACGTTGTCGCGGGTGATGATGTCCTGCGGCGGCACTTCCAGCGCTTCCTGCCGGAGCGAAATCCGCACCATGCGGTCGAATGGGCCGAACACCAGGATCACCCCCGGCCCCTTCGCATTCGGCAGCAACCGCCCAAGCCGGAAGATCACGCCCCGTTCATACTCGGCCAGGATCTTGATCGAACTGAGGATGTACAAAATGATGATGATGCCGGCAATGACGGGGAACGAAATCATCGCGATACCTCTTCCCGCGCAACTTTCCGCCTATACATATGTCTTGTGCTGAAAAGCGCTTATGAAGCGGATTGTATCGCAGATGTCAGTTTTTGAAGTGACAGCGGACCTTCGTCGTTAACGACCGGCATTGCATCATCACGACCTGTCATCCCGAGCGGAACGGAGTCGAGCGCAGCGAGACGGAGTGCAGTCGAGGGACCTTGCGTTTCAAACCAGCCGCAGACAGCGCTTAGCGCTGGAAACACGGTAATACGTGAGCAAGTCCGGTGGGACGACGCATCCGATTAGGTGCGCTCTGTGGCCGGCTCGCCTAAACCGTAGCCCCCACTTCCGGCCTCTGTCGCGCCGGCACGGGTTCTACCTCAAGTCGCAGCCCATCAATCCTGCGCACCACGACCATCTCGCCCACCCCAACCGGCACGGGCGACACCGCATTCCACAGCTCGCCGTGCACGAACACTTTGCCCTCAGGCGAGAGCGGCGTCCGTGCCACCCCCATTTCTCCCACGATGCCCTGAGCGCCGGTCACCACTTTGTTACGTCGCGCCCGCACCGCGATTCCCATCAGGAACGCCGTGATCAAGCCCAGGGGAACGCTGACCGCCAGCGCCGTGTAGAGGTGCACGCGCATCTGCGGAATTGGCCCGTCCACCAGCAGTAGTGCGCCCAGCGTCAGCGCCACGATGCCGCCCACGGTCAGCACACCATGGGTGACAAACTTGGCTTCCAGCGCGAACAAGACGAACGCCGCCACAATCAGTGCCAGAGCCGCATACCGCGTGGGCAGCAGGTTCAGCGCGAACGCCGCCAGAAGAATGAAGATGATCCCCACCACGCCCGGCAGCACCGCGCCCGGGTGATTGAATTCCGCATACAGCGCCAGCGCCCCAATCGCCAGCAGGATAAACGAGATGTTCGGATCCATCAGGTAGTCGAGAATCTGCTCGCGCAGCGACATCTCAAATGTGCGCTCATTCTGCCCGACCAGGTGCAGCGTGACTGTGCTGCCGTCGAACCGCTTGATCGGTTTCTTCTCGAGTTGCTGAAATAAGTCCTGCTGGCTCGGCGCCACGATGTCGATCAGCTTTTGCGACAATGCTTCCTGGTCGGTGAACGATTTCGACTCGCGCACCGCGCTCTCCGCCACGGCCACGTTGCGCCCGCGCTTCGCCACTACCGAACGCATCAGCGCCGCGGAATCGTTCTCCACCTTCTGCTTCATGACGTCGTCCATCTTGCCGCCGCCCATCATGACCGGGTGCGCCGCCCCTGTGTTGGTGCCAGGCGCCATGGCCGCAACGTCCGCCGACTCCAGGATGAAGAATCCGGCCGAAGCCGCGCGGCTGCCGCTCGGCGTCACGTACACGATCACCGGCACGCTCGAGGTGGTGATCTTTGTGATGATGTCGCGCGTCGAATCCGCCAATCCGCCGGGCGTGCTGAGCTCGATGATTACCGCCGCGTCCTTGTTTTGCTCGGCACTTTTAATCGCCCGCCCAATATATTCATCGGTGATTGGGTTGATTGTGTCGTCCAGGCGGATCCTCAGCACTTCCGCCGACGCAGGCGATATCAGCCCTGTGATGATCGTGATTAAGACGAGTAGTCGTACGTACGCGGTCCTGGCCGGACGCCTGACATTAGCCCAGCTCTGACGTCGAAAGAGTAACGAATTCAGACTCATCACTTATGCAGCGGCTGCGCTTTCTCCGCCAGCTTCGCTGCCACCGTGCGTTTGAGCGCCTGTGCCGAAGCGTTCGCCGGCTCCAGTTGCAGCGCCCGATCCACGTCCCGCGCTGCCTGCTCAACATTATTGTCTCTCAAATCCAGCCGGGCCACGACCAGCAAAGATTCCGCCGAGGGCTGCAGGCGCAATGCGCTTTCGGCTTCTGTGCGGGCGCGCGTCGGATCGGTGCCCTCCAAAGCCTTTGCCAGCCCCAGGTGCGCCTCGGCATTACTGGGATCAAGCCCCACAGCCTCGCGAAATTCGCGCTCCGCATCGGCCGTAAATCCCTGTCCCGCCAGCGCATTGCCCCGGTTCACGTGAAAGCGCGCGTGCACCTTCGGATCGGTGGTCGCCAGTTTCTGCTCCGCGACGTTCTGAAGTTCCCGCGACAACTGCCGAAACGCGCTCTCGTTGTACTTGGTCTTTATCCGTTCCAGCGGGATTGTCACCGGCGCGGCCGGTTGCCCGGACGCCGCTGGACCAACCCGATTCAAGTTGTCCAACAACGTGCTGGCTTCCGTGTCTGACCCCCGCAGCGCCAACGTGTCCCGCAGTTGCCGCGACGCCCCCACCGCATCTCCCGCCCGATACAGCGCGACCGCCAGATTGAAGTGATAATCGGGATCACCGGGGTCGTCCTGCACCGCGCGTTGAAAATAATCCCCGGCACGCTTGCCTCGCCGCGACTCCACTACCCCCAGGTTGTTGTAAACCTCGGGCAGCGGCGTCCGCCCGATCAGCGTGCGAAACGCGCCCTCCGCTCGCTCATAGTCGCCGCCGTAGAAAGCCGCCATACCGAGATAAAACGTCGCTTCCCCAAATCGTGAATCGCTGCGCGGAACGCGATTTAACCACAGCACGGCAGTCTGGTAATCGCGCATGGCATAGTAGGTTCTGCCCAGCGCAACGATGGCCTGCGTGTAATTGGGATTCAGCCGGATGGCCTCGCGAAAGTGACGTACTCGATCCCGCTGATTGGTGTCGATGATCCCCCGTATGTAGTTCTCGAAAGCATCCAGCCGCACGGGAGGAAGGGAATTCAGGAATGCTTCCTTGCTTACCCCGACGCCCGGTTCGAGCCCGTGCAGCACATCCCATGCCAGCGCATCCTGAATGTCGAGCAAGTGCGTGAGCGGGCCCGACTCAGTAACCGCCGGCATCAAGTGCTCGCGTTTCATGTCGAGGACCTGTGCGCTCGCGGTGAAGCTCTGGCCGTCGTAGCTGTAGGACCCGAGCACCATGTAGTCCATGCCCATCTGTTCTGCGATGCGAAACAGGGTGGCGCGTGCAGGCTGCACATTCGCCGGCAAACCAAAGTGATCGAACGCACTGATCCGTTCATCCCGACTGGCGGGTTCCAGTGAAGCCGATCGCAACCGGTCGCCCAGCACTTCCGGAAATGCCTCTGCAATCCATTCCAGCCCCGGCGCCTTCGACTGGTTTTCGAAGGGCACAATCAGGATGGATTGCTGCGGCAGGGCCCCGGCCGCCGCATTCGCGCTCATGCAGAGAAGAAGAAGGAAGACCGCGAGGAGTTTCACTGTGCCGGATTATAGCGGAGTGTCTCGCCCGAATAGCGGGCCAGAAACTCTCGTCCCGGTGCCGGAAGTTCAACTCACGATTGGAAGCAAACCCGACGCGAACCGCAGCGGTCTAACTGACAAGACCAGTTTCTATTCACGGCACACTCGGAGGATTCACCGCATGAAAAAGCTACTCTTCCTTCTGGTTGTGATGATGATTGGTGTCGGCCTGGCTATGGCACAGGCCTCGGGTACGTCGGGCTCCAGCGCCAATAGCAATGGAACCGCCGCCACCGCCGATCAGAACACCGGCTCGAACACCAGCGCGACAACGCCGGCGGACCAGGGCACGGCAAACACATCCACGGATCAAACCACCACCACCACGACGACGAAACACCATCGTCACAATGCCGCCGCCAATGCCAACAACAACGGCACCAACGCGAACGGCAAAAATGGCAACCTGCCGCAAACGGCTTCGCCGCTTCCACTGCTCGGCTTGCTGGGTATGGGATCACTCGCAGCGGGTGTCGCGACTCGCCGCAAAAAATAGCGAAAGCAAAACAGCGGACTCTGAAACCTGAGGGTAGCCAACTGGCTGCCCTTAATTTTTCTGCCCTGAATTTTCTCGCGTGATTCGCCAATGCACGCGCTTGAGGGTGATGAACGAATGCGCGAGCTTGAGGGTGGAGCAGTCAGCCGTACGTCAATGAGCGAACGCGGTGGGAGCAGGTCTTCAGCCACGGGATGAATGAGCGAATGCGCGCTTGAGGGTGGAGCAGGGCTTTAGCTCTGCGTCAACGCCAAAAACACTGGGGCTTTAGCCCCCGAGGTACATCTATTCGATAATCGCATTGTCATCCCGATCGAGGGCTTCAGCCCGAGTGGAGGGACCTTGCGTCTGGGGCCCCAGGTCTCCAAGTTTTCGATTGCGTCTTGCTCGAGGGTGGAGCAGCGCTTTAGCGCTGCGGTAGGCGGGAAAGACCGGGGCTTCAGCCCCTGAGGTATGTCTGCGTCAATGAGCGAACGCGCTTGAGGGTGGGGCAGGGCTTTAGCCCTGCGTCAACTGCGCCAAAAACACCGGGGCTTTAGCCCCTGGGGTACTATCTCTTCCGCACTTACCACACCGGCTTTCCCTTATCGTCACGAAACACGAATGAATCATTCCCCCGCGTGACCTGCCGCGCGAAGATCGTCTCCTTATCTTCGAACGTCACTTTCGACCCAACCACTTCAACCTGGTCTCCCTTGTTGAAAACCAGTTCATAGCTCTTCACGAATTTCGTGGGCGCAAGGTGCACCTCGATCGAACTGCTGTCCGTGAGCTTCAGCGTCAAATGCGCGCCCATCCCGCCGCTCATCGGACACACCCGGTCCACCACGTCCGTCACCACGCCCTTGACGGTGACTTCCTTTGTGACGTCGTACTTGGGAACGTTTCCGGTCTGCGGGTTAGCAAACGCCGGCAAAGTCGCCATCGCTAATACCGCAAGGCACATCACCTTCGGCCAGGCTTTCATAGTCGTTCTCCTTCCTCACACGCCGACCTGCAGACCTGGCGTCTGTAGCTTGATTATGGAACGCCCGAAAACCCCGGCAGTGATTGTGATCACAACCACCTGTGACCTACGACGTGCAACGGCTGGGAAACCGCGGCCTTACGCTCGCCCGTGGTACGATTCGCGTGGAGATTTCACATGAGTTTGGTGGATATCACCAGTCTTCCTGTTTCAGAACGTCTGCCTGGCTGGTTCGGACGGTACTTCCACTCGCAGAATATGACCTTTGCTCATTACGACTTTGTCCAGGGTGCCTCCATTCACGAGCACCATCATCCACAAGAGGAAGTCTACGAGGTGATTGAAGGCGAGCTTGAACTGACAATTGATGGTGTTGCGCACATTGCTCGTCCCGGCGTTGCGGCCATCATTCCCGCCAACGTCCGCCATTCGGTCAAAGCCATCACTGCCGGCCGCGCCATCATTGTCGATTACCCGGCGCGTCCTGAATTCAAGTAGCCGGGCCATGGCGACAATTCTGCAATAAAAAAGGGCAGCCGTTTGGCTGCCCCCTTTGCTCCTAGTTACTTATTTCGGTTGCTGCGTGTTGTTGTCCTGGCTGGCTGGCGCTCCCTTGCCGCGCCGGGCTTCACGGTTGGCACGCATCTGCTCCAGCTTTTGCTGTTGATCCGGAGTCAGCACCGCCATCACCTGCGGATGGAACGTCTCATGGATCTGTTTCATCTTGTCTCGCTTCTGATCACGGGTCAACGAGGTATCCTCGCGCACCGCTTTCATCTGCTGGAACTCGTCGTTGAAGATGGGCTGCAGCTTGGTTTTCTGATCCTCGGTGAGGTTCAGTTTCTTGCTCATCCACTCCAGCCGCTTGGCCGGATCCGCGTGGCGCATATGCCCACGCTGGCCTTGTGCAGGAGCCTGCTCGGTCGTAGCCGGCGCCGCACTGTTTTCCTGCGCCATTCCGAGCACCGGCGCTGCCATCAGCGCCGCGCCCAAAGCAAGCGCAGCAATATTAAAGTGTTTCATAAAAGCATCCCTCCAAATGTTTGAT
>Ga0209810_1004974_pt1 | contig 12336 bp, 6 predicted proteins | sample Coa_R1_7_FD_187159 | JGI IMG/M metagenome (GOLD analysis project Ga0209810, IMG submission 187159) | Surface soil microbial communities from Centralia Pennsylvania, which are recovering from an underground coalmine fire - Coalmine... | ecosystem: Environmental > Terrestrial > Soil > Unclassified ...
GCGCCAGCAGATCCGCGAGCGGGCGTGCCTCCAGTTGCGCTCGTAACTCTGGCTGTGGCGGCACTGCTGGAATCGCCAGGTGATCGACGACGGCCTGGATGTAGTGCGGTGAACCACCCACCAGGAAAGGCAAATGGCCGCGTGCAAGGATGCCGTTAATCGCCTCGATGGCCTGCTTCTGGAACTGTGAAACGGTGTAAATTTCTTTCACGTCGGCGATATCCAGCAGGTGGTGCGGGACAAGCGCCTGCTCCTCCGGCGTCACTTTGGCCGTGCCGATGTTCAGCCCGCGATAGACCTGGCGCGAGTCGGCGGAGACGATCTCGCCGTGAAAACGCTGCGCCAGCGCGATAGCCAGCCCGCTTTTGCCCGATGCGGTCGGTCCCAGAACAACGATTAACGGTGGCTTTGTGCGTATCATGGATGTTTCATCAGGTAGTCGGCGCGCAGGGCGAGCGCGAGACCGCAGGCGGCGCCGACGATAATGGCCAGGGGAATGAACCAGTTCGCGGGCAGGCCGAAGGAAAGCGCGAAGCCGAGCAGGCCCCCGATCAGCGTGTAGCTGCCGATGATAAAGGTGACGGCTCGCCTCAGCAGCCAGTCGGTGCCGCGCAGCAGGAAGCCGCTGATCAGCGGGTGCGCGCCGATAGTGGCCGCCAGCGCGGCCACCAGCAGCATCGTCATCGCTTCGAGCGAGGGGGGAACGGAAGGCGGCAGCGAATGCCAGAGAACGACGCCCGCGACCAGCGCCGCCAGTGAGACGTTGAGCGCGCTACAGAAACGGTTGATCTGCTCTCTTCTATCCGGCGCGCCTTCGCGCTCAAAGAGCGCCGCGCCCAGCGCCGCGAATGGCGGCGTGGACAGCAGCAGCAACAGGAACCACTGGTTCGGCGGCAGGATTGAGTTATGTGGCCCGGCCAGCGCGGAAATCAGAGTGTAGAGCAGGCTCGTCGCCATCAGGGACGCGAACAACGTCATGCCGCGCTCCAGCCAGACCTGTTGCCCCGGTTTCACGCGCAGCGGTTCCCAGCCGCCGGAACCCGGCGGGCCGTATTTCTCGTAGTATTCGTTATACTTTGCGCTGTTGTAGAAGACGCTGCCGGTTCTTCCGGTATTGCTGCCCGCGTTTGCGCCGTTGCCTGCTCCCCTGAGCGCCTGCGCCTGCACCTGCGGGGCCATAAATGTGCCACCGGCGGCAATGGTGGGCGTATCATCATCTTCAAGGTCGTCGCCCAGCACAACCTGGTCGTAGCCCAGCACATCGACCTGCACCCTGACCTCGATATTCTCGCTCTCTCCCTCCGGCGCGATGCTAATAACGCCCGTGTACGACGTACCGCCCTGCAGCCCTGTGCTGTCGACGCGCACGTTGACGCGGGTACTCATGGCATCGAAACTGGTGGCATCAATGCGAATCCACGGCTCGGAGACGGAGATGCTGCCGCGCACGAAGGCGCCCCGGTCGCCCGCAATGGTCAGCGAGAGCGGCGCCGAAACGCCGGGGTAGACCTGCCCGAAGTCGATGCTGCGCGGCGTGACCACCACGTTTGAGGTGGAGCGCCGGAACCAGCCGGGCCGCGAGGGAAGCGATGGGCGCGAGCGGCCTGGCTGGCTTGCCCCCCCGCCCGTTGTGCGTGCCGCGTAGCTGCGTGTATGCGCCTGCGGCCCCATCACCAGTTGCAGGAAGTCTTCTACCGCCTCCTCTTCGTCCAGCGTTGTCGTGCGAATGCGCCGCGTTGCCCGCGCCAGGTCGTTCTCTCCGATTTCGCGCAGCCATGCTTCCAGTTCGCTGGCAAACAGGTAGACTGCCGCCTCCTGCGGATAGCGGGCGCATAGCTCCGCCAGTTCTTCCGGCGTTGATGCCTGTTCGCCGCTATCGAAGACAAAGGTGTTGGGACCGAGCAGGGCGCGCCTGAACTCCGCCACATCCTGGTAGCGTTCCTCCGGTGAGAGAGCCGTTGCCTTCTCCAGCGCGCGCGCCACCGGCGCCGAAATCTGCGGATTATCGGCGTGGACATGCTTCAGACCGAAACCCTTCTCCGAAAGCTGATTCGTCATCAACTGGTAGAGCGTCATGGCCAGCGAGTAGATGTCCGAACGCTCGTCGGTCTGCGCCTTGCCGTATTGCTCGGGCGGCGCGAAGCCTGGCGTTCCCAGCAACTGCGTATCCTGCGAACTGCTGCTGCGGAAGAAACGCGCGATGCCGAAGTCGATCAGCTTGACGCGCCCCCTGGTGGTCAGCATGATATTGCCCGGCTTCATATCGCGGAAGATAATCGGCGGTCGCTGCCCGTGCAGGTACTCCAGCACCTCGCATAGTTGCCTGGCCCAGTTCAACACGCGCCGCTCTGGAAATGGCCCGTGCTGTTCCAGCAGCGTTTCCAGCGTCTGCCCCTCGATATATTCCATTACCAGAAAATGGCGCTGTCCCTCGCTGAACTGCTCGTGGAAACGCGGCAGATTCGGATGATCCAGCCGCGCCAGGATGGTGGCCTCGACCTTAAAGTTGTGGACAATCTGCGCCCGCTCCTGTGGCGGCACCTTCGACAGCCCCATCTCTTTAATGGCAACAAGCGTGTGGTTCGACAGGTCCTGGGCCTTATACACGGCCCCCATGCCGCCCTGCCCGATGGTTTGGAGAATGCGGTAGCGCCTGTGCAGGGTGGTACGCCTGTCCAGGTGTCCCGTCGCTGTATTCTTCTGGCCGTTTCCGTTTCGCTGGCTAATGGTACAACTCCCGTCTCTCGCCTCTCTGTAGTGGCGTGTACTGCCGTGCATAATTATAGCATAGTGTGTGTATTTGTGATACTATTTCCCATCTCTATGCAATTAAACGGTTGCGCATAGCAGACAGGGGGTAAAAACTGCCCGCACCCCCGAATCTACTATCCGGCGTTGTTTATTTTCATGTTGTTCGTTCTCTCTATAGAGAATGACGAGATAGAAATGATTGCCTCAAACGTATCATGCTTCATTGCTGCACTGTATGACACGTTTGAGACGCAAAGCAGAGATAGATTGGTGGTCGCCGGTAGTTATGAGCGGATGTTTCTCACATCGCCTGCGTGTTGTCGGGTGTCTCGGCCTGCTGTTATGCCTGCTGGCCGGGGCCATCGCCCTGCTTATACAGGTCAATAATTCCCGCGCTGTCACGCCGGGCAGCGACCCGGCCAGCGTGATCGGGCCGCCAACGCTGTCGGCCGCTACCGTCGATGCCATTTTTGCCGCTGTGGGCAGCCCCATGTATGGTACGGGCAAGGTGGTGGAGCAGGCCGCGCGCCAGGCCAACATCGACGACGCCTTCGCTCTGGGTGTCTGGTGGGTCGAGACCAACGATGGCGCCGCCGGTGTGGGCAGCGCCGACCACAACCCGGGCAGCGTCAAGGCCAGCGGCGGCTATCCCGTCGCCTTCGATGGCTATACCATCTATCCCTCATATTCGGCAGCCATCCTCGACTGGTTTACTGTCCTCAAAACGCGCTATATCAGTCGCGGCCTGACAACCGTCTACGCTATTTCCTATCCCTACGTTGGCACGTCCAGTTCGCCGTTGTGGGCCGGGAAAGTGGTGGCGCTCATGCAGCGTTATCGCGCCGAAGCACCTCCGCCCACGCCCACGCCGCTGCCGAAGCCGCTCTATCCTGCCTCCGGCCAGCAGCATCAAAAGAGCAAGGTGATAGATCAGGCACAGGAGAGCGCGCCGCCGACGGTCGTTCCTTCTGTTCCCACGCGCCGACCCACTACGGCCCCGGTAGCCACGCCCACGCTTGCGCCCGCGACCAGCGACGCCATTCTCCTGTTCGGCCTGCTGACCGCGCTGGCCCTCGCCCTCTATGCCCTTGCTCTAGACGGCAAACTGCCCACTCTTTCCCGTCGACGGTCGGCCGTTGGCTCAACCGCGACGACAGAATCTCTCTATTACCCTTCCACCATCGCTACGCCCATTGCCGCCGCGCATTCAGCATCGCTCGTCGCCCCGGAACTTTCGCCCGTTCTCGCCGTAACCGGCGCGGCCAGTCAGGAGTCTGTCAGACAGACAGACGCACTTTCTCCGCTCGAACTCGCGCGTTTCCTCCCACGCTCACCACTCGCCCCCTCCATCGGCCTTCCTGCCCTCAACGCTGCGCAGGTGCCACCGCATTCACCGGCCATCGGCAGCCTGCGCGCTCGCGTCACGCTCCGGCCCGCCTCTAAGCCTGATGCTGCGCTTGAGCCTGAACCGGTACTCGTTGCCGCCCCCGGTTCGGGCCTGCTCAGTCGCTATAGAAGAATGCAACAATACGGGGACGGTTCGCTGTAAGAAATAACCCTTGCTTTCTGGCTGTTTTTGCTTATCATTAGTAAGTATAGGATGAGTCCTGTGTAAAGCCTTTCTATCCTCGGCGGTAGAGAAGGAGGAAGTTCTATGTCACTGGAATCTACCTCTCCCGGAGCAGAACAGCCTACTTTGCAGGCCAACGCCATCGGCCTGCCCGGCGTCCTGTTCCAGTCCATCACCACTATGGCGCCCGCGTCCGCTGTTGCTTTTAGCCTGGGGGCCGCCATCCCCTTTGCCGGGGGGGCGCTGCCGCTGGCCGTGCTGATCGGCCTCGTCGTCTGTTCGCTAATTGCCTTCAATATCGGCTCGTTTGCCCGTTTCCTGCCCTCTGCCGGTGGCTACTTCACCTATGTCAGTCGCGGCCTCGGCGTGCAGGCGGGCTGGATGACCGGCTGGCTGTTCAGCCTCACCTACCTGCTGATCGTTCCCTTGCAGTTGCTGGTGCTGGGGCCGGTGGCCGACTCCTTCGTGCAGCAATACTTCCATTTCACCTTTGGCACCGTTGGCTGGGCCGTCTGGGCCATGATCTTCGCCTTCATCATCTTCGCTCTTACCTACTGCGGTATCAAACTTTCGGCTGATACCAGCGTCGTGCTGGGCTGCATCGAAATTTCCGTCTTTGTCCTGCTCGCCATCTGGCTGATCGCGACGGCTGGCAGCGGGAACACCGCCGCGACCTTCAACCCTGCGTCCAGTCTGGAACCGGGCCTCGGCGGCTGGCAGGGCATCCTGCATGGCATGATCTTCGCTTTCCTGGCCTTCGCCGGTTTCGAGTCATCCGCGCCCCTGGCCGAAGAGGCGCACAACCCGCGCCGCACAGTACCCCGTGCCATCCTGCTGGCGGCTGTCTCCATCGGCATTTTCTACGTTTTCTGTTCCTACGCTGGCGTGGTCGGCTGGGGCTTCAATAAGATCGCCTCGTACCCGAACAATCCCGATCCCTGGGGGACGATGGCGAGCCGTGTCTGGGGCGTCTTCTCCTTCATCGTCATTCTTGCCATCCTCAACAGCGCGCTGGCCAACGCCAACGCGGGCGTGAACGCTGCCTCGCGCGTCCTCTACGCCATGGGCCGCACGCGCACGCTGCCCGCGCCGCTGGCGCAGATCAACCGGCGTTTCCGCACGCCCGGCATCGCCATCATCTTCACCATGCTCGTCGGCATCGTCTTCACCCTCTGGCCCGGCTTCGTCTACGGCCCCTCGACCGCCTTTGGCCTGCTCGGCACCATCATTACCATTCTCATTCTGGTGGTCTATATGGCGACCTGCCTGGCCGTCCCATTTTTCTACTGGCGCGAGCATCGCGACATTTTCAGCGTCGTGCGCCATATCATCCTGCCCCTCATCCCCTTTATCGTGCTGGTCTTCCCGATCTATGCCCAGTTCGTTCCGGCGCCGTCGCCGCCCTATAATCTCGGCGCCCCAATCTGCGCCGCCTGGTTCGTCCTCGGCCTCATCATCGTCACCATCCTCAGCTTTGCTGCCCCTAATGCCCTCAAAAACAGCAGCAAAGTCTACCTGGAAGAGTAGGGCTGGCCTCCCGTCGGCGCTTGATCCAATCGGCGCCGACGGGATTTTATATTCTACGGAATTTCGTGAAAGATCATCCACCCACCGTGTCGAAAGGCAAATCCTGGTCAGGGTCTTGCATACCGGTGGGGATGATGAGCGTTCCAGTTTTGACCAATTGCGCACTGGCTCCTACGCCGGGACCCGCGTAGACGGCGGGGGCAAGCGGATCGGCCCATTGCGTTTGCCCGTCGCTGAAGACGAAGAAAAAGGTGTGGTTGCCGGTCTGCAGCGTGATCTGCGCCCGGTAGATCGCTCCGGTGGAGTAGGAACCGGAAACATAGCTCATCGAATACGAGGTCTTATCCACGTAGAGCAGCGCGGTCGTGGGAGCATTATTATTCGTATCAGTATAGGTCGTCTGGAAGGTGAAGACCGTTGAACCCGTTCCCGATGCCGGGCTGACCGAGGAGTTTCCTACCAGTAAGGGCGTGATGGATGGCGCTTCGCTGCCGTTAAAGATCGCCACGCCGGAGCCATCATCGAAGCGGAAGCGGAAGTAATGCACCCCCACTCCCAGCGATGACGCGGTATAGGTGTATTTGACGCCTTTCTGGTAGTTCAACTTACCGGTGGCCTGCAATGCATGCGTTGTGCCATCGATATCTACAACGGCCAGCGTGGGGGCCGTATTGGTCGGTGAGGTATACGTGGCTGTGTATTTAACCGGTGTGCCTGCCACCGCAATGCGCGGGCTGATTGTGGTGATGACGTTGAAAGGGTGTACCTCCGGCCCTGCCATGGGCGCGCTGCCGTATGGCAGTGTCGTTGTTCCCCCGCTGCCGTCGGAGAAGGTGAAGCTGAAGCTGTGCGTGCCGACGCCCAGCGTGGTCACGTAGCGATAGAGCGTCCCGCCTTTCTGCGTTCCCGCGCTGCTCATGGCATGACTGACGCCGTCAATGGTCACGTTGTGAACGGTGGGCGTCTGGGACAGCGTGTAAAGCACCTGATAGGTAAAGCTGGTAGTGGTTCCCCCGATAGCGGGAACTACCGAGTTTTGATTGACGCTTCCCACCTGGCTCGGCACCTGCAAGGCCGTTGAATATTTCAATAACTTGACGATAACGGGCGGACGAGGAGCCTGCGTAAAATCGAAGAAATCCATCAGATCGCTCGTCTGCGGCAGCGCGTCGCGCTGGCCGAGGTTGGGAAGGTTGAAATCTTCCTCTACGAACTTGACGAACGAACTGAATTCTCCCTGTTGATGCGAGATGTAGCCCTGTTTCGCGTAGGGCGAGATTACCAGCAAAGGAACGCGCGGCCCCAGCCCCATGCCATCGATGACCGGCGGCTGCACGTGATCGTAGAAGCCGCCCCAGTCATCCCAGGTCACGAAGATGGCTGTGCTATTCCAGTACTGGCTGTTCATAATCGTGTTGGCGATGTTCGCGACAAAGTTCTCCCCGCCCTCAAAGGAGGTTGGCGGATGATCGGTGGTACCGGGCGTGCTTGGCACAATCCAGGAGACGGCGGGCATGTTCCCCTTTTTGACATCCGTGACAAACTGGCCCGACGGAAAACCATTGTTCGGTGATGCGGTAATTGAACTGATGAACAGCGGAGCATCCCAGACGGCAACCTTGCCATAAAAGCGCCAGCTGATGCCGTTCTGATCGAGCAACTGTGGCAGGCTCTTGATATTGTAGCAGGGGTAGGACCAGTATTCATTGCCGGTCGCCGCCGATTTCGAGGAAACAAGCGCATTCGGCACTGCCTGGCAGCCACCCGGTATCGTTTCATAAACACCGCCGCTCTGTGCTGCCACCATTGCGATATGATTGGGCGTGCTGTTCGTGCTGATAGAGGTAAAGAAATTATCGCTCAAACCAAATTGTTGCGCATATGTCCAGTACGTGGGAATATCGGCCTGCGTGTATTGCACATCCCCGCGCTTCGGAAATTCCCCATCATTGATGGCCACCGTCGCTAACGCCCCGGAATGGTCAAGGTCGCTCGGCAGAGGGTTGGATGCCTGCGGCTCGCTGATGCCGTTCGCGCCGGGAAAGCGCCCAAACATATTATCAAAGGTATGATTTTCCATCATGATGATGACCACATGGCTGATAGGCGTCGTCGCCTGCCCTCGCACGTGATGCTGAGCGCCAGCATAGTTGGAGACCAGCGCCGGGAAAAATCTCACCAGACCAATGCCCGTTATCATTCCCACCAGGGCCAGTAATACCAGTCGTCTACTCAAAACGCGCATATTCCCCTGCTTTCTTCTGAAGAATACCGGTACCGAGGATCACCGGTTAAATATTACAGTAGCATTCGATCAAAATCAATATTTCAAAATGTGTCATATTATATCAATATTCTATTGAAGAGATAATGTATTTCAACAGAAAACAACTATAGCCGACAGGAGAACAGGGTATCCCAACCATCGCCTACCGGAAAAACGCGGCTGGAAGGTTATGCTTCGCTGCCACTTAGCATGACCGATTTCAGCCGCGTTTTTCCGGTAGGCGATGGCGCTACTGATGGATCTTTGCAGATCGCTCACAGCTTCCAGACCCTGGCGTTGCTGAACACGACCTCGGTGAGATCATTGCCCGCGTTGGCAACCACGCCGATCTGTCCCTGGCTGAAGGTGCTATCGGTCACGCTGGTCACTTTCTGCTTATTCATATACAGGGTGATGCTGCTTCCCTGCGCGACTACCGCGATCAGTTGGGACTGGTTCAGCCCTGTTTTAATGGCGAGCGAGGAGCCGCCGGCCAGCTCTTTTGAGGTTGTGCCGCTGTAGTCCGGGTACATGTAGAGGCGGTAGGAGCCATCCTGGCAGACATCGAAAAAGTAGAACTTGCCGTTCGTGCTATCGGCGCGGAAGACGATGCCGCCGCAATCGCCCTGCACAATATCCATCTGCACTTCAAAGGCGAAATCGCTGAAGTTGCTGGCTTTGGCGGCGCAGAGGTAGAAAAAGTTGGTTTTCGCCGGGCTGACATGATAGGCGCCCCCGCTAAAGGTACAGGAGCCGTTACTGAACGTGCCGGTATCCCAGTCATAGCCCTTGCTGTTATCGCTCATGGGATCGAGCAGCGCGAGCTGCCCGTTGCCCGGCGGATACGGGTCGGGGTTGGCGGCAATAACCGTCGCGGTGGCATTGCTGCTCGCCTGCGCGGTGGCCGTGAGAGACGAGGTAAAGGTGGCTGTGGCCTGCGCCTGCGCGGTTGCCGTCATCTGGGTGGGATTTGGAGGAGTCGGCGTGGGTCCTACCGAGTGCAGCACGGCGGCGAGCAGGCCGCCGATAATCAGCAGTAGCGCCAGAATAACGCCCCCGATGACCAGCGGCAGGCGATTGCGGGGTCGCGGAGGAGGTGCGGGCGCAGGTGCGGGGGCATAGGGCCCATAGCCGGTGGACGGTGGCGCGGCATACGGGTTATCCGCCACCGTCGGCGGGGGAGGCGCGGGCGTATAGGGATCATAGGGATTTGTTGATGATGGCGTTGTTCCATAGGGTTGCGCGCCATAGTCGGTATAAGGCGCGGCCCCGGGCGTGCCGCTATATGGAGCGGAGGGTGGCGGGGGCAGCGGCGTCACCGTCGGCGCGTTGGGCGACGATCCGGTTGAGGCATAGTAGGCCGGGGTCGGGGTGCCGCAGCGGGGGCAATACTGCACATCCGGCGCCAGCGGCGTTCCACACACACTACAATTCATTGTAAGCCTCCTGATCTCATCTATCACAGCAAGGAGAAATAGCCATTTCTGTTTTCAAACATGTCCGTGCATGAAGTCTATTATACACCAGAGGCAGAGTCTTTTAATAGCATCAAATTTTCCCTTGACAGGTCGCGTTCGTGCTTCTATACTCGGTTCAGCACGGGGACGAATGTTCCTGTTTTCAGGAATATGTCTTACGAAAAAAAAAACAGGCAAAGGGTGAAATAGCTCCATGCGAAAAAAGGGACCATCCTCCTCAGCAAATGGATTGCGGGCGCTCATGGAAGAGAAGAACCTGATGGAAAACAACGGCAATGGTCATGGAAATCATCAGAAGAAAGATCGCACAGTAGCGCAGCAGAGAAACTATCGCGTGCTTGATGTGCGTGCAGCGAAAGAGATCGCCTTGCTCTGGCTACAGGCGGCGCAACTGGAAAACGTCGTGGTTTTTGGCCTGCCAGAGGTTGACGATCGCTACCACATCTGGCGCGTGCCGTTGCTCCATCATATCAGCCACGAGCGTATCGGTGAAGTGGTCGTAGATGCCCATACCTCACTTATTCTCGAAGATAAGTCAACCGCTCCCGCTAATTTAGAAGCGCGCTTACTTGGGCGACAGGAAATTTTAGAATCTACAGGAACAGAGGCAAAGAATGCGTCTTCCAGAAATGGCAGCTACAAACTCTCAACGCTGCGCAATACGATAGCATACGGGGACTGCGAGGAAATCTTGCAGGATTTGCCAGCTGAGAGCGTGGACCTGGTATTTACATCTCCCCCTTACTACAATGCGCGCCCGGAATATACCGATTACGTCACTTATGAAGAGTATCTTTTGAAACTGCGCAAGATTATTCAGAACGTCCACCGCGTCCTGGCGGAAGGACGTTTCTTCGTCATCAACATCTCTCCAGTGCTGGTCAGGCGCGCCAACCGCAGTGAGGCTTCAAAGAGAATAGCCGTTCCTTTCGATATACACCGCATTTTCATAGAGGAAGAGTACGACTTTATCGACGATATCATCTGGGTCAAGCCCGAAGGCGCGGGCTGGGCCACCGGGCGCGGTCGGCGCTTCGCAGCCGACCGCAACCCGTTGCAATACAAACCCGTTCCCGTCACCGAATACATCCTCGTCTACCGTAAACGCACGACAAAGCTCATCGACTGGAACATTCGCGCCCATCCCAACCCGGAACTCGTCGAGCATCGCGCATCGGGGATGACTACGAACACACCAATATCTGGAATATCAAGCCCGCCTACGACAAACGCCACCCTGCCATCTTCCCCGTCGAGCTGGCCGAAAAAGTCATCTCCTACTACTCCTTCAAAAACGACGTCATCCTCGACCCATTCGCCGGTATAGGTACTGTAGGAGAGGCGGCAGTCAAACTTGGACGCCGCTTCGCGCTGATAGAGAAGGAGGAGCAATACTTCTCTATCATCCGAGAGCGTGTGAAAGACTGGCTCGGCCTCGATGCGAAAAGCGTCTTTACTATCAACTGCCCACCCGTTGAGGCCGTTCTTCATACACGTTAAGATTCTCATACTCTTCCTGACAGCATCTCCTCCGGCGTCAATGGTGGCATCAGATGATATTGCAATTTGAGGGCGATGATGCGCGTCGCTGACTGGTCGATGCGCGCCTTTGTGAGCTGGCCGTCTTGCAAGGCGGCTTTGATGGCGTTGATCATTTCGAGCATCTGATAGGAGCCGTTGGCGCCCAGGAGCATGTCGTTGCCGGCCTGCAGCGCCAGCACTGCCGCCTGGCCGAGGTTCCACTTTTTGGAGATGCCCGTCATGTAGAGGGCGTCTGTGATAACTACGCCATCATAGCCGAACTGGTTGCGCAGGATATCGGTGATGAAGGTGTGGGAGAGTTCTGCCGGCCAGACGGGGTCGATGGCGGGCATGAGCAGGTCGGTGGACATGACCATGCCGGGGTTTTCCAGGGGCTGCTTCGATTGCACAAAGTATTTGAACGGCACCAGTTCGGTGGAATAGATTTGCTCGGCGCTGCGCTTGATGACGGGCAGGCTGAAGTGGGCGTCGGTCTTTGCCGCGCCGAGGCCGGGGAAGTGTTTGATGCAGCCGATGATGCCGTCTCCCTGGATGGCGCGCAGGTAGGCCCCGCCGTAGGTAATCACGGACTGAGGCGTGTAGCCCCACGTGCGCAGGTACTGGTCTGGCCCGTCAACGAGTTGTACATCGACATCCGGCGCGAGGTCGGTGTTGATGCCGAGCAACTTGAGATCGTGGGCGATGCCGTGTCCCAGTTTGGCCGCATTGGCCGGATTGCCCGTCTCATAGGTCTGCAATGCCCCCGGTCGGTCGCCGAAAATATTCTGGATGCGCTCCACGAAGCCGCCTTCCTCGTCGGCTGAGATAATCAGGGGCAGTTGGGCGCGGCGCTGCATCTCGGCGATATCCTGCTGTGTCTGTTTCAGTCCGGTCATCTGGAAGGCATACATCACCACGCCGCCCACGTGCAGGGTGTGAATCATATAATCCAGGTCTGGCCCGTAGGTCGGCGTGTAATATTCGGCCATCATCAACTGGCCGATCTCTTCGTCTAACGTCATGCGCGAGACGTAGAGGGCCGCCAGCTGCTTCACCGTCATGTGGCTCATCAGGTGGCTTAGCGCCTGTACCTGCTCTGCGTTCAGCGGCGCCTGCACAAACGGGCCAACAGGGGGCAGCGCCACCAGCGTCGACGGACGACTCAGGCCGAAAGTTCCCTCTGAGGCGGGCGTAGGAACAATCAGGATGCAAAATAGCAGAAA
>Ga0209810_1004984_pt1 | contig 12317 bp, 10 predicted proteins | sample Coa_R1_7_FD_187159 | JGI IMG/M metagenome (GOLD analysis project Ga0209810, IMG submission 187159) | Surface soil microbial communities from Centralia Pennsylvania, which are recovering from an underground coalmine fire - Coalmine... | ecosystem: Environmental > Terrestrial > Soil > Unclassified...
ACCGCCCATGGTTGAAGACACCGCTGAGCGCGACATCGAATATCCAGGCTGCCATCACCACCGACAGCCACAAATCGAGCGCCGACGACTTTCGCCGGCGATAGAGGAGGCAGAGCGCGATACCGCTGAGCAGCCATACCGCCACGATGACGAGTCTTTGCCAGATCGTATATTTGCTGCTGCCCCGCATCAGCACCGGCAACGCGTCATGACCCATCGTCGCGAGCACGGTCAACGCCAATACGACCAGAGGCACCAAGACAAGCGCGCCGATAATCGCCCGGGAATTGCCGAGCCGAAGCCTGTCGGCTTCCGTTCTGCCGCGCAGGATCGCGTAGCCGATCACGAATATCGGGAAGCCGGCATGCCAGAACATGTATATCCAGGCCGTGGTTTGTTCCCCGGCGCCGAGCAGTCCCGTCGGCGAAAAGAGTCCGGGGAACGTGAGCGTATGCGGCACGATCATCAATGCGTCGTAGATATAGCCTGCTCCTAAAACCAGGAGCGCGCGTGAGCGGGTAAACGGAACCTGGGCAAAAAGCAGGTTTGCCGTGATCAAATCGTTGATGAAGAAAGCGGCCTGATTGAGAGGGATGAACGCCGGGATAGCCGGCAATTGTACTTGAGCGAAGGGCGCCAAGGCGCAGAACACGATCAGGGAGACGGCAAGCGCCGCCGCCGCGATCTTACGGTCGGCGCTCGTGGTTCGCGCGGTCGAGATGAGGGCGTTGGCCCTGACTCTATCGGGCATCACAGCACCATCCGACGTTCACGGGCGACGATCCGAAGATACCATCGAGTGAAAGCTCTTCGCCGCTCCACAACGGGCCCCGGACGGCAATTATTCTGTCCGGAAATAACAGAATGCGGAGCAGTGTCAACGAGAAGTTTTCGACCATCCATGGGATAGGTAGAGAAAGACCTATTAGCCGGTTTTCAGGCGGTTAGTTTTGTATACTATGCAAGTTATACATCTTGTCGGTCTTTGACGTATTTGCGGTAGATGCGTAAAATACGGCTATCGGCTGGGCCTGCTTTGGTACGGACGGCACGGCAGGGTAGCCGGGGGCGGCGCTTGACGCGGCTACGGAAAGCGCGATCCTGGCGCAAATTTGATACCGGGAGACTCCATGAGCGACGCCGAGTTTCACGAACTTTTCCCGCTGGGCGAGGACGACATCCCCTACCGCCGGCTGGCGTCGGACCACGTTGCGACCGCCTCGTTCGACGGCGAGCGCGTTGTCAAGGTGGCGCCCGAGGCGCTGACCCTGCTGGCGCGCGAGGCCTTTGTCGATTGCGCGCACCTGCTGCGTCCCGGGCATCTCGCGCAGTTGCGGGCGATCCTCGACGATCCCGAAGCCTCGGCCAACGACCGCTTCGTCGCGTTCGATCTCCTGAAGAATGCCAATATCGCCGCCGGCAAGGTGCTGCCGATGTGCCAGGACACCGGCACCGCCATCGTCATGGCCAAGAAGGGCCAGCGCGTGTGGACCGGCGCCGACGATGCGGCGGCGCTGTCGTCCGGCATCCGCCGCAGCTACACCGAAGCGAATTTGCGCTACAGCCAAGTGGCGCCGCTGTCGATGTACGAGGAAGTCAACACCGGCGACAACCTGCCGGCGCAGATCGACATCTACGCGGAACCGGGCGAGGCGTACAAATTCCTGTTCATCGCCAAGGGCGGCGGCTCGGCCAACAAGAGCTTTCTCTACCAGCAGACGCGCGCGGTGCTGAACCCGAAGGCGCTGCTCAAGTTCCTCGATGAGAAGATCCGCACGCTCGGCACCGCCGCCTGCCCGCCCTATCACCTCGCGGTGGTCATCGGCGGCACGTCGGCCGAGATGAACCTCAAGACGGTCAAGCTCGCCAGCTGCCGCTATCTCGACACGCTGCCGCCCGAGGGCAACAAGTACGGCCAGGCCTACCGCGACCGCGGCCTCGAAGAAGAAATCCTCGGCCTCACCCGCAACCTCGGCATCGGCGCGCAGTTCGGCGGCAAGTATTTCTGCCATGACGTGCGGGTCATCCGCCTGCCCCGCCACGGCGCCAGCCTGCCGATCGGCATCGGGGTGTCGTGCTCGGCCGACCGCCAAATCCTCGGCAAGATCACCGCCGACGGCGTCTTCCTCGAAGAACTGGAGACCAACCCGGCGCGCTTTCTGCCTGACATCGACGAGAAGCAGCTCGGCGGCGAGGTCGTCGCGATCGACCTGAGGCGGCCGATGGACGAGATCCGCCGCACGCTGTCGCGCTACCCGATTAAGACGCGCCTCAGCCTGACGGGGCCGCTGATCGTCGCGCGCGACATCGCGCACGCCCGGCTCAAGGAGCGGCTCGACCGCGGCGAGGGCCTGCCGCAATACGTCAAGGACCACCCGATCTACTACGCCGGCCCCGCCAAGACGCCCGAAGGCTTCGCCTCCGGCTCGTTCGGTCCGACCACCGCCGGCCGCATGGACAGCTATGTCGACGCCTTCATGGCGGCGGGCGGCAGCTTTGTGACCCTCGCCAAGGGCAATCGCGGCGGCGAGGTGCGCGAGGCCTGCAAGAAGCACGGCGGCTTCTACCTCGGCTCGATCGGCGGCCCGGCGGCGCGGCTGGCGCAGGACTGCATCAAGAAGGTCGAGACGGTCGCCTATCCGGAACTCGGCATGGAGGCGATCTGGCGCATCGAGGTCGTCGATTTCCCCGCGTTCATTGTCATCGACGACAAGGGCCATGATTTTTTCGCCGGATTGACCTGAACGGCTTGGGTTTCCCGAAAGGATTCTGATTGGCGCCGGACCCGGCTCTCGATGCGCTGTTGCGTGGCGACAAGGGGGCGTGGGGCGGCTTTGTGCGGCGTTACGCGGGACTGATCCTGTCGGCCGTCCGCGGCGTCGCCGCCGGTCAGGCGGAGGTCGAGGACCTGACGCAGGAGGTTTTTCTCCGCCTGTGCAAGGACGACTACCGGCTGTTGCGGGGCTACGACCCGGCACGCGCCGGGCTTTCCACGTGGCTCACGATCGTCGCCCGCAGCACGGCGCGGGACGCGTTGCGGCGGCGCCGCGCCGAGGCGGTGCCGATCGAGGCGGTGCCGGAGGCGAGCCTCGCCATTGACCCGGTCGAACCCGCAACCCGCCTCAAGCTGCCGCAGGCGCTGCTGTCGCCACGGCAGCGGGAAATCCTGGCAATGCTGTACGACCGTGAAATGGACGTGAGCGAAGTCGCGGCCGCGCTGGGCATCGACCCGCAGACCGTGCGCAGCGCCCATCATAAGGCAATGCTCAAGCTGCGGGCACATTTCAAGGTGAAGGCAGTCGACTACTGAAACCAATAGGTTGCGGGGATGGTTCTGCCTTTGCCATCGTAAGATTTGACAGGAGATGGTTGCCGCAATGCCCCAACCGGACGAAAGTCCCGATGCGATGCCGAAGGATTCGCCTAACCGCCAACTCTGGCGAGACTGCCAGAATATGGACGCGGCCGAGGACGAGGCGGCGCGGCTCCTCGATCTCGCCGCCTATGCCGATGGTACGCTCGACGAGGATGAGAGAGACCGCGTCGCGCAGCTGCTTGCGGCGGATGCGGAGGCCGCGGCCGACGTCGCGGCGGCGCGCGCATTGGCGGGCGCCGATACCGGCTCCGCGGACGAGCGCATCGTGGCGCGGGCCGCGGCGCTGGTGCCGGAAACCGCCGCCCAGGCGGGCATCATGCTGCCGTTCCGCCGCGCGGCGCGGCGGCCGAACCTGCAATGGGCGGCCGGCTGGGCGAGCCTCGCGGCGGGTCTGGCGGTGGCGTCATGGCTCGGATTTGCGATGGGCGCCGACGCCTCGTTGGCGTTCCATTCGCCGGATCAGGCGATCAGCCAGGAAGGGCCGCTCCCCGACCTGCTCGATCCCACCTCGGGCTTCCTCGGCAACCTGGCTGACGGCAGGCAGACCTGATCATGGCAGCGGTAGCAGGCGAGGCGAGCGCCCGCCATCCCCGCCAGCGTCTGGTGGTCGTGGCTCTGGCGCTGTCGCTGGCGCTCAACGTCTGCTTCGTCGGCGGCGCGGTCTGGGCGCGGCTGAACCTGCCGCTCGATCGCATGGACAAGGCGCATTGGATGCAGGCGGTGGCGTCCCGCCTCGACCTCGACCCGCAGCAACAGACCGCGTTCGAGGAATATTCGCGGACAGTCCACGCCCGTTCCAAGCAGATGCACGAAGAGATCGACCCGCTGTTCGCGGAGGCCTGGACGGAAATCGGCAAGCCGCAGCCGAACGAGGCGCAGCTCGGCCAGGATTTCGACGACGCTCTAGTGAAGCGGCGGGCGTTTCAGCATGACGTGACCGCGCAGACCCTGACCTTCCTCAAGGTGCTGTCGCCGGAGCAGCGGGCGCGATTCGTCGAGATGGCGCGCGAGCGCTATCCCTCCTGGGCGAAGCGCACTCACCATCGCTGATCGGCGCGGCGTCCGCGCCGCATTGCAACGGCGCGGTGCGGATGTAAACCTGCCGGCGATGGTTCGGCGCCGCTCCCTCCTGTTGCTTCTTGCGACCGCTACGGGCCTGGCCGGGCCGGTATGCGCCGCGGCGCCGCCTGCCATGAGCCTGGCGCAGCTGGAGGGGGCGCTGCACGCGGAGCAGACCGAGCAGGGGCTGCGCGTCGTGCTGCCGGCCGACACGCTATTCGGCAACAGCCTCGACACGATCGCCGGCGACGGGATCGCGCTGCTGGAGGCGACGGAGCGGTTGATCGCGGCGCGGCACCCGCGCGAGGTTTTCGTCGCCGGCCATACCGACGGCATCGGCCGCGATGATGACAACCTCGTCCTGTCGCAGCGGCGCGCGCGCGCCGTCGCCAATTGGCTGCGGGCGCATGCGAAGGAGCCGATGCGCATCATCGACAAGGGCTACGGCCGCACTCGCCCGCTCGCCCCCAACCACCGCGCCGACGCTTCCGACGACCCCGAAGGCCGCCAGCAAAATCGCCGCATCGAAATCTACCTGCAGCGCTGAGCGGTCGCTCCGACGCCTTCCCCTGACCGGAATGGGCGACGCCCCGGCCAAGTGACATCTAGTCTAGTCTAGGAGCGGGCGTCGATCAGGAGCGAGCGAACACTCCTTCACGTCATCTCCAAGCGTAACCCGGCGATCTCGGTGAGGCCGGAGATGGCCGGGTCAAAGCCCGGCCATGACGATTCTTGATGGAGAACGGGTCTGTTTTGTCTGATGCCGCTCCTCGGCTAACAGGAACGGGCGTCGTGGATGGCTCGCCAGATCCGTTCGGGGGTGGCGGGCATGTCGATGTGGCGGATGCCGAATTCCGACAGCGCGTCGACCAGCGCGTTCATGACCGACGGGAGCGCGCCGGCGCAGCCGGCCTCGCCGCAGCCTTTGGCGCCGAGGGGGTTGGTCGTCGCCGGCACCGGATGGCTGGCGTTGACAAAGAACGGCGCATCCCCCGCCCGCGGCATCGCGTAGTCCATGTAGGTGCCGGTCAGGAGCTGGCCGTCCTCGTCGTAGACCGTGCGCTCGAGCAGGGCCTGCCCGATGCCCTGGACGATGCCGCCATGCGCTTGGCCATCGACCAGCAGCGGGTTGATGACGACGCCGAAATCGTTGACGAAGGTGTACTTGACGACTTCCGCCCGGCCGGTCTGCGGGTCGACCTCGACCTCGGCGATATGGCAGCCGTTCGGGAATGCGGAGGGGGGGCCGTCGTAGACATCCGCCACATCGAGGCTCTGCGGCAGCTCCGGCGGCAATTCCAGCCCGGCACGCAGCCGCGCCGCCAATTCCATCAGCCCGACCGAGCGGTCGGTGCCGGCGATCTCGAAACGGCCGGCGCGGAACTCGATGTCAGCGGCGGCCGCCTCCAACACGTGCGCCGCGATCTGCTTGCCGGCGTCGATGACCTTGTCGGCGGCGCGGACGATGGCGTTGCCGCTGACGATCATCGATTTCGAGCCGCCGGTGCCGCCGCCGGCGATCAGCTGGTCGCTGTCGCCCTGCAGCAGGCGAATGCGCTGGAACGGGATGCCGAGCCGGCTGGCGAGGACCTGCGCGAAGGGGGAGGCGTGGCCCTGGCCGTAATCGAGCGTGCCGGTGACGATCGTCACGTCGCCGTTCGGCTCGAAGCGGATGCCGCCCATCTCGCGGCCGGGCGGCCCGGTCAATTCGAGGTAGTCGCTGATGCCGCGGCCGCGCAATTTGCCACGCGCGCGGCTCTCGGCCTGGCGCGCCGGAAAGCCGTCCCAATCGGCGAGCGCCACCGCCTTGTTCAAGAGGTTGGTGAAGTCGCCGCTGTCGTAGGTCGTGCCGTTCGGCGCCTTGTAGGGCATCGCTGCCGGCGGAATATGATTGCGGCGGCGCAGCTCGACGCGATCGATCCCCATCTCGCGCGCCGCGGTTTCGACCAGCCGCTCCATGTAGTAATTCGCCTCCGGCCGCCCCGCGCCGCGATAGGCGCCGACCGGGGTCGTGTTGGTGAATACGACCTTCGTCGTCACCTCGATCAGCGGCGTCTTGTAGACCCCGAGCGTGTTGCGGACGGCGTTGCGGGTAGGCGGGCCGGCGGCGCCGTAGCGGGCGCCGACATTGCCGTAAATCGTCAGGCGCACGGCGAGGAAGTTGCCTTGGGCGTCGAGCGCCAATTCCGCGAGTGCTTCCGCGTCGCGGCCGTGCGTATCTGAAACGAAGCTGCCGGAGCGGTCGTCGGTCCATTTGACCGGCCGGCCGAGTTCGCGCGCCGCCTGCAGGATGCAGAAATACTCCGACATGTCCGGCTGCTTCATGCCAAAGGAGCCGCCGACGCGGTCGGTCACGACCCGCACCTGGTCGCGGCCGACGCCGAGCACCTGGGCGATGTAGTTGCGGAAGCCAAACACGCCCTGGCAGCCGACATGCAGGGTCCAATGCTGCCGCTCCGCGTCGTACTCGGCGACGGCCGCGCGCGGCTCCATCGGGTTCACGACGATGCGGTTGTTGCGCAGCTTGAGGCGGGTCACATGCGCGGCGGCGGCGAACGCCGCCTCGACCTTCTCGCTGTCGCCGAAATGGAAATCGCAGCCGACGTTGCCGGGAACGTCGTCGTAGATCTGCGGCGCGCCCGGCGCGGCGGCCTCGCTCGGCTCCGTCACCGCCGGCAGCGGATCGATGTGGAGCACGACGGCTTCGGCCGCGTCCTTCGCGGCGGCGAGGCTGTCGGCGATAACGGCGGCGACCGCCTCGCCGACATACCGGACCTTGTCCGCGGGCAGCGCCGTGCGGGTCGGGGTCAGCATCGGCGTGCCGTCGCGGTTATTCATGACCTGGCGCGGCGGCAGCGGCCCGACGCCCGCGGCGGCGAGATCGGCCCCGGTATAGATTGCCAGTACGCCCGGCATCACGCGCGCCGCCTCGGCGTCGATGCCGCGGATGACGCCGTGGGCATAAGGGCTGCGCACCATGACCGCGTAGGCCTGCCCGGGCAGGTTCCAATCGTCCGAATAGCGGCCCTCGCCCCGCAGCAGCACCGGGTCTTCGGAACGCGGCACCGGCTGCCCGACGGCAAAGCGGTCATCGGTTCCGAGCACGGTGCGGTCGATGTAGTCGTCCATCAGATACCTCTTTGTGATGCCGGCGACACAGCGCCGTTCACGACAACTGCCGTCGAGGATATCGCCGCCAGCGCCGAAAAGGGCCGAAATTGCGATGATGCAACGCTGCGCATCCCCCTGGGGGAGAGGGTCGAGATTCAGCGTCCCTTGAAGACCGGTTTGCGTTTCTCCATGAAGGCGCGGCGGCCTTCCTGGTAGTCCTCGCTGGCGTAACAGTCGGCGAAAAGTTCTCGCACAGCGCGATATCGCGGTCCTTCGGCTCCTTGACGAGCTCCACTGTCATCAGCTTGATCGCCTTCACGGTCAGGGGCGCGTTCTGCGCGATTGTCTCGGTATAGTTGTCGACATAGGTCGCGAGCTGGTCGCGCGGTACGACCCGGTTGACCACGCCCATTGCGAACGCCTCCTGGGCGGTGAACTGCCGGCCGGTGAACAGGATCTCCTTCGCGTTGGACAGGCCGACCGCGTTCATGACGCGCTCGACGCTGGTATGGCCGTAGCCGTTGCCGAGCCGCGCCGGCGGGATGCCGAAGCGCGAGTCTTCGGAGCAGATGCGCAGGTCGCAGCACAGCGCAAAGACCATCGCCCCGCCCATGCAGTAGCCTTCGATCTGCGCGATTGTCGGCTTGCCGAGCGCGGCGAGCTTGTCGCAGACGCGCTCGGTCGTGTCGCTGTTGGTGCGTACCGCATTCGCGTCGGCGTGGCGGCGTTCGAATTCCGAGATGTCGGCGCCGGCGCTGAAGGCCTTGCCGCCGGCCCCGGAGATCACGACGACGCGGATCGCGCCATCGCGCTCGAGGTCGTCGAGCACCGCCTCGGCCGCGTCCCACATCTCCATCGTGATGGCGTTGTGACGCGCCGGGTTGTTGAGGACGATGCGCGCGACCGCGCCGTCCTTGTGCAATTGCAGCTTGTCGCTGGGCATCCTACGGCTCCGTTGGCTGGTTTTGCGCGTCGGATCAGGCGAGGATCACGGCGATGTCGCCTTCGGCAACTGCCTCGCCTTCCCTAACCCTGATCTCGACGACAACGCCGGCGCGCGGCGCCAGCAGCGGGATCTCCATCTTCATCGACTCCAGAATGACGAGCGGATCCTCCTCGGCCACCTCGTCGCCGACCTGGACCTCGATCTTCCATACCGAGCCGGCGATCTCGCTGCGTACCGGGAATTGCGGCATCGCGTTCCTCTTCTGCGGCCCGGCCGCGGGCGCCGTCGGCCAGGATATTCCGTGGCCGCCGCCGATGACATGCGTTTAGGCGATGCCGTCGCCGCCGGCAACTCATGAACGCCCTCCGCTTCGCGGCAGGAAATTTTTAAGCGTCCGACGCCTAGCTTCATGGCCTTGCATTGGTATGGACGGTTGGCGATGAAGCGGCTCGCAATCCCTGCTGCCGGGTTGACGCTCCTCATGGCGGCGGCGCCGGCATCGGCAGACGACAGCGGCCAGCCCGCCTGTTCGATGGTGTCCAACCTGCTCGTCTCGCAGGACAAGGGCACGATCTCGATCGGCTGCTCGGGGGTAACCGAGGCCTACGGCGACCGGCTTATCGAGCTGCTGAACCAGGTGCTGCAGCACCGGCTCGACCCGCAGATGGTCATCGCCAAACTCGACGAAATCGGTCCGGTTCCCGAGGAGGGGAAGGCCCGCGTCATCGACGAGACGCAGCGGCAGGCGATCGTCCAGGCACTGGTCAGCAAGCCGTCGCAGGAGATCGCGATCGTCGCGCATTCCAAGGTCGAGGACGCCGCCGACTACGGCAAAGGCATCGCGACGCCGCTGCTGATGGTCGGCTGGCGCATCCAAGGCCAGGAGATCAAGCGCGCCGCTCCGTCCTCGCTCGACGAGGTGCGCGGCGTCGCGGTGCTGGTGCACGACAAGGAGAAGCCGCCGCAAAAGGCGCTGCTGCTGCGCGACGCGCTCACCGATGCGCACATCGTCGCGCCGATCGTCGGCGACCCGTCGCTAAAGGGGGACGCGACGACCTTGTGGGTCGGCCGCCGCCCGGAATTCATCGAGCAGGCGCAGAAACCTTAAAGCAATCGAACGGGGTCGCTCTTGGCAGAAATCGACATGGGCTTGACCCGGCCATCTGCACGCCCCCGAGATCGCCGGGTCAAGCCCGGCGATGACGAGAAAAGCAATCGCATCTGAGCGAATTCTGTTCCGCCTGCCGTTGAACGCTTCCTGGTTTCGCTCGCGGTGCGGATTATCGAGCGGCGCGGGGCAGAGACCGCTGCTGATCGCCAAAGCCGCGCAGCAAACCGGCTATAGAGATATCCTCGTCCAATTCAGCCCAGTGAAGGCCGCGGCCGCTGATCCGGCAGGCCGCTCGCGCCTTGGGCGTTGCATGCAAAAGTCTCGGAAACCAGGCAAGCGGGACACCGAGAGTGCGCCCATCGGCAAGCGATGCCCACATGTTATCGTCGTCGAAAATTAGCTTGATTGGTCTAGCCGAAAAATTCGTTCCAGGCCCTCTCGATGCGGCCACGATTAGCCTCTACCAGTTTGCTCATGTCGCGCAAGGTTTTTGCGTCCAACCCATCGCTATAGGCGAGCGACACGATGGGACGTAGCCAGAATTTGGCTCGCCATTGGCGTCTTCAATATGAATGTGCGCGGCCTCGCGAGGATTGCCTTCGTTCGAATAGAAGAAAAAGCGGAACCCTCTTATCCGAAAGACCGTCGGCACCCGTCGGTTAATCTCCGAGGATGGTGCCGTGCGGGATGGCGGCTTCGGTCGACTTGATCTTCGGGCCGTCGTCGAGGCGCACGCGCGATACCTCGATAAATCCGCCCTGCGCGTGAATGCGCAATCCATCCGGTCCCGCTGAGACGACTTCGCCGATCTTTTTGCCGCGTACGGCGCCGAAGGTCGGCGCGACGATCTTCTTCGCGTCGAACAGATAGAGCTTCTTGTCGCCGAACGTCGTCCACGCCCCCGGGGCGGGGTTGCAGCCGCGGATCAGGTCGTAGACGAAGTCGACGTGCTGCGCCCAGTTGATGCGCGACTCCGCCGCGCGCACCCAGCCCTCATAGGTGGCCTTGCCCTCATCCTGCGTCCACTCGGTGGCGCGGCCGGCGACGACTAGGTCGGCCGCCTGCAGCAGCGCCTCGACCCCGAGCGGAAAGATCTTGTCGAAATAGAGCGAGCCGGCGGTGTCGTCGGGGCCGATCTGCACGCGCTTCTGGAGGATGACCGGCCCCTCGTCGAGCCCAGGGGTAGGGCGGAAGATCGACAGCCCCGTTTCGGTGCGGCCGCGGATGATCGCCCACGGGATCGAGGCCGGCCCCCGGTGCAGCGGCAGCAGCGAGGGGTGGAACTGGATCATGCCGTGCTTCGGGATCGCGCAGAAAGCCGGCGGCGCGAACAGCAGGACGTAGGCCATGACGCCGAGATCCGCATTGAGCGCCTTCAGCGCCTCCTGAGCCTCCGGCTCGGAGTATTTGGGGAAGCGGAAGACCTTGAGCTTGCGCTCCTCGGCGGCGGCGACGAGCGGGTCGGGCCGCGCGCCCGGCTTTTCGGGGGCGGCAAAGACCCCCGCCACCTCGTCGCCGCGGTTGAGGAAAGCCTCCATGACTGCCTTGCCGAAGGCCTGCTGGCCGACGATGACGATACGCATTCTCTACCCCTCGCGATGGCTCGACGATTGCTGGCGGCAGAGTTCCACGACCGCCCCCCGCCGGCAAGCCCGTCGCAATCTGCTCCGGCCCCGTGGCCGGGCGTGTCCCGGCCACCCACGTCTCTGTTGCCAGGCTCGTCGACGAAAGAAACGATAGGCGCGTGGGTGGCTTCTTGCGGCGAAGCAGCAAATGAACATGAAACATTGGCCCCGCGCGTGGAAGGTTCGCCTTATTCATTGCGAGAATCCCGAGTGGGATGATCTGTTTGATCGCCTGCTGTGAAGACGTGGATGGCCGGGACAAGCCCGGCCAAGGGGCGAGCCCAATATTACTCACGTGGGCGCGGCGGCGAGGTTGAAGGCGGCGGCCATCAGTTCGCGCGTGTAGGGGTGCTCGGGCGCCGTCATGACCTTTTCGGTGCTGCCGGACTCGACGATCTCGCCGTCCTTCATGACCAGGATTTCGTGCGCCATGGCGCGCACGACGCGGAGGTCGTGGCTGATGAACAGGTAGGTGAGGCCGTGCCGCGCCTGCAGCTCGCGCAAGAGATCGACGATCTGCGCCTGCACCGACATGTCGAGCGCCGATGTCGGCTCGTCGAGCACGACGAAACGAGGTTTCAGAACCAGTGCCCGCGCGATCGCGATCCGCTGCCGCTGCCCGCCGGAAAACTCGTGCGGATAGCGCTGCGCCGCCCCGGGGTCGAGCCCGACCTCGGTCAGCGCCTCGTCGATGAGCCGCCGCTGCTCCTGCGGCGTCGCCGCCAGCCGGTGCACCTGCAAGCCTTCGCCGACGATCTGCGCGATCGACAAACGCGGCGACAGGCTTGAGAACGGATCCTGAAACACGATCTGCATCTCGCGCCGCAGCGGCCGCAGGCGCTTCTGCCGCTCGGTCGCGATGTTGCGCCCGGCGAAGCGGATCGCGCCGCGCGACTCCTGCAGCCGCAGCAGCGCGAGGCCCAAGGTCGTTTTGCCCGAGCCGCTCTCGCCGACGACGCCCAAGGTCATCCCCCGCCGCAGCGCCAGCGAGACGCCGTCAACCGCCTTTACGTAGCCTTTGATCCGGCGCAGCACGCCGCGGCGGATCGGAAACCATACCCGCACTCCCTTCGCCTCGACCAGCACCGG
>Ga0209810_1004987_pt1 | contig 12313 bp, 8 predicted proteins | sample Coa_R1_7_FD_187159 | JGI IMG/M metagenome (GOLD analysis project Ga0209810, IMG submission 187159) | Surface soil microbial communities from Centralia Pennsylvania, which are recovering from an underground coalmine fire - Coalmine... | ecosystem: Environmental > Terrestrial > Soil > Unclassified ...
GGCTGGGCTACCTCCGCTACGCGTTTGAGAAGGGCTACACCGAGGGGCAGGTGCAGTCGATGACGGCGATCGACCCGTGGTTCCTGCGGCAAGTGCGGGAAATGGTCACTCTGCCCGCCTCGCTGGCCGGCTACACGCTGGCGACGGTCAGCCGCGGGGAACTCCTTGAGGCCAAACGCAGCGGCGTTTCGGATGCGGAGTTGGCGCGCATCTGGAAGACTACTCCCTTGGCGGTGCGGGAGCGCCGCAAGCAACTGGGGGTCACGGCGGTGTTCAATCGCGTGGACACGTGCGCGGCGGAATTCGAGAGCTTTACGCCGTATTTGTACTCGAGCTACGAATCGGAGTGCGAGGCGGCCACGTCGGACCGCAAAAAGGTGGTGATTCTGGGCAGCGGGCCGAACCGCATCGGCCAGGGGATCGAGTTCGATTACTGCTGCTGCCACGCGTCGTTCGCGCTCCAGGAATTTGGCATCGAGTCGATCATGGTCAACTGCAACCCGGAGACCGTATCGACGGATTACGACACCAGCGACCGGCTGTACTTCGAGCCGCTGACGCTTGAAGAGGTGCTGAACATCTGCGATACGGAAAAGCCCGACGGGGTGATCGTGCAGTTCGGCGGGCAGACTCCGCTGACGCTGGCGCTGCCGCTGAAGGCTGCCGGCGTGCCGATCATCGGCACCGATCCGGAGAACATCGATCTGGCCGAAGACCGCAAGCGTTTCGGCAAGCTGCTGGACGATCTGGGAATTCCGGCGCCGGCCAACGGCTCGGCGACCAAAGTGGAAGAGGCGTGCGAGGTGGCGCGCTGTATCGGCTATCCGGTGCTGGTGCGGCCGAGTTACGTGCTCGGGGGCCGCGCCATGGTGATCGCCTACGACGAAGAAACGGTGCGCCGGTACATGCAGGAGGCCGTGGTCTTTTCCCAGGACCGGCCGGTGCTGATCGACCGCTTCCTGGAAGACGCGACCGAAGTGGACGTGGACGCGATCGCGGATGCCAGCGGCGCGGTGCTGATTGCGGGGATCATGGAGCACATCGAAGAAGCCGGCGTGCATTCCGGCGATTCGAGCTGCGTGCTGCCGGCGACTTCGCTCTCCGAGCAGACCTTGAACACGATCCGCGCCTACACGGAGCGGCTGGCTCGCGCGCTGAAGGTGATCGGGCTGATGAATGCGCAGTACGCGGTAAAGGACGGCACGGTATACGTGCTGGAGGTGAACCCGCGCGCCTCGCGCACGGTGCCGTACGTGAGCAAAGCGACGGGAGTGGCGCTGCCGAAGATCGCCGTGGGGGTGATGCTCGGCGGGAAAATCGCGGATTTCACGGGCGCGCGCGGGGAACTGGCGGTGCCGCAATATTTCGTGAAGTCGCCGGTGTTCCCGTTCCACAAATTCCCCGGGGTAGACCCGACGCTGGGCCCCGAGATGCGGTCGACCGGCGAAGTCATGGGCGTCGGCGACAACTTTGGCGAGGCGTTCGCCAAGGCGCAGTTGAGCGCGGGCACGCCGCTGCCGGACAAAGGCCGCGTATTCATCAGCGTGAACGACCGCGATAAGCCCGCGGCGGCGGTGCTGGCCCGCCGCTTCGCGGAACTGGGCTTCGAGATCGCGGCGACGCGCGGCACCGCAGATGCGATCCGCAAGGCGGGTGTGACGGTGAAAGTGATCTTCAAAGTCAACGAAGGGCGGCCGAACGCGGTGGATCTGCTGAAGGCCGGCTCGCTTGATTTGATTGTCTACACAGGCACCACCGGCGCGCACGCGTTCGCCGACGAGAAAGCCATCCGGCGCAACGCGGTGACGCACCGGATTCCGTGTATCACGACCATGAGCGGCGCGCGGGCGGCGGCGGAGGCCATCGCCTCGCGCCGGCGGGCTCCGGTCCGCGTGTGGAGCCTCCAGGAAATTCACTCCCCGGGCGAAGCCCGAAGATCGGCCATCCGGTAAAGGCGGTCAGCGCTGCATGTGCGCTCGCCATAGATGGGCGAATTCGATGAAGGCCGCCGGTTTGCGATAACCCAGCAGCATGCGGACCGCCTCGGCTGCCGCCCACAGAAAGTAAATCCACGTCACCGGCGTCGCGGCGGGCGCATAAAGAAACGGGATCGCCCAGAGCGCAAACAGCACGCAGGCCTCCCAGAACGCCAGTTCCATGTTGATGAGGAACATCAGGCCAATGACGGCCTGCGCCAGGGTCATCTGCAGCTCGCGATGCTGGGTTTCATCGAACACGACCGGCGTCACCGCGCCGGAACTGACCGACAGCACGACCGGCAGGAGCGCCGGCAGCAGAGTCCACTGATTGATGTTGCTGGAGGCCATGTTCATCAGCGCCATGGGAGCCCTCTTGACGGTGCGCGCCCAATAGAACGTGGACAACATCTCCGGAAATTCGGAAGCGACCGGCGCGATGCGCTGCAACAGGCCGAAGGCCGTGGCGCCGATCAGCGCCGACAGGCCCAGAAGACTTTCGACAAACGGATCGGCCGAGTAAAAGATGAGGAACCCGCCGGCGGCGAACAGTCCCAGGATCGTGGTTACGCGGGTCCTTTTCGGCGCGGTCACGATCGCGCGCGGGATCCGTTCGAGTTCGTCGATGCTTTCCGGATCTTCGGCCGGCATGCGGCTCAGGATCAGCAGATACGCGGCATAGATGCCGAGCAGCACGGCCGAGTCATAGATGGCGAGCGATCCCTTCCAGATCACGAAGGCGAAATACAGCAGAGGCGCCGCGAGGCCGGTGACCTCGATCGCGTGATGCTCCTCGAGCCGGATGCCGCGGAGGGGCCGGCCGGTGCGGCGGCGGTGCACCACGGCCGCGGTGAAATAGATCACCGGCCAGCCGAAGCCGGTCAGCAGCCGGAGCGCTCCGGTGAGGCTCGCGAGCAGGTAATGGGTCTCGCGGTGCCACGCGATGGCGGCTTCCACGGCGAACTCGGGCAGGGTTTGCAGCAGCGCGAGGATGGCCAGCGCGAAACCCTGGGCGATGAAGAACTGCGCGGACTCGGCGGCCCAGGCGATCATGAGCGCCGAGCCCAGGATCGCCGGCGCGGTCCACAGCAGCGCCGCGGGGCTCCCCGGGCGAAGCGTTTCGGAGAAGAAAAGGAACAGGAAAAATAAAGGCGCTGCTTTGGGGAGAAGCATCAATCGGGGGCGCACCAGGTGCGCAGTAAGGCCCATGGTACAACGAACGTATGCCCTCCTTTCGCGTGGCGACGCCGCAGCGCTCTTACGACGCCGTGGTGGAGCGCGGCTGCGTGAATCGCGCGGCGGAGTTCGTGCCACCGAAAGCGGGCAAGCTGTTTGTCGCCACCACCGTGGATGTGTGGGAACTGCACGGGGCGGCGCTGCGCGGCGCTCTGAGCAAACGCGACTTTGAAGTGATTTTCTTTCCCGGAGGGGAGCCGCGCAAGCGCCTGGCCGAGGTGGAGACTCTGGCCGAACGCATGGTGGAGGCCGGAGGCGATCGGTCCAGCGTGGTGATTGCGTTCGGCGGCGGCATCATCGGCGACGTCGCGGGGTTTCTGGCGGCGGTCTTCATGCGCGGGATTCCGGTGATTCAGATTCCGACCACGCTGCTCGCGCAGGTGGATGCGGCGGTAGGCGGAAAGACGGGGGTCAATCTGGCCAGCGGCAAGAATCTGCTGGGGAGTTTCCATCAGCCGCTGGCGGTGTTGATCGATCCGGACGTCCTGCGGACGCTTCCCGAGCGCGAGTACCGGGCCGGGCTTTACGAAGTCATCAAGTGTGGCGTGATCCGCGACGCCGGGCTTTTTGAGGCGCTGGATCGCTGCGCGCCTGCGGTTCTGAGGCAGGACCCGGAAACGCTCGAGCGCATCATCGCCGCCGCCGTGCGGATCAAGGCCGAGGTGGTCAGCGCGGACGAGCGCGAGAGCGGGCTGCGGCGCATTCTGAATTTCGGGCACACCTTCGGTCATGCGCTCGAGGCGGAGACGAAATACGAGCGCCTGCTGCACGGCGAAGCCGTCGCCTGGGGCATGCGCGTGGCGGCGGCGCTGGCGGAGCGGATCGGGAAGCTCGCGCCCGCGGATTCGGCGGCGATTCACGCCGTGCTCGACAGATACGGGCCGATTCCTCCGCTGGACGGGATTGTGGCGCAGAATCTGGCGGCGCGGCTGCGCAACGACAAGAAAACGGTTCAGGGCGCCCTGCATTTTGTGCTGCCGGTGCGCATCGGGGAGGCCGATGTCGTCTCGGGAGTGGACCCGGCGCTGGCGCTCGAATGCATCCAGGCCGCGCTTCCATGACGGGAACCAACGCGACGGGCGCCGCGCCGCGAGGCGTGTCGGGCGAGCAGGAGTCGGCGCGCTGGGTACGCGAGATGTTCGGCCGCGTGGCCCCGCGTTACGACCTGCTGAATCATCTGCTTTCCTTCAATCTGGATAAGCGCTGGAGGGCGCGACTGGCGGAGCGCGTGGCGCCGGCGCTGGCGCGAACCGGGGCCTGCGTGCTGGATCTGTGCTGCGGGACCGGCGACGTTCTGGCCGCGCTCGCATCGCGCGCGGCGGCCGGCGGGACCGGCTGCGCGACGGTCCTGGGAAGTGACTTCTGCCATCCCATGCTGGTGGCGGCGCGCCGCAAAATCCGCCGCGGCCTCCTGTTCGAAGCCGACGCGCTGAATCTGCCGCTGCGCGAGGGCTCGCTGGACCTGGTCACGATGGCTTTTGGCTTCCGCAATCTCGCGAATTACGATAGGGGGCTCGAGGAGTTGCTGCGGGTGCTGAAGCCGGGCGGCGTCGCGGCGATCCTCGAATTTTCCCAGCCCACGAATCCGGCCTTCGGGGCGCTGTACCGTTTTTTCTCGGCCCACGTGCTGGCGCGCGCCGGCGGCCTCATTTCCGGGGCGCCCGACGCATATGCGTATCTGCCGGAATCGATTCAAAAATTTCCGGATGCGGACCAGCTCGCCCGGCAGATGTACGCGGCCGGTTTTACGCGCGTCGAGTTTGAACGCATGACCGGCGGGGCCGTCGCGCTGCACGTCGGGTGGCGTTAGGCCGGGGAGTTCCGGCGTTTCGCTTTCAACTCCGCCATGACGCCCGCGACCAGTTCCTTGGCGTCCGCCAGGCATTTGCCGATGATCTGAATGTCCAGGGCGGGTTTTCCGGGCTGGCGGGCGCTCTGGCAATAGACGCCGTGCTGGCCCACCAGCACCAGCGCGTCCGTAAGCAGGTCCATGGTCACGGCCAAGCGCCCGCGCTCCCGGCCCATGCGGAATTCGTGCTCTTCCAGCTCGGCTTTACGGTCTTCGTAGACGGACATGCTACTTCATCGTAGCCGAGCGCCGTTCCGGCTCCGGCCGGGGCCTAGTGCGGCGGTTCCCGCGCTTTGCGAGCGCTTCCACAGCGTGCGCCTGATAAGGATTCCTGGCCGCCGCAAGATCGGCCCAGATCCGTTCCGCGGCCTCGCGGCCGCCGAGCTTGCGCTCCAGCGCGGCCAGCTCCCACAGGGTGCGGAACAGCAGCGCGTCGCTGAGACCCAGATCGATGGCGCGGCGGAACAATGCGCGAGCCTGTTCCATCTGGCCCGCGTTACGGAGCCACCGGCCGATTCCGACCAGCTCGGCGGGGTGGCGGAGGGCGGACCGGGCCGGATCCTGGAACGCCTGCGGCACGATGCCCGTCAGGCAGGCGAGCGTCAGAATGTCCGTCGCGTTGTGGTGAAACACCGGCAGCAGCCGGGCGGCGGCGCGTGTGCGCAGATACTCGAAGTACACGTAAGGAATCAGCGCGCCGGGAAGGTCGCCCTGGCGCTCGACTCCCAGAACCTGTGATTCCAGGTCCACCAGGCGGCAGCGATCGAAGCGCAGCTTCCATAAGCGCCGCGCGCCGTGCAGCAGATCGAGATGCGTCATTCGCGCAAACGGCAGCCGCAAGCGCTGGAAGCGGTAGCGGGATTCCAGCAGGGGCTGATCGAAAGCGCGGCCGTTGTAGGTGATCAGCACGCGAAAACCGGCGAGGTGGCGGCCCAGGGAATCGAGCAAACTGGCCTCTTCCGCGTAGTCGCGCATGAAGAACTGGCGCACGCGAAAGCCTTCGCGCGTGATGCGGCCCACGCCCACCAGAAACGCGCAGGCGCCCAAGTTCCTGGAGATGCCTGTGGTTTCGGTATCCAGAAACGCCCAATCGTCCGGAGGCACGGAGGAAACCGCCCCCTCCGATAGCGCCGCCAGCAGATCGGGCGGCAGATCGGCCAAGGCGCCGATATCGGCGCTGCCGTGCCGCCGGTGCGCTTGGTAGAGCTTCTCGGTTTCGAAATGGCGTCCGAGGCGCGTTTCGACCTCCTGGCCGCACAGCCAGTCTTCGATATAGCGCGTGGGATGGAAATCGGGCGCATCCGGCCGCTCGGCGGGTGGTGGCGAGGCATATTTTTGATCGATTTGCGCTACTTGCGCCCGAAGCTCGGCGAGTCGTTGCCTCCGGTCCGTCATTCGCTTTTTCTTTGCCAGCGTACCACAGGGCGAGGCTGCCATGGCCAAGCTTTACGCGAACCGCGCGTCGAGTGGCTGAAAAAGAGGCGGGCAGGAGGGCAGACCTCATTGCCTCTGCCGGTCGAACTCCTGGGCGGAGAAAAGGATCTTCGCGGCGCTCATCGGCTCATTGTCAGCTTTCCACGTGCGTGGGATCGGGCTCGCCGGCGCCTTCCGCCCGGCGCGCGCGCCGCCGGGCGCGAAAGACGAATAAATAGCTGGTGAGAATGCCGCCCAGGACAAGCTTGGCGCCCTCGCTGGCGACATAGGCTTCGTTCAGCGCCCATATCCGCGCCTGGATTCCGAAGCTGGAATTACCGGGAGGGAAATCGGCTTCGCGCCCGCGGTAGGTCATCTCGGGCGTGAGCGCGAAGTGCTCGAACAGCACCAGCATCAGCATCAGCGCGCCCAGGATCTGCGGGAACAGCCGCCGCTGCGTGCCGAAGAACAGGCAAGCCGCCAGGGCAAGCCCCAGGCCGATTTCCGCCGTTTCCCAAATGTACAAATATCTGCGGTTCTGTTCCGAGCTCTGATACCGCAGCAAAAGTTGCGATTCCTCCGGCGTGAGTTTCTGAAGCAGGGGCAGAGCCCCGGCCGACGGCGCGCCGGCGATGCCCGCGGGCATCCGCAGATTCTGGATCGCGATGAAACCCATCAGCACGCTGCATCCGATCCAGACGCCCAGTACAAACGTGGCCATGCGGCGGGTATGCATCGTTTCTTAGTCTGCCACAGGGGGCGCGCCGCGTAGGGACCGCGCTGGCCCCGGACGATCGCGGAAAAAGGCCGCAAAAAAGCGAGAAAGGGAACGGTTGCCCGCTCCCCTTCGCCGCGTCGTTCCGAGTTGACTCTGGAATGGTGACGTCTTGGTCCCCTTCGCATCGGGGATTTTTATTCTACCGCACGATGGCCCGCATTCCTGCGCCGGCTTGGCCAGTGCACGATAGAATCGAAAGTTAACCCGCCATGCAATTTCTCGAAGAGAGCCTCATCCAACTGATCACGCAGACGGCCACGAACCTCCCGCCCGACGTGCGCCAGGCCATGGGCATCGCCATGGCCGCCGAAACGCCCGGAACGCAATCTTCGCAGGCGCTGGGCATTATCGCCAACAACATCGACATGGCCGCCGAAGTGGAAGGTCCGATCTGCCAGGACACGGGGATGCCCACCTTCGTCGTACACACGCCGGTGGGCGTGAATCAGATCGCGATCAGGAAGGCGATCCGCCACGCGGTGGCCGAGGCGACGCGGCGGGGCAAGCTGCGGCCCAACTCAGTGGATTCGCTCACCGGCAAAAATTCCGGCGACAACCTGGGCTACGAGACTCCCGTGATTCATTTCGAGCAGTGGGAGGAGGACGAGATCGAAGTCCGGCTGATCCTCAAGGGCGGCGGCTGCGAAAACAAAAACATCCAGTATTCGCTTCCGGCCGAGCTGGATCATCTGGGCAAAGCCGGGCGCGATCTGGAAGGCGTCCGGAAGGCGGTGCTGCACGCGGTGTGGCAGGCGCAGGGCCAGGGCTGCGCGCCCGGAGTGGTGGGGGTGTGCGTGGGAAGCGACCGCGCGCACGGGTATGCGCTTGCGAAAAACCAGCTTTTCCGCACGCTGGATGACACAAATCCGGTGCCCGAGCTGGCGAAGCTCGAAGCGGAGATCGTGGAGGAGGCCAACCGCCTGGGGATCGGCGCGATGGGCTTCGGCGGCCAGGTTTCGCTGATCGGGTGCAAAATGGTGGCCGCGAACCGGCTGCCGGCGAGCTTCTTCGTTTCGGTGGCGTATGAGTGCTGGGCGTTCCGGCGCCTGGGCGTGCGGCTGGATGCGCCATCGGGCGCGATTACGCGCTGGCTGTATCGCGATCCCGCACGGCCCGCCGAAAAGATGGCGCGCGGCGAAGGTTTTCCGCGGACCGGGCGGGAAGTGGTTCTGCGGGCGCCATTAACGGAAGAACAGGTTCGGGCGCTAAAGGTGGGCGACGTGGTGCTGATCCACGGCGAGATGTTCACCGGCCGCGACGCCGTCCACGCGCACCTGATGAAGAATGCGCCGCCGGTGGATCTGCGCGGAGCGGTTCTATATCATTGTGGTCCGGTGATGCTCCAGCAGGGCGACGGAGCCCAGGCTCAATGGACGGTAAAAGCGGCGGGGCCCACCACCAGCAGCCGCGAGGAGCCGTATCAGGCCGACATCCTCCGCAACTACGGCGTGCGGGCCGTGATCGGCAAAGGCGGCATGGGGAAGAAGACGCTGGCGGCGCTGAAGGAGTGCGGCGCGGTATATCTCAACGCGATCGGCGGCGCGGCGCAGTTTTACGCCCGCAAAATCGACCGGGTGCTGGGCGTGCATCTGCTCGAATTCGGCATCCCCGAAGCGATGTGGCGCCTTTCGGTGCACGATTTTCCGGCCATCGTCACGATGGACGCGCACGGCAACAGCCTGCACGCGGAGATCGAGGCCGGAACCGGGGAGCGCCTGGAAGAGTTGCAGAACGTCTGAGCCTGAGCCTGGCCCGCTCCATACGGGAGCCGCGGGTGCGAAAGCCGCCCGCATCCGACGCGGCTCTGGCAGCCTATTTCCCGGCTTCCACGGTGACTTCGGAGGTGGCCGATCGCGCGCCATCGCTGGCGGGCGCGCGGAGCACACAGGTCCCGGGGAATTCCCGTTCGTGCCAGGATTCCTAGGATGCGATGCCGGCCGGCTGCTTATGATGAGCCGGCCCAGGCCCGTCCGCGCGGCGCATGTCCGGGCCGCTCCTGGGAGCCGCCGCCGGGAGCGTGAAATAAAAGGTGCTGCCGATCTGCGGCTGGCTTTCGACAAAGATGCGGCCGCCCATCATCTCGACCAGGCGTTTCGATATGGTCAAGCCCAGACCGGTCCCGCCGTACTGCCGGGTGATGGAACTGTCCGCCTGAGTGAAGGATTCAAAGATATCGCGCTGCTTCTCCGGGCAGATGCCGATTCCCGTGTCGCGGACGGCGAAAATCAATTCGTAATCGCGCCCGGTCACGCCGCCGGCGGATTCGCCCGCCACCGGCTGCAAGCCTACGCAGACTTCGACGGATCCGCTCCCGGTGAACTTCACTGCATTGCTGACGAGATTGGTGAGGACCTGCCGGATCCGCATCGGATCGCCAACGATTTTGCCGGGGACGGATTCATCCACCTTCCAGGCCAGCGCAATTCCCTTTCGCTGGGCAGCCGGTTTGAACGCCTTGATGGAGTCCTCGACGCCAGCCCGTAGATCGAAATCGCGGAATTCGAGGTCCAGCATGCCGGCATCGATCTTCGAGAAATCGAGAATGTCATTGATAATCGCCAGGAGGCTTTCGGCGGAGTGCAGGGCAATTTCCAGATATTCGCGCTGTTCCGCATTCACCTGGGTTTCCCGGAGGAGCTCCACCATTCCGATGACGCCGTTCAGCGGCGTCCGGATTTCATGACTCATATTCGCCAGAAACTGGCTTTTGGCTTTGCTGGCGGCCTCCGCCGTCTCCTTTGCCTTGATCAACTCCTGCTGCGCCCGCTTGCGTTCGCTGATATCCCGGTATACGGCGGAGACGCCCATCAGGCCGCCTTGCGCATTTTTGATCGGCGAGAGAATCACCGAGACCTCGATCATCGAACCGTCTTTTTTGACGCGAACAGACTCGTAGCGCGCGATCCGCTCCTCGCGCTTGATTTTTTCGATGCCCGCCGCAAAGTCGGACTGGCGGTCCGGTAAAAACATCATCGTGATATGTTTCCCGATGGCCTCCTGGGCGGTATATCCCCACAGCCGCTCGGACGCGCGGTTCCAGCTCAGAATCGTCCCGTCCAGGTCGGTGCCGACGATGCTGTCGTCCGAGCATTGCACGATCGAGGCGAGGAACGCTTGGGTGTCGTGGGAAATTTTTTGTTCGATCGCCAATTTGGTTTCCGCCCGGCGCGCGGTGGATTGCAGGCTGAACAGCAGCGCCGCCAAACACAAAGACACAAACGCGCAACTGGCGGCGGCGGAAACGGCCGGGGCGGTGCTCAGCGAGGGAAATCCGGGGCCGCGGTTCCAGGCCAGCGTCCAGTCCGCGCCATTCAGGGCCAGCCGGCTAACGCGTTCGAACGGGCCAGCGGCTTGCGCGCGCTTCCGCGCCGTAAACAGCACGTTCCCGGCGGCGGGCGGGCCATCAAACACCGTAAGATCGACCAGCGAATCGCGCCCGCTGAGGGCCGAGCGGAAAACGGGATCGGCGGAAACGACGATGGTGACCCAGGCGGTCAACGCGGCGCGGCGTTGCTGCACGGTTTGAGTGCTGGCGCCCTTGCGGTAAACCGGGACGAACAACTCCAGGCCATCCGGCGTCTCGTTTCCGAGACGGGTTTTCCGCGTCAAGGCAGGTTTGCCGGTATCACGAGCCAATTCCGCCGCGTTTTTGCGATTCGGCTCCGCGGCCAGGTCGGCTCCCAGGGCGTGCGCGGCCACCTCCGGCGGTTCCGCGGAGACCACCACGAAGTGTTCCCGGAGCGCAGGGTTGGGCGATTGTCCAAACAGCGGCCGGATAGCGAAGCCGGGCCCGCTCCTCCGGCGCTGGGCCGCCGTAAAATCGCGAATTTTCCCGTCTGGCACCGGCTTGACGACGTACAGCGCCTCGGTGCCGGCGTAGCGCGAGTACAGATCCAGGCCCTCGGCGAAGGCGTGCCAGTCCTGCTGGCCGGTGAGATGGTCCGAAATCGCAAGATCGCTGGCCGCGGCGTGGAGGGCGTTCTCGTAAATCGTCAGGCGAATCCGGAGATCGGTGATCACGGAGGCGATCACGCCGTCCCGGACGGCGTCGTGGTAGCGGCTCCGCTCGCGGCTCATGCGTATGTACAGCCCGCCGCTGAGCATGAATCCGGCCAAGAGCGCGGAGACGGGCAGCGCAGGGCTGCGCAAGGTGCGAGCCAGCTTGGGCGCGATTTGTGTGGAAGCCGCCATCGCCACGCGTTACAGATCGGGCGTTACAAACAATCTTTGAATGGATGTTTGCAATGCGCAAGGCTATTTTTAGTCCAGGTACGGCGTCTGTTCTAGTTCCACGCCTAGGAGAAACACCTGAAACGAAGGCGGGCCAGCTAAGCCGGCAAACGGCTACGGCCGCGCGTCCGGGTCGGCGTAAACGCTCCTCACCAAATTCGCCAGGTTGTTGACCGGCCAATCCGGGTATTTGGCCTGGAATTCGGCAGTGAGCATTTTGCCCGCGTCGCCAGCGCTCAGGCCTTGGCGCTTCATTTCGAGGGCCCGCTGCTGCACATCCTGGAGGAAAGATTTCTCCGACTGCACCAAAGAGCCATCGCCGATGGCGCTGTGATCGGGAAGCACGCGCCGCACGCCGAGCGCTTCGACGCGATCCAGCACGACAAGCCAGCTCGAGGGCGTGCCGCCATCGTTGGCGATTCCGGGGACCACCTTGTTCTGCACCACGTCTCCGGAGATCAGCGTTTTGTCGGGATCGACGAAGATCAGCTCGTCTCCCTTCGTGTGGGCGCCGCCGAACCACAGAAGCCGCGCGACCACTCCGCCGCCAAGATCCAGTTTCTTTTCGGTGGCGAACGTTTCATCGGGGCGCCGCAACTTCACGTTGGCGAGCAGTCCGCGCCACTGCTCGTTGCGGCTGGAAAACGTCTGAATGAGCTCCTCGCCGTGCTGGTCCATTTCATCCTGCTGAACTTTGTCGCGAATCAGGAGGGTGCCGGCGGGAAAGCCAGGCTCGCCGGCCGCGTGTTCCGGGTGAAAATGCGTGGTTGTCAAATACAGTTTGTTATCCGGCGCCAGCTTCTTGGCGATCTTGGCGACGGTCGCGCCGTT
>Ga0209810_1004988_pt1 | contig 12313 bp, 16 predicted proteins | sample Coa_R1_7_FD_187159 | JGI IMG/M metagenome (GOLD analysis project Ga0209810, IMG submission 187159) | Surface soil microbial communities from Centralia Pennsylvania, which are recovering from an underground coalmine fire - Coalmine... | ecosystem: Environmental > Terrestrial > Soil > Unclassified...
AGTGTCCAACGGGCTCGACGCACCAGTCGCAGTCCGACCTCGCGGCGCTCCGCCGGTCGGCTCCAGGATACCAGGCAGCACCCCGCGATTTTCATCCATCGGGGTGCTGCACACAGCATGAGGAAGTGTCCTACTCATACGTGGTCGGAGCCTGAGGCTCCGACCACGTATTGCCGGTTCGGAACGGCGCTGGTAAGAGGGTCGGCATGGCCGAGGACTGGAAGATCGAGGTCCACGACGCCACCAGGACCTTCCTCGACGGGTCGGTGACCGCCTTCCGTGGCCTCTCGCTGGGAGTGCGGCCGAACGAGGTGCTGTGCATCGTCGGGCCGTCGGGCTGCGGCAAGACGACGCTGCTCCGCTGCATCGACGGCCTGATCCCGCTCACCGGCGGTCGGATCCTGATCGACGGCCAGGAAGTCCGCGAGCCGAGCGAGCAAGTGGCGATGGTGTTCCAGCACTTCGGCCTGTTTCCGTGGAAGAACGTCTACGACAACGTTGCCTACGGCCTGCGGCTGCGTGGCGCGTCGAAAGAAGAGATGGCGCGCGTGACCGAGTACATCCGCCTGGTCGGCCTGGCGGGCGCCGAGCGGCGCTACCCGTACCAGCTTTCCGGCGGGATGCAGCAGCGGGCAGGGCTGGCCCGCGCCCTGGCCGTGCACCCGTCGATCCTGCTGATGGACGAGCCGTTCGCCTCGGTGGACGCCCAGACGCGGGAGATCCTGCAGGAGGAGCTACTGCGGATCTGGGAGCGCGAGCGCCAGACGATGGTGTTCATCACCCACAGCATCGACGAGGCGATCGTGCTCGGCGACCGCATCACGATCCTGACCGCCCGGCCGGGCCGCCTGAAGGAGACACTCGACGTGCCGTTCGCGCGTCCGCGCGACCCCGAGGAGGTGCGCGCCCAGCCGGCCTTCGCCGAGCTGCGGAACCACATCTGGGAGCAGCTCAAGCAGCAGGCGGCTTAGTTCCGGGACCCTTCAGGGGAGTGGGGTTTGCCGCGGCAAACCCCACTCCCCTCATCAGCAACCGAGTCCGAGCTGGTCGCGCGACGACCGCGTCGCGCGATCGACGGGAGGCGATGGTGGCCGACACGACAATTCCTCAGGGAGGCGCCCAGGCCGTCGCCCCGCGGGCCGCGCCGTCGCGTCGCCTGGCGGCGCTGGCGCCGATGCTGATCCGGCTCGCCTCCCTCGTCGTGGTGCTCGTCGCCTGGGAGATCTACGGCCGCTCGGTGAACCCCGTCCTGTTCACCTACCCGACGGCGGTGTTCGACTCCTTCGTCGAACTGACCACGAGCGGTGAGCTGTGGCGCTACCTGCAGCAGAGCCTGGTCGTGCTGGTGTACGGCTTCAGCGCGGCGGTGATCGTCGGCATCCCGCTGGCCGTGGCGACGGCGCGCTACCGCTGGCTGGACTACGCCACCGACACCTACGTCAACGCGCTGTACTCGATGCCGATGGTGGCGATCGTGCCGCTGCTGGTGCTGTGGTTCGGGTTCGACCTCACGGCCAAAGCGGTGGTCGTGTTCCTGTTCTGTCTGTTCCCGATCCTGATCAACACTTATCAGGGCGTGAAGAGCGTCGACCCGCGCCTGCTGGAGGTCGCCCGCTCGTTCCGTTCCAGCGAGAGGCAGCTCTGGCAGGACCTCGTCGTGCCGTCGGCGCTGCCGTTCATCGTGGCCGGCCTGCGGCTGGCCATCGGGCGCGGGCTCGTTGGCCTGGTGATCGCCGAGTTCTACACCTCGATCGCGGGCCTGGGCTATATGATCGTGAAGTACGCGAACAGCTTCCAGACGGACAAGCTGTTCGTGCCGATCGTCGTGCTGATGGTGCTCGGCGTAGTCCTGATGGAAGCCCTCAAGCATCTTCAGTACCGCCTGGCGCCCTGGCTGCGCCAGACCGATGAAGAATGAGAAGTAAAGAGTGGGGGTGTCCCCCACTCCCCCGCTAAGGTGAGGAATAAGAGCTAATGGTGCAGACGTCCACCGAGCAGCCTGCCGCGCCGAGCTTGCCGCCGCGGATGCGGGCCGTGGTGCTGACCGGCCCGAACGCCCACGAAATCCGCGACGACGTGCCGACGCCGCGGCCCGGCCCCCTCGAAGTGCTCTGCAAGGTCGACGCGGTGGCGATCTGCGGCACCGACCTGCACATCTACGAGGGGAAGTTCCCCGGGCGGTGGCCGAAGGGCTATCCCTTCATCCCCGGCCACGAGTGGTCGGGCACGGTCGTCGAGGTCGGCAGCGCGGCGGCGGAGCTGGGCTGGCAGGTTGGGGACCGCGTGGCCGGCACGTCGCACGCCGGCTGTGGTTACTGCCGCAACTGCAGCATCGGCCGCTACAACCTCTGCGAGAACTACGGCACGGAGCCGCTCCACCACCAGTACGGCCACTACAGCCAGGGAGCCGACGCCGAGTACGTCGTGCACTCGATCAAGTCGGTGTTCAAGCTGCCCGAGAGCCTCGACCTGCCGCTCGGCGCGATGGTCGACACCGCCAGCATCGCTCTGCACTCGGTGAAACGGCCCGGCATCCGCCCGGGCGAAACCGTCGTGATCGTGGGCGCGGGGCCGATGGGGCTGCTCACCGCGGACTGCGCCTACGCCCTCGGCGCGGGGCGGGTGATCGTGACCGGCTCGGGCGCGCGCCTGGACAAGGCGCGGGAGCTGGGCTTCGAGACGATCAACTACCGCGACGAGGATCCCATGGAGGCGGTGAGGCGCCTTACGGGCGGCCAGGGCGCCCACGTCGCCGTGGACACCGGGGGCACGGTCGAGTCCGTCGTGCAGACAGTGAATGTGCTGCGGAAGGGCGGGCGCGCCGCGTTCACCGGGGTGCCGCTCGAGCCGGCGATCCTGCCGATGCAGAAGATCGTCCTGGAAGAGATCGACCTGTACGGCGTGCGCGCGAACCCGAACGCGATGGAGGAGGTACTGCCCCTCATCACGAGCGGCCGCGTCCGCGTGCAGCCGCTGGTGACGCACACCTTCCCGCTAGAGCAGTACGGCGAGGCGCTGCACACCTTCGCCGAGCGGGTCGACGGCGCGCTGAAGGTGCTGATCCGCCCGGCGCTGAGCTAGTACTTTGGGCCAGATGATCGGAGTAGTGTGTGCCGATGCACCCACCGCTCGGATCACCGGGAACCCAGTGCCGGGCGCTCGCGGGACCGAGGATAGTGATGCAGGCTGTGGTCTATCCGGCGGCGAATGCGATGGACCTGCGCGCGGTGGCCGAGCCGGTGGCCGGCCCGGGCCAGGCACTCGTGCGCGTGCGCGCCACCACCATCTGCGCCACGGACTTCAAGATCCAGGCCGGTCTCTTCCCCGGCACGCGCTTTCCGCACATCCCCGGCCACGAGTGGAGCGGCGACGTGGTCGCCGTCGGGCCGGACGTGGACGAGGTCGCGCCGGGCGATCGCGTCGGCGTCGAGGTCCACGTCGGCTGCGGCCGCTGTCCGCGCTGCCTGGAGGGCCTGTACAACCTCTGCGACAACTATGGCAACGTCGCCAAGGGCCACGCTCACATCGGCTTCACCGTGCCTGGCGGGCTGGCGGACTACTGCGCCGTGCCGGTGAAGGCGCTCCACCGCCTGCCGCCGAGCCTCGACTACGACCAGGGCGCGATGACCGACAACGTCGGCGTGGCGCTGTGGGCCGTCGAACGGGCGCGGCTCCAGGCCGGCGAGCGAGTCGCCGTGATCGGCCCGGGCGCCATCGGCCTGCTGGCGATGCAGGTCGCGCGCGCGATGGGCGCGGCGCAGGTGCTGATGGTCGGCACACGCGCCGACCGCCTGCGCCAGGCCGAGCTGCTGGGCGCCGACGCCCTGGTCGACGCCGCCGCGACCAACGCGGTCGCCGCCGTGCGCGACCTGACCGGCGGGCGCGGCGCCGACGTGGTCGTCGAGTTCGCCGGCAGCGAGCAGGCGGCCCGCGACGCCCTGCAGATGGCGCGGCGCGGCGGCCGCGTGGTGCTTGGCGGCGCGACGGGGCCCGGCCGCGAGCTGTCGGGCGTCGACCTGAGCGTGGTCGTGCGCGGCCACCTCGACGTGCTGGGCTCGGTGGCCAACCCGAAAGGCGTCTCCGCCCGCGGCGTGGCCCTGATGGCGAAGGGCCTCGTCGACGTGCGTCCGTTGATCACCCACCACCTGCCCCTGGACGAGTTTCCCCGCGCCTGGAGCCTCTTCCGCGACCGCGAAGACGGCGCCATCCGCGTGATGCTCCACCCCACCGGCAGCTAGAGCGTCTATCCCTTCCTGCCTATCCCTCCCTGCTACGAGTTGTTGGCTCGCGCCAGGGATTCCAGGTTTCGCGGGAAGTCCGTTGCGCCGGCGGGCACGGCACGGAGCTTGCTTTAGAGTGCCTGTCAATACCTGATGTGAGCCGCGGGCTCACACCAGGTATTGTGGATTTCGTTAGGAGCACTTAGGTCGAGCGCGGGACATCGACGAGGACTCCCCGGCGAACGAAGAGGTGTGAGATGCCCGAGACGACCATCCACCTGCACTGGTGCCCACGCTGCGAGCTGACCTGGGACTGCGCGGGATCGCTGTCCGGCTGCCCAGTGGGCGGCCACGAGGTGATCGACGACCACTGCGATCGCCCGCTGCCCGACGACGACTGAGCCCCCGGCCGGCATCGCCGCGCCGCTGAGCGCACTCCGTCCCGACCTCCGCCCGTCCGCCAGGCTATCGGATGTCCTCGTGCCCCCGGCCCCGCATCGATCGCCCTCCCCCGCCTGCTGCTAGGGACGGCGCGCTTCGAGGCCGCAGCGGATTCTGTAGCCTTCAACCGAAGCTTGACGGCAATCCGGGGGTCCGCTATACTGCGGCTAGCTTGTCAGCGGAGAAAGGTGCGCCGTGATCGGCACCTATAGCTACGGGTTTTATTACTTTAGTAGCGGCATGAGGGGGCTGCAACCTCTCGATCCGCTTAGCGGATGCTGACAAGCAGCTAGCAACCCCGTCATGCCGCAAGAAGCAGAGGTGAGAAACCCTCTGCTTCTTGCTTTGTAGAGCGGGTACGGAGGGCCAGATGTTTCCAGCCGGGCAGGTTCGGAGCCAGCGCGCGCTGCGCGCACGAGGAGGACAGCAATGATCGTCGTCATGCGCAGTGGAGCGAAGCCCGAGGAGGTGGAGCACGTGATCGAGCGCATACGCGAAGCCGGCTACCGCGAGCAGGTGTCCACCGGTGAACAGACCACCGTCATCGGCGTCATCGGCAGCGGGTTCCCGCCAGACTTCGCCGAGAAGCTCGAGATGCTGCCCGGGGTCGCCCAGACGTACCGCATCACCAAGCCCTACAAGCTGGCCAGCCGCGACTTCAAGCCGCAGAGCACGGTCGTCCGCGTCGGCGACCTCGAGATCGGCGGCGATGAGTTCGTCGTCATGGCCGGGCCGTGCTCCGTCGAGTCGCGCGAGCAGGTGCTGGAGACCGCCCAGCGGGCCAAGGCTAGCGGGGCGCGCGTCCTGCGTGGTGGCGCCTACAAGCCGCGCACGTCGCCCTACAGTTTCCAGGGCCTCGGCGAGCAGGGCCTGGAGTACCTGGCGGAGGCGCGGCAGGTCACGGGGCTGCCGATCATCACCGAGGTCCTCGATCCCGGCGACGTCGAGCTGGTCTCCCGCTACACGGACATCCTCCAGCTCGGCACCCGCAACATGCAGAACTTCCCGCTGCTGCGCGCCGTGGGCGCCGCGGACAAGCCAGTGCTGCTCAAGCGGGGCATGGCCGCTACGATCGAGGAGTGGCTGATGGCCGCCGAGTACATTCTCCACGCCGGCAACAGCCAGGTCATCATGTGCGAGCGCGGCATCCGGACCTTCGAGACCGCCGCGCGCAACACGCTCGACCTGAGCGCCGTGCCGATCGTGAAGAAGCTCAGCCACCTGCCGGTCGTCGCCGACCCCAGCCACGGTACGGGCAAGTGGTACCTGGTGCGGCCGATGGCGATGGCGGCCGCGGCGGTAGGCGCCGACGGCCTGCTCATCGAGGTGCACCCGGATCCGGACAGCGCCCTCAGCGACGGCCCGCAGTCGCTGAACCTGGACAACTTCGACCGCCTCATGGACGACCTGCGCGCGGTGACCGGCGCGGTGGGCCGGACGCTGGGCGGCAGCCCCGTATCGGCGTCGGCCGGCCGATAGCCGATCCGCCAGGGCCACGCGCTGTCCCGAGCCGGCGCGCGGCCCATCATTGCCTGGGGAGTACCAGCCATGAGCGGGGAGGCGAGGCGCGTCTTGCGGCCGGCGCGGCGCCTGCAGGGCGAGGTCGAGGTGCCCGGCGACAAGTCGATCTCGCACCGCGCTCTGCTGCTGAACGCCCTGGCCGACGGTACGGCGCGCGTGCGCGGCCTGGGGCTGGGCGCCGACGTGCGCTCGACCTGGCGCTGTCTCGCCGCGCTCGGCGTGACCATCGAGGCGGAAGGAGCGCACGGGGCGGTCGTGCGCGGCGTGGGGCTGCGCGGCCTGCGCGAGCCCGAGGACGTCCTCGACGCGGGCAACTCCGGCACGACGATGCGCCTGCTCAGCGGCGTGCTGGCGGGCCAGCCGTTTCTGACCGTCCTCAGCGGCGACGCCTCCCTGCGCCGACGCCCAATGGCGCGCGTCCTGGACCCGCTGCGGACGATGGGCGCCGAGGCCTGGGGCCGCGCCGGCGGGAACCTCGCGCCCCTGGCCATCCAGGGCGGCCGCCTGCGGGGGCTGGACTACGCGCTGCCCGTCGCCAGCGCCCAGCTCAAGTCGGCGCTGCTCCTGGCCGGGCTGTACGCCGACGGCCCGACCCACCTGCGCGAGCCGGCGGCCTCCCGCGACCACACCGAGCGCATGCTGCGCGCCCAGGGCGTGCCCCTGCGGGTGGAGGGGCTCGACCTGACCCTGACGCCGCCGACCGCGCCCCTCCGCTCGCTGGACCTGCAGGTCCCCGGCGACTTCTCCTCCGCCGCCTACTGGCTGGTGGCAGCCTGCATCCATCCTCAGGCGCGGGTCACCGTCCGCAACGTGGGGATGAATCCGGGACGCACCGGCCTGCTCGAGGTACTGCGGGAGATGGGAGCGCGGATCGAGTTGGCGAACGAGCGCGAGGCCGGCGGCGAGCCGCTCGCCGACCTGACCGCCGAGTCCAGCGACCTGCGCGGCGTGGCGATCGGCGGGGCGCTAATCCCGCGCCTGCTCGACGAGGTGCCGATCCTGGCCGTCGCGATGGCCGTGGCCCGCGGCCCGAGTCGGATCGACGACGCGGCCGAGCTGCGCGTCAAGGAGAGCGACCGCCTGCGCGCAGTGGCGCTCGAGCTCGGTCGCCTGGGCGCGGCCGTCGAGGAGCTGCCGGCCGGGCTGGCCTTTGGCGGTGGCAGCCGCCTGCGCGGCGCCGAGGTGGCCAGCCACGACGACCACCGCCTGGCGATGGCGCTGGCGGTGGCGGCGCTGGTCGCGGACGGGGAGACGGCGATCGGCGCCGCCGATAGCGTGGCGATCTCCTATCCGGTCTTCTGGGACCAGCTCGCGGCGCTGGCCGCGTGATGGGTCGGCCGACGTAGGCCCTCTCAGGACCGCGGCGCGGCGGGGCCCGAGGCCGCGTCGCCCTCGCGCTGCATCTCGGCCACCACGTCCATGACCTCGTCCGGGGTCGGATCGTCGATCCCCTCGGCCTTCAGGCGTTCGATCGCGGCGTGGATCCGCGCCATCGACACCGACTCACTCTCCATCTCGCTCTCCCTGCCGCGTTCCGCGCGCCGGCGGCCCGCGCGACGAGACGGCCGCCGACACCAGCCTCCCGCGCCCTCATTATAATAGGAGCAAGCTCGCATCGGCCGCGTTGACCGGCCCGCGCCGGCGGCGCGAGAATGGAGCGGCGACAACGACCGATGGCACGTGAAGATCGACGAGGCCCGCGCCATCTTCGACGGGCGGCGCGAGAATGGAGCGGCGACAACGACCGATGGAGGCTTCCTATGAGCGGGCGCGGCGGCATCGAGCGCGAGGCCAAGCGCGAGTTCGAGCGCGCCGTGCTCGGCCAGGTGATCGCACTGGCGCCGGACGACGGCGTCGTGCCCGCGGAGCGGGTCGAGCAAGCGATCGGCTACTACCGTCACTGCGAGGCCGACAATCCGGTGCAGCAGGTCCTCGGCCGCCGGCTGCGAGCGGCCATCGTCGCGCTCCAGGCCCAGCACGTCCTCGCTGCCGACGCCCCGGCCGGCTGCTACGTGCTGACCCCATACGGCCGTGCGCTGGCCGCCACGAAGCGGCAGCCCTGGTGGGCGCGCGCGGCGAGCCGGCTCCGCCCCGGCACGTGATCTGCACCCTGCCTCGGTAGACGCGGCGCACGAGTCCCGCCGGGCCACCCGTCCGGGCCACTCGCGCAGCGCCGCCAGAGCGCGGGAGGCCGACCCAGCATGGCCAAGGCAGGGCAGCACCACAACGATGCCACCGACGGCTCGAAGCCGCGGGGGCACGAGAAGTCGAGCGGGCACAACAACCCGTCGCAGAGCCAGACGATCACGACGGGCACCTACAAGAAGCCCGAGACGTACGAGAAGCAGAAGCGCGAGCACAAACCGACCTCGCCCGTCGCGCAGCACCAGCAGAACGACTGGAACGAGGACACGCGCGACGAGGTGTCGATCGCCGGCAGCACCCGGGCGCGGGATCCGCGCTCCGGTCGCAGCGGCAGCGACTCGAACGCCGACAGCGGCTCGCGAGGACACTGAGATGCCAGAGAAGATCTTCCGGCCCGGCCAGAAGCACCCGGAGCCCTGGCGCGAGGACCTGAACCCCGAGGCGATGGCCGGCCAGAATATCGGCACCGTCGGCCCGCACCCCGAGAACGACGCCCGGACGGCCTACGACATCAAGGACCTGCACCGCCGGCTGCACGACTTCACCGACGACGAGCTGAAGCAGATCCCCGTCCTGCCCCGGGGCAGTCGGCTGGAGCAGGAGGCGACCTACATCGACCTGCGCGCGGCGCAGCCCCACGAGTTCACCGCGCGCGGCGACGAGGTAGCGGGTCCAGAGAACTGGTACGTGCCGAAGAACGTCGTGGGCTACGGGCTCTGGAACCGGCTGATCGGCGTGCGAGACCCGGAGCGGCTGGGCACAGCCGGCGAGCGGTAGCAGCCGCGCGGGAACAGGGAGTATCCAGATGGCACGAGCGGCCACGACCTGCGCGAACTGCGGCGTACCGATCGTCGACCCGACTACCCAGAAGGTGCACGGCGAACTGACCTACTGCTGCGCGAACTGCTCGGAAGCGATGGAGCAACAGGGCAGCGGCTCGGACCCCCACGCCATGGACCACCCGGGCGATCTGCGCTGCGCGCACTGCCGCGTGGCGATCGTCGACGAGTCGACGATGGAGGCGCGCGGCGACCAGGCGTTCTGCTGCCACAACTGCGCGGTCGCGATGACGGCCTCTGCCCCGGGTCGCTGAGCGCTCCCACCAAAACGGCGATACGGGATGGGAGCCCGTGGCTCCCATCCCGTATCGATTCATCGCCTCATTGGACGAAGATGCGCCCGGTGATGTGCGCCGTCTCCGGACGCACGAACCACACCGCCAGCTCGGCGCCCTGCTCGGGCGTCGGCAGCCGCCCGAACCAGGAGCGGCGCACGGCGTCCTCGACCTCCTGGGGCGTGGCGCTGGACCGCAGCAGCGGCGTGTCGGTCGGGCCCGGCCCGAAGGCGTTGACGGTGATGTTGTAGGGCTCGGCCTCACGCGCCAGCACCTTCGTGAAGCTGATGATTCCGCCCTTGGCCGCCGCGTAGGCCGCGCTGCGCGGCACGCCCGCCGCCGCCAGGCCCGACACGGTCGTCACGATGCGGCCGTAGCGCTGCTCCATCATCGTCGGGAGGACGGCCTGGCAGCAGAGGAAGGTACCCTTGAGGTGGATGTCCAGGACGCGGTCCCACTCCTCCTCGCCGAGGTCGACGATGCGGGTGCGCGGATAGATCCCGGCGCAGGCGATGAGGATGTCGATGCGGCCCCACTCCGAGCGCACCCGCTCGGCCATCGCCTGCACCTGCCCGCGATTGGCGACGTCCACGGGGATCGCCAGGCCACGGCGGCCGAGCTCGGCCACCGCGCGCGCCGTCGCCTCGGCCGTCTCCGGATTGATGTCCGCGGCCGCCACGTCGGCGCCCTCGCGGGCGAGCTGCAAGGAGATCGCGCGGGCGATGCCGCTGCCCGCCCCGGTGACGATCGCCGTTCTTCCGTCGAGTGACATGCGTTCCTCCTTGTGGTCGCCTCGGTCGGGCGCGTGGCGCGGGCGGGCCGCGCCCTGGTGGCCGGGCGCGCGTCGACTGGCCGCGGTCGGCGGCTACTTCGGGACCAGCAGCTCCTTGAGGCGCGCCTTGATTCCGGGCGGCATGGCGAGCTGGTCGCGGATGAGCTGCTCGGCCTCCTCGCCGGACACCGGGTCGATGTCGAGCTGCGCCTTCTGCGCGTCAGCCAGGAACTGCGGATCGCGCAGGGTCGCGTCGAACGCCGCGCGCAGGGCGGCCAGGCGCTCGGGCGGGACGCCCGGCGGCACCAGGTACGGCCGCGTGGTGCGGCTGGGATTGACGATCGCGGCGCGGATCAGGTCGCGGCCTTCCTGGCTGCGGGCCAGGTCGTAGGCGAGCGGCGCGTCCCGCTGTGGCAGGTCCGGCAGCGGCCGCTCGGTGGCCTGGACGAGGACGACGTACTCCCCGCTCGCGATCTGGTCGTAGCTGCTGGTCTTGATCGACTCCCAGCTCCAGCCGCACAGCCCATCCAGCTCGCCCTGCTCCATCGCCAGGCGGATCTTGGCCGTGCCGTCGTAGCCCTGCACCAGCTTGAGGTTCAGGTCCAGCGCCTCCTTGAGCACGGCCGCGTCGTCATCGGTGGTCGTCCCGAAGGCGGTCCCCCCCAGCACGAGCTGGCGCCCGCCGGGGTTCTGAGCGTCCTTGATCGACTTGAAGCCAGTGTGCTGGTGCGCGACGCAGAGGATGTTGTCCACGGCTGGGACGCCCAGGTAGCCAAAACGGGCGCCATCGTAGCGCACGCCCTCTGTCTCGAACACCTGCTGCATGAACAGGTTGCCGTGGACGTTCCCGATCACCGTGCCGTCCTTCGGCAGCGTGTTGTAGAGCTGGTTCGCCGCGAGCATGCTGCCCGCGCCGGGCATGTTCTCCACTACGACCGTAGGGTTGCCCGGGATGAAGCGACCGAGGTGGCGGGCGATGACCCGCGAGTAGGTGTCGAAGCCGCCGCCCGCGCCCAGGCCGACGATCAGGCGAATCGTCTTGCCGCGGTAGAAGTCGGCGACCGCCGCGCCCTCCGCCGGGCCGCCCGCGGCGGGTGCGGCGGTCGCCGACGGCGCCGCCGTGGCCCGCGGCGCGGCGGCAGGCGCGGCGGCCGGCGCCGCCCGCGAGCAGGCGCCGGCCAGGGCCACCAGCGCCGCGGCGAGAGCGGCCGCCGATCGAGGTCGCCAGAAGCCGTTACCGCTTCTCGACATCATCCCAACTCGCTTCCAAGCCGCTCGTACTCTGGGACCGGCGATCTGAATAATGTTTGCGGATGCAAACCCTACTCAGATCAAGAGTGATTAACCACTAGATCGCGGCCACCGCCTCGATCTCCAGCAGCAGCTCCGGCCAGACCAGCCGGTCGATGATCAGCAGCGTGTTCGGCGGGTAGACGCCGTCCGGGAAGATCCGCGGGTAGAACTCGCGCCGGCACTCGTTGAAGACCGGCAGATCCTCGGCGCGGGTGAGGAAGGTGCGCAGCGAGACGATGCTCGCCATCGTCCCGCCGGCCGCCTCGACCACGCGCTGGAGGTTCGCGTAGACCTGCTGGAACTGGGCCCGCATGTCCCCCTTGCCGACGAGCTGCGCCTGCTGGTCGGTTGCCACCTGCCCCGAGATGAACACCAGGCGCGAGAAGCTGCTGGTGTCCACGCTGAAGGCGTGCGAATAGGGTCCGATCTCCCGTCCGAACCCGGCCGGCTGCACGATCTCCCGCTGCATCGACTCGTCCTCCCCGGGCGCACGCGCCCTACTTCGCCGCGCCTTCGCCCACCGGCTGCGCCAGCACCTCCAGCGCCCGAGCCAGGATCGCCCGCCGCATGGCGCGCTCCTCGGCCGGCCCACGGCCGGCCTCGCCGAGCGGATGCACGATCCCGTTGCCCGCGACGACCCGGTTGGAGCCGACCATCTCGGCCACCGGCGTCATCGTACAAATGTGCGCCGTGGGCAGCCCGGCCCGCTCCAGCTCGGTCACGATCGCTGCGCCGCAGCGAGTGCTGGTCCCTCAAGTCGAGGTGAGGATCACCGCGTCCACACCGGCCGCGCGCAAGTGCTCGGCC
>Ga0209810_1004990_pt1 | contig 12308 bp, 8 predicted proteins | sample Coa_R1_7_FD_187159 | JGI IMG/M metagenome (GOLD analysis project Ga0209810, IMG submission 187159) | Surface soil microbial communities from Centralia Pennsylvania, which are recovering from an underground coalmine fire - Coalmine... | ecosystem: Environmental > Terrestrial > Soil > Unclassified ...
CGACGCGCGGCGGGCGTCGTGGAGTGCCGACACGACCAGCTCCCCCTCGAGTCGGGCTGCGAGCGCCTCCTCGGCCTCACCGAGCTCCGCGAGCGCCCGTTCGATGACGTCCACCGCGTCCACCCACCGAAACAGGGCCGCGTAGGCCTCGGCGACCTCGAGCGCGATCTCGGCGCGCTGCTGTGGGCCGGCGACCAGCCGCAGCGCCTCCTCCAGGTGCGCGCACGCCGTCTCGCGCCCGGCGCCCGCCTCCGCGCGCGCCGCCTCGCGCAGAACGCCGGCTCGCTGCGCGAGCGGCGGCGGCTCGGCGAGCGCGCGACCCAGCAGGTCCGCGGCGGCCCGGGGTGCGCCGCTCTCCATCGCCGCCCGCGCGGCCTCCCGCAGACGGGACAGCACCCAGCGATCGCCCGCGGGACGGACACGGACGAGGTGCGCGGCCACCTGTCCCGGCGGGGCCCCATCGGCGTGCAGCAGGCGGGCCGCGGAGCGATGGGCCGAGTCGCGCTCGTCACCGCCCAGCGACGCCTCGAGGGCGTCGCGGACCACGGGGTGGATGAAGAGAGGAGGGTCATCGGTTGCCAGTACCTCGAGGCGAACCAGGTCACCGGCCAGCCGCACGGCGTCCGCCATCTCCACTCCGGCGATCGCGGCCGCGTGGCGCAGCTCGCAGCCCTCCCCCAGGGCGGCGAGCGCCCGTGCGAGGTCGAGCGCATGAGGGTCGAGGCCGCGCACGCGAGCGACCACCCGCCGTGCAATCCCCTCGAGACCTCCGGCCAGGAGTTCGCCCGGATCGAGCTCTGCCGGCGGGCGACCGTCGAACGCGACCGCCCGCAGCAGCTCGGTCAGGTACAGGGGGTTGCCTCCGCTCGCGGCGTAGAGGGTCGCGCACAGCTCGTCGCTCGTGCCGCTGCCGACCGTCGCGTGCACGACCACGCGCACGGCGGCTTCGCTTAACAGCGCCGGGCGCAGGACCGCCGCCGCCTCTGCGCGCACCCCCAGCAGCGGCTCCCCGGTCGACGCCGGCTCGCCCGGTCGCAGCGTGACCAGCATCGCGAGCGGCAGCCCTTCCAGCCGCGGCGCGAGATAGGCCAGCCAGCGCAGCGAGGGCTCGTCGGCCCAGTGCGCGTCGTCGACGGCGATCAACAGCGGCCGCCGGGCCGCGAGGTTGGCGGCCAGCCAGTACAGGCCGTGTACGACGGCAAACGAGCGGTCGCGGGCCGACGCGGCGACGGACTGGCCCAGGAGCAATGGTCGAGCCGCCGCGGCGGGTCCGGCGAGCAGCGCCTTGCGCTCCCCGACTTCGGTCCCCGCCAGGCGCCGCTCGAACAGCTGGCGCACCACGCCGAACGCGAATCCCGCCTCAAGCTCCGATCCGCGGGCGCGCAGGGTCTCGTGGTCGAGCGCGTCCGCACGCCGGCACGTCGCCTCGACCAGCGACGTCTTGCCGATGCCCGTCCGGCCTTCGACCACCAGGACCCCGCCGCGTCGCAGCAGCGCCTCGAGCGCGGCCAGCTCGCGCTCGCGCTCGAGCAGCCTCTCCACGAAGCCACTCTACGTCGGAATCCGGCGCTGCTTCTCCGGACAGGTGTGGTGGGCCCGAGCCGGTGCACCGGGCGGCCCGAGCACGCTCGTGGGGCGGACCATGGGGACGGTCACCGTCGCCGGCAGGGACCTGACGGCCGGGAGCGACGACGCGTCCCGCTGCCGGCGTGGGGCCGGCGGGGACGGACGGCCGCTCGGCCGGCTTCAATGGAGGTCATGGCCACCACCGCGAGCCGGCACCCGTCCCACCGCGCCCGCTGGCTGGCGCTGGGCGCGGGCCTGCTCACCAGCGCCATCTGGGGCTCGTCCTTCGTGTTGATCGACCTGGCCCTGTCCGGCGCCGGTCCGCTCACGCTCGGCGGCCTCCGCTACACGCTGGCCGCCCTGCCCCTGGTGCCGTTGCTGTTCGTGGGCGGCGGAGGGGCGGGAGGGGCGGGGGTCAGGACCTGGCTCCTGATGGCGGCCGCCGGCCTGCTCGCCTACCCGGTGGCCAACGGCCTCCTCTTCACCGCACTGGCCCACGTCCGCCCCACCACCGCCTCCCTCATCTTCAACCAGCAGCCGCTGCTGGTGCTCCTGATCGGGATGGCGGCGCTCAAGGAGTGGCCGCGGCCGCTCCAGGTGGTGGGCGTCGGGGTCGCGGCCCTGGGCCTCTTCCTCTACTTCGGCACCCCCGAGGGCGGCAGCCCGATCTGGCTACTGACCGTGCTCGCCTCGGCCGTGGCCTTCGCCGGCTACAGCGTGCTGGCCCGGGCGCTGGCCCGCGACGGCCGACTGGGCGTCGTCCCCCTGACCGCCTGGCCCCTCCTGATCGGCGGGGCCGTCCTGCTCGGCCTGGGCCTGGCCTTCGAAGGCGGCCCGCGCCCGAGCCCCTGGTTCGCCGTCCTGGTGGTGTGGCTGGCGCTGCCCAACACCACCCTGGCCTACGCGCTCTGGAACCGGGCCCTCCGACACCTGCGGGCCTTCGAGGTCAACGTGCTCCTGGGCCTGGGGCCGATCGAGACCGCCCTGATCGCCTGGCCCTGGCTCCATCAGGCGCCGAGCCCGCAGCAGTGGGCGGGCATGGCCGGAACGCTGGCCGGCATCGTCCTGGTCCAGCTGGGTACGCGCGGCCGGGCGGCGGCCCCGGCCCAGACCACCTTCCCCCAGCCCGGGCCGGAGCCGGCCGACGACCTCGGGCGATGATCCTGAGCGCGGGATCGGGCCTCAGCCCCGGCGATCCCCGGGCTCCAGCCAGGTGTCCGAGCGCCAGCCCTCCAGGTCGTACTCGGACAGGCAGCGCTCGACCAGCGCGTCGAACTCCCCCAGCAGCCCCCGGACGCCGGCGAACCGGACCATGTCCAGCCGCATCTGCTCCTGGTTGCCGCCGTAGTTGATCTCGTACCACTCGTGGCGCGAGCCGAACTCGCTGCCGATAGCGTCCCAGATCAGCTTGTAGAGCTTGACCCGATCGTGGGCGTCGCCGACCGAGCCTCGGTAGAAACGGTCGATGAGCGGCCGCAGGTCCGGGTTCTGCAGGTCGCGGTGGCTGGAGGGGACGGCCAGGGGGGCGCCGCCCAGGATCTCGGCGAAGATCGAGCGCGCCTGCGGCACCGCCATGCTCCCGAAGAGGCGGACCAGGGTGGCGTACTCCAGCCTGGGGACCAGGCTCTCGCCCGGCCCCGGCATGGGCTCATGGCACAGCGCCGCCGTCAGGGCCCAGATCAGGTTGCGCCAGCCGATCAGCTCGCCCAGCCTGGCCTGGACTCCCCGGAACTCGTAGGTGCCGTTGGCCTTCAGGCCCCGGACCAGCAGCCCGCAGAGGAAGTCCAGCTTGACCGCCAGCCGGGTCCCCGACTGCAGCGTGTACCGGGGCATGAAGCCGGACTGGGCGTAGAAGGCGGTGGCCTTTCGGACGTCGCGGTAGACGAGCACGTTCTCCCAGGGGATGAAGGCACGGTCGAAGACGACCACGGCGTCGTTCTCGTCGAAGCGGCTGGAGAGCGGGTTGTCCCAGGGAGAGCGGGCGCTCAGCTCGTACGAGTTCCGGCAAAGCAGCTTCTTGCCCGGGGTGTCCATGGGGGCGATGAAGACCAGGGCGTAGTCCTCAGCCTTCCCCTCCTCCAGCTGGACGGCGCTGTTCTGGGCGACGAAGGTGGCGTGGGTGAGCACCGAGCCGGTGGCCAGCATCTTGGCCCCCGAGACCACCATGCCGTCGTCGCGCTCGGCGACGACGTGGACGTAGACGTCCTCGACCTCGTGCACGGCCCGGTTGCGGTCGATGGGCGGGTTGATGAGCACGTGGTTGAGGAACAGCGCCTGCTCGGCATAGGTGCGGTACCAGCGCCGGGCGCTCTCCTCGAAGGGGGCCCACCAGCCGGGGTCGGCGCCGAGGCTGGCCATGAAGGAGGCCTTGTAGTCGGGCGTCCGGCCCATGTAGCCGTAGGAGAGCCGCGACCAGTGGGCGATCGCCTCCCGGGAGGCGAGCAGGTCCCGGGTCGAGTACGAGGGCATGAAGAAGCGGTGGGTGCGGATGCCGAGGCGGTCCTCCCCGGTCATGAGGTCGTGCGTCTCGGGATCGTGGAGGGCGTCGTAGAGGCGGGCGATGGAGCGGGCGGCGTTGCGGAAGGCGGGATGCGAGGTGACGTCCTCGACCCGCTCTCCGTCGATGTAGACCTCCCGCCCGTCCCTCAGGCTCCGGAGGTACTCCTCACCGGTGAGCAATCGGGTCCGCGTGGCTTCGCCCATCTCGCCTCCTCCCACGATCCCCCTGGCGGCGTCTCGGTGTGGCCCATGCTACCGGTCGGCTCCGGGGGCCGGGCAGCAGCCTCGTGCCCGGCCGGGCGCTGACCGGGCCCGGCCCGCCCGCCGGGCCGCGGGGCGGCGTGCCGGTCCCCCGCGGGCGGGGCTCGCCGCCCCTCCACGGGGATCGAGGAGGCCCGCCCTGCGGGCGGGTGCGGATCGCCGCGGGAGGGATCAGGCCAGCACCACGGCCAGGTTGGCACCCAGCTCGGCCAGGGTGGCCGCCGGCAGGTAGCGGCCGCCCGCCCGCCGGGCCAGCTCCCGGCAGCGGTGCACCGACTCGGGCTCGCGGCTGGTGCCGAGCACGTGCACCCGGTCGATGCCGCCCAGAGCGTCGAGCGGGTCGCCGCCGGTGGTGGGAAGGCAGTCGCTCATCACCACCGCCACCCGCTCCGGGGCCCGGGCCGTGGCCAGCTGGCCGGCGGCCGTGCGCAGGGCCAGGGCCAGGTCGGTGGTCCCGCCGGCGCGCAGGGAGAGGATGTCGTCGATCAGCTCCTCGGGGGGGCGAGGCTGGCCCTGGGCCTGGAGGACGACGGCATCCCGGTTGAAGGCAATCAGGCTGCACTCGGCGCGATCCGCCGCGGCCAGGGCCAGGCCGGCCGCGGCCAGCGCGGCCAGGGCCAGGCCCGAGCCCCGCATCGAGCCGCTGCGGTCGATGAGCAGGCAGGTGGCGACGCGGCCGGCCTCCCAGCCCCGGAGGACCAGCTCCTCGGCGTGTCGGGGGCGGCCGCCGGCTCGCTCCAGGGTCCGCTCCAGGTCCAGGTCCCCCTCGACGGCGCCGGCCCGGACGGTCAGACGTCGATAGCCGCGCCGGGCCGCCCGGCCCTCCCGCGCCATGCGGACGAAGACCCGGGCCGCCAGCCGGCGGGCGCGGCGGCGCAGCTCCCGGTCGGTGGCGGCCGTCAGCTCGCAGAGGATCCCCAGCGCCCGCTCCGGGTCCTGGCGGCGAAGCTCCTCGAGCGCCGACTCCTCCAGGCGTCCCAGCCCGGGCGAGAGCGCGCGGAACTCGGGATGGGCCACCGCCAGCTCGTCGCGGCCCCGGGTTCGTCGGCCGTCCTCGCGCACCGCCCGTTCGGCCTCCGGGCCGGCCAGGACCCGCCCGCCGCCGCGTGGCTCCGGCCCCGGCGCCGGCCCCGCGTCCGGCGGACCCTGCTGGGAGGGGCCGGGGGGTGGGGCCTCCAGCAGCCGGTCGAGGATCTCCGTCACCACCTCCTCGGGGCGGCGGCCGCAGCCCTCGTCGAGCCGGATCCGCCCGGAGAAGGCGGCCAGGGCGGCGTCGAGCAGGGTCGAGCGCGAGGCCGGCGCCTCGCCCCGCATCCGGGCCAGCCCCTCGGCCAGGTGGACCATGTCGATCGCGCCCCGGACCGAGGAGCCCATGCGCACGTCGGGGTGCTCCCTGGTCGCTCGGGCTACGGCCACCGCCAGGGGCGTGTGGGCCGAGGCCATCCCCGTGGCCCGGGCCACGATCTCCCGCTCCGCCTCCTCGCCCTGGTAGGGGACGGCGATCCGGCACACCCGGTCGTAGACCGCCTGGCCGATGCGGGCGGTGCCCACCGCGTCGAAGGGATTCATCGCCGCCACCAGGCGGAAGCCGGGTGCCGCCCGGACCATGCCCAGGCGGGGCACGTGGACCTCGCCCTCGGAGAGGGCGGTGATGAGCACGTTCAGGGTCTCCTCAGGGATGCGGTTCAGCTCCTCCAGGTAGAGGAGCTGCCCCTCGCGCAGGGCGCGCAGCAGCGGCCCCTCCACGAAGGCCTCGGGGCGGTACCCGCCCTGGAGCACGAGGGCGGGGTCGTGGTGGCCGAGCAGGCGGGCGGGGGTCAGCTCGGCGTTGCCCTCGACGAAGACCAGGCCCATCCCGGCGGCCTCGGCCAGGGTCCGCAGCAGCGTCGATTTCCCCGTCCCCGGCGGTCCCTCGAGCACGACGTGCCGGCCCGCGCCGAGGGCGACGCACAGCACCTCCGCCTCCCGGCGCAGGCCGACGACGTTGCGCTCGACCCGCTCCAGGGCGCGGGTCAGACGGGTCGGGAGGTCAGTGCTCGTGGATGATCACGCCCCTGATGTTCTTGCCCTCCAGCAGGTCCTGGTAGCCCTGGTTGATCTCCTCCAGCCGGTAGGTGCGGGTGATCAGCTCGTCCAGCTTGAGCGAGCCGGCCCGGTAGAGGTCGAGCATCTTGGTGATGTCGTAGATGGGGTTGGCGGAGCCGAAGAGGGTGCCTCGGACGGTCTTCTGGAACAGGGTGAGGATACCGCCGGAGAGGTGGACGGTCTTCTTCATGGGGTCGGCGAGACCGGTGACGGTCACGTCGCCTCCCTTGCGGACCACGTTGAAGGCCGCCTCCACCACGTCTTCGTCGACCACCCCCACGGTGACGATGGCGTGGTCCGCCCCCACCCCGTTGGTGAGCTGGAGCACGAGGTTCTGGGCCTCGCCGGCGTCGGCCGCGCTGTGGGTGGCGCCCAGCTCCTCGGCCTTCTCGCGCTTGTTGGCGAGCGGGTCCACGGCCACGATGTTGGTGGCCCCGGCGTGCTTCGCCCCCTGGACGGCGTTGATGCCGATGCCGCCGATGCCGTAGATGACGACCGTGTCCCCCGGACGGACCCCGGCCGCGTAGACGGACGAGCCCCAGCCGGTGGGGACCCCGCAGCCGACCAGCACCGCCTTCTCCAGGGGCAGGTCCGCGGCCACCGGGACGCAGGAGTACTCGGAGACGACCGACCACTGGGAGAAGGTGCCCAGCATGCACATGGCGCCGTAGTCCTCGCCGTCCCCGTGGAAGCGGAAGGTGCCGTCGGTGAGGCAGCCCTCGAGGATGGTCGCCCCCAGGTCGCACAGGTTCTGCTGGCCGGTGGAGCAGAAGCGGCAGCGACCGCAGGAGGGGATGAAGGAGCAGACCACGTGGTCGCCCTCCTTGACCCGCGTCACCCCGGGACCGACCGCCTCCACGATGCCCGCCCCCTCGTGGCCGCCCACGACCGGGAACCGGGGCACGATGTCGCCGTGACGCAGGTGCTCGTCCGAGTGACAGAGCCCGGCAGCGACGAACCGGATCAGGACCTCGTTGGCCTTGGGCGGGTCCAGCTCCAGCTCGACCACCTCCCAGTCCCGTTCCACCCCGCGGAGCACGGCCGCTTTCGTCTTCATGCCACCAACCTCACGCTTCTCCGCCGGTCAGGCCCGACCCCCGGCCGCGGCGGTTCGACCGGGATGCCTCCGAACGTACTCCCCCGGCCGGTGACGCTCAAGGGGCTCGCTCGAAAGCAGCCCATCGCGCCGGGGCGAGCCTCAGCCCTTCTCCTGCGGGTAATGGTGGGCGATGGCGAGGTGGGGGTCAGAGCCGTCGTGGGAGCAGGGGCTGACGTGGACGATGGCCTCGCCCAGCCGGGGGACGCTGTGCAGCAGGCGATGGTGGGCCTCGACCGCGACGGCGTGGGCCTGGACCAGGCTCAGGTCGCGGTCGCAGACCACGCCGACCTCGGCCCGCAGCCGGTGGCCGATCCAACGCACGCGCACCTGCTCGACCCGCTCCACGCCGGGGACCTCCGCCAGCGTCCGCTCCACCTCGTCAACCAGCTCGGGATCGACGCTGTCCATCAGGCGCCGGTAGACGTCGCGGGCCGCCCCCCGCAAGATCCAGAGGATGGCCACCGAGATGGCGAGACCGACCGCCGGGTCGGCCGGCCGCCAGCCGGCGGCCACACCCGCCGCGCCGATCACCACCGCCAGCGAGGTCAGCCCGTCGGCGCGGGCGTGCTGCCCGTCCGCCACCAGGGCCGCCGAGCCGATGCGGCGGCCGACCCGCACCCGGTAGCGCGCCACCAGCTCGTTGCCGGCGAAGCCGACCAGGCCGGCGAGCGCGACCCAGGGCAGATGGGGCACCGGCTGCGGGTGCAGGAGGCGCGAGATCGACTCCCACAGGGCGACGCCCGAGGAGAGCGCGATCACGGCCACGATCGCGATTCCGGCCAGGTCCTCGGCCCGCCCGTAGCCGTAGGTGTAGCGGCGGTTGGGAGGGCGTCGGCCGAGGGCGAAGGCCACCCAGAGCGGGATCGCGGTCAGGGCATCGGCGCCGTTGTGGACGGTGTCGGCCAGGAGGGCGATCGAGCCGCTGAAGCCGAAGACGACCGCCTGCAGGGCGGCGGTCAGCAGCAGCCCAATCAGGGAGACCTTCACCGCCCGGATGCCCTCGGCGCTGACCTCCAGGGTCGGGTCCGCGGCCGAGGTGTGGGGGTGGGCGTCGAGGAGCCAGCCCGTCAGCCGGCGCAGGCCGCGGCGCCCGTGCCCGGGATCCCGGCCGTGGTCGTGGCCGGGCCGGTGGTCGTGACCGTGCCCCATGGCTCAACAGTAGTTGCTCGAGGCGCCGGTCGTGCCCCCGGCGCTCAAACCGTACCGGGAGCCCCGGTGGTGCCGGTGGCGCGGGAGCCGTGGCCGGCAGGGCGGTCCTGGCGGCGGCGCGCGCCGGAGCGGCCGGCACGGGAGGTGGAGCCGGGACCGCTTGCCCTTCTCAGCCGTTGCCGGGCGCCGCCGCCCCGCGGCGCCAGGGAGGCGGGATGGAGCGGCTCGGTTCGGCACCGGCTCGCCGCTCCGCAGCCGCCGAGACGACCGCATCGCGTCCCCGCCATTGGCACGGGCGGGGCGGCGCCACGGCGGGACCCGGCGCTGCGTCGCCCGGCGTCCAGGAAGGTGAGGACCACACGACGAGGAAACCGTCGGAGACGGTCACCGAGGATGTACGCCCTACGTAGGACCCTACATGCGTGAAGAAGACCAGCGTCTATCTCGAAGAGGCGGACGTCGAGCGACTGCGACGGCTGGCCGCCGCCGAGGGCCGCACCCAGGCGGAGGTGATTCGGGCCGCCATTGCCGCCTACGATGCCGGGCGGCGGCCCGATCGTGACTTCGCGCTCGCCGGGGCGTGGGAGGGTGATGGGAGCTCGGTGGCCGACCAGCCCGAGGAGGAGCTGCTCCGCGGGTTCGGCGAGGCGTGACCCTGATCGTCGACGCCGGGCCGCTGGTCGCGTTGGGCGACCGCCGCGACCGCTGTCACCGCGCGGTGCGGGCCCTGCTGACGAACGAGCCGGGGGAGCTGGTGGTGCCGGCTCCCGTGTCCGCGGAGGTGGACTGCCTGGTTCGGCGCCGTGGTGGCCACGAGGCGGCCAGGAGGTTCCTGGAGGACGTGGCCGCCGGTCGCTTTCGGGTCGAGGGGCTGACGCCCGAGGAGCACGGGGTGGCCGCAGAGCTGGACCGGAGGTACAAGGGCCTCGACCCGGGGCTGGCCGACCTCTCCATCGTCCTGCTGGCGCACCGTCTCCGCACCAGGAGGGTGGCCACCTTCGACGAGCGCCATTTCCGTGTCCTGCGGCCGCTCGGCGGAGGGATCTTCACGCTGCTCCCGGCAGAGGGCTGAGAGAGCGCCGGTCCCGAGCCGGCCTCGAGGCGGCCGCGAGCGCGTGGAGGGGGCGGAGCACCGGCTCCGCCGTCCCGCGGTCGCCGAGACGACCGCACCGCGTCCCCACCGGCGGCGGGCGATGCCGAACCGAGGACGCGATTGACCGGCCGTTCCCGGCCACCTACGATGGGCCCGTTGGTCGATCCCTCCGTTCGGGTCGCGCGGCCCGACACCGAGGTCGTCTTCGACCCCGACACCTACGTCCGGGGCGTCCCCTACGCCGCCTTCGCCCGGCTCCGGGCCTGCGAGGCGGTGAGCTGGGTGGAGGAGCTGCCGGTCGACGCCTGGCCGGCCGGACCCGGGTTCTGGGCGGTGTGGCGGCACGCCGAAGTGCGGGCCGTCCTGCGCGCCCCCGACGTCTTCAGCTCCCATCTGGGCGCGACCCAGATCCGCGACCCGGCCAGTCCCGAGGACCTGGCCTACGTGCGCCGGTCGATGCTGAACATGGACCCCCCGCAGCACACCCGGCTGCGGAGTCTGGTGGCGAGGTCCTTCACCCCCCGGGCCGTGGCCGCCCTCGAGCATCGGATCGAACGGCGAGCGCGGGCCATCGTGGAGGCGGTGGCGGAGCAACGGGAGTGCGACTTCGCCAGGGTGGCGGCGGAGCTGCCGCTCTCCACCCTGGCCGACGTGCTGGGCGTGCCCGAGAGCGACCGCTCGCTGCTCTTCGACTGGGCCAGCCGGGTCATCGGCTACCAGGACGAGGAGTACGCCGCCATCGACGTCACCGACCGGGCCGCGGCCACGCCCATGGCCCGGGCCGCCCTCGCCGTCCGGCCCGTCCCCGGGCCGGATGGGAGGATGCCCGATCCCAGGACCCGGGGCGGCATCCCGGACCTCTACGCTTACGCCCACGAGCTCGCCGTCCACAAGCGCCGCCATCCCGGGAACGACGTGATGTCGATCCTGCTCCAGCAGGTCGACGAGGCGGGGGGGCGGGTCAGCGTGGCCGAGTTCGAGAACATGTTCTGGCTCTTCGCGGTGGCCGGCAACGAGACCCTGCGCAACGCCATCCCCGGCGGTCTGATCGCGCTCCTGGAGCACCCCGATCAGCGCGCGAGGCTGGAGCGCGACCGCTCCCTGTTGCCGGGGGCGGTGGAGGAGATGCTGCGCTGGTGGACGCCGGTGATCCACTTCCGCCGCACCGCCACCCGCGACTGCGAGCTGGGCGGGCGGCGGATCCGGGCCGGGCAGAAGGTGGTGGTCTACTTCGCCAGCGCCAACCGCGACCAGCGCGTGTTCGCCGAGCCCGACCGCTTCGACGTGGGCCGCTCCCCCAACGACCACCTCGCCTTCGGCCACGGCCCCCACTTCTGCCTCGGCGCCCACCTGGCGCGCTCGCAGATGCGGGCCCTCTTCGCCGCCGTGCTGGACGCCTTCTCGGACCCGGAGCTGGCCGGGGAGGTCGTCCGCCTGCGCTCCAACTTCCAGAACGGGGTCAAGCACCTGCCCGTCCGCTGGCGGCCCCGGGCCCGGCGGCGGGCGCCCGAGTGAGGAGGTGACGGGAGATGCCCATGTACCAGGTGCGGGGCGAGGTCCCCCGCAAGCGTCACACGCAGCTCTGGAGGGACGGTCGGCTGCTCACCGAGGAGGTGATGGGGCTGCGCGGCTTCTCCGGCAACCAGACCATCCTCTACCACCTGGTGACCCCCTGCCGCATCCAGGAGGCGGCGGGGTTCGAGCCCCTCCGCTACGAGGAGTGGGTGCCCGGCGACCACGTGCACCGTCACCTGCGCACGGCCTCGGTCCCGGCCGGGGGCGATGCCGTGAGCGGACGTCGGGTCCTGATGTGGAACGACGACGTCGAGATCTCCATCTGCGTCCCCGACCGGCAGATGGAGGACTTCTACCGCAACGGCGAGGGCGACGAGGTCGTCTTCGTGCACCAGGGAAGCGGGACCCTGGAGACGATCCTGGGCGATCTGCCCTTCCGCCCCGGCGACTACCTCGTCATCCCCCGGGGCATCACCTACCGGTTCCGGGCCACCGGCGCCCAGCGCTACCTGGTCTTCACCTCGCCCGGCCTGATCGAGATCCCCCGCCGCTACCGCAACGAGTACGGGCAGCTGCTCGAGCACGCCCCCTACTCCAACCGGGACCTCCACCCGGTGGGCGAGCTGAGCACGCACCTGGAGCCAGGCGAGTACCGGGTCCGGGTCCGGGTCCGGCACGGCATCCAGACCTACCTGCTTGACTACCATCCCTTCGACGTGGTGGGCTGGGACGGCTACGTCTACCCCTGGACCTTCAACGTCGAGGACTTCGAGCCCATCACCAAGCGCGTCCACATGCCCCCGCCCGCCCACCAGACCTTCGAGGGCGAGAACTTCGTCATCTGCTCCTTCTGCCCCCGCAAGCTGGACTGGGACCCGCTGGCGGTGCCGGTTCCCTACGCCCACTCCAACCTCAACTCGGACGAGGTCATGTACTACGTGGCCGGGACCTACGCCGCCCGCAAGGGGATCGAGGTCGGCTCCATCACCCTGCACCCATCGGGGATCGCCCACGGGCCGCAGCCGGGCCGCGCCGAGCAGG
>Ga0209810_1004991_pt1 | contig 12299 bp, 8 predicted proteins | sample Coa_R1_7_FD_187159 | JGI IMG/M metagenome (GOLD analysis project Ga0209810, IMG submission 187159) | Surface soil microbial communities from Centralia Pennsylvania, which are recovering from an underground coalmine fire - Coalmine... | ecosystem: Environmental > Terrestrial > Soil > Unclassified ...
GGTGGCGTCGTTCGAGGAGGCGGTGCACGGGGCGGACGTCGTGTGCTGCTGCACCGATGCTGGGGCACCTGTGCTGCGGCGTTCGTGGCTTTCGTCGGGAGCCCATGTGGGCTCCGTCGGTGCGTCGGCGTCGGGGCCGGAGCTGGATGCGGAGACGATCGCTTCGGGGCTGGTGGTGGTGGAGTCGCGTGTGGCGTGCTCGCCATGGCCGGCGGGGGCGCACGAGCTGGCGGGCGTTGCTCCGGTGTCGGTGGTGGAGCTGGGCGAGGTGCTGTCGGGGGTGCATCCGGGGCGGACGTCGGCGGCGCAGCTCACGGTGTGGAAGTCGATGGGCCACGCGGTGGAGGATGCCGTGGCGGCGCGGCTCGTGCTGGATGCGGCGCGGGCCGCGGGCGCGGGGACGGTGGTGCGGCTGTGAGGGCCGGTCTGTTCGGTTGACGTAGCCCCACATGGGTGTGTAAGTTGGCGGCCGCCCTGACGATGCGGTGGGGCGACCGGGCATGCACGGCGGCTTTTCGCATGCGGTGTTGTGGAAGGGGTGTTCCTCTGTGCGGCGGTTCGCATGGCAGGTGGGCGGGGTCGGGGTGGCGCTCGCGGGCGTGGTGGGGTTGGGGGTTGTCGCCTTCGGGTGCGGGAGCGGCGGGCCGGCGCCGGTGCGGGTGAGCGCGTCGCCGTCCGCGCGGGCGACGGCGACGGTTGATCCGCGCGTTGCGGAGGTGGAGGCGGCGGTGCGGAGGTATGTGCAGGCGCTTGTGGATGCGATGCGCACGGGCAGCGCCGACGAAGTGGGGGCGCTCACTGTGCCTGGATCACAGGCAGCCGGGAATGCTGGAGCCACGGCGCATGTCGTGCAAGGAACGGGAAGGGCGTTCGTCACAACTCAACTGCAGGTGGATTCGCTTGATGTATCGATCGTGGCCAGTGCTGATGCCAGCGCCGTAGTCACGTACACGCTCCGCGGCTACGATGCGACGTGGCCTGCGCTCAAGCAAGTCGACTCGGGGCGGATGCTCAGCGGACGGTCCGAGTTGGAGTTGCAGTTCAGCGGTGGACAATGGCTCGTATCAGTCCAGCACTGATGCTGGCCGCGGCCATCGCAGCCGTATCGTACGGGACGGTGGCCGCCCAAACGGTGCCCACAAGCCCCACCGTCACGGTGAGCCTGCAAGATCAGGCCGTTGGCAATACGGCATTCTCATACCTCGTGTCGCAGTCAAGCACCATCACCGGAGCCGTCAGCACGCCAATCCCGTCGCACCACGCGGCCGGGTGCCGCTACTGGAGCGACTGGACGCTCCTCCGCGTCAATCCAGTCAGCCATGACCGCACATACGGCGTCTACATCTACGACGGTTGCTTCAACAATGCCCAAGTGTTCCCAGTACCCCAAGACATCCGCCAGGGCAGCTGCAACAACGACGACTCCCTCTATCCCTCCGGCAAGTACTCCGTCTGCCCGATCATCCCGCAAGGTCACGTCCCCGCCGGCCTCCCCTTCGACCACCGCTGCGAAGCCCTGACCGAGGTCGACACCTCCCTCCTCACCAGCATCACCCCGCAGACATACGACCCCACCCAACCCACAACGCTGACCGTCTCCACCAGCTTCGCCAGCGACATCGCACAGCGCCTGTCCGAGGGCACCTGCACGGACGTGCTCGACTGGCAGGCGATCTCCTGGACCCTGCGCTGGTCCGACGGCGCCATCGACCACCTCCCCGCGTCGGGGCGCGACGGGATCACCAGGACGCACACCCTGCAGCCCACCCAGGCAGGCAGCGGCCCTCAGCAATCGGACCTCACCGTCGTCGCCCACCTGCACGTCATCGGCCAGGCGCTCGACTTCGACCAGGCCGGCAACCTGGTCGTCCGCAACGTCGACGGATACGTCGACGTGAGCAACCACGACACCGCCAGCGGCGACGGCGCCGCTCCCGTCCACGTGCCGCCGCAACTCGCCACCGGCGCGATCGCGGTCGGCCAATCCGGCGACGGCACACTCGCACCGCCCGACGAGGGCGCCTCACCACAACAACGCGCGGTCACGCTGCGCGGCCGCCTGCTCGCCCTCTACCCGCGCCCCATCGTCCTCCGCCCCGGCGTCGAGCTGGTCGACGGCGCCGACGTCGGACGCGCGATCTCGACCGTCGTCGCCTGGCAATACACCGGGACCACGACCGATGCCCCTCCCGACGAGGCCACCCGCCCCGGCGCGCGCGGCAGCCCCACCATGCCGATCGTCGTCCAGTACGACCACGCCGAGCGCACCGACTCCCTCGGCCGCCCGATCGACGAGACCGTCCCCATCACCATGCTGGTGCGCACCACATATCCCGACGGCACCACCCTCGACACGACGCTGCGCGGAGTGATCGACGTCGCCATCTGGTACGCCGGCCTCACCCAGACGGGCTGAACACGCGCACCAGCGGGGTCGTCACCGAAGGATGAGGCACCCCGGGGCTCGTTCGCGTCCGCGCGGGCGACGGGGAGTACAAGGAATCGGAGGCTACTCCGGGTTGTCGAATGCTCCGGCAACCTGCGCTGTGAGGGACTGCACATTGAAGCAAGTGCTCGGCACGCTGGTGGGAACGAACGCGCCGCCACCCTCGCCGATGGACTGCTGGGTCGCGAGTGTTTGACCGCTCCCGGTGATCACGCCCCCCGATGTGCTGACCGCCACCGCCAACCCCGCACGAAGCCAGCCGAACTGGCCGGTCATGGTTCCATCGTGGGAGATCGCTCCGTCGTCGTCCACGTATCCGCCCGACAGTGTGAAGCTGCCGTCTGCCGTCCCGGTGGTTCCGAGCGGACAAGCTTCGGTGTAGTCGAACGTCGCGGACAGGTTCGGGAGGTTGCCCACGCTCGCCGTGGGATCGGGCCAGATGACCACGAACGGGTGTCCATTGCCGTCAAGGCCAGCCGCCGTTCCTGACAGCGTTCCGTTGAACGAGCCTCCGCAGCTCGCGACAGGGCACGGGTAAGTGGGCAGGGTCAGCGCGCCTTCCCAACTTCCTCCTGTGCTCGCTGCCGCTCGCGCGCCGGTCGCTGGCACGACCCCCGCAAGGACTGCAGCCGTCACCGCCATCAAGACATACCGCCGCTTCAGCCAGTCCCGCATCGTATGACTCCTCTGCTTTCCTCAGATGGCAGCCAAGCGGCCAGGTCCCGGGCCCCTAGCGTTGGTGCATTGACGGCCGACACACGCTCATGGACAACGGCTCGCCCACGTCACACCCCCATCCGCCGAGCATCGCAACCCCTTGCCGCTCAACAGCGTCAGCACCGTTCCACCGGGGAGGGCAATGATAGCGAGGCTCCGTGGCAGCGCCTGATCGGCGCCGGTCACGTCAGCCCACGCGTCCCCCGCGGGTGAGGACCACAGCACGAGGGAACCCGCACCGCGATGCATGATCGCCCACACGCGACCGTCCGCGGGCGCCACGGAGAGCACAGATGTCCCAGCCGGGATGCTGGGCTCCGAAAAGGTCGATGCTCCATCCCGCGACACCGCGATGCCCTGACCCCATGATGCGGTGCTGACGGAGTCAGAGGGGGCCGTCGCCAGCAGGAGCGATTGAGGTGGCGGCGTGCCCCTCACGGCGCAACGTGCCCCCACTGTGCACGCAAAGATCTGACGAGCGGACGTTTGTCCCGCCGCGAGGTCCCCGACGGCCACGGTGCCGGGAGGGGCCAGCACCGTCACCGATACGGCCTCGGACATCACAGGCGTCGCCAAGCTCGCGGGATAGCCAAACCACGTGGGATAGAGAAGCATGGGTGTGGCAGCCGAGGGTGTGGCATCGACCGCGATGGACGCTACCTCGGCCTGACCGGCAACGAAGACACTGTCGTCGCCATGGTCGAAGGCGGCTGCGAGAGCCACATGACCAGCTGGCCCCGCAAGCGGTGTCGCCACATCCCCAAAGCGATCAACCACGAACGTCGATGTGCCTGTCTGCGCATTCGTGCCAATGAAGATGCGTGAGTCGGCGGGATACGTCGGCGGGAGCGCGAGCTGCTCTGCCCCTGCCGGCACCGGTGAGCTCGCGGCCGTCCACGATGCACCACCGTCCGTCGATTCGAAGAGGACTTGGCAAGCGCACGCCTGCCCCAGCCCAAGCGCGACGATCGTGTGTGTCGCGGTGTAGTCGGCCGGCGCCGTCGCAGTCTCGAGTTGCGCGTCCTCCGGCACCTCGCTGCCTGCGACGTGCGTGGACAGGGGGAGGGTGAGCCCAGGCCGGTCGTCTGCAGGGGATGCCGATCCCATCGCGGACGCGTTGGTTGGGTGCGGCGAGCGGGCCAAGACAGCGACCTCACGCTGGCCTCCTACAGGCGGCGACACGACCGGTGCGATCGGGTCCGACAGCGTCGCCGCAGCGACCGGAGCGGGACCCGGCCTCCCGAGGGCATCGGAAGCGACACCCGCAACGAGGACGGCGGCCGCAGTGGCCGCGGCCAGTTGAGTCAGCGGATCGGCCTTCGGCCAACCGGGCGCAGGAAGCCGTCGGTGCCGCCAGGCGAGCAATCGACGAGACGGACGATGCGCCTCATTCTTGATGGCGAGCCAGAAGCCCGACGCCGTGAGATGGCCTTCCTTCATCAGTTGCTTCGCCCGCCTGCGAGCATGGTGGAGGCGGATGCGAATAGCCTCTGCGGTCGTATTCTGCATCTTGGCGATCTCGGCCGAGCTCCTGCCCTTCGCCGCCTCGATGAACACCTCCCGCGACCGCGGCCCGAGCCGGTCCACGGCTCGTGCAAGTGCGCCGGTGAGCGGTCCTAGGAGTCTGTCGACCGGAATGGCTTCGAGCCGCGACCGCCGTTCGGCACGCTGGCACTCCCGCCACAGTGCCTTGGTCGCGTAGCGCAGGCCGTGCGGGAAGGACGGCTGCTCGATGCGCAACAGCCACGCGACCGTGCGTTCCACCGCGTCCTCGATGACGTTGTCGTCGACCTCACCGAGGTAATGTCGTGCGTAGTCGCGGAGAAGCCGTCCATGCATCGCGAGCATCACCGCCATGTCTTCACGGCTGTCCACCGCAACGACCGGAAGAGCGCGACGCGCGCTTGGACTGCGCTGGTGCGCCCCGGTGGCCGCCTCGCGACTCATTCCCTCACCTTCCTGGGTCCGGCCCGCACGGCGTGGATGGACCAGCAGGATTTTGCGCCATGGGACCGCTCGATGTCACGGCGAGTCCCGCTCTTTGGCAGCTGGTGCGGCGACAAGCTTCGGCGCTCCCGTTCGACGCGCGAGGCCATTGCACCATGTGCCACGTGTTTGTTATCGTCGGCCAAGTTCCGTATGGGGAACGGGCTGACCAGCGGTCAGAGGAAGGAAGTAGCTGAACGACCTGGCGGTCAACACCCGGATGAGGTGATTGCTCCACCAGTGGCGGGAGGGATCGAACGGCGTGACCTGGGCGGGGACGTCTTCTGAGGACAACGGGAGGGGCGCCCGGGACTTGGGCGCCCACTCCCCAGCCATCCTTCGGGCAGCCGGGAGCAGCGCTTCCGGCTGCCTCTACCTTCCATCCCTTCCAACAGCCGGGAAGTGTAGCGATTACGCCGTGTTGTCACCTTCCTTTGGCCGTCCGCCGTCCAGCGGTGCTGGCTCCGGCGGTCAGCCTCAGTCCCCGAGAGGGGTTGTGGGGGCGGCATGCCCTGCCATGGCCCCACACGCGGGCCGGCTCTCACGGAGGGCGGCCTAGAGAGGAGCGCGACGAACGGACACACCAATCCGTCTGCTGTGCCTCTAGTGGGGGAACCGGGTTTGCCCCCGGTCCCCCCGGAGGCTTCGATCCACCCCCGCACTTCACCGGCCCGAAAGGACCGCCACGGGGGCAGCGTCTAACCGACATAGGAGTCAACCACAATGGCCTTCAAAAGGCACCTGCTCTCGCTCACGGCGGCTGGTAGTCTGGCCCTCGGAGCCGGAGCCGTCATCGCGCCACTGCATGCCTTCGCCGGACCGCCCGGCGCAGTCTCGGCCACGTGCGACGACGGCCAAAACGGGAACATGGAGTTCCCGATCCTCTCCAGCCCGGCCGAGTTGGCGTTTGAGATCGGCTCGAACGGCAACCTGGCGTCGGGCCACTTCGCCCTGTGCTATTCGACCACGCAGGAGAACACCAGCGCCCCCGAGACGGCGGGCGGAGTTGTCTTTGTGGACGCTCCGGGCAATGGCTACCCAGGATCGGACACTCTGGGTTGCATCTCCGACCCGAGCACCCCGGTCGCGGTCAACTGCTCGTTCTCGACGACTCCGACCGTCTCTGAGAGCGGCTCGAATCTGACCCTCACGATCCCGTTCAGTGTGTGCGCTGGCGTGGGAACATGCCCGACGTTGTCGAACCCCGGCAATGCGCCCTACACCACGGGGGCTATCATCGGCACGATCAGCCAGCAGAGCTGTGGGACCAACCCCAGCTGCACAAGCGCTGCCTACACTCTGTCCGCTCTCTGTGTCCAGGTGGACGGGATCGACGTCACCCGGTGCGACGCCGACACCTTCCTCGGCGGCGTGACCACAACCGGCAGTTCCCCGGTGAATGTCGGCCCGCTTGGTGGCTGCGGCGCGCTCATTTGCACGCCTTCGTACCTGGGCACGTCCGGCTCGCAGCTCGCCACCATCTACGTCCCAGGGACCACGATCACCGAACCGATCTACGGCGAGGGTGTCTGCGTCCTGCGCTCGGGTTCGCAACCGAACCCGGACCCCTGCACGCAGTAGGCCCAACCTCGAATGAAGTTCCGCAGCGCAACAGTACTGATCCTGTCCGCGCTCCTTCTCGGTGCGTGCGGCAGCGGCACACATTCGCTCCGACCCGGCGCCAGCGCGTCCGATGGCGGTAGCGGCGCTGTCGGAACGAGTCCAACCGGATCGCCGGACGGAGGCACACCACCTCCGTCCGGCTTCCCAGGCAGCACTGCGGTACCGGGTTCGTCCGGCGGCGGAAGCGGCCTGCCAGCCAGAAGCGCAGCTCCCGATCACGGCGCCCCAGCATCACCCGCTCCGTCTGCCCCCGCCACGACCGGCATCTCGGCGCCGCAGGGGCTCTGCCCTCCACCCCCACCACCAAGCAGTGCGCCGTGTCCCAGCCCGTGCACCTGTCCCGACTACACGTACCTCGGCTGCCAGAAATGGGCGACAGACTCGGGCGGCTCGGTCACTCTGCACTACCGCATCAATCCCAACGGTTCCGGCTCGGCGCTCAGCTCGGACCAGATCGTCCAGGCCATCACCACCGCTGCGGACGTGTGGGCGCAGGCCGATCCCGCGCTGCACCTGATCTACGACGGGACAACGACAGAGTCGCCGGGCAGCCCGGCAGGGGGCAACGACAACGACGTCATCGGCTTCGTGACGAGCACCGGCGCTCCGTACGCAGACGCCGTCACGGATCACTCACCGTCGAACGGCTGCACCCCCTATACGGGCTTCGATATTCGCGTGGCGGCTGGAAACGCGACTGGCTTGCTATGGAACCCATGCGATCCGGCGCACAACAATCCGTGCACCGACAACCCCAACGGCGGCGGTTTCGACCTCCAGGCGATCCTGACACATGAATGGGGTCATGTCGTCGGCCTCGGTCACCCGGTGGTCCAGGGTCATGACGACTCGCAGCTGACGATGGTCTCGAGCTCGGGATGTGCTGGCTGCCGCCATGCCGATACGCTCGCCTATGGCGACGTGCTCGGGGAGCGCTCCCTGTACCCAACCTCGGCGCCATTTCCGGCGCTGTATAGCCCGTGATGCGCAGCGTCGCCGTTGCGTGTGCCGTCCCTCTCGTCGGAGTCGGACTCGCGGCAATGGTCGCCGTGGGACATAGCCGTACCACCCCGAGCGAGGTGCCCGCTGCGGCCCATGACCGGCAGGGAGGGGCGACACCGACGAGCGGAAGTGATACGCCGCAGCCGACCGGGGGTGTCCCAGGCGGCGTGCTCAGAGGTACAGCGCCGTCATCCGACCCGCTGAGGACGCGGCCAGCCGCCGAGCCGTCAGCCCCGCCGACTCCCGCTGCCGTGGCAGTCGTGGTGTCGGTGGCCTTTGCCTGCGTCCAGCCAGGCGCTCAGCAAACCGTCGTCGTCAGGAGCCGCCCGGGCTTGCAGGTCACGGTGAACCTGCGGTACGCCGACGGGCACATGGGGGACGCCTATGGAGGGCTCGCTGTCGCGCAAACGATCGGCCCCGATGGAACGTATCGCGAGACGTGGACGTTGCCTCCGGCAGCCCCCGCAGGTCCAGCAACCGTCTATGCCGGGGTCGCCTCGACCTCTGGGCCCCGAGCAGCGGGCACCGGTACGGGCACCTTCACCATCGCCGACCGCTGTTGACATCGCGTAGCTGGCAGCGCCTTGGTGAGGCTTCCATCACCTGGTCACCGGGCTCTGCTGGCACCTGTCCATGTGACGGCGCCGGCGACGGCGCTCACCCGAACAGCGGCACCACGTGCCCGGTGACATCCCCGCTCGCCGCATCATCGCCGCGGTCACCCGAACGGTGCCCCGCCCCGACCGCCGCGAACAGCGCAGAGAACACCGTGCCCTCCATCGGCTTCGCGAACAGGTACCCCTGCCCCATCCCGCACAGCAGGGGCCGCAGCTCCGCCAGCTGCTCGGAGCGCTCGATCCCCTCCGCGATCATGCTGAGTCCGAGCGTCTGCCCCAGGCGCACGATCGCCGCCGCGAAGGCGCCGCCGTCGCCGTCGCCGCCCAGCCCGTCGATGAAGGCCTTGTCGATCTTGAGGATGTCGACCGGCAGCTCGCGCAGCGAACTCAGTGACGAATAGCCCGTTCCGAAATCGTCGATGGCGAGCCGCACGCCAAGCTGGCGCAGGCCCACCAGGGCTTCGCGGACGCGCTCGTCGTTCTCGACCATCACGCTCTCGGTGATCTCCAGCACCAGCCGGTGCGGGTCGAAGCCGGTCTCGGCGACGACGGTGGCCACCTCGGCGACGAAGTCCTCGCGGTGCAGCTGGCGCCCGGAGAGGTTGACGGTGAGCACGAAGTCGGGGGCGGAGCGGCTCCAGGCCGCCGCCTCGGCGCACGAGCGGCGCAGCACGAACCGGCCGATGGAGTTGATCAGTCCCGTCTCCTCCGCGAGGGGGACGAACTCGGCGGGAGCCACCAGGCCGCGGCGGGGATGCACCCAGCGCAGCAGCGCCTCGACGCCGACGATCGACTCGTCGTGCAGGGCGACGATGGGCTGGTAGTGCACCACCAGCTCGCCGTTCTCCAGGGCGCGCTCCAGGTCGAGCTTGAGCAGGTGACGCTCGCGGACCTGCTCCTGCATCGAGGTCTCGAACATCTCCCAGGTGCCCTTGCCGCCCGCCTTGGCGCGGTACATGGCGATGTCGGCGTCGCGGAGCAGCTCGTCGGCGAGCAGGCGCTCGGGAGTGGCGATGACCACGCCGATGGAGGCGTGGATCAGCACGCGCGTGCCGTCGACGGTGAAGGGCGCGCGCAGGGCGCTGATCATGCGATCGGCGACGGCGGCTGCGTCGGACGGGCTGCGCATCTCGTCGAGGAGGATGGCGAACTCGTCGCCGCCCAGGCGGGCGGCGGTGTCGGCGGGGCGCAGGCAGCCCCGCAGGCGGTCGGCGACCAGGGTGAGCAGTCGATCGCCGACGGCGTGGCCGAGGCTGTCGTTGACGGTCTTGAAGTCGTCGAGGTCGAGGAAGAGCACCGCAGGGCCGAGTGGCGAACGGTCGCGGCGCTGCAGCGTCTCCTCGAGCCGGAGCGTCAGCAGGGCGCGGTTGGCGAGGCCGGTCAGCGAGTCGTGGAAGGCCAGCTCCTGCATCTCGGCTTCGAGGCGCCCGTTCTCGATGGAGACGCTGGCCTGTCCGGCGAACGTCTCCAGGAGGGTGAGGTCGTCGCGCTCGAACGAGGCCACGTCGCTGTGGCGGTCGGCGACGAGCAGTACGCCGAGCACGCCGGCGTCACCGCTGATGGGCACCAGCATGGCGTCGCGATGGCCGCGGGCCACGACCATGTCGTTCCAGGCGTCGTGGCGGCGGCCACGCGTCATCAGGAAGCCGCAGCGGCGCTTGGCGACCATGGTGGTCAGGTCGTCGAGCGGCGCCGTGGTCTCCACCATGTCGCTGTCGGGGCGGAGCTGGAAGCGCGCCACCATGCCGCCGTGCACCGCCGGCAAGAGCGTCAGCTCCGCGACGTCGGCGCGGAACATCTCGCGGGCGCGCGTCAGCAGGGTGGTGATGGTGGCGTTGACCCCGCGCGAGCGCTGGAAGGCGCGGCTCGAGGTGTAGAGCATCTCGATGCGCTCGTGCTTCTCCCGCTCCTCGATGTAGCGGCGGTAGAAGACCACCAGGCCGATCACCGGCAGCATCGCCAGCGCCGCCGACACCGCGTCGTGCCACAGCACGCGCGACGCCGCCAGCCCGACCACCGTGTTGAGCCCCGTGATCGCCAGCGAGGTGGGCAGCAACTCGGGCAGGCGCCGGAACTGCCATTCGTTGCTGGCCAGCGAGGCGACCGCCTGCACCCACACCGCGGAGAAGAGCGACGCAGTGGCGGTGGCCGCGAGGGTGGCCAGGCAGGCGCGCAGCGAGAGCGCATCGGCGCCGCCCAGCGCGGCGCGGAAGACGAGCACCAGCAGGCCGGTCTCCAACGCGAACATGCTGATGTTGAAGGCCAGCTTCAGCGCCGGTTGGCGGCGGTGCAGGGCGAGCGCCGCGGCCGATCCGGCGATGCGGCCGAGCAGCAGCGCCCAGGGCGCCGCGAAGAACAGGCCGAGAACGACGGGGACCTCGGCCATGGCCATGGTGTGCGCGTGCCGGCGCAGATGGATGTGCACCGCGTAGGACTCGGCGAATGCGATGAACAGCGCCAGCAGCCACCACGGAATGCTCACCGGCGCCGTCAGGGCGGGCAGGCCGGCGACACCCCGGACGGCGACGAGGGCGCCGAGCGCCGCCGTCAGCGCCGTGAACGCCCAGGGTGTGGAGTGACGGGCGCGCGTCACGACGCGCGCCCCCCACTCGCTTCCCTTTCTCCCCACAACCCCTCCACGCATGTGATCAGCTCCATGCGGCGTCCGACCACACGGCGTCGCTCCACGAGTTGTTCGACCAGCTGTTGTTGCTCCAGCTGTTGTTGCTCCACGAGTTGTTCGACCAGCTGTTGTTGCTCCAGCTGTTGTTGCTCCACGAGTTGTTCGACCAGCTGTTGTTGGTCCAGGGGCCGTCGTTCCAGGCCTGCCCGGTCCAGCCGTCGCTGGTGACCATCGTCCCCCAGCCGCCGGCGGTCCAGGCGACGCCGTTGAACACGCCGCCCGTCCAGATCGAGCCGCTGGCCAGGGAGCTGGCCATGCTGGCGGTGTTGACGGGGAGGCCGAAGATGTCGACCTCGCCCTGCAGGGCGACGCCGTTCCAGCTCAGCCGCGCCGAGCCGCGCGCGCCGTCGAGCGAGCCGGTGCCGGTGGCGGGCGCGAAGGCCTGCACCGCCAGTGCGGGCACGGCGGTCAGCGCGCTGCGCAGGTTGAGCTCACCGGCGCCCTGCAGCGTGCGCGACGCGCCCGCCAGCGGGAACGCGGTCGAGGTGAGCAGGTTCTTCACCTGGTCCGGCGTGAGCAGGGGGTTCTCGGAGAGCAGCAACGCGGCCGCACCGGAGACCACCGCCGCCGACATCGAGGTGCCGCTGCCGCGGAAGAAGCGCGAGGCCACCACCGCGGTCGGGTTGTTGACGTCGATGTACGAGCCCGGGTCGCGCAGGCTGACCACGTGGGCGCCCGGCGCGACCAGGTCGGGGTTGCGGTTGCCGTCGCCGCCCGCGGAGTAGGGCGACACGGTGTCGTCGCCGAGGGTGGCGGTGCCCATGTCGTCGGACGAGCCGACGGCGATGACGTAGGGGTCGTCGGCGGGGTCGAGGACGCCGGTCTTCCAGCCGCTGTTGCCGGTGGCGCCGACCACCACGATGCCCGCGTGCCAGGCGGTCTCGGCCGCGTAGGCGAGCGGGTCGTACACGTAGCTCTGATAGCTGTCGGTGCCGAATGACATGTTGACGACGCGGATGTTGAAGCCCGGGTCGGCGTGGTGGACGACCACCCAATCGATGGCCGCGAGCACCTGCGAGACGTCGGTGTTGCCGTGCGAGTCGGCCACCTTGATCGACACCACGCGCGCGTCGGGCGCGGTGCCCAGGAAGTCGGTGGAGTCGCCGGCGTACTGGCCGGTGACGGCGCTGTTGTCGCGGCCGGCGATCATGCCCGCCATGAAGGTGCCGTGGCCGTAGGTGTCGAGGTTGGTCAGGTTCGGCCGCTGCGAGTCGAAGGAGAGGTC
>Ga0209810_1004995_pt1 | contig 12297 bp, 13 predicted proteins | sample Coa_R1_7_FD_187159 | JGI IMG/M metagenome (GOLD analysis project Ga0209810, IMG submission 187159) | Surface soil microbial communities from Centralia Pennsylvania, which are recovering from an underground coalmine fire - Coalmine... | ecosystem: Environmental > Terrestrial > Soil > Unclassified...
GACGACCGGCAGTCGATCTTCGGCTTCCGAGCGGCCGACCCGCTTGCCCTTCACCGCTTCCCGGACGTCTACCACCTCGACCATCCGGACTACCTGTGGCGCTCATCACGCTGTCCGCAGCGTGTCTGTGACCTCGCGAACCGGCTCGCCGAGACGCTGCCGGCGCTGCCCGGGCTCAAGCGTCCGGAGTTGGCGCCGTGGCAAGGACGCGAGGACGAGGGCGTCGTCGAGGTCATCGCCGCCTCGAGTCCGATCACCGAGGCGCGCTGGGTAGTCCACCGCTGCAGCGGGTTCATCGGCGCCGGCCGGCAGCCAAGCGAGCTCATGGTCGTCGTCGCTGCATACTTCGACGACGTCTTCCGGTACCTGACGCAAGCCGCCAGTGAGCTTGATGGATTGCCGTTCAGGTTCTACGACCCGCGCCAACGTGACCCGCTTGCTGATGACCTTGCTGTGCGTCTTCTGAGCGCAGGCGCACGCTTGCTCGTCGGCGCTGACGACCAGATGGCCCGGCGCACGCTCGTGTGGGCGGTGCGCGGCCTCGGCGACACGCGGCTGACGCGACTGCTGACGACCGGGGAAGCGACATTCCTCGCGAACTTGCGACGCGTTGCGGAAGCCGACGCCGCCTGCAAGCGCGCGGTCGACGCTGGCGACGCGGTGATCGAGCTGCTCGGAGGTCAAGAGGAGGTCGAGCCCGGCGCGATCGTCGACATCTTGGTCGACCGGTTGCAGTGCGGGCCGGTCGATCGCGCAGGGCTCGAGGCTGTTCGTGGTGAGACCGCAGCCGCATCGCCACGGGGATGGCTGCAGCAGGTCTTCGCCGTCAGCGAGCCGACGCAAGCGACGCCCGACGAGGTGCCGGACGCAATCCCCGTCTACACGATCTTCGGCGCGAAAGGGCTGCAGGCGCCCGTTGTCTTCCTGGTAAACGCAATTGAACAGAGCTTCGCTGGCCGTGGCGCGCCTGAGGACGGCATCCGCCGTGCCTACGTCGGCGTCACACGAGCCCGCGACCACTTACTCATCTCGGCACCGCTCTACTTGCGCGGTTCGTCGCTCGAACACACGGTCGGCACGCATGCCGGCGGCCTCGCGCAGATCATTGCGGGAGCAGCCCACCACATTGGGATCGGAGTCGAGACGGTTCGACCCGAGAATCTGTAGCCACCTCGGTCCCCCGAGGCGGACTCGCGGAACGCCTACCCCGGACGTGCCGACTCCAGGACGAACGTCTGCCCGGCGGGGCTATCGAACACCTGCTGCCCGAGCCGGTGGAGATTGCGGTCGTGCGTGCGGGCGCACCCACGGCAGCGGAAGTGGGCCGATGACTTCCGTGCCCGGAAGCCGATCTCGCCCGTGAGCCAAAAGCGCGGCTTCGACCGCTCTTTACGGCTGCCATCACGCATCCGCTCGGTCGTGTGCCCGTAGCGGTGTGCAGTGTCCTCGACGACGCCGTGCTCCTCCAGCCCCTGCTCTTGGCCCGACGCCCGGCAGACGCGGTAGGCGGCGTAGTCGCCGAGCGAGCGGCCGCAGGCACAGGCGATCCGTCGCTGCTCCCACTCAATCGTGTACCCGACATCCCCGACCGGCTTACCGTCCCAGTTCTTCGGGTAGCGCCGACGCGACGCCGACGACCAGACCTCCTGCACCCCCATCGGCGTCGGGTACTGGCTGTGGGTCTGGAGCGTGTGCCACCGCCCATCTGGCGAGCGGGTGATCGACCCGCCCATGACCAACGATGCGTCTCCGTGCTTTCGGGCCATGCCGAGACGGTAGATCCGGCTGGTAGCCTGATGCGCAATCGGCTCCCCCGTCGACCTCGTGTCGACCTGGGGACGGCGCCGGAGGGCTCCGCCGCTCGACCCCTCCACCTCATCTCGACGCGCAGTGCTCCTGGGCCTCGGGGCGAGGAGGTGCTGCTCCGATGTTCTCGACGTTCACCGCCTCTGACCGGCCGCGGTGAGAATCCGGCGTGTCTGCCGATAGGCGAGGGCCGAGATGACCATCTTGCCCCTCGTCCTCCACTTCCTCCGCATCGCGGCGCCGTACGCCGCGCCCTGCGTCGTGGCGGCTGCCGTCGCACGGGCCTTCTGGGAAGGAGCGCGACGGGAGGTCGTACGACTTGGCGAAGACGTCGCCGCCATTGTCTTCGGCTGGCTCCGCCGCCTACTCCGGATGAACCCATGAAGAAGCGACAGTTCTCAGGCGCCTGGGTGTGCAGCGCCGAATAGCCGACCGACGGGTCGACCACGGCGATCATCGCGTCGAGCATCTCAGGGAACGTCGCGGCTGACGCGTTTACGCTGCCATGCACGGTCGCGGCAACCTCCTCAGCGCGCGAGGCTGGCTCGCCGTAGAGCCTCAACAGCCGATCGAACCGCTCGATCAGCCATGCCGGATCTGGCTTGCCGTAAATGGCCGACAATCCGCCGAGCGCCGGCGCCATGCTCTCGATCTCTTCAAGAGATCGTCCCCGATTGGCTATCTCTCGGAGCCAGCGGGCGCGCTCGATCGGGCCTACCCACTTGAGGCGGTCGTGCCGCCCCAGGCGCTTGTGGAGTGCTTCTACGTCTGCCTTGTCAGCGCCGGTGCGAACGGCCACTTGGACCACGATCGCCTCCTGTTGCATCGCAAGCCAGACGGCATGTCCGAGGAAACCGATGATGCTCGCGCCGGTGAAGAGCCCGAGTCCGAGCCATCCGAGTCCGACCACAGCGCCGGCCAGTAGACCCAACTCGAGCACCGACACCACACTCTTCGCAGCCGTCGAGAGCTCGATCTTGCGGATTCCGAGCCACCACACCGCGACGCCTAAGAGGAGCGCAATGGTCTCTAGCGCTGTGTGGTCCATCTTCCCAACGTATCGAGCCGAGCGGCTGCGCACCGTACGCGCGCCGCAAGTTCGGATCACCGGTGTTGAGGGCGAGGATCTTGTCGTCGAAGCCCTGAAAGCGCCGCTGCCCTTTCCTGACCAGCTGCGGCTCGAAGCTGCCGTTGCGGTCCCGCGGCGTCTCGATCGGCACCGGCCCGTGCTCGGTCACAAGCGTCTTCGCCGTCGAGCCGTTGCGGGTGATGCCGACACCACCCGGCGGCTCCTGATGCCACTCATAACCGAGATGCTCGGTCAGCTCCGCCGACAACCCCCACTCCACCAGCCGCTCCGTGAGCTGCGCGAGCACCCCGCCAGGCCCGACGATCTCCTCCTCGGTCCGAGCGCCGCCGAGCAGCTGGTCGATCACCTCGTCGGACAGCTGCTCGCGAAGCTCGGGCGGGAGATCGATCGTCGGCGCGCCGCCGGCAGGCTGCTGCGCTCACCCTACGGGCTCGCTCCGCATCCCGCCGGCGAGATCAGCCCCGCCGGTCACCTCGATCAGCTCGCTGACGGTCTTAGCCTGCCTAGACACGACACTCCTCCTTGGACATGCCTACACAGGGCGTCGGACACTCCCGAGCCGAGAGAGTCATGCGGTTGCTGCGCGGCGGGCGGGTTCTCCGAGCGCGTCGCGAATCCGGGTGAGGGCTTCGGGTGCGAGTCGGTAGTAGGCGAAGGTTCCGCGCTTCTCGCGGACGAGGAGGTCGGCGTTGACGAGTTGTTTCAGGTGGTAGGAGACGGTGGGCTGGGCAAGCCCGAGCGCGGGCACGAAGTCGCAGACGCAGATCGCGGAGCCGCCGGTCTGGGCGAGCAGGTTGACGATCTTGACCCGGTGGCGGTCGGCGAGGGCGCGAAAGATGCGCTCCAGCTCGGCCGCCTCAGCGTCGGAGACCGTCTCCGGCAGGGGCGAGCAGCAGCGGTCGAGCAGGGCCAGGGTCTTCATCGATGAGGGCAGGCTAGCAGATCCATTGACAAGCTTGAATATCTCAGCTAGGGTCTGCTCATCGAAGGTATTCGATGGAAGAACTCGGTGATGACGTCCGCACAGGCGGCTTGGCAGGGCTTGGCTGTTGCAGCGGGTTCGCGCGTTGTTTCCAGCGCTCGCCGCCAGACGGTGTTCCTGGACGGGCCGGCGGGTCGCAGACGCCGGCGGCGGTGGTCGACGCGGGAAGCTGCCACCGGCCGAGAGCGACGCGAACGTCGACGAGTCGTTCGCGGCCAGCGTGCGCACCAAACCGGCCGAGCGCCGAGGCGCGTGTGCGTGCGGCCAGCTTCCTCGGCTGCGACTCGGAGGAGGTGGGGTTGGGGTCGAAGATGACGAGCCTGACCCTCGACGACAGCGCCGTTCGAGTCGGCTTCCTTCACTACAACACCGCGGCCGAGGGCGCACGCCTGCCCACCGCACTCGATGACCTGCCCAACGGAACCCCATAGAGCAGCAAGAGAAAGGAGAACACAATGAACACGAGCGAGCAGGCCCGCAAGGGTGGCTTCATCGAGGGCGTCTCCGCCGCAGATCTTGGCGGTGCCGGCGGGTGCTGCGGCGGCAGCGGCGACGGCGGCGGCTGCTGCGGCGAGCCCGCAGCCGGCACCGGCGACAGCGGCGGCGAGCCCGCCGTAGCCCCGACCAAGCCTGCGCAGCGCTCCGGCTGCTGCGGCTAATCCGAGATGGCAACGGTCACGGAGACAGCGCCGGCCGAGGTCGAGGCGCTCCTGCGCCTACTCGACCTCGGCCGGATGACCGCCGATCTGAACCGGCTCTGCGACGTCGAGTTCGCCGGCCGCCGCGTCTCAAGTCTGGGACACGACCTCGCCCAAGCATGGCTCGCGATGCGGATGCAACTACTCGGACTCACCGTCGAGATCGTTCCGTTCACGCTCGCGACCCAGGTGCTCGACGTCTACGACACGCCGCTGTTCGAGTTCACAGACGAGCAGCGGCGGCTCCGCTACCGGATCGACTACGCCGAGCATCCCCGCTCCAGCGATCTCCCCCAACCCACAGAGAACCTCCCCTGGGCGATCCTCGACTCCGTTCCCCGCGGGGAGCAACTCGACAACCTTGCAGCCTCCTACCGGCGGGGAGGAGTCGCTGGCCTCCTCGTGCCCCAGTTCCGCACCCAGAGCGGCTTCCTCTCGAAGCGGATTGTCGCCCGCCCACCCATCGAGCTTCCGCTGATCGCCGTCGCCCCCGACCTCCTTCCCGAGCTCCAACGGAAACGGCTGCGGATCAAACTGCCGCTCCGCCGCCTAACCGCCGTCGGCGGCCACGTCGTTGGCACGATCTCCGGCAGCGACCCGCAACTCACCCAGCAGCCGATCCTGGTAGGCGGCCACTACGACGCGCTCGGCGACGACACCGGCGGCCTGCGCCTTCCCGGCGCCGCGGACAACGCCGCGGCCGTCGCCGTCGTGCTTGAACTCGCACGCGTCCTCTCCTCCGCCACCCCACCGCGGCGACCGATCTCATTCGCCGCCTTCGACGCCGAAGAAGTCGACGCCCTCGGCACACACACCTACGCACGAGCACTCGCGAAGGCCGGCGTCAGGCCGCTCGTGATCAACCTCGACATGGCCGCACAACTCCACAAGGCTGTCCTCGTCGAGCCCGGCGCCTCACCGACGCGAACCCTCGCCGCCCTCGACCAGGCAGGCGAATGGCTAGGCCAACCACTCGTACTCGGAGACGTCAGTTCCGACAACCGCCGCTTCGCCCAAGTCGGACTCCAAACCGTCGGCATCGGCCTCGGCGGCAACGACATACACACACCGGCCGACACACCAGAAAACGTCAACCCACCGGCTATGCTCGCCGCCGCACGGCTCCTACTCACCACGGTCTGGCAACTGGCCAGGCAGTGAACCCAGCTCGGCAGTGGAGGGCGTCCGATTTTCCGTGGAGTTCTTCTGGGCGCGAGCGCCCGCCCGCGGCGGGTGAAATGACGGAGGATCCCGGGGTCGGTTGCTGACGTCGTTTCCGCCGTGGTGTGTGTGAGCCCGTGTGTAGTTTGACGTGGAGCCTCGCCCGGATCCCGGGACTGCCGCCGTGAGCGCGCTCCTCAGACTCGTCTGTTCTCGAGGTTCCTGGCGGCCGACCACCGTGTCCTGGTCGAGCTGGAGGTCGAGCGGGTCTCGCATATGGCCGAGTTCAAGACGACGGTGCGCGGCCTGCTGGTGCTGCCTGACTGGCTGAAGGCGCACCGGGTGACGCAGGTCACGATGGAAGCAACGGGCGTGTACTGGAAGCCGGTGTGGCATGTGCTCGAGGACGAGTTCGAACTGGTGCTGGTCAACGCCCGTCACGTCAAGCAGGTGCCGGGACGCAAGACCGACGTCTCCGACGCGATGTGGCTGTGCCAGCTCGCCGAAGCTGGGCTCCTACGGGCGAGCTTCGTGCCACCGAAGCCGATCCGCGCCTTGCGGCGGCTGACCCGCTATCGCAAGGCGCAAGTCTCGGAGCGTCAGCGGGAGACGAACAGGCTGCACCAGGCGCTCGAGGACACCGGCATCAAGCTCGACTGCGTCGCCACCGACATCCTCGGCAAGTCCGGCCGGGCGATGCTCGACGCGCTCGTAGCGGTCACGACCGACCCGGAGATCCTTGCCGACCTCGCCAAGGGCAGGATGCGGGCGAAGATCCCGGCATTGCGCGAGGCGCTGGAGGGACGATTCGAGCCTCTGCACGCGCTGCTGATCGACGCCATCCTCGCGCACATCGACTTCCTCGAGCAGCAGATCCAGCGCATCTCCGACGCGATCGAGGAGCAGCTCACCCCTTTCGCCCCTGCGATTGAGCTGCTGTGTACCAGCCCGGGCATCCAACGGCGCACCGCCGAAAACATCGTCGCCGAGATCGGCCTCGATATGAGCGTGTTCCCGACGGCCGGCCACCTGGCGTCCTGGGCCGGGCAGTGTCCCGGCAACGACCAGTCCGCCGGCAAGCGTCGCTCCGGCCGGACCCGTAAAGGGAGCAAGTGGCTCGACGACGCGCTCAAGGACGCGGCGCTCGCCGCGATCCGCACCGACGGCAGCTACCTCCAAGCCCTCTACCGTCGCAAGAAGCCCCAGCTCGGGCACGGCCGCGCCATCGGCGCCGTCAAGCACTCGATCATCTGCGCCTGCTGGCACATGCTCGCCACCGGCGAGATCTACAACGACCTCGGCGGCGACTACTTCTCCCGCCGCGACCCCGAACGCCAGACCCGACGGCTCGTCGCCCAACTCGAACGACTCGGACACCAGGTCACCCTGCAAACCGCCGCCTGATCCGCGCATTTCCCCTCAGGCGGGTTGACTCCGGTGCACGTTACTCCGGGAGTCGGTCGCCGAAGTGGATCTTGAACGCGAGCAGGGCGGTCGTCCAGTTGCGCGTCCTTGTCCACGCCGGCACGGCGTTGACGATGGCGAGATAGATCAGCTTCTTGGCGGCCTCCTCGTTGGGGAAGTGTCCTTTCGTCTTGATCGCCTTCCGCAGTTGGCGGTTCAACGCCTCGATCGCGTTCGTGGTGTAGATCACGCGCCTCACCTCGTCCGGGAAGGCAAGGAACGGGTCACGTACTCCCAGGCGTTCAGCCACGCCTGCGTGATCACCGGGAAGCGCGCTCCCCACTTCTCGTCGAACGCCTCGAGCGCCGCCTGAGCGGCGTCGGCGTCGACGGCGGTGTAGATCGGTTTTGCCCCGCTCCCCGGTCCGGCGTTGACAGCTAGCTGACTTGGAGTGCCGGGCGATCCCGGAGGCGCGTAGCAGCGGAGGGGTCGTCCGGCGGCCGGCTGCGCATGGGCTGCTCGACTGGCAAGGAGACTGGGTTAAGCGAGCAACGCAAGTACCGGAGCTGGACGGCCAAGGAGAAGATCGAGATCGTGCCGGCCGGCCTGCGCGGCGACCGTTCGGTGAGTTACCGGACGACTGACTCAAACACCTCGGCTCGCGGCCTCACTGATACATCTCTCGACCAGGACACGGACGAGCTGCGTCTTGTACTCGGCGGAGCCGTTGGCATCGTCGACGGCTTCGCTGGCCTCGCCTGCGAGCTCGGCTGCCTCGGCGAGTGCGATCGGATCGTCCGGCGAGGCTCCGTGCAGGCGCGATTCGGCGTGACGTGCTCGTACCGCAACCGCCCCAACGGAGCCAACCGCGATCTTGGCGTCTTCCACGACGCCGTCCTCGAGTCTGAGCGCGCAGGTCACTGTTGCGGCTGGCCGCTCGCGGAAGGCGAGCTTCTTGTGCACGACGACCGTGCCCGGAGGCGGAAGTGGGATGCGGACGGCGCGCAGCAGCTCTCCCCGCTCGAGCCTCGTCTCGTAAGGGCCGACGAGGAAGTCAGCAAGCGGTGCCCGTCTGTCACCCCACTCGGCTTCGGCGTCGAGCGCGAGGAGGAACGTCGCTGGGTCGGAGTGGGGGTCCGAGAAGCACAGATTGCCGCCGAGCGTGCCGACGCTCCGGACCCGGAGATTTGCCACGCGCTGCTCCAGCACAGCGAGAGCGGGCAGGTACTCGAGGACGAGTGGCGAGTGCTCGATTTCGCGATGCGTGGTCGTCGCTCCCACCACGAGGGCTCCTTCGTCGAGCCTGATTCCTGAGAGCTCGTCGATGCGCCGAATGTCGACGAGGTGGCCGTAGGCAGCGAACCCGAGTTTGAGGAGGAGGAGGAGCTCTGTGCCGCCGCAGATGACCGCAGCGTCCTCGCCGTAGCGTACGAGGAGTTCGCGCGCCTCTTCGACGCTCCGCACGGGATGGAGGTCGAACCGCGGCAACGTCACTGGACTGGCCCCGTTGCGCGCTCGTCACCGAAGAAAAGCCGGCGCCCGTTGCTGCTCAGCACGCGCTCGATCGCCTCTGGCGGCAGCCCGCTCACACGCACCTTCGTGATCTCGACCAGCGGGTGGTGGAAGGGAACGTCAGTGCCGAAGAGCACGCGCGTCTCACCGACGCGCTCGTAGGCCTCCCGGATCTTCGTGTGCATCGGCATCCCCGACGTCTCGAGGTAGACGTTCGGGTTACGGCGCGCGACCTCGATCGACGCGTTGATGTAGACGACGTTTCCGTGGCCCATGTGTCCGATGACGATCTTCGCTTCCGGGAAGCTGACGGCAAGCTCCTCGATGCTCCACGGGAGCGAGAAGATTGGATGGCCGCAGTGGATCAGCACCGGAAAGTCCCGGTCCAGGATTCGTTCGATCATCGGGTGCACCGACGGGTCGTTCGGGAGGTAGCCGTCGAGGAGCGGGTGAAGCTTGAGCCCGATGAACTTGGGATGCGTCAGCCACCGCTCGACCTCCTCGAGGTAGCCAGGCGCCCGCGGGTTGCCCCAGACGAGGGCGTAGAGACCGGGGATCGTCTCGACCACCTCGGCGACGTAGGCGTTGTCTGGGTAGAAGACGACACCGTTCGAGATCCCGTGCTCCTCCATCAGCTGCTCGATCCCATCGCGGTCGAGCGAAACGTCGAAGCCGCCGGCGAACGAGCCGACATGCATGTGCGCGTCGAAGATCACGGCGAGGTCCCGTCCACGGGAAGGAGGAGCCGCGATGGCCGGACAGGGTCATGGAAGACCGCCTGCGGCGACACCTCGGCCGCCGGCCGGTAGACATCGGCCCGAAGGACGACGCCGTCCCGCAGGCGGCACTCGACGTCCCGTTCAACCGTGACGTCGGTATAGCCGGGAACGGGAGTTCGCGATGGACTCACGGCGCTCAGGCTGGGGTGGGCGCGGACTGGGCGATCTCGGTCAGGGCTGCCTCGACGCCGGCGCCGACCTCGACTCGCACCCCGAGGTCGAGCAGCGTCTGACCGAGGGCGGTGAGGCCGACGACGGGGTAGAGGCCGCGGGCCGACGTGGCCATGTGCCCGATCCGGACGAGGTTCCCCGCTCCCTGGCCGGCGGAGATCATGACGCCGTAGCGCTCGCGACAGTGCGCTCGCACCTGCGTGTCCGTGAGCCCGTCGGGTACGGAGATGGCCGTGACGCAGTCGGCGGCGATCTCGTCGCTGCGCGGCCAGAGCTTGAGGCCCATCGCGCGCGCGCCGGCCCGGCAGGCCGCTGCGGCCCGAGCGTGCCGCTGGATCGAGGCTTCCAGTCCCTCCTCGAGCAGCTCATCGACGCACTCCTCGACCCCGTGAAGGTCGGCGACAGACGGCGTGAACGGGAACCTGCCGCCTTCGAGCCACTGCTCCTTCCAGTCGAGCAACGAAAGGTAGGAGGCGCGTGGAGCCGCCGGATTCCGAGCGATCCGCTCCCAGGCGGCGCCCGAGACTGACATCAGCGTCATCCCCGGGGGCCCCCCGAGGCACTTCTGCGCGCCGGCGACGCAGACGTCGAGCTGCCATTCGTCCGTGTCGAGGCGCATGCCGCCGAGCGAAGAGACGCAGTCCACGAGCGTGACCGCCCCGTGCTCGTGTGCGATTGGGCCGATTGCGCCGATGTCGCAGAAGGTGCCGGAGGGGGTCTCCGAGTGGACGACGGTGACGAGCTCGATGCCCTCGTGCTCGTCGAGATAGTGCTCGACCGCATCAGGGTCGACTGCGGCGTTGTACGGCACTTCGAGCTCGTGGACGTCCGCGCCGAAGGCGTTCAGCCAGTAGCCCATCCCCTTGCCGAAGATGCCCTGCACGAGGTTGAGCACCTTCGTCCCCGGCTCGACGAGGCTTCGTGCCGCCGCCTCGAGCCCGAGTACCGCCTCACCCTGCAGGAGCAGGATGTCGTTCTCGGTGCGGAAGATCTGCTTCAGCTTCTCACCCGTACGGCGGAAGCGCTCGAGGAAGACTGGATCGTAGTGGTAGACGAGCGGTGAGCCGAGGGCGGCGAGCACTCGCGGCGAGGCGGCGACGGGACCGGCGGATAGTGTGAACTCCGGTTCACGCATATCGTGATCTCCTTTCAACGAGCGCCGCGGACGTACGGAAGCGCGAGCGCGGGCGGGAGGTACGCGCGGCGGGCAAAGGCGACGAGAGCGAGGATGACGGCTGCGAACGGGATCATGTTGACGACCTCCGGCGCGAGGTTGATGCCCGCGAGTTGGAGGAGCGTCGAGAGGGAGAGGGCGATACCGAACATGAGCGAGAACACCACCACGGCGATCGGCCGGCCGCGAGCGAGCATCGCTATGACGATCGCCATGAATCCCTGTCCCTGCGTGAGAAAGGGCTGGAAGCCACCGGTGCCCGCGATCGCGAGGTATGCACCGCCGAGCCCGCTGAGTGCGCCCGTCGCGAGCACTGCATAGCTCCGGGTGGCGACGACGCTGACGCCTGCGGCGTCGAGCGCGTCTGGCTTCTCACCCGCCGCGCGGAGGTTGAGGCCGATGTGCGTGCGCCGGAAGACCCAGGCGAGGAATGCCGCGAACGCGAGGCCGAGGTAGACGATGAGCGGCTGGTCGAAGAGCGGGAACTGGCCGTTGATCGGCTTCCCGAGCACGGGGATCCGATCGAGCAACGGAATCGGATTCGACGGCACATTGCCGAGCCGAGGTTCAGTTGTGCTGAATCGCGTCTGGTACAGGACGCTCGTTATCCCCTCTCCGGCAAGCGTGATCGCGATCCCGACGACGATCTGGTCGAGTCCGAGCCAGACGCAGAGGACGACCATGATCAGCGAGGCGAGAATGCCGGCACCGATTCCGGCGAGGTAGCCGATCCACTGCGTGTTTCCGTAGTAGGCGCCGAGGAAGCCACAGTAGGCGCCTGCCAGCATCATTCCCTCGAGTCCGATGTTCAGGACGCCGGCTCGCTCGGAGATGCTCTCTCCGAGCGCGGTGAACATGAGCGGGACGCCGGCCAGGAGCCCGCCTGCAAGCGCGGACGTCCAGAAGATCTGCGTCCATACCTGGCTTGCGAGGATCACTTCGCCCGCCTCCGACGAATGAGTCCGCTGCGCAGCGACTGCTTGAGCCCGGGGGTCAGATAGCTCGCTCCGAGCGCGCGCTTGCGCCCGAGGTACTCGATCACGGTCATGAACAGGAGGATCAGTCCGACCAGGATGTAGAGGAAGTCGGTCGGGAGGTTGGCCTGCTGGGCGGCGAGGTCGCCTCCGGTGTAGAGGACGGCGAAGAAGGCAACGAAGGGCAAGACCGCGAGGGCATTGAGTCGCGCGAGGAAGACGAAGGGGATGATCAAGTCGCCATACGCTGGGTTCCAACCTGTGCGGATGTAGCCCCAGAGACCCATGATGTCCGCGCATGCAGCAAGGCCGACGAGAAAGCCGGAAGCCAGGAAACTGACGACGGTCAGGCGTGCGAGGCTGATCCCGAAGTGACGGGCCGCGCGTGGATTCGCACCCATGATCTGCAGCCGCAGGCCCCACGACGTGCGGGTCAGCAGGTAGTGGACGACGAGGATGGCGGCGATTGCGACGAGGAGACCGATGTGGATTCTGGTGCCGGGAATCGAGGGCAGCATCTTGTCGAGGGGGATGACCGCCGTCTGC
>Ga0209810_1005005_pt1 | contig 12272 bp, 13 predicted proteins | sample Coa_R1_7_FD_187159 | JGI IMG/M metagenome (GOLD analysis project Ga0209810, IMG submission 187159) | Surface soil microbial communities from Centralia Pennsylvania, which are recovering from an underground coalmine fire - Coalmine... | ecosystem: Environmental > Terrestrial > Soil > Unclassified...
CGCAGCCTATCTTGAACGGGCGGTGCGGCATGCGCTGCCGCTCGCAACGCTCGATGCGGCGCTTCTGGCCGCGTCCCGCGCGGAAGGCGTGACTGTCTTGGGCAGCGAACAGGCGTAGGCGGGCCCGGTCGGCGATCTTCGACGCCGTCGCGCCATTTTGCGGGGTGACGTGAGATGAGCTTCAACCCGATTTCGCTGGCGATCGTCATCGTGCTGGCGGCGGCCGGCATCGTCTTGATCGCACTTGCCGACCTGATCGCGCCGGGGGTGGTCTTGCTCGTCGTCGCCGTCGTCGTACTCGCGGCGCTCAAGATGGCGCAGCAATGGGAGAAGGCGGTCGTATTGCGCGCCGGCAAGTTTCATGCGGTGAAGGGGCCGGGGCTGTTCGGCGTCGTGCCGATCCTCGACAGCGTCACCGCGCTCGTCGATACGCGGGTGCGCACGACGCAGTTCGTCGCCGAGCAGACCTTGACCAAGGACACGGTGCCGATCGACGTCGACGCGATCATCTTCTGGATCGTCACCGACGCGCGCCAGGCGGCGCTGGCGGTGGCCGACTACCGGCAGGCGATCGCGTGGGCGGCGCAGACCTCGCTGCGCGAGATGATCGGCGCCGCCGACCTCGCGACCTTGCTGTCGAACCGCAAGGCCGCCGACGAGGAATTGCGTCAGACGATCGACGCCAAGACCGAGGACTGGGGCATCAACGTGCGCTCGGTCGAGATCCGCGACATCAAGATCCCGGTCGCGCTTCAGGACGCGATGAGCCGGCAGGCGCAGGCCGAGCGCGAGCGCCAGGCGCGCGTCATCCTCGGCACCGCCGAGGCCGAGATCGCGGAGAAGTTCGTGCAGGCGGCGGAGACCTACGCCAACAACCCGGTGGCGCTGCACCTGCGCGGCATGAACATGCTCTACGAAAGCGTCAAGGAGCGCGGCAGCACGATCCTGGTGCCGTCGAGCGCCCTCGACACGATGAATTTCGGCAGCGTCGCCGGCGTCACCTCGCTGGCGCGGGGCGGCGGCGGCGCGGCGGCATCGCCGCCACCCGCCGCCCCGCCCGCAGGACCGTGGTCGGGGTAACGGAGCGGGCGGCGCTCTCCCTCTCCCCGCGAGCGGGGAGAGGGCCGGGGTGAGGGGCCGGAGCCGGGAAATGCCCACGCGGCACCCTCACCCTCCCGTCGCTGCGCGACGGGTCCCTCCCTCTCCCGCGGTGCGGGAGAGGGTCAATTCTCAGCGCAGCGGCGAGAAGCTCGCCGGGACGACCAGCATGTTTTCTTGGCGAAGCATGCGGCCGGGGGCGCCGCCCGGCGGCGGCCAGATGCCCTCCTTGCGCGCCTTCTCGCGGATCTCGAAGCGCTGCTGGGCGTCCTTGTAGGCCCAGATATGCATCCACTTGTTGAGCCCGCCCAGCTCCGAATGTCCGGCGAAGGCGAGCGGCGACAGGGCCGTGCGCTTGGCGATCTGCGTGCTCCAGCGGTCGATCTGCTCGGGGATCGCGCCCGGCACCATCGTGTAGACGCGGATCTCGTACAGACCCCCGAGCTGGCGCGGTTCGAGCGCCGGCGAGAACGGCGCCGGAATGAAGATCTCGCTCTGCTGCTCGACGACGAACTCACGCGTGTTGGGCGGCCAGCCCTCGATCTTGGTCGCGCGGATCCGGGTGCGTTCTTCCATGTCCTTGTACGGCCAGACGTGGATGACCCGGTTCAGCGGCCCGACCTCGGTGTGCCAGAACGCCGCCAGCGGCGACACCTTGGTGCGGGCGGGCAGCGACTGGGGCCAGCGCTCCTCGAACTGCGCCACCGTGCCCGGTTTCAGCGTGTAGGTCCGGAATTCGACGATCATCGCATCCTCCCATGAAGGCGTCCGCCGCAGACGCTAGACCGCCCCCCGAACGAGTCAAGCGCGCTGTCGTTGAAGCCCTGGATGGCAGCGCGCGCTTGCGCTCTACTCCGTTGCTCCTGCTGATGGTGCGCAATGGCAGACGACGATCCATTTTTGTGGCTTGAGGAAGTCGAGGGGGAGCGGGCGCTCGCCTGGGTGCGCGAACAGAACGCGCGCAGCTTGGCGCTGCTCGAAGCCGACCCGCGCTATGCCGAGTTGCACGCCGCCGCGCTGCGGATCGTCACCGCGCGCGACCGCATCCCCTACCCGTCCTTCGTCGGCGAGGGCATCGCCAATTTCTGGCAGGACGACGCGCATGTCCGCGGGGTGTCGCGGCGCACGACGCTCGCCTCGTACCGCAGGCCGGAACCCGAGTGGGAAACCGTCCTCGACCTCGACGCGCTCGCCGCCGCCGAAGGCCGCAACTGGGTCTATCACGGCGCCTCGCTGCTGCCGCCGGAGGACCGGCATGCGCTGATCGCGCTGTCCGACGGCGGCAAGGACGCGGCGACCGTGCGCGAGTTCGACCTTGCGCCGCGCCGCTTCGTCGCCGACGGCTTCGTTCTGCCGGAGGGGAAGCAGAGCGCGATGTGGCTGGACCGGGACACGCTGCTGGTGGCGCGCGACTGGGGGCCGGGCACGATGACGGCGTCCGGGTATGCCTACATCGTCAAGCGCTGGCGGCGCGGCACCCCGCTCGAAGCGGCGGAGGAAGTATTCCGCGGCAGTCCCGACGACGTCAGCGCCTATGCGCACGTGCTGCGCGACCCGGAGGGGACGGTGCGCGGGACATTGGCGAGCCGCAGGGTCAGCTTCTTCGAGTGCGAATATTATCTGCTGACCCCCGGCGGCCCCGTACGAGTGCCGATACCGCTGAAGGCGCAACTGCAGGCCTTTGTCGCAAGGCAATTGGTCTTTACCTTGCAGCAGGCTTGGGAGGTGCCCGGCGGAAGCTGTCCGGCGGGGGCGCTCGTTTCGCTCGATCTCGACGCCCTCGCGGCCGACCCGGCGGCGGCGAAGCCGGTGCTGATTTGCGCGCCGGGGCCGCGCGAGGCGGTCGCGGACGCGACGGCGACGCGGACCCGGCTGCTGGTGACGATCTACCGCAACGTCACCGGCGCCGCCTTCGCCTATCGCTTCGCCGGCGGCGCCTGGAGCCGTGAGAAGCTGGCGCTCCCGGAAAACGCCTCGTTGCAGACCGTCGCGGCGAGCGACCGCGACGAATTGGCTTTTGTCAACGTCACGACCTTTCTGCGGCCCGATACGCTGTGGCTGGCCGATCTGGCGCAGGGCTCGCTCGACGAGGTCAAGGCGCTGCCGCCGCGCTTCGACGCCTCGGGCGCGACCGTCGAGCAGTTCGAGGCGGCCTCCCGAGACGGCACCCTGATCCCCTATTTCATGATCCGCCCGAAGGAGCTCGCCTTCGACGGCGCCGCCCCGACCCTGCTCTACGGTTATGGCGGGTTCGAGGTCGCGATGACACCGGCCTATGCCGCGATCGCCGGGAAATTGTGGATCGAGCGCGGCGGCGTCTACGTCATCGCCAACATCCGGGGCGGCGGCGAGTTCGGTCCGGCCTGGCACCAGGCGGCGCTGAAGACCGAACGCCAGCGCGCCTACGACGATTTCATCGCCGTCGCCGAAGACCTGATCGCGCGGCGGATCACCTCGCCGCGCCGGCTCGGCATCATGGGCGGCTCGAACGGCGGCCTGCTGATGGGGGTGATGCTGACGCAGCGGCCCGACCTGTTCCGCGCCGTCGTGATCCAGGTGCCGCTCTTGGACATGCTGCGCTACCATAAATTGCTCGCCGGCGCGTCGTGGATCGGCGAATACGGCGACCCGGATGAGCCGGAATTCGCCGCCTTCTGGCAACGCCTGTCGCCCTACCACAACCTGCGGGCCGGCGCCGACTACCCGGAGCCGCTGTTCGTCACCTCGTCGAAGGACGACCGTGTGCACCCCGGCCACGCCCGCAAGTTCGCGGCGAAGATGGCGAGCCTCGGCCTGCCGTTCCTGTTCTACGAGAATATCGACGGCGGCCATTCCGCCGCCGCCAATCTGCAGGAACGCGCCCGCCGCCACGCCCTCGAATTCACCTACCTGACGCGCAAGCTGATGGATTAATGGTCATGGTGGAACCCCCGATTGCGTCATGGCCGGGCTCTGACCCGGCCATCCCGGCGGCGCCCGAGATTCGCGGGTCAAGCCCGCGAATGACACTTTTCTTTGGGGGAGTAAGGAGATGACGATGCTGCCGCTGGTGCTGTCTTCCGACTCGCACGTGTTCGAGCCGCCCGATTTGTGGCAGAGGCGCATCGACCGGGCGTTCCGCGGCCGTGCGCCGCGCATCGAGCGGATCGACGGCGGCGACTACATCGTCATCGAGAAGGACCAGGTCCTCTCCGGGATCGGCCTCATCTCGAACGCCGGGGCGCGGTTCGAGGCGCCCGAGACGATTTCGGCCGAGGGGCGCTTCGAGGCCGTGCCCCGCGGCGGCTACGACCCCGAACAGCACCTGCGGGACATGGCGCTCGACGGGGTGGCCGGCGAAGTCCTCTACCCGAGCCAGGGGCTGTTCTACTTCAAGGTCGCGGACCCGGCGCTGATGTCGGCGATCTTCCGGGCCTACAACGACTGGCTCGCCGAGTTCTGCCGCACCGATCCCGCCCGCTTGAAGGGCATCGCGATGGTCAGCCTCGACGATGTCACCGACGGCGTCCGGGAATTGGAGCGCGCCGCCCGCCTCGGCCTCGCCGGCGCGATGATTGCCGAGTATCCGCACGAGGACCGCCGTTACGACCAGCCCGAATACGAGGATTTCTGGGCCGCCGCCGAGGCATTGCAAATGCCGCTGAGCCTGCACACCGCGACGCGGCGGCAGGGCAAGATTCGCGGCGCCGGCGAGAAGACCTTGCGCGACGCCAGCAGCCGCGCGACCAAGGCGTTCTACCCGGCGCTGTCGCTGTGCGACATGATCTTCTCCGGCGTGTTCGAGCGCCACCCGCGCCTCACCCTGGCGATCGTCGAGTTCGAGCTGGCCTGGGCGCCGCACCTGCTCACGACGATGGACTACACCTACCGCGAGCGCACCGGCGAGGCGCTCTACCGCTTCAAGAACGGCATGCTGCCGAGCGACTTCTTCCACCGCAACGTCGTCCTGAGCTTCCAGGAAGACGCCATCGGCATCCGCCTGCGCGACGTGATCGGCACCGACAACATGATGTGGGGCTCCGACTACCCCCACAGCGAATCCACCTTCCCCGAATCCCGCCGCATCCTGTCGGAGATCCTCGCCGGCGTGCCGGAGGAGGAACAAGCCAAGATCGCCGCTAAAAACACGGCGCGGGTGTACGGCTTCGATGCGGCGAGGCTTGGGGTTCCGCAGTAACGGACAACGATGGCCGCGGAAGGCCGAAGATCGGGTTCGTCGATCAGTTCGGCAAGCTTGCGGCAACATGCAGGCGCTGGGCGATCGCCGCCAGGCGCCGATCGCGAGTCCACAGCGTTGCGTCCGCAGTTAAGTGAGCGGACGCCAGCAGGTGGGCGTCGATATAGCCGATACCCGAGCCAAACAGACGGTGCCGATCGATAAAGCCGAGCACTTCGTGATCGGACGCGACGGTAGCCGCCGGCAAGCGGCCTAGGTTGATCAAGACGGGCGCGCGCTCGCGCAGCCGGCCCAAGGCCAGCTCGCCGATCACGAACGGATGCGAGAGGACACGTCCCTCGTCGAGCAGAGCGGCGAGGATTTCGTCGCGGGCGCGAAGATGATCGATCCAGACGGACGTATCGACGAGGATCACGCCGATTTGGGCCGCCGCCGGGGCGGCGCTTCCGCGTCGGGCGCGCTCCCGCCGAGCCGTGCCAACCGCCGCGCCGCTTCGCGCTGCACAAGAGCGGTCAGCGCCTCCCGCAACAGAGCCGAATTCTCTCTCAGGCCCGTATATTCACGGGCGGAGGCCATCAGCTCATCGTCGAGCACAACGGTCGTACGCATTTCGCGATCCTGCATCAACGCATCAAGAATATCATCAAATGATGATGCATCAATGCGGATGAGCAGTTGCCGATTTACCGGGTAGATGGGTTGAGCGGAGCGAAACCCATCAAACATCCGTGAAGCGGTGGGTTTCGCTGCCGCTCAACCCACCCTACGGATCGTGGAAGAAATCAGTTCGGCAGCCACGCGGCGGTGCGGATTTCGCCGAAGTCGCGGGGGATTTTGCGCCAGGAGGCGCCGGCGTCGTCGGTGACGTAGACCTGGCCGAACAGGGTGAAGGCGGTGATGCGGTTTGGGTCTGCGGGATGGGTGGCGAGGCCCCAGACGGTGGCGTTGGGGCGGGTCGGGAGGGGCAGGGTTTCCCAGGTCTCGCCGAAATCCGTCGAGCGGAGGATGTGGCCGGTCTCGCCGGTCGTCGTCTCGCCGCAGCCGGCGAACAGCACGCGAGGATCGTCGGGCTTGACCGCCAGGCCGCGGGCATAGGGCAGCGGCCATTTCTCCCGTATCTCCAGGGACCGCCAGGTGTCGCCGAGATTGTCGCTGACGAACATGTCGCGCGCGGTGCTGGCGTAGAGGCGCTTGGGCTGCGTCGCCGCGATCGTCACCGCGTGGATGTCGGGGTCGTAAAGGCCCGTCTTCAGGCGGGTCCAAGTGTCGCCGCCGTCGCGGCTGCGGAAGACGCCGTCGATCTCGACGCCGGCCCAGACGGTGCGGTGGTCGTCGGGATCGACGACGAGGCTGGTGACGAAGGCGGTGCCGATCGAGCACTCGCGCGCGATGTCGGCCGAGAGCTTGTCCCAATGCCGGCCGCCGTCGCGCGAGCGCCAGATCCCCGCCGGGCGGGTGCCGGCAAAGAGGATGTCGTCAGCGACCAGATTGTCGGCAACGCGTCCTCGGCGACGAGGCGCTCCCATCGCGCGCCGCCGTCACCGCTGACGAACAGGCCGGTGTCGCCGCCGGCAAAGACGGTGCGTGGCTCTTTCGGATGGACGACCAGGGCCTGGATGCGGCTGTTGAGCGGGAACGGGGCGCGGTGCCGCGTCCACGTATATCCCGCATCCGGGCTGTGCCAGACGCCCCAGCCGGCGGTGCCGAGACAGATATTGTAATTCGTGGCCATGCGCCGCTCCCGTTGCTTCAGCCGCAGCCCAACGACGGATAGTATGCTGGCCGGCCCTGCAACCAAAGAAGCGGCTGCGCCCCCCCTCCGGCACGCTGGTGCGCGCCACCTCCCCCGCCTTGCGGTGGGCGCGCCGGCTCCCGGGTTCTCATGGTACAAAGCGGCGCGGCGTGAACGGAGGGCGGCATGGCGCGGGTTGCGGGGAAGGCGGCGCTGGTGGCGGGGGCGGGAGGCGGCATCGGCGGCGCCGGCGCCGAGGCCCTGGCGCGCGAAGGGGCGGCGGTGTTCTGCACCGACCGCGACGGGGCCGCGGCCGAGGCCACCGCCAGCCGCATCCGCGCCGCCGGCGGACGGGCCGCCGCCGCGGCGCTCGACATCTGCGACCGGGCGGCGGGCGATGCGGCGGTCGCCGCCGCGGTGCGGGAGTTCGGGCGGCTCGACATCCTGCTCGAATCCGCCGGCATCAGTCACCGCCTCGATTTTCTGGAGCTCGAAGGCGAGACGTGGGACCGCATCATCGCGGTCAACCTGACCGGCATGTTCCATCTCGGCCAGGCGGCGGCGCGCCAGATGGTGCGGCAGGGCGGCGGCGGCAGCATCATCAACGTCACCTCGCAGCTCGCCGAGGTGGCGCGGCCGGAACGCGCCGCCTACGTCGCGTCCAAGGGCGGCGCGCGCTCCCTGACGCACGCAATGGCGGTCGATCTCGCGGTGCACGGCATCCGCGTCAACGCGATCGCGCCCGGCCCGACGCTGACCGGGCTGACGCGCGCGAGCTATACCGATCCCGAGGCGCGGCGCGCGACGGAGGCGCTGATCCCGCTCGGGCGGCTCGGCCAGCCCGACGACCTCGCCGGCGCGGTACTGTTCCTCGCCTCGGACGAGTCGCGCTGGGTCACCGGCAGCACGGTGACGGTGGACGGCGGCTATCTCGCGATCTGACGCGGCAGGAGGATTTTGCGGCCGGCGCGGGGGCGGCTACACTGGCGGCAGCTGGTCCGCCTGCGAAAGGATTTCGCGATGATCGACAAATTCACCACCGTCTACGCCGGCCACATCGACTTTCCCGATCACGGCCAGGACGCGACGCCGGCGAACGAGCGGCGCTACGACAACGACAAGCTCGCCTCCGTCTACGAGAAGACCGAGGCCGTCGCCAAGCAGATGGACCGGCTCGGCTACGACATGATGTGGCTGGCCGAGCACCACTTCCAGCACGAGGGCTACGAGTGCCTGCCGAACATCCTGATGTGCGCGGTGCACCTCGCGCACGTCACGAAGCGGCTCAAGATCGGCTGCGGCTTCAACATCACGCCGATGTGGCACCCGCTGCGCCTCGCCGAGGATTTCGCGACCGCCGACATCCTGACCAAGGGGCGCACCGTGTTCGGCGTCGGTCGCGGCTACCACACCCGCGAGGTCGAGACCTTCGGCGCGCCGATGCTCGACCAGAACGCCAACCGCGAACTCTTCGAGGAGCAGGTCGAGATCATCTTCAAGGCCTTCAACAACGAGAGCTTCTCGCACGAAGGCAAGCACTACACGCTGCCGGCGCGCGTGCCGTACCGGGGCTACGACCTCAAGGAAATAACCCTGGTGCCGCGGCCGGCGCACCTGCCGGTCGAGTGCTGGCAGCCGGTCGTGAGCGCCAGCCCGCGCGGCCTCGACTTCATGGTCAAGCACGGCATCAAGGGCGCGGTCGGCGGCGGCGCCGCGACGATGCAGGCGGGGCCGATCCAGGCCTACCAGGACGCCGCGGTGCGCGCGGGCAAGGACTGGAAGCTCGGCCAGAACCTGACGATCGGCATCCACTTCTACGTCGGCAAGACGCGCGAGCAGGCGCTGCGCGACATCAAGCCGCTCTACGAGGAGCATGTGAAGATGTTTGCCCCGCTCGGCTTCGTGCCGGGGCTGACCCCGGAGCAGGTGGCGGCCGTGGCCCGCCGCGGCGGCTGGAATGCGGCCGGGGTCCCGCCGGTCGAGCATTTCATGAAGCTCGGCTCGTGGTTCGCCGGCACCGCCGACGACCTCGTCGCGCTGATCAAGGGCTTCGAGGAGAAGTACCCGGGCATGGAGCACATGAACCTGTCGCCGCCGCTGACGACGCCGAAGGCGGTCATGCTGGAGCAGTTCCAGATCGTCGCCGAGGAAGTCATGCCGCACTTCAAGAAAGCGCCGCCCGTCCGCGACGCGGCGAAATGAAAGGAGGCACTTGCGATAGACGCGGCGTGTCCCTCTTTCGTCGTTCCGGCGCAGGCCGGAACCCACGGCTGCCGTGGACACCGGCTTTCGCCGGTGTGACGAGGGGCGGTGGAGAAGCAATTTTTTATATATTTCTTGGCCAGCGGCCTGCGCGGAACACTCTACGTCGGAGTCACCTCGGACCTGATAAGGCGCGTGTGGGAGCATAAGACGAAGGTTGTCCTGGCTTCACCGCCCGCTATGGCGTCGATCGTCTCGTCTGGTTCGAGGTGCATATAACGGCGGAGGCGGCCATTCGCCGGGAGAAGCAGATCAAGCAGTGGAAGCGCGACTGGAAGACGAACCTGATCGAGCGCAGCGATCCGCATTGGGTGGACCTTTACGCGGGCCTGGCGCCGGCATGAGAGCCGGCGCTGGGGTGACGAGCGCGGTTGCGGGAGGAGGTGCGGGTGGCGGATCGCGAGGCGTTCGTGCGCGAGGTCATGGCGGTGTTCGACGAGCTGCCGCCGGCGCTGCGCGAGGCGATCAACTACGCGCCGGAGCCGCTCGACCCGAAGGGCCTCGCGGCCCTGTGCCGCCGCCACGGCGCCGGCAACGTCGTCGCGATGATCGAGCGCAAGCTGAAGCGCATGGCGAGCCGCTCCGCGGCGTCCTGAACCGCCCCGGCCGGGTATGAGGGCTAGAACAACCCGGCCATCAGGTTGATCGACAGCGCCAGCACGACGGTGTTGAACAGAAACGATACGAAGCCGTGCGCCAGCACGAGGCGCCGCCACGGCTGCGTCAGGACCTGCACGTCGGAGACCTGGCAGGTCATGCCGATGACGAAAGAGAAGTAGAGAAAATCCCAATAATCGGGGCTGCCGTGCTCTTCCGGGAACGCCAGCCCCGGCTTTCGCCGCCGCGCCACGTCGCGGAAGTAATCGAGCGCGTAATGCACCGCAAAGACGGTGTGCACGGTCAGCCACGACAGCAGAATTGTCGCCCCCGCCAAGAGGGCGAGAACTGCGGTGACGCCGCTGCTGGCGCTCTTCGCCTCGCGCAGCATGCCGAGAATCGCGAACATGCTGAAAAACGCGGCGCCGGCCATCAGCAAGAGAAACGCCCAGCGGCCTTCGTCCTCGCTCTCGGCGCGGTGGCGCATCGAAGCCGGGGTTGCGCGCATGACCATCGCGAGCACCAGCGCCAGAAACAGGACCATGCTGACGTCCCAGCCGACGATCGACCGGATCGTCGTGCCGAGCGAGGCCGGCAGCGCCAGGCCGACGGCAGCGCCGACGGCGAACGAGAAGAGCGCGCGGCGGCGGGCGCGGATATGCCGCCGGAGGATATGTCCGCGCCTGGTCTGCGGCGGCGCGTCCATGGCTGGCTCGGCCGGGCTAGCGAGCCGACGGCCGCGGGCCGATGCCGAGCCGCGGGATCTCGATCGCCGGGCAGCGGTTCATGACCACCTGCATGCCTCTTGCCTCGGCCCGCCGCGCCGCCGCCTCGTCGCGCACGCCGAGCTGCATCCAGACGAACTTAGCGCCCGCTGCGATCGCCTCATCGACGGCAGCGCCGGCGAATTCCGAGCGGCGGAAGATGTCGACCATGTCGATCGGCTCGGCGATGTCGGCGAGCGCGCGGCGACAGGCTTCGCCGAGGATCGCCGTGCCGGCGGCGTTGGGGTTGACCGGGATCACGCGGTAACCCTGGCGCTGCAGAAAGCGCATGACGCCGTGGCTCGGACGCTGCGGCCGCGGGCTGGCGCCGACCACGGCGATCGTCCGCGCCGTCTCCAGAATCTCGCGAAGGTAATCGTCGGGGTAGGTGTCGTGGTTCATGACGCGCGCTTCCGCCTTGCCTGCGCCGGCCGGACGTGGATCATCGTCGGGCCCCGCAGAGGACGCAACGATGCTCAAGACCCGTCAACTCCACCCGACCCTGGCGCGCGAGGTGATCGGCCTCAACCTGTGGCAACGCCAGGACGATTCGACCGTCGCCGAATTGCGCGACCTCTATTCGCGCCACGGGGTGCTGGTATTCCGCCGCCAGGCGCTGAGCGAGGCCGAACTCGCCGCCTTCTGCGGGTTGCTCGGCAAGCTTGAACGCACGGTGCGCAGCGATTGGGCCTCGCCGAACGTGCCGGAGGTGACGGTTCTGTCCAACCTGAAGGACGGCTTCGGCAACCCGATCGGGGGGCTCGGCGACGGCGAATTGCAATGGCACTCCGACCAGTCCTACATGCAGGAGCCGGCGACCGGCGCGGCGCTGCATGCGATCGAGCTGCCGCCGGCCGGCGGCGAGACGTTCTGGGTCGATCTGCGCGCCGCTTATGCAGGGCTGCCGCGCCGGCTGCGCGGGGCGATCGGCAGCAAGCGCGGCATTTTCGACTACGCCAAGCGGCTCGCCGGCTATGGCCGCAAGTCCGACCAGCAGATTTCCGAAGAGGCGCGCCGCCAGACCCCGGCGGTCACGCATGCGCTCGTGCGCGCCCACCCGGAGAGCGGGGAGCGTTCGCTCTATCTCGATTCGACGACGACAATCGGCATCGACTACATGGACACGACCAGCGGCCTCGCGCTGCTCGACGAGATCTATGCAGCGGCGACGCGCGACGAGTTCGTCTACGCCCACGAATGGCAGGTCGGCGACGTCGTCGTATGGGACAACGGTTTCACGATGCATCGCCGCACCCCGTTCGATCCCGCCGCCCGCCGCCTGATGAAGCGCATGACGATGCGCCTCGACCGCCGCCGCCACGTCCTGCCGGACGGCAGGCTGTCGGTATCCGAGGTCGGGATGCCGATTTAGAATTCGGTTCTGAAACTCCACGGCTTGCGGCGCTTCACTTTCGTCGTCCCGGCGCAGGCCGGGACCACCCGTCAACCGCTGGATTATTGGACAGGTGGATCCGGCCTCCGCGGGCATGACGATAACAACAGCCAAGCGGTCACTAGAGCGGATTCCGGTCAGATTGCAGCGTAGCCGGCGTGGCGGAGATAGGCGGCGCATTCGGCTGGGGTGAAGGCATCGAGCAGTTTTCCGATGCGGTCCCAGAGGTCGGCGATGGCGCGCTCGGCC
>Ga0209810_1005008_pt1 | contig 12267 bp, 11 predicted proteins | sample Coa_R1_7_FD_187159 | JGI IMG/M metagenome (GOLD analysis project Ga0209810, IMG submission 187159) | Surface soil microbial communities from Centralia Pennsylvania, which are recovering from an underground coalmine fire - Coalmine... | ecosystem: Environmental > Terrestrial > Soil > Unclassified...
GTTCGCGGCCGAGGTCGTGTTCGCGCGGCCCGGTGTGCGAGCGCTCGTGGCGGCGGTGGACGAGCAAAACCGGCGCTCGCGGCGGGCATTCGAGAAGGCGGGCTTCGCGTACGCGCGCGACGTCGTGGAAGAAGGCCGGCCGCACCGGCTCATGCGGCTCGAGCCCTGAGGCGAGTTCGCGGAGACGCGACGGAACCGTGAGCTCCGCGTTACCGCTTCGCGGGTAGCCTCGATCGCGAGGGCGCGAGGGAAAGCGCCCCCGCCCTTGGGTGGGGCGAGCCCGAACCTCTCGCCCGGCTGGCTCGCGGGCGCGCCGCCAGTACCATCGCCCGCGGGATGGAGCAGAGCCGCGTCCGCAACTTCTCGATCATCGCGCACATCGACCACGGCAAGTCGACGCTCGCCGACCGCATCCTCGAGCTCACCGACGCGGTCTCCGTCCGCGAGATGCGCGAGCAGGTGCTCGACTCGATGGAGCTCGAGCGCGAGCGCGGGATCACGATCAAGGCCCAGGCCGTCCGCGTCGCCTGGAAGGGGCACGAGCTCAACCTCATCGACACCCCGGGCCACGTCGACTTCACTTACGAGGTCTCGCGCTCGCTTCAGGCCTGCGAGGGCGCGCTGCTCGTGGTCGATGCCGCCCAGGGCATCGAGGCGCAGACGCTCGCCAACGCCTACCTCGCGATCGAGAACGGCCTCGAGATCGTCCCGGTCGTCAACAAGATCGACCTGCCGCAGGCGGATCCGGACGGCACCGCGGTGGAGGTCGCCGACCTGCTCGGCGACGACCCCGCTCGCGTGCTCCGCATCTCCGCGAAGACCGGCAGCGGCGTGGCGGACGTCCTCGACGCGATCGTGGAGCGCGTCCCCGCGCCCGCCGGCGACCCGGCTGCGCCCGCGCGGGCGCTCGTCTTCGACTCCTCCTACGACCAGTACCGCGGCGTGGTGGCGTTCGTCCGCGTCGTCGACGGTTCCTTCGCCGGCCGTGAGGAGCTGCACTCGATGGCCACCGGCACGCGCTTCGACGCCGAGGAGCTCGGATTCTTCTCGCCCACCATGACGCCCGTCGAGACGCTCGGCGCCGGCGAGGTCGGCTACGTCGTCACCGGGCTGAAGGACGTCTCACGCCTGCGAGTCGGCGAGACGCTGACGACCGCGCGGCACGCGGCGACCGAGCCGCTGCCCGGCTACAAGGACGTGAAGCCGATGGTCTTCGCCGGGCTGTTCCCGACCGACTCGGACGACTACCCCGACCTGCGCGACGCCCTCGAGCGGCTCAAGCTCAACGACGCCGCTCTCATCTACGAGCCCGAGACCTCCCAGGCACTCGGCTTCGGCTTCCGCTGCGGCTTCCTCGGCCTGCTGCACATGGAGATCGTCCGCGAGCGGCTCGAGCGCGAGTTCGATCTCGACCTGCTCGTGACGGCGCCGAACGTCGCCTATCGCGTCAAGGAGACCAACGGCGACTGGGTGGAGGTGCACAACCCCGCAGAGTTCCCCCGCGAGGTCGAGGAGGTCGAGGAGCCGTACGTGAAGGCCTCGATCATCGTCCCGAAGGAGTACGTCGGCGCCGTGATGGACCTCAACAACGACCGCCGCGGCACGTTCGGGCATCTCGAGTACCTCTCGCCCGAACGCGTCCACCTCACCTACGAGCTGCCGCTCGCCGAAATCGTCCTCGACTACTACGACCAGCTGAAGTCGCGCACGCGCGGCTATGCCTCCTTCGACTACGACGTCGCCGGCTTCAAGGCCGGCCAGCTCGTCCGCGTCGACGTTCTCGTCGCGCAGGAACCGGTCGACGCGCTCTCCCTCATCGTCCACCGCGACTTCGCGTACGACCGCGGCCGGCTGCTCGTCGACAAGCTGCGTGAGGAGATCCCGCGCCAGATGTTCGACGTGGCGATCCAGGCCGCGATCGGTTCCCGTGTGATCGCCCGCGAGACCATCAAGGCGAAGCGGAAGGACGTGCTCGCGAAGTGTTACGGCGGCGACATCAGCCGCAAGCGCAAGCTGCTCGAGAAGCAGAAGGCCGGCAAGAAGCGGATGAAGCAGGTCGGCGCCGTCGAGGTGCCACAGGAGGCGTTCCTCGCCGTCCTCAACATCGGCCAGGGCGGGAAGAGCTAGCGGTGTCGCTCGAGATGCGCGACCGGTGCGAGCGGTGCGGCGCCTCGCTGTTGCAGGACGCGGAGGCGTTCATCTGCTCGCACGAGTGCACCTTCTGCCGCTCCTGCAGCGAGGGGATGTCGCGCGTCTGTCCGAACTGCGGCGGTGAGCTGGTCGCGCGGCCGAGGAGGGCGACGTGACGCGGGCCGGCCACCTGTACGTCCATCTGCCGTTCTGCTCCCACCGCTGCGGCTACTGCGACTTCGTCACCGTCGTCGGCCGGCGCGCGCAGCACGCCGCGTACGTCGACGCGCTGCTGCGGGAGCTGGAGCTCGAGCGAGCGCTCCTCGCGGACGAGCCGGAGACGATCTTCCTCGGCGGCGGCACCCCGACGTTCACCGAGCTGCCCGAACTCGTCCGCCTGCTCGAGGCCCTGCCTCCCGTCGGAGAGCTCACGGTGGAGGCGAACCCCGAGACGGTGACGCCGGAGCTCGCCCGCGCGTTGCGTAGAACGGGTGTCACGCGGATCTCGCTCGGCGCGCAGACGTTCCGCCCCGAGCTCCTCCGCGTGCTCGAGCGCGTTGCCGGGCCGGACGACGTCCGACGCGGCGTGCATCATCTGCGTGATGCCGGATTTGACAACATATCGCTCGACCTGGTCTACGGCATCCCCGGCCAGAGCGCCTCCGACCTCGAAGCCGACCTCGACGACGTCTTCGCGCTCGAGCCCGAGCATCTCTCCTGCTACGAGCTCGAGGCGAAGCCGGGGACGCGCTTCACCCACGTCTGGGGAACGGAGCTGGAGCGGCAGGCCGACGCCATGGAGGACTACTTCGAGCGCGTCGTCGCGCGCCTGACCGGATCCGGCTACCGCTGGTACGAGACGGCCAACTTCTGTCGGGTCGACGGGTCCGGACGCGACCTGCGGGCTCGGCACAACCTGGCCTACTGGCTCGGCCGCGACTACCTCGGGATCGGTGTCGGCGCGGTCACGACAATCGAGAACCGGCGCTGGCGGAACACTCCCCGGCTCGGGCGCTACCTGGAGGCGCTCGCCGGCGGACGAACTCCGGAGCGCGAGCTCGAGCCGCTCGACGCCGCCGTACGGGCCCGCGAGCGGGTGATGCTCGGACTGCGCCTCGACGAGCCGCTGCCGCTGGCGGGCCTGTGGCAGGCGATCGACACTGCGGGCCTGGAGCGCGTGGAGCAGCTCGGGCTCGCCGAGAGCGTCGACGACGGGATCGCACTGACCCGGCGCGGCCGCTTCCTCGGCGGCGCGGTCACCGCCGAGCTCGTCGCCTGAGCGGCGGCCTTCGACGACCGTAGCTGCGGCTAAAATCTCCTGCAAATGGAGGAAACCGTCCAGCTCACGGTCCGGCAGCAGGAGATTCTTCGCCGCGTGGTCGAGGAGTTCGTCGCGAGCGGGCAGCCCGTCGGGTCGAAGACGCTCGTCGAGCGATCCGACCTTCGCGTGTCGCCGTCCACCGTGCGTGCGGAGCTCGCCGAGCTCGAGCAGCTCGGGCTGCTGACCCATCCGCACACGTCCGCCGGGCGTGTCCCGACGGAGCTCGGCTACCGCTACTACGCCGACGAGCTGCTCGGCCGGCTCGCGCCGCAGCCGTCCGCCTTCCCGCTCGACCTCTCGACCACCAGCACGGAGGTGGAGTCCGCCCTCCAGGCGACGACGGAGATGCTCTCGCACGTGACGCGGCTGCTCGCGCTCGTCTCCGCACCGCCCCTCGAGGCGACCCACGTCCGTCACGTCGAGGTGCTGCTCCTGCAGCCGCAGCTCGTGATGGTGGTCGTGATCACCTCGGCCGGCGGGGTGTCGAAGCGGTTGTTCCATTTCGACGAGACGGTGGACCCCGGCCTCGCCCAGTGGGCGGGTGACTACCTCAACGAGGCGGTGGCCGGTCTCCAGCTCGGGACGGCGCTGCTCCGCCGGCGCTTCGAGGACGAGAGCCTCGCTCCGCGCGAGCGTGCCGTCCTCGCCGCCCTCCGGCCCGCCTTCACGGAGCTCGTCTCCGCGGAGCAGCGGCTGTACGTCGGCGGCGCCGCGGATCTTCTCGGCGGCGTGCGGGCGGAGGAGCTCGACGCGTACCGGAGCCTGTTCGAGCTCGTCGAGCGGCGTGCCGACCTGCTCGACGTCCTCGGGCGGCCGACTCCCTCCCAGCGGCCGTACGTGCGGCTGGGGCACGAGCTCGAGCACCCGGCGCTGCACGAGATCGCGCTCGTGGGCGCGTGCTACGGCCTCGTCCACCGTGCGCTCGGCGCGGTCAGCCTGGTCGGGCCCGTCCGGATGGACTACGAGAAGGCCGTCGGCGCCGTCCGCTCGGCGGCGCTCGAGCTCTCGCGCTTCGTCGAGTCGATCTACGACGAGGCCTGAACGCCGCCGCCGCTCGGGGAGCGGCGGGCGCCGACGCTACATTCCGGACGATGGCGACCACCGACCGCGACTACTACGAGCTGCTCGGCGTCGGCCGCGACGCGAGCGACGGCGAGATCAAGCAGGCGTTCCGCCGGCTCGCGCGGGAGCTGCATCCCGACGTGTCGGACGAGCCGGACGCGCAGGAGCGCTTCCGCGAGGTCGTCGAGGCGTACGAGGTGCTCTCGAAGACGGAGACGCGCGAGCTGTACGACCGGTACGGGCACGCAGGGCTGCGCGGAGGCGGGTTCCAGCCGGGGCACGTCGACTTCGGGAACCTCGCCGACCTGTTCGCCGCGTTCTTCGGGGACGACGCGCTCTTCGGCGGCCGCGGCGGCGGCCGCGCGCGCGGCGCCGACCTCGCGGCGACGGTGGAGATCGACCTCGTCGAGGCCGCCCAGGGCGCCACGCGCGAGGTGCCCTTCGAGGTCGCCGTCACCTGCCCGCACTGTGGCGGCGACGGGGCCGAGCCCGGAAGCGCGACCACCACCTGCGACGCCTGCAACGGCGTCGGACGGCTGCAACAGGTCACGCGGAGCGTCTTCGGCGAGTTCGTGCGCACCCAGACCTGCCCGAGATGCAGCGGGAGCGGCAAGCGCATCGAGCAGCCGTGCACCCGGTGCAACGGCGGCGGTCGCGTGGTCGAGGAGCGGACGCTCGCGGTGGAGATCCCGCCCGGCATCCACGACGGCCAGCGCATCCGACTCGGTGGCGAAGGGCACGCGGGTCACCTCGGCGGCCGCGCCGGCGACGTATACGTCGAGGTTCGCGTCCGGCCCGACGGGCGCTTCGTCCGCGAGGGCGACGACATCTTCAGCGCGGTCGAGCTCACGATCACGCAGGCGGCCCTCGGCGCGACGGTCACCGTTCCCACGCTCGAAGGGGAGGAGGAGCTCGCGCTGCCCGCGGGGACGCAGCCGGGCGAGGTCGTCGTCCTGCCTGGCCGCGGAATGCCCGTCCTGCAGAGCTTCCGCCGCGGCGACCAGCGCGTCCTCATCAACGTCCTCGTGCCCCGCCACCTCAACGAGGAGCAGCGGCGACTGCTGCACGAGTTCGACGAGCACGCCGACGAGCGGACGTACGGCGACGAGGGCGGATTCTTCGAGCGCCTGAAGAGCGCCTTCCGCTGAAGCGCTACGTGATCGTCGGCGGCGAGCCGGAGCTCGCGCTGCTGCTCCACATCTTCCCCGAGGGCGTCGAGGAACTCGACGGCGCGTACGCGGTGTATGCCGACGAGCCGCCGCTGGGGTTCGACGTGGTCGCCGCCGAGAACGTCGAGGAAGGCTGGGACGACTCATGGCGGGCATTCCACCACGGCGTGTCCGTCGGCCGGCTCTGGGTCGGCCCGCCGTGGGAGCCGCCGCCCGCCGGGGCGATCGCAGTCGTGATCGACCCCGGCCGCGCCTTCGGCACGGGCGCGCACCCGACGACGCGCCTCTGCCTCGAGCTGCTCCAGGAGGTGGAGCCGGCCGGCCTGCTCGACGTCGGCTGCGGCTCCGGAGTCCTCTCCGTCGCAGCCGCGAAGCTCGGCTTCCCGTCGATCGCCGCCTTCGACGTCGACGACGTCGCGCTGGAGACGACCGCCGCGAACGCGGCCGCGAACGACGTGGCCGTCGAGGTCCTGCGCGAGCTCCGGCCGGCCCCGCTCGCCGTCATGAACATCGCGCTCGACGTGGTCGAGACGATGCTGCCGAGGCTCGACGTCGAGCGCGCGATCACGTCCGGCTACCTCGAGCGCGACCGGCCGACCGTCGAGGGCTGGCGACCGCTGGAGCGCCGAGCCCGCGACGGCTGGGCGGCGGACCTGCTCGAATTCCGCCCGTGACGACGTTCTCCGTCCGCTTCCTCGGCTGCAAGGTCTCCCACGTCGACGCGCACGAGGTGCGCGAACGGCTGCTCGCGGACGGACACGAGGAGCGGCACGGCCCGGCGGACGTCGCCGTCGTCAACACGTGTTGCGTGACGCACGAGGCCGTGGCGAAGTCGCGCAAGGAGGCGGCCCGCGCCGCGCGGACGCACCGCCGCGTCTACGTCACCGGCTGCGGCGCGAACCTCGCGGCCGACGCCTTCGGCGGCCTCCCCGACAACGTCGTCGTCGTCGCGCGCCGGAGCGAGGAGACGCCGGACTGGGTGGCCGGCGACGTCGGCGCGATCGGCTGCGTCCAGGCGGACGCACGGCTGGACCGCGTGCGCGCGTTCGTCAAGGTGCAGGACGGCTGCTCCTTCTCGTGCAACTTCTGCGTCATCCCGCTCGTCCGCGGCGCCTCGCGCAGCCGCACGGCTGCCGCCGTGCTCGGCGAGATCCGCCGCCGGGTCGAGCAGGGACATCGCGAGGTCGTCCTGACCGGCATCAACCTCGGCTGCTACCGCGACCGCGCGGCCGGCCTCGACCTGCCGCGGCTCGTGAGAGAGGCGGGGGAGACGCCCGGGCTCGAGCGGCTGCGCCTCTCCTCGATCGAGATCAACCACGTGAACGACGGGCTGATCAGTGCGCTGCGCGAGACGCCGGCGGCGAGCCGCCACCTGCACGTGCCGCTCCAGTCCGGCGACGACGGCGTCCTGCGCGCGATGGGCCGGCGCTACTCCGTCGCCACGTTCCTGCGCCGCCTCGCGCCGCTGCATGAGGAGTTCAACCTCACGAGCGACGTGATCGTCGGCTTCCCCGCGGAGGACGAGCGCGCGTTCGCGAACACGCTGCGCACCGTCCGCGACGCCGGCCTGACGAAGATCCACGTCTTCCCCTACTCGCCGCGCCCGGGTACGGTCACCGCGGGCGACGACGCCGTTCCGCCGCAGGCGAAGAAGGAGCGCGGGGCGCGGCTGCGCGAGGCGTCGCACGAGGCCTGCCTGGCGCACTGGCGGACGAAGGTCGGGCATGAGGACGTCGTTCTCGTCGACCGTCCCGGCCGCGGCTACGGCGACGACTACTCGCCCTGGCTCGTCGATCCCGGGCTGTCGGTGGGCGAGCTCGCGCGCGTGCGGGGCGGCGCCGTCTGCGACGAGGGAGTGCTCGCCGCATGAGCGGCGAGTGCCTCTTCTGCACGCTCTACCGCGAGGGCGAGCACGTCGCCGAGACCGACGGGTTCGTCGCCATCCGCGACATCAACCCGCAGGCGCCGACGCACGTGCTCGTGATCCCCGAGCGGCACATCGACTCCTTCCGCGAGATCGGGGAGTTCCCGCCGGAGGAGGCGAAGCGGATGCTCGACTTCGTCGCCGACGTCGCCGCACGCGAGGGACTGACCGATTACCGTGTCGTCGTCAACGTCGGCCCGAGCGCCGGGCAGACGGTCTTCCACTTGCACTGGCACATCCTGGGCGGCTGGTCGTGACACTGATCGGAGAGATCGAAGACGAGCTGAAGGACGCGATGCGGGCGCGCGACGCCCAGCGTCGCGACGCCCTGCGCCTGATCCTCAACGCGCTCAAGAGCTCGGAGAAGGAGCTGCAGCGGCCGCTCAGCGAGGAGGAGGAGCTGCAGGTGCTGCAGCGCGAGCGGAAGCGGCGCGTCGAGGCCGCGGAGGCGTTCCGCTCGGGCGGGCGCGAGGAGCAGGCCGAGGCCGAGGAGCGCGAGCTCGAGATCCTCGAGGAGTTCATGCCCGAGCCGCTGAGCGAGGACGAGGTCGAGGAGATCGTCGACGACGTGATCGCGGAGGTCGGCGCGACGAGCATGGCCGACCTCGGGCGCGTCATGGCCGACGTCATGCCGCAGGTCGCCGGGCGTGCCGACGGCTCGCAGGTCAGCCAGATCGTCCGCGAGAAGCTAGCCTAGCCCCGCGATTGGCGACTCGGGCTGCGGGCACGAGCCCGTGATGACCCCCGCGACACGTGGAGGGATCGCCGGGGCCGTGGCGGCGACGGCCTGGACGTTCTGCGACCCGCTCCTGCAGCTGGCGTTCGGAACGCCGTACGCCGACGCCGAGCTGCTCGGGCCGTTCATCACGCAGGGGCGCCTCGAGCCGCTCGCCGACCTCGTGACCCACGCGGCGGGAGGCTTCGCGTTCGGGTGGGCCTTCGGCCGGCTCGGCGGCCGTGGCGTCCGCGACGGTGTGGTCGCTGCGCTGGCCGAGAACACCGCCCTCTGGCCGGCCCTCGCGATCGTCGACCGGATCCATCCGAAGCGCAGGAGCGGAGAATGGCCGCCGCTGGTCGGGAACCCGCGCGTCTTCGCCCAGGCGACGGCCGGACACGCCATCTTCGGCGTCTTCCTCGGCCTGCTGAACGAGCGCGTATAGGCGGGGCTAGGGAACGCGGCGGGCGCCGTCGATCGAGCCGAAGCCGTAGATGCTCTCGACCCGGACGACCGAGCCGGTGTGCGGCGCGTCGACCATCTGGCCGTTGCCGAGGTAGATCCCGACGTGGCTCAGGCCGTTGAAGAAGATCAGGTCGCCGGGCTGGGCCGCCGAGAGCGCGATCGGCTCCGTCTCCGACCACTGCGCGCCGGTGAAGTGGGCCAGCGAGATCCCGAGCTGCGCGTAGACGTACATCACGAGCCCTGAGCAGTCGAAGCCGCTCGGGCTCGAGCCGCCCCAGACGTACGGGACGCCGAGGTAGCGGAGCGCGATCGACGCCGCCTCCGGATGGCCGCCGCCGCTCGGAACCACGACCGGGGGAGGAGCCGAGACGCTGCCGCCGCCGGAGCTTCCGCCGCCGGAGCTGCTGCCGCCGGAGCTGGCACCGCTCGAGACCGGCGTCTGCTGCGCCTGCTGCTCCTGTTGCTGCTGCGCCTGCTCGCGCTGCGCCTGGAGCTCGGCCGCGAGCCGCTCCGCGGCGAGCTGGCGCTGCGCGCGGGCCTGCGCGGCCGCCTGCTCCTGCAGCTTCTGGATCGTCAGGCCGATCGACGCGAGGAGGCGCTTCTGCTCGGCGAGCTGGCTCTGGGCCGTCCGCTCCTCCGAGGCGAGCGTGTTGACGACCGAGACGCGCTTCGCCTGCTCCTGCTTGAGCGCCAGCTGGCGCGTCTGCACGCTGGCCTGGAAGCTCACGGCCTGCTTGCCGATCGAGGCGTCCTGGCTCGAGAGCACCTGCGCCGACTCGAGCCGGTCGATGATCTGCGAGAGGCTCTTCGCGCCGGCGAGCACGTCCGTCGCGGAGGGCTCGCCGTCCACGTAGAGCGAGTAGAGGCGCTTCATGATCCGGCTCTGCGCAGCCTTCAGGTTGCGCCGCGCGACGTGCAGCGCGTAGGTGTTCTGCTTCAGCTGCTGCTCGACCTTGGCGAGCTGGATCTTCGCGCCGTCCCACTCCTGGTTCACCTTCGCCGCCTCCTGGCCGATCTGGGCGACGCGCGCCATCACGCTGCGCTGCTGGGCCTGCTTGGCCTGGATCTGCGGGTTGGATCCGAGCGCGCCGGCGCTGGTCGACGCGAGAGCGACGACCGCGAGCACGGAAGAGAGGGCGAGTGCCTTACGTCTCATAGGGCGTAGGGTGAACGTCCCGGAAGTCGGAGAGGCTAGCGCACGAACCGGCTGAAGCCAACTTCGTGCCGCCTGCGACGAGTCCTCCGACTATTGCCCGGACGCCGCGGCGGTGCCAGATTACGCAGGATCGACGAGCCAGGGGATCCGCTCGAGCTCGGGCGCGAGGAGATGCGCGCGCTCGGCTACCGCACGGTCGACGCGCTCGTCGAGTGGCTGAGCGACGAGACTGCGCCTGCGCTTCGCCGAGGCGAGCGGGACGACCTCCGACGGCGGCTCGGCGCGGTGCCGGCGGGCTCGTTCGACGCCGCGCTGCGGGCGCTGTTCGAGGACGTCCTGCCGTACGGAAGCCGCTCCGGTCATCCGCGCTTCTTCGCCTACATCCCGTTCGCGAGCACCTGGCCCGGCGCCCTCGGCGACTTCGTCGCGAGCGCGGCGAACGTCTACGCGGGCTCGTGGCAGGAGGGCGCGGGCGCGACGCAGCTCGAGCTCCAGCTCCTCGACCGCTTCAAGGAGTGGATCGGCTACCCCGCCGGAGCGGCCGGGAGCCTCGTCAGCGGCGGCTCGGTCGCCAACCTGACAGCGATCGCGTGCGCGCGCGAGGCGCTCGTCGGCGCGATGCGGGACGACCTCGTCCTCTACGCCTCCGACCAGACGCATTCCTCGGTCGGCCGGGCTGCGCGGGTGCTCGGCTTCCGGGCCGACCAGCTGCGCGTGCTGCCCGTGGACGACGCGATGCGCCTCGAGCCCGACACGCTCGCGGAGGCGATCGCCGTGGACGCCGCCGCGGGACGGCGCCCCTTCCTCGCCGTCGCGAACGCGGGCGCCACGAGCACCGGCGCAGTCGACCCGCTCGCCCGACTCGCGGCCGTCTGCCGCGAGCGCGGGCTCTGGCTGCACGCCGACGCGTCCTACGGCGGCTTCGCCGTCCTCACCGACCGCGGCCGCGCGCAGCTCGCCGGGCTCGCGGACGCGGACTCGGTGGCGCTCGATCCGCACAAATGGCTCTACCAGCCGTACGAGTGCGGCTGCCTGCTCGTCCGCGACGGCGGCTCGCTGCGGCGCGCCTTCGAGCTGCGCTCGGACTACCTCCGCGACGCCGAGGCCACGGGCGGCGTCGTCAACTTCGGCGACTACGGCCTGCAGCTCTCGCGCACGTCGCGCGCCTTCAAGCTCTGGCTCTCGCTCCAGACGTTCGGCGTCGACGCGTTCCGCGCGGCCATCGACCGCACGCTCGACGTCGCCGAGCACGCGGCCGAGCGGATCCGCGCGAGCCCGCGGCTGGAGCTCGCCGCGCCGCCGTCGCTCGGCGTCGTCTGCTTCACGCGCGACGACGGCGCGGTGGACGGGCTCGTCGCGGCGCTCGAGGAGAGCGGTCTCGGGCTCGTCTCCTCGACCCGCGTCGACGGGCGCGAGGCTCTGCGGCTCTGCATCCTCAACCACACGTCGACCGAGGCGGACGTCGACGCCGTGCTCGACTTCCTCGAGGACGCCGAACCGGTCGCAGGGCCGTTGCGCCACGAGCGCGACGCGGCGGTCGCGGAGGAGCTGCCGCTGTTCGCGAGGCTCGACCCCTTCGAGGCCGAGGCGTTCGTCGCGCTCTCCCAGCCCAGGACGGTCGCGGCGGGCGCGCACGTTGTCACACAGTGGGAGATGGCACGCGAGCTGTACGTGATCGAGGCGGGCCGCGCCGACGTCCTCGTCGGCGGCGAGGTCGTGGCGACGCTGCGGGCCGGCGACCACTTCGGCGAGATCGGCGCGCTCGACTGGGGTCACGGGTTCGCCCGCTCGCGTGCGGCGGACGTCGTCGCCGACGGCGCGCTCCGGCTGCGCGTGCTCGACGGCGCAGCGCTCGGGCAACTTCTCTCGCGCTTCCCGCGGCTCGAGGACGAGCTGCGCCGCGAGGCGCACGCACGCCTGCGGCGCGCGCGATGAGCTACGTCCGCGTCCTCGCCCGGGTGGCGCGGAATCACGAGCTGCGCCGCGTCCTGCTCGCGTTCGTCGGCTTCAACATGGCGGAGTGGGGGGTCTGGGTGGCGATGCTCGTGTACGCGTACGGGCACGGCGGCGCGACGACCGCCGGGGTCGTCGCCGTCGCGCAGCTCCTGCCGGCGGCCGTGTTCGCGCCGGTTGCGGGGACGCTCGGCGACCGCCACCGCCCGACGCGCGTCCTCGCCGCCGGCTACCTCGCGCAGGGCACGGCGATGGGCGCGACCGCGGCCGTCCTGCTCCTGCGCGGGGCGCCGTATCTCGCCTACGCCCTCGCCGCGCTCGCAGCCGCCGCCGTCACGATCACGCGGCCTGCGCAGGCGGGGCTGCTGCCGG
>Ga0209810_1005009_pt1 | contig 12266 bp, 9 predicted proteins | sample Coa_R1_7_FD_187159 | JGI IMG/M metagenome (GOLD analysis project Ga0209810, IMG submission 187159) | Surface soil microbial communities from Centralia Pennsylvania, which are recovering from an underground coalmine fire - Coalmine... | ecosystem: Environmental > Terrestrial > Soil > Unclassified ...
CCTGTTCTTGCTCAACCAGTGACCTCAATCAACGATGTTCTATGTCATAGAGCGGTACGCGCGGGTCGCGAGCGCGGTAGGTTTCCTTGACCCAGCTATAGCGCGGGTCTTCGCTGTTGGCCAGCGTCTGCGCGCTGCCCGCCAGCACATTGAGATAATAGGTGGTGTAGCCGGGCGGGCTGCTGACGGGATGGTAGCCCTCTGGCACCAGCACCGCGTCGTTATGGCCCGCCAGCACGACGGCATCGATAGGATAGCCGGCGCGGTGCAGCGGCGATTCGGGGTCGGTATAAATGCGCTGGAAGGCGAAACCCTCCGGCCTGTCCAGCCTGTAGAAATAGACCTCTTCCAGGTCGCCCTCGCGAATATTGCCCTGCTGATCGACCTTATGAATGTCATGCTTGTGCGGCGGATAGCTTGACCAGTTTCCACCGGGCGTATAGACCTCTACCACCACCAGGCGCTGGCAGGAAAAGCCGGGCGGGATGATGTTGTTGATCTGCCGTGTAGCATGATCGCCGCCGCGTATCTCAATCTCGATATCGCGGGGAGTGATGAGCCGGGCCGGATAGTCCAGTTCGGCGGGAGCGAGGCAGACGGCAAATTCCGCCCCGGCTTCGGTGGTAACGGTCAGCGCGGTCTGCCGGGGCAGGTAGAGCGCGTGGGGCAGGCCGCTGAAGACGCTTTCACGCCCACCCACCTGCGACCACTGCCCGCGATTTGAGGTAACGCTGAGACGACCGCTGAAGGGGACAAGCGCCAGTTCATGATCGCCGGTCGCAAATGTCCAGCTTTGCCCTGGCGCGAGGCGGCGCGCCTGGAAACGGATGTAGTTCCAACCCGCCAGTTCCGGCGTCACCTCAACAATCACATCCTGCTCCGGCGCGTTGCCGGGGTGGACAACCAGATTCTGTGCATTGTACTGTTTCATAACTTGCCCTCCTGTTCCAACCACTCCTTCAGATACTACGTACAGACAACTGCCTGATCTCAGCAAGGGTAACCGGTTGCCCTGTCTGACAGGACCGGGTGGCGGCAACGCCGATTTCACAGGCGGCAAGCGCGTCAACGCCCCCAACAGAGGGCGGCTGGCCCACGCGCAGGCAGTCGGCGAAGTGTTGCAACTCGGCGCGGTAGGCATCACCAAAACGCTCCAACAAATAGGGCATCACATCGTACTGCGCCCCGGCACGGGTCAACAGCAGCACAGGGGTATGCTGGTGCGCGCCAATCATCAGCGCACCCTCTGAGCCAAGCACCTCGGTGCGGATATCGTAGCCGTAAAAGGCGTTGCGACTGACCTCAACATTGCCGAGCGCGCCGCTCGCGAAACGCATATTGACAACAGCATTATCGATATCGCCAACGGATGACAGGTCTTTGCAGACCATGAGCGTTCCCTCGGCGCTGACACGCTCCACCTCGCTGCCCATCAGCCAGCGCGCCAGATCGAAGTCGTGAATAGCCATATCGATGATTAAGCCGCCGCTCTTCGCCGGGTCGGCATAGGCGCAATCGGGGCAGAAGGGATCGCGCCCGATGGATTTGAAGATGACAGGTTGTCCAATCTGGCCCGCGTCAATCAACGCTTTTGCGCGCTGGTACCCGGCGTCGAAACGGCGCATGAAACCAATCTGTAATGGCACAGCCGCCTGCGCAACAGCGTCCAGCACGGCCCGCGTCTCCTCGATGCTCAGGGCGAGCGGCTTTTCGCAGAAAATAGCCTTGCCCGCCCCGGCGACCGCAGTCACCAGCGCAGGATGGGTGCCGGTCGGCGTGGCAATGAGAACGCCATCCAGTTCAGGCAGCGCAAGCAGTTCCTCAACATCGGCAAACGCATAGGGAACCGCGTAATCAGCGGCGATCTTTGCGCGCGCCCGCTCATCTACTTCCGCGACGGCATAGAGCGCGGCCCCGCTGACCTGCGTTGCGAGCAAGCGCGCATACAACTGGCCCATACGACCCAGACCGATAACGCCGAATTTCAAAAGGGCAGGCATAGGCGAAGCTCTCCTTTCCCGCTGTTAGCTGCCTTTCAACGGAGCGGTACTGGAACGATGCACAAGGACGGGTGACAAAATATGATCCTGCACCGGACGATGATCCAGCAAATCCAGCAGAAGCTGTGTAGCCTGGCTGCCCAGCTCTACTTTCGGCTGGCGAATGGTGGTCAGCGGCGGGTTGACATAACTGGCGATGCGGATATCGTCAAAGCCGACGACGCTCAGATCGCGCGGGATAACAATACCCTGCTCGCGACAGGCCATCTGCACCCCGACGGCAATCATATCGTTGTAGCAAAAGATAGCAGTGACGCCGTGAGCAAGCAAAGCAGGCAGCGATGTCTCTCCGGCAGCAACATCTTCCTCGTCAGAAGCCTCAATACTTGGAGCAATAACAACTCTGGCAGCATCGAAGGGAATGGAAGCCGCTTCCAGGGCGCTGCGATATCCCTCAAGGCGCTGGCGATTCGAGCGCGGGCGGCTGCTCGTGCCGATGTAGCCAATAGCGCGATGCCCAAGCTGGAGCAGGTGCTGCACGGCCATCTGCGCCCCCGCGCGGTCATCCACAGCCACCCAGTGTAACAGGCCATCCTGCGCCTCTGCCTGACTGTTAATGAGAACAGTAGGGACATGGAGACGATCAAGCCGTTTTTTGTAGTCGCTGGTGAGGCGAGATGAGGCCACCAGAATACCGTCAACACGCCGCCGGTGGAACGTCTCGATGATCGCCATTTCCTGTTCGGGGTCGTTATGAGAGGCGCTGAGCAGGACACTGAAACCGGCGGCCCGCGCCACTTCCTCGACTCCCTTCACAACATCGCCGAGAAAAGGGTCAGCAATAGAGGTCACAACGAGGCCAAGCGTATACGTCTGCCGCGTTTGCAGGCTCTGCGCAATGGCATTAGGGGTATAGCCCATCTCCTCGGCCAACCGCTGGATACGCTCGCGCGTATCCACGCTGATCAGCGGGCTGCCGCGCAGGGCGCGTGAGACGGTTGTATGTGAGACTCCGGCCACCTGGGCAATATCGGCAATAGAGACTTCGCGTCGCTGCAAGGCGCACCTCTCTTCACGTCACACAAGAGCCAGTCCAGTTCCGCCCATTCCCTCAGTGATGCACACGTGTGCATTAAATAGCATTTCTTATCCCGCAAAAGTTATGCACACGTGTGCAAATAAGTGTACCTGAAGGAAGAGGCTTTTGTCAAGGGTTGTGCAGTCCAAATTTTTGCGAAGTGTTAGCTATTTCACAGAATCTCTTCCGTTTTTCCAGTATGGTGAGCGCAGAAACACTGTAATGCTTCATTGTCCAGAAAGCGGTTGGCGCGTCGTTTATCTGTCAGGGAAAAGGCCCTGACAGTATATCAGGAGAGACTCTATGCAGAAAAAGAAATATGGACATCCTTTCTTGCTCTTGCTCGGCGGTTGCCTCATCTTCTCGCTTTTGCTGGCAGCCTGCGGGCAAGGGGGAACTTCTACTCCGGTTGGAGGCAACGGGCAGGGTTCCAACAATCCGGGAAACGCGGGGACGGTCACGGGCAACGGCACACCGGCGCAGAATACCACTACCCCTTCTAACCCGACAACGACGGTGACAACCACCTGCCCCGCAAACGGGACAGCCCGCGCGGCTGTGCTGCCATCCCTGCCAGCAGGTACGCAGGCCAGTATCGTCTACATCATCAATAAAGGCAGCGCGACCAGTCCCGCCTCCGGGACGCTGGAACGCTATGATGTCGTTTCCGGGAAGAGCATAGCTATCGCCACATTCTCCAGCACGTACATCTCCGACGCCGAACTCTCTTCTTCTGGCGACTGGATTCTCTTCGTCGCCATTAAGAATCAGCAGGCGAAACTGCAGCTGGTGCGTCGCGATGGGCAGTACCTGCAAACGCTGTATTGTGCTTCAACTCCGGCCAACGGCGCGAATGGCGCCACTGCTGTAAGCAACGTGCAGTGGTCGACCAACGAGAAGCTGATCATTTTCAACAGTTACACCTATAGCAGCGCCGCCGGTGGCAATAACCAGGTGCTGCTGCTCAATACGCAGAGCGGCGGCCTGCAATCGGAACTGGCGATGGCGAGAGGCGGCCAGCTCTACCCCGTCGTTACCTGGCTGGACAACACGCGCGTCTACCTGCGCGGACCATCGATTGATATGCCAGCCGATAGCCTCTACCTGCTTGATACCGGCAAAGGCGCGAATCAGCCGTTAAGCAACCTGACACGGGTGTTTGAGGACACGGCGACGGGCAACACCTACCCGTGCTGGGACTTCGATAGCAGCTATGATGGGCAGCATCTTTACACGACGCAATGCACGCTGACGATGAGCAGCAGCGGGCCGGGCGAAAACACGCGGATTGGCCCCAGCATGCTCAGTATTCAACCGGCAACCGGCGGCCCAGGCGTCAGCTTCTACACCAACGCCAGCGTGGCCATCTCTGCCGTGCGCGCCATCAGCAGCAACACGCTTCTGCTGCTGTTCGAGAACCAGAGCTACTCGTCTACTCAGGTGGATACAAGCCAGAACGGGCTGTGGAAGATCAACACCAACGGCTCCGGGCTGACACGGTTGACCACCGATGGCGGCGGTGTCGGCGCGGGGCCGAGCGAGTTCTGCCAGTACAGCCAGTACCCCTGGTCGAACGTTTCGCTCGACGGCAGCATGTACGCGCTGCAACACAACAGCAGCAATGGCGCCATCTCGCTGCAATTCGGCCCTCTGAGCGGCGGCAATCCAACTACCTTCGCCTCCGCCTCCGACGGCTCGCAGCTCTCCATCGTCGGCTGGACTACCGCCTGATTAAAGGTCAGATCAGCAACAGGCATGGCTGCATGCCATGACAAACCATCACCGACGTGTCATGCGGAGCGGCAGCTAAGCATCCGAAGACCCCAACCGGGCGAATGTGGTTCATCAGAGATGCTTCGCTGCCGCTCCGCATGACACGTCCCTGGGCGTATCTCATGGCAATGTCGTAAGAAATGTTCCCCTGCCATACCATGAAACAGGCTCTCCTCTTTTGTGCTGCCGACCATCAAGCCACGCTTCTGAATACAACCGGAGGTTTCGCTTCTTTCCAGTTCAGATAGATTACAAGATGTAAAATATAATAGAGCCTATCCTTGAAAAGGCGGCCATAGTACAGAAAAACTATATTGTGCAGTTTTTAGAAGGAGGGAAGCAAGCATCATGAAAAAGCTCTTGCTGGCTTTTGCGTTCCTGTGCATGATTAGCGTGCTGGTAGTTGCGTGCGGCGGCACTACTACTGGAACTGGTTCCGGCAGTAGCAGCAGCGGAAACGCAACCGTGCATATGGGGCAGACCAATTTCGATCAGTCGTCGGTGACGATCAGCAAAGGCGGCACGGTCACACTGGTGAGTGATACGTCGTCGGTGCATATTATCTCTAACGGCCAGTGGGTCAATGGCGTTGCCAGACCTGGGAAAGAGTCGGGTGCGCCGGCGGTGGACAATGTCCAGTTCACCAGTGCAGGCGAAAGCAAGGTGATCGGGCCATTCAACACGGCAGGCACTTTCCACCTGTATTGTAGCGTGCATCCAGGTATGCAATTAACCATCATCGTGCAATGACGCAAAGCGAAAAAGAAGGCTTCCGGTATTGCCGGAAGTCTTCTTTTTTTACCCTGCCTTTCCCGTTCTCAAGCTAGATGTCGGAGTTTAAGTCGAGAGAGGGGAAGGGATTGTCGTCATCGCCAGTGTCGGGCTGAACGAGCGTGCCGGGCGCGACCGATTGAGCATTCGCGCCTACGACAGGGCCAGCATAATAGAGCGGTGACATGGGATCGGCCCAGTAGTTGTTCGCGTTCGCGAAGGCGAAAAAGAACTTGTGATGGCCGTTGGGCAGGGTGATGGTCGTCTGGTAGACCACGCCGCTGCTGTACGAGCCACTACCTGCTTTCTGCAAAGGATAGGAAGTGGAATCGACGTAGAGTAGGGCCGACGTCGGCGCCAGATTGTTCGTATCGGTATAGGTGGTCTGGAAGGTAAAGGGAGTCGTACTGGTTCCAGAGGTCGCGCTGACCGACGAGTTGGTCAGCAGTGTGGTGGTGATGACAGGCCGCCCGCCGCCCTCATCTTCAGCGGGGCCAACGCCGGAGCCATCGTCGAAGATGAAGTGATAGTTATGCTCACCGATTGAAAGCGAGCTGGTCTTGTAGGTATAGGTCACGCCGGTCGAGTAGCTGGTGCCTGACGTTTTTTGCATTGGATAATCGACGCCATCAATCTCAACCACCGCTTCAGTAGGGGCAGTGTTGGTGAAGGAGACGTATTTGGCGGTATAGGTCACGGTCTGTCCGGGCAGAGCGAACGAGGGCTTGACGCCATGCGAGACCTGAAAAGCCTCAACCTGGGGGCCACTAAAGGGAACGCCATTATTGGGCAGGACATAGGTGTTGGTGCCATCAGAGAAGGAGAAGGTGAAGGTATGATTGCCAGGAGCCAGCTTCGCCTTATACTGATACAGCGTACCGCCCGAATAGGTGGTCACGGGACTCATCGCGTAGTGGATGTTATCGATGACCACATCATGCTGCGTTGGCGGCGTCGAGAGCGTATAAATCACGCTATAGATGAACACCTGCTTCGATGAGCCGAGCAGATAGTTCACAGCGCCATGAATCTGGTATGCGCGCCCTACCTGTTTGGTGCCAACAGGAACGATGAGCGCGGTAGAATATTTAACCGGCTTGAGTACCAGTGGCTGCAGCGGCGTTTGCTGGAAGTCGAAGTAATCCATCAAATCATCGATTTGCGAGAGCGAATCGCGCTGTCCGAAGGAAGGAAGGTTCCAGTTGGCTTCGATGAACTTGACAAAAGAACTGAACTCGCCTTCGCTGTGGACGACCACGCCGGAGCGGGCGTAAGGAGAAATCACAATCAGGGGAACGCGCGGGCCAAGCCCCAGCCCGTCGAGAACGGGAGGAGCTACGTGATCGTAGAAACCGCCGAAATCGTCCCAGGTGAGGAAGATAGCGGTATTGTTCCAGTAAGAACTGTTCATAATCGCGTTCACGATGCCGGTGACAAAATTCTCGCCCGGCTCCCACATCTGGGGTGGGTGGTTGCTGCTATCATTGGGTGGGGTGATCCAGGAGACGGCTGGCAGATTGTTATTGCTCACATCGGTTGTAAACTGCGCCGTACTGACATCGTTCAGCGAGTGGGTGTAGCCCTGGATGAGCGCAGGCGCATCCCAGATCGATGTCTCAGTATAGTAGCGCCAGCTGATGCCGTTGCTATCCAGTTCCGAAAGAATATTCGGGATATTGTAGCACGGGTAGGAGTAATAGCCGGTGCCAGAGGTCTGCCTGGAAGGCACATCGGCGTTGGCTGTGGAAGCGCAGCCTTTCTGGGCTGATGTCTCGAAGATACCATTATTCTGCGCGGCGACCATCGAGAGGTGATTGGGCGTGCTGCTCGTTGCCAGGGAAGTGAAGAAATCATCACCCAGCGTAAAATGCTGCGCGTAGCTCCAGTAATTGGGAATGTCCGCCTGCGTATACTGCACATGGCCTTCAGCCGGGAATTTATCCATCTTGCCGCCATCAATGTTCGCGATAGCGGAAGTACCGTCATGGATATAATCTTGCGGCACAGGGTTGGGCGCCTGCGGCTCACTGACGCCATTGGCACCGGGAAACGTGCCAAACATATTGTCAAACGTGTGATTCTCCATCATGATAAAGACGGCGTGCTTAATCGGTGTGGTGGTGGAATTTGCTCGCTGCGTCGCGGCCCGTATGCCCATTGGCAACAGCCATGATACCGAGAGCGCGACGATAGCCAGAAAGGCTACGCCTATCAGGAGAGGCCGCCGAAGATACTTTTGCATACGAATCTTATTTCCCCTTTCCAGGAAGCAGCAATTAGAATGCTATCTCACCCGAAGCCGCGCCAAACGTTGCAGCGGCCATCTTCGAGACATAACGAACCATAAGGGAATACCATTTCACCATCCAAGTGTATCAATAAAAATGCTGATATGAGAGTAGCAAACCGGTTAAGAATTGATGATAAATATCCTCACCCGGTTGAGATTTTGTTATATCTGTGAAAAACGGATGCAGTCTTGACACGCCATGAAAAACGCTCTTTTACGTGTCATGCTGAGCGGCAGCGAAGCATCCACTCGCGCCTACGTGTCATGCTGAGCGCAGCGAAGCATCTGCGGCCAGTAAGCGGGCGGCGTAGGCCACCCTGGATGCTTCGCTGCCGCTCAGCATGACACGCAAAAGAGCGTCTTTTCCGGCATGACATGGCCGCGCGTCAGTCTATGCGGGGTGTGTAGCCAGATATTGTTTGACGACGGAACCCATGCCAACATTGGCCTGGCTGTTCCCGCATTGCAGCGTCGGAGGAAAGGTCGTCGGGGTATAAGTGCTGGTATTTTGCACCAGGCTCGCCTGCGCGAATTGCCATGCCGTCCAGTTCGCGTGAATCGAGGCCATGTAGTTCAGGAAGTTTTCGACCACCTGGTTCGCCTGGGCGCCGTTGGTTGGCAGGCCCTGGCAATGAGCGGCGGCAGATTTGCCGGTGCCATTGGTCAGGAAGGCCCATTCCCCGTAAAAGAGCGGGTAGCGGTTGAGAATTGGCCCCCACTTCGCAGATTGGGCGGAAGCCGGCTGAATGATTGTCTGGTAGACATGCAGCGAATACATGGTGTTGGGATCATTAATAGCGTCGCTCAAGGGGAACGTTGCCCATCCTCCTTCCTCGGCGGCTGTGCCATTCTGTCCGCTGGCGTTGTGGCCGGCAGAGCCAGGCTCAAGGATCACAATCTGTTGCGCGCCGGTCGAACGAACGGCATTGACGAGGTCCTGAAAGCCAACGATGGTCGCCCCGTCCGGCGTTTGCCCGCCGCCATGCAGCCACGTATTCCAGTCCGGCTCCTGCGGCTCATTATAGAGGTCAAAGAGAACCATCGGGTCAGATTTATAGTGGGCGGCAATCGCCTTCCAGAAGGTGATATCCTCGGTCTTCGGGATAATGCTGTTCCTGCTCGGATAGGGGGAGCCTCCCTTTGCATCGTCTTCCAGATTGATAACGACATACAAACCGGCCTGATTCGCCTCCCGCACAATCTGATCAAGCTGGCTGAGGAAATCAGAGGGATACTTTGCGTAAATCCAGTTGGAAACCTGCAAGCGCAGCGCGTTCATATGCCACTGCGCCATCGCGGCAAACGTACTGCTATTGATCATATCGGTCGGACGCTTGCCGCTTTGCCAGCCTTTCATGTTGCTAAATGGAGTGCCAATATCCGCTCCGCGCAGCACAACGGTATGGCCGTTTGCATCTACAAGCTGCGTTCCCTGCACATGCAACAGCCCTGACGGCGCATAGAACGTAGGAACTGGCGTCGGCGTGGGTGTCGTATTGCCCCCGAAAAACGAACAACCGGCAAGGACCAGCGCCAGAAGCATGCTGAATACGAGAATCATGCCATTGAGTGAGAAGAGCCGGGCTTTCTTCAACTTAGCTGACATATGATCGAAACCTCCGTGCAACGTTTTTTATAGCAAAGTATAGGTCTTCTACCACTATCTTGCAGGCATATGTCAACATATTGAACGCCTGGCCCTCCTGGATGGTTTCAATTGCCCGGTTGCTGCAACGAAAAGCGAGCCGGAAATGCTGTTCCTGGCTCGCTTTTCGCCCATCTGATCTCCTACTCCTGAGAGAAGAAAACGCTTTTGACCTCTGTATAAAGCTGGACGGCATGCATGCCCATCTCGCGCCCGATGCCGCTTCTCTTATAGCCGCCGAAAGGCGCTTCGGTATGCACGCTGTGATTTGAATTGACGGAGAGAACGCCGGCGCGAATGCCCTTCGCCACACGAATAGCACGGCCTAGATCGCGCGTCCAGAGCGAACCGGCCAGGCCATATGGTACATCGTTCGCCAGCCGGACAGCCTCCTCTTCCGTATCAAACGGCAGGACGCAGACGACCGGACCAAAAATCTCTTCCTGAGCGACACGCATACGATTAGCAACATCGGTGAGAATGGCAGGTTGCAGGAAATAGCCCTCGCCTGCGTGCGCGGGAATCGTGCCGCCGCTGACAAGCTGGGCACCCTCCTGTCGGCCCAGCGCAATATAATCGAGCGCGCGCTGGCGTTGCCCCGCCGAAATGAGCGGCCCAACCTCGGTCTGCTCGTCAAGAGGCTGACCGACGTGCAGCGCCTCGGTGCGGTCGGCAAATCGCTGCACAAACTCTTCGTAGATGGGGCGCTGGACAAGGATGCGGGCGCGAGCGCAACAATCCTGCCCGCAATTGCCGAAGACGGCAAAGACGGACGACGCAATGCAGCGATCAAGATCGGCATCGGCGAAGACGACGTTTGCCGCCTTGCCGCCGAGTTCCAGCGAAACGCGGGTAATATTGTCGGCGCACAGGCGCATAATCTGCGAACCAACCTCGGTCGAGCCGGTAAACGAGACCTTCGCCACCAGCGGATGCGTGACCAGCGCGTTGCCGGTGGCCGAACCGGGGCCGGGCAGGACAGAGATCACGCCGGGCGGCAATCCCGCCTCCATCAAAATATCGGCCAGAGCCAGCGTCGAAAGCGGGGTGAGTTGCGCAGGCTTCACCACCACCGTATTGCCGCAGGCCAGGGCAGGAGCAATTTTCCAGCAGGCGATGACGAGAGGAAAGTTCCAGGGGGTAATCAGCGCGCACACGCCCACCGGCTCGCGCAGCGTCACTTCGAGACCGGAATCCTGCACCGGGATGGTCTCGCCAAAGATTTTGTTGGCCGCGCCGCCCCAGTATTCCAGCACGTTCGCGGCCAGCCCGACCTCGTCGCGTGCATCACGCACCGGCTTGCCGGCATTGCGCGCCTCAAGCGTGGCAAGCTCTTCGAGCCGCTGCCGTACCAACACCGCCGCCTGTAGCAGAATGCGCCCGCGCGCCGTCGCGCTCATACGCGGCCATGCCCCCTCTTCAAAAGCGCGATACGCTATCCGTACCGCCCGCTCGACATCCTCACGCCCGGCTTCAGCCACCCCGGCAAACGGCTGGCCCGTCCCCGGCTCAATAACCTCAAACGTCCTGCCATCAGCCGCAGGCACCCGCTCCCCGCCAAGCACTAAATCCTCTCGTTTCATATCCGTTGTCATACCTTTTTCTCCCTATCGGATTGTGGCGAAGTGCAAGCATCTCTCACCCACTCGGAACTTACAGTAAAAACACTTCTGTAGATTAGTATATCCCACATTCCAGGGAACTGGTTAAAAATGGGTAGATAATCTGCAAAAAAAGAGAACGCTCACAAAGCAGAGCTTCTCTGAGCGTTCTCCTGTCGCGCCAGCATAGCAGGTTATCTACTAACCGCTGACGCTCACATCATCGACAAAGAACTCGGAAGTGACCTGCGTGCCAGAGGTCTTTGCCTCGAAGACGAGCGTGACCGTCTGGCCCGCGTAACCGGCGAGAAGGCTGCTCACATCGACGTTGACCTGCTGCCACTGCCGGTTGGCATCGGTGTTGCAGGCTTTTTTCACCGTCCCGATCACGCTGCCGTTGCTATCGAGCAGGGCAACCGTGAAGGTATCGCGGCAGGATCTGGCCGTGCGATTCGTCACGCCATACCACCAGTAGTTAAGGGTAATGCTGCCAGCGTTAGCCGGTACGGTAAAGTCCTGACCAATGGCGTCATCGCAATAGCTGTAGCCACAGAGATCGGCGCTGTACTGGCCGCTATGCGGATTCGAGGTATCGATCAACTCGTAGCCAGCGGCAGAGGATTCCTGCCAGACACCGGAGCCATCCTCGAAGCTGCCATCCTGAATCAGCGAGCCGGAAGGCGGAACGGGCGTGGCCGTCGTCGTTGGAGTAGGCGGCGGCGTGCTGGTAGCTGTAGGCGATGGGCCGGGTGTAGGTGTCTGTGTAGGCGACGGCGTCGGGGAGGGCGTTCCCGTTGGCGACGGCGTGGGTGTCGGGCCGGGGCCTGTGCTGCCTGCCAGATCGCGAGCAATATTGTAGATATCGGGCGACCCCCAGCCGGTGGCCTCGTCATAGCCAGCCGTAGCGGGATAGTAGAGGTTGTTGCCGCTCGTGATGTCATGGAACGGCGGGTACGGCTCCTGCGCGTTCTCCAATCCGTAGAGGGCAGGATTGGCAAAACCCTCCCGCGACTTGCCCTGTTGTTGCAGATACTGGTTAATCAAAGCCGTGCTGCCCGCCCAGAGCGGAGCGGCGGCGCTGGTGCCGCCAACGACGATCCAGCCACTT
>Ga0209810_1005010_pt1 | contig 12266 bp, 11 predicted proteins | sample Coa_R1_7_FD_187159 | JGI IMG/M metagenome (GOLD analysis project Ga0209810, IMG submission 187159) | Surface soil microbial communities from Centralia Pennsylvania, which are recovering from an underground coalmine fire - Coalmine... | ecosystem: Environmental > Terrestrial > Soil > Unclassified...
GCATGTACCCCGACCGGATCGACGCGCGGAAGCTCGGCCGCGCGATGGGCGCGCAGCACATGCTGCGAGGCGCGGCGATCGGGCTGGCGCTCGTCCTCGGAGGCGTGCTGCTCCAGGTGGCGCGGCCGCTGCCGTTCGCGCTCGCGGCCGCGATCGTGCTGACAGGCGGCGTCGGCGTCGTCCTGCTGACGGAGCCCGAGGAGGCGGACGCGCGCGGCGACGCCCTGGCGCCGCTCCGGATCGTGCGCGAGGACCGCGACGTCCGGCACTTCCTGATCGTGAACACCGCGTGGGAGACGACCTTCGCCGGGATGCGGACCTTCGTCGTCCTCTACGTGGTGCGCGGCCTCCACCAGCCGCTCTACGTGTCGTCGGTCATCCTCGGCGCCGTCGCCGCCGGCTACCTCGTCGCTGCGATCGGCGTCGGCCGTCTGGGCGATCGGGTGGGGCTGACCCGCGTGATCCTGGTCGCGTCGTTCGTCTACGGCGTCGGCCTCGTAGCGGGGGCGTTCCCGCGCCACTGGCACTGGTTCTACCTCGGGCTCGTGTTCCTCGTCGCGATCGCGGCCGGTGCCGTGATGACGCTTGCGTGGGGCCTCCTCTATACGCTGATGGGCCACGAGGACGAGGGCGCCGTCGCGGGGCTCGCGACGATGACGAAGGGGATCGGCATCGTCGTCGGGCCGCTCGTCACCGGCGGCGCGATCGACCTGCTGAAGGGCGTCTTCGCGACGACCGACGGCTACGCGGCCATGTGGCCGGTGCTCGCCGTCCCGATCCTCGCCGCCATCCCGCTCCTCTTCCCGCTGCGCCGCGCCGAGCAGCGCGCGGCGGCTCAGGCCGGCGGGAGGTCGACGTAGAAGCAGGTGCCGCGGTCGCGCGGCAGGTAGCCGATGCGGCCGCCCATCCGCTGCACGAGCTCGCGCGCGATGTAGAGGCCGAGGCCGGTGCCGCCGATGCCGCGGCGCTGCGCCGGGTCGAGCCGGAAGAACTTCTCGAAGACGCGGTCGCGGTCGGCGGCCGGGATGCCGGCTCCCTCGTCGGCGACGGTGAAGCGCGCGCTCAGGTCGTGCTCTGCGACCGTCAGCCGGACCGGCCCGTCGGAGTACTTGAGCGCGTTGTCGACCAGGTTCGCGATCACCTGTCGCAGCCGGTCGAGGTCGCCCTGGACCGCCAGCCGGTCCGGCACGGAGACGATCACGCGCCCGCGGTCGCCCGCAGCGACGCCCTGCAGCACCGCATCGACCACCTCGTGCGCCTCGAAGGCGAGCAGCCGGGCGTCGAGGTTCGACGTGTCGAGGGCGCTCGTGAGCAGGATCTGGTCGAGGATCCTCGCGAGGCGCTCCGCCTGGTCGACGACCAGCTCGAGGAGCGCCGTCTGCTGCGCGTCGTCGAGCTCCGCCCGGCGTGCGAGCAGCGTCTTCGCGGCGCCGTACGCACCCGTCAGCGGCGTGCGCAGCTCGTGCGAGACGATCGCGACCATCTCGGTGCGCAGCCGGTCGAGGTCGCGCTCCGCCGTGACGTCGCGGAAGGTGTAGGCGACGGCGTCACCGGCGTCGATCGCGGCGACCGAGAGCCACCGCTCCTCCTGGCGGCCGCCGAACGGGAGCACCTCGGGCGCCGGCAGCGCCCCCCGGCGTGCGACGGCGACGCGGCTCGTGACGAGCTCCCAACCGGGGAGCGCCTCGGCCGCCGACCGTCCCGCGACCTCCGCGGCCGCGACGCCGAGGACGGCCTCGGCGGCCGCGTTCAGCAGCTCGATGCGCCCGTCCTCGCCGACGAGCAGCACGCCCTCCGCGACGTGGTCGAGCGTCAGCGCCGCGCGGGCGCGCGCTTCCGCCTCCGCCCGCGCGCGCAGCAGCTCGCGCTCGTACCGCCGCCGCTCGGAGACGTCGAGGAACGTGGCGCGGACGACGCGGGCCTCGCCGGAGTGGTCGCGCACGAGCACCGCGTTCAGGAGCACGGGCAGCCGCGTGCCGTCGCCGCGGAGGAGCTCGCCCGCGATCTCGTGCACCTCGTCCTGCATCTGCAGGAGCGGTGCGACGTGCGTCTCGTGGTAGATGCGCGAGCCGGGCGCCAGGAGGTCGTGGAGCCGCAGCCGCCCGACGACGTCGTCGTGCTCGAGCGACAGCCAGGTGAGCAGCGTGCGGTTCGCCCGCACGATCGTCCCGTCGGGCACGAACGACAGGTAGCCGACGGGCGCGTTCTCGTAGAGGTCCTCCGCGCTCTCGTGGAGCGGACCGGTGTCCTGCCTGCTTCCTTCCATCTCAGAGAAACGCGCGGATCGCCTCGACCGTCTCCTTCGGCGCGCTCAGGTTCGGGCAGTGCCCCGACGCCTCGAGCTGCACGAAGACGCTGCCGGGGAGGTGCTCGTGCACGTAGCGGCCGACCGCGTCCGGCGCGATCACGTCGTGGCTGCACTGCAGCACGAGCGACGGCGTCCGCACCCGGCCGAGGTCGGCGCGATTGTCGGAGGTGAACGTGACCCGCGCGAAGTGCCGCGCGATCGCCGGGTCGGTGCGGCAGAAGCTGTTCGTCAGCTCCTCCTGGAGCTCGGGCCGGTCGGGGCGGCCCATGATCGCGGGCGCGTACGTGTGCGACCAGCCGAGGTAGTTGTCGTCGAGCGCCTCGAGGACGCCCTGGATGTCGTCGTTCGAGAAGCCGCCGACGTATCCGTCCTCGTCGACGTAGCGCGGGGAGGGGCCGATCAGCACGAGCTTCGCGAACCGCCCGGGCTCGGCGGCTGCGGCGAGCACGCCGATCATCGCGCTGACGGAGTGCCCGACGAAGATCACGTCGTGGAGCTCGAGCTCGCGGCAGAGCTCGAGGACGTCGTCGGCGTACCCCTGCAGCGTCGAGTACTTCTCGCGGTCGTAGGCGGCGAGGTCGGACTTGCCGGCGCCCACGTGGTCGAAGAGCACGATCCGGTAGTCGTCCTCGAACGCAGGTGCGACGTGGCGCCACATCGCCTGGTCACAGCCGAAGCCGTGCGCGAAGAGCATCGGCTGCCCGCGAACCGGGCCGGCGAGCGTCACGTTGTTCCGCTCCGTGACGCCCATCGCGGGATCGTATCGCTGCCCGATGCGACGGTGCCCCGATGAGTTTCCGCGCGCGGGCGCGTCCAACGGTCGTGACGGGCACGGTAGGATCGGCGCCGATGGCGACCACCGTCGACGTCGGCGCGGAGCTCGAGCAGTACCGCCGCGAGCTCACGGGCTACTGCTACCGCATGCTCGCCTCGCCGTTCGAGGCGGAGGACGCGGTGCAGGAGACGATGATCCGCGCCTGGCGCGCCTACGAGCGCTTCGAGGGGCGGTCGGCGCTTCGCTCGTGGCTCTACCGGATCGCGACGAACGTGTGCTTCGACCTCCTGAACGGCCGTGAGCGGCGGCCGCGGCCGATGGACCTGGGCCCCGCCGGGGCGCCGGTGCTCGAGAACCTGAACGTCCCGGCCGAGGTGACCTGGCTGCAGCCGATGCCCGACTCGCTCCTCCCGGAGGAGGCGGCGATCGAGCGGGAGAGCGTTCGGCTCGCGTTCGTGGCGGCGCTGCAGCACCTGCCGCCGCGGCAGCGTGCCGCGCTGATCCTCGCGGAGGTGCTCCGCTGGCAGGCGAGCGAGATTGCGGAGCTGCTCGAGACGAGCGTCGCCTCCGTGAGCAGCGCGCTGCAACGGGCGCGCGCGACGATCGCCTCGCGCGACCTGAGCCGCTCGCAGCCGGCGGCGGAGGTGGACGCCGAGCTGCTCGAGCGGTACGTGGCGGCGTTCGAGGCGTACGACATCGACGCGCTGACGTCGTTGATCCAGGAGGACGCGACCCAGTCGATGCCGCCGTTCGACCTCTGGCTGAAGGGGCGCGACGACATCTTCACGTGGTGGCTCGGCCCCGGCATCGGCTGTCGCGGCTCCCGCGTGCTGCCGGTCGGGGCGGTCAACGGCTCCCCGGCGTTCGCGCAGTACAAGCCGGCGGAGGACGGGGGCTACGCGCCGTGGGCGCTACAGGTCCTCGAGATCGAGGACGGCCGCATTGCCGAGCTCACGTTCTTCCTCGACACGGACGTGCTCTTCCCGCTCCTCGGGCTGCCGCCGCGGCTCGACGCCTAGCACCTCGCAGAGCCCGGCGAGCTCGATCAGCTCGACCAGGTCGTCCGGCGCGTCCCGGAGGTCGACCCGGTAGCCGCAGCGGCGGGCCGCGAGCTGCAGCCGTGCGAGCGCGTCGACGATCTCCAGGCCCGCCATCGCCCGTTGGACCTGCGGCGGCCGGGAAAGTCATCGGCTGCAGATTCCCTGGGTCAGCGGTGACCGCGGCGCTCCGCTCGCCGGAGCGCGTCGAGCCGCCGGCGGTCCTGCTTCGTCGGCCGCGCACCGAGGTCCGCACCGAGCGGAGGCGGGGCGATCCGCCGCTGCAGCGCCGCCTGCTCGCGCGCCGCGCGCGACTCGGGCCGCTCCTCGTACAGCCCCTGCGCGACGCTCGCTGGGCCGCGCCGGTCCGCGACGGCGCGGACGTCGACCGTCCACTCCGTCGTCCCGACACGGATCTGGACCGTGTCGCCGGGCCGTACGTCCTTCGCCGGCTTCACCCGCGCCCCGTTCACGTGCACGTGCCCGCCGAGCACGGCCTCCGTCGCGAGCGCGCGCGTCTTGAAGAAGCGCGCCGCCCACAGCCACTTGTCGACCCTGCATTTCCTCCACGCGTCATCGGCCCCGGCCACCCCCGAATGGTGGCACCAGGAGCGGCGCGCGGCACGGCGCGGGAACGGCGGTTCGGCGTTCGGGCCGAACCGCAGCTCGAGGAGGTGTCAGACACCTCTCGAAGGTGTCTGACACCGTTAGCGGCTGCGGCCGCACTCGCACACAAAGGACTGCCTCGGGCTCGCCGCCGCAAAGCCGACGCCCTCTGCAACGCCCACGTGTCGACCCGACCCGTCGCCACCGCCGTATATTCGTGCCATGCGGATGGGGGCCGTCCACCTCACGGTTGCCGACCTCGACCGCTCGCTCGCCTACTACCGCGACGCGATCGGCCTGCGCGTCCACGACCGCGTGGACGGGACGGCGCGCCTCGGCGCGGGCGGGGAGGACCTGCTCGTCCTGACCGAGCAGCCGGGCGCCCTGCCGGCCGACGGCTACTCCGGGCTGTTTCACTTCGCGCTGCTCGTGCCGGCGCGGGAGCACCTCGCGCGCTGGCTCGCGCACGCTGCGTCGGACCGCGTCCCGCTCTCCGGCCTCTCCGACCACTTCGTCAGCGAGGCGATCTACCTGCGCGATCCCGACCACCACGGGATCGAGATCTACGCCGACCGGCCGCGCGAGCTGTGGGAGGGGAGGGTGGAGCGGATGACGACGCTTCCGCTCGACACCGACGACCTGCTCCGAGGTGTCGAGCCCGCCCCCTTCGGCGGCCTGCCGGAGGGCACGACGATGGGCCACGTCCACCTGTCGGTCGCCGACGTCGCCGCGAGCGTCGCGTTCTACCGCTCGCTGGGCTTCGACCTGATGGCGACGTACGGCGACCAGGCGGCGTTCCTCGCCACGGACGGCTACCACCACCACCTCGGCCTGAACACGTGGCAGAGCCTCGGCGCGCCGTACGCGCCCGACGACCGCGCCCGCCTCACGCGGGTGACGGTGCTCGGGGCGCCCGAGGAGCGTGACGTGCGCGACCCGTCGGGCATCCCGCTCGAGCTCGCCGCGGCAGCCTGACGAACCGCCCCGGGAACGTCTATAGGCTTGGCGCGCGATGGAAGCCGAGAAGCTCGGGCTCGACACGCAGCGCGACCTGAAGGGCGTCTACCGCTACTACGAGCTCGCGAAGCGGGCCGAGTGGCAGGTGCGCGACCTGCCGTGGGGCGACATCCCGCCGGTGCCGGAGTACACCGGCTCGCCGCAGAAGCTGGCGCGCCGCCGCGACCTGTGGCGGTCCGTGATCACCCAGCAGCTGCAGGCCGACGAGCTCGCGGTGGAGATGGCGACCCAGCTCTTCTCGATCGCCCCCGACCACGAGGCGAAGCTCTACTACACGACGATGGTGCAGGACGAGTCGCGTCACACCGAGGCGTGGCTGAAGCTGATCGAGGAGGCGGGCGGGATGGCCGAGCGCGACCCGCACCTCGACCGGCTCGCCCACATGACGCTCGACGCCGACACGCTCGAGGAGAAGGTCTTCCTGATGCAGGTGTTCTACGAGCGGCTGATCATCCCGCGCTTCCGCATGATCGCCCGCTCGTCACGCGGCACCGTCCTCGAGGACCTCTGCAACCGTCTCGCGATCGACGACGGGATCCACCACGGCGCGGGCATGGCCTACGAGCGCGTGCTGCTCCAGGGCGCCGGTCGCCGCGTGCAGTCGAAGCTGATCGAGGCGGCGAACCGGATGCTGCCGCTCTTCGCCAAGCACGCGCTCTGGCGACCGAAGGCGCGCGAGTTCATCGGCGCGCTCATGCGCGAGACCGACATCCGCATGCTCAAGGAGGACCTCGAGCACGGCGTGCGCCTCGCGAAGTCGCTGGGGGTGGACGTCAGCGACATCCAGCTCCCCGCCGAGCTGCACTGATCGCTATCGCTGCTCGAGGATCAGGCGCGCGCCGCCGCGGAGCGGCAGCACGTCCTCGACGTGGGCGTGCGTCGAGCCGAGCGTCAGCTCGTCGCCCGGCGCGGGCGCCCGCTCCAGCTGGATTCGCCCCGTCGCGATCACGACGCCGTCACGCCGCAGCTCGTATTCGTAGTCGCCCACCGCAGGTCCCCGGCCGCGCAGCGTACATTAGGCCCGGTGCCCGACCTTCCCCAGAGCGGCGGCTGCCTCTGCGGCGGCGTCCGCTTCGAGCTGGACACCGTCCCCGAGACCGCGTCCTACTGCCACTGCACCCGCTGCCAGCGTCGCACGGGCACGGCCGCCTCGGTGCAGACGAGGGTGTCGGCCGACGACCTGCGCGTCGTCGCCGGCGAGGAGCTCGTGCGCGAGTGGGCGCCCGCCGACGGGTGGGCGAAGTGCTTCTGCGGCCGCTGCGGCGGCGCGCTCTGGAGCCGCGACCCTGAGACGGGCGCGCTCGGTGTCCGGCTCGGCGCCTTCGACTCCGACCCCGGCGTGCGGCCGTCGTACCGGCAGTACGTGGCCTACGCCGCCGCCTGGGAACAGATCCCCGACGACGGCCTGCCGCGCTTCGACGAGCGGCGGCCGCCCGGCTGACGTGCCGCGCGCGGCGAAGCGCCGGGCGAAGGCGACGCCGACGACGCTGCGGGCGCGGATCGCAGAGCTCGAGCGCGAGCGGCAGCTCCTGAACGCGATCGCGAACTACGCGCCGAGCCTGATCTGCCTCGTCGACGACGACGGGCGCGTGCGGCCGTACGCGACGAACCGTGCGTTCGAGCGGACGCTCGGCTGGGAGCCGCACGAGACGGGCGGCGTCCTCTTCTGGGAGCGCTACGTCCCGGACGGCGAGCGGGCGGCGGCGCGCGACTGCATCCTCTCGGCCGTTCGAACCGGCGGCACCAGCGAGTGCGAGGGGCGGTGGCTGCAGCGCGACGGCGGCGAGATCGACGTGGCGTGGGCGTGCACGCCCCTGCCACGGCTCGAGAGCGGCCCCATCTGGCTCGTCAGCGGCACCGACATCACGGACCGGAAGCGCCACGAGGCGGAGGTCCGGCGCTCGCGGGCGCGCATCGTGGCGGCGGCCGACGACGCCCGGCGGAAGCTCGAGCGCAACCTGCACGACGGCGCGCAGCAGCGGCTCGTCGCGCTGCTCCTGCACCTCCGCAACGCGCAGCGTGGGGCCGTGCCCGTCGCCACCGCGGTGGAAGCCGCGGTGGCCGAGCTCGCCGCCGCGGTGAAGGAGCTGCGCGAGCTCGCGCAGGGCATCCACCCCTCCGCGCTCGCGGACCGTGGGCTCGCGGCGGCGCTGCGGATCGTGGCGGCGCGCACGCCGGTACCCGTGGAGCTGGACGTGACCGAGACGCCGCTCGAGACGAGCATGGCCGTCGCCGCGTACTACATCGTCAGCGAGGCGTTGAACAACGTCGCGAAGTACGCGGGTGCCGGACGCGCCGCCGTCCGCGTGCGCGAGACCGACCGCGCGCTCGTGGTCGTGGTGGAGGACGACGGCCGCGGCGGCGCCGACCCGGCGCTCGGGACCGGCCTCGCCGGCCTGGCCGACCGCGTCGCCGCGTTCGAGGGCTCGCTCACCGTCGACAGCCCCCACGGCGGCGGGACGCGCCTCCGCGCGGAGCTGCCGTTCTCCTGAGCCGAGGCCACGACCGTCGCGTGAGGCCGCTCCTCCTCCTGCACGGCCTGATGGACGCGCCGTGCACCTGGAAGCTCGTGCGCCCGCGCCTGTCGGCCGAGCTCGACGTGCTCGCGCCGGCGCTCCCCGGCCACGACGGCGGGCCGCCGCTCGCTGAGATCGGCGGTGTCGGCGGTGTCGTCCCGTACCTCGAGCGGCTGCTCGACGACGCGGGCCACGCGACGGTGGACGTCGCCGGCAACTCGCTCGGCGGCTACCTCGCGTTGCGGCTCGCGGAACGCGGACGCGCGCGGACAGTGGTCGCGTTCGCGCCCGGCGGCGGCTGGGCGCCGGGCGACGCCGCGCGCGAGAACGTCCTCGCGCTGCAGCGGCGCATCCACCGCACGCTGCAGCGTGGCGGCGACCTCGCGGGAGCGGTGGCGACACCCGAGGGCCGGCGCCGCGTCACGCGCTACCTGACCGTGCGCCACGAGCACCTTCCGCCGGAGCTCCTGCTCGAGCAGCTCGTCGCCTCCTCGCGCTGCGACCTCGACCCGTTCGTCGACGAGGCGCTCGCGAACGGCTGGCCGCTCGACGCGGAGCGGGTGACGTGCCCCGTGCGGTTCGTGTGGGGCAGAGCCGACGCGCTCCTCGAGTGGCCGGCTGCCGCAGCGCGCTACCGGGCGCTCTTCCCTACGGCAGACTGGATCGAGCTCGACGACGTCGGCCACGCACCCCAGCTCGACGTCCCGCTCGAGACGGCCGAGCTGATCCGCGGCTTCGCGCGCATCCAGTAGCGAAGCTGGCTGCGGGACGACGACCACGGAGTGGCGAGTCTCAGCCGAGTCTCAGCCCCGAGAGCCGTTGCCGGATGGGCGCACTCCAGGCGCGGATTCAGGTCGGGGCGGTCTGTCCCCAGAACGAGGGATTTCGTCGCGGAGCCGACTGGGCGCGCCTTGACACTCGGTCCGACGCTGGTAGAACCGGCGGTCGAAGTGGGGTCGTCGGGGGTCTTTCAGATGCTGCTTACACGGTGCGCAGTCCGGGGCGGCCCGGCGATCGCAACGTTCGCCGCCGCCACCTGTTGCTTCCTGCTCCTTGCCGGTGCGGCCCGGTCGAGCGGCTCATATTCGAGCGGGGTCCTCGCCGACAACCCGGCAGGTTATTGGCGGCTCGACGAGACGACGGGGAGTTCGCTTGGCGACTCGTCGTCCAACGGAAACACCGGGACGTACGTCGGTTCGCCGACCCGCGGCGTGCCAAACCCCGAGATGGCTGACGGCGACACGGCGGTCTCGTTCGACGGATCGGGGAACCAGTACGGCCAGGTCCCCGACGCAACGAACCTGAACCCGCCCGGTTCGTTCACGCTGGAATGCTGGGTGAAGCTGAACAACGTGACGACGCGGCAGCGTTTCATCGCAAAGTCCAGCGCTCCGACAACCTACAGCGGCTACGGCTTCGGGCTCGAGTCGAACGGCCATCTGAAGTTCACCCTGTTCGGCGTCGTCGACTACGTCTCATCGTCTTCGTCTCTCGTTGCGGGGGCTTGGACGTATGTTGCGGTGACCTTCAACGGCGCCGGAGCGACGTTCTACGTCAACGGCGTTCGCAAGGACACGATCACGGGGTCGTACTCGGTTCGGCCCACGTCGGCGCCGCTGCTCCTCGGCAAATGGTCGAACGGCGAGCCGATGAACGGAAGCTTGGACGAACCGGCCGTCTACGAAGCGGCGCTGTCTGATGCCCAGATCCAAGCGCATTACGCCGACGCGTCGGCGGCCGGCCCAGTCCCGATGGCGCCTTCGCCATCAGTCTCCGGGACGCCGGCGCAGGACGCGACGCTGACCGCCTCGAACGGAGGTTGGTTGAACGAGCCGACGTCGTTCTCCTACCAATGGCAGCGCTGCAGCTCGTACTCGGCGGTCACCGAAGCCGATGCACCGCGCGCGTATTGGAGATTGGGAGAGGCCGTCGGTCCGACGGCAATCGATGCAAGCGGGCACGGCAACACCGGTACCTATTCTTCAACCGGCGTAACGCTGAACGGCGGCCCGGCGATCGGAACGTCGAACGGCGAAGTGGATACGAGTGCGACCTTCGGCGCCGGGGCGAACATGCTCGCCCCCTCGCTTAACGACTGGAACCCGGGAACCGGGCTAACACTCGAGGCATGGGTGTGGGCCACGTCGGGCTACTCGACCACCTTCCTGTCAAAAGCCTCGTCGTCCTCGTTGTCGTTCGCGCTCGGCGCCGGAGGCACCTACACCTCCAACGTGCCAACGTTCGCCCTCAGCATCAGCGGACAGAGCAGGTCGGTGACGGGTCCGGCGCCCCTTCCCAACGGGTGGGCGTTCATCGTTGGCACATACGACGGCACCACCATGAAGCTGTACGAGAACGGTGCCCTGGTTCAGTCCCTTTCGGTCGCCGGCTCCATCGACAACGCGCTGAGCACGTTTGGCCTCGGCACGAACAACGAGTCGAACGTCTTCAGCGGGAGCCTCGACGAGGTCGCGATTTTCGATCGGGCGCTGTCGGCGGCCGAGGTCTCAGCTCAGTACGCCGCAGCGGGTCACGGCTGCTCGGACATCGACGGTGCGACGAGCCAGAGCTACTCGCTGACCGGGAGCGACGTCGCAAGCCGTGTCCGCGTCCAGGTGAGAGCCTCCAACGGCGAAGGTTCGTCATCGGCTTTGAGCGGCGAGACTGCGGTCGTCGCATCGGGCATCCCTGACATCGTCAGCAACCCGTCGGTCGCGGGGTCGGGCCAGGTCAGCACCGCCGTCACCGCCGAGAACGGAACCTGGACGAACGCCCCGACGTCCTATAGCTATCAGTGGCAGCGATGCAGCCTCTACAGCTCAACCACGGAGGCACTGGATCCTCGCGGATACTGGCGGCTCGGCGACGCGCCGGGATCCGCCCTCGCCGTCGATAGCAGCGGGTACGGCAGCATCGGGACCTTCGGTTCGGGAGTTTCGCTGGGCGGCGGTTCAGCGATCGGAGCGGGAAACGGGGAAATTGACTCGAGCGCGACGTTCGCTGCGGGCGCCTCCATGACTGTTCCTTCCCTCTCGGACTGGAGCCCGGGATCCTCGCTCACGGTCGAGGCATGGGTCCTCGCAACCTCCGGCTACCCGACCACGTTCGTCTCGAAGTCATCGCCGTACCCGACGGCATTTGCGCTCAGTGCCGACGGAACCTACTACGACAATACGCCTGGATTCTCGTTATTTGTCGGTGGCCAGGGCTATGCCGTCAACGGACCTTCTCGTCTGAGCGGCTGGAATTTTCTCGTCGGCACCTATGACGGGTCGGCGATGAAGCTCTATGTGAACGGAATCCTTGCCGCGTCTCGCTCCGTCTCGGGTCCGATCGACAACCCTTCGAATAGCACGTTCGGGCTCGGAACGATCAACGAGAACAACGTGTTCTCGGGTTCGCTCGACGAGGTTGCGATCTTTTCAAGGCCGCTCACGGCGGCCCAGATCGCCTCCCAATATGCGGCCGTCAATGCCGGTTGTGCGGACATCGCCGGTGCGACGAGCGAGAGCTACGAGGTCGCCGCGGCGGATGTTGGTAGTCGCCTACGGGTGATCGTGACTGCCACTAACGCGGACGGGGCGAACACTGCGACTGCCGAGTCCGTGCTCGCGACAGGCGTTACCAGAGTCGACAAGTCGGCCGAGCGTGGGTTTAACGCCGCCATGCCGTTTCTCTGCACCTGCAAAGGGATGGCTGGAGAGCCGGTAAACACGGCGGACGGTGACTATGTGGAAACGAGCGTAGATTCGTCCGTCCGCACCTATGGCGGACCGCTCGACTTCGAGCGCACCTACGACGCGAACTTCGCCGAGGAGCAAGCACAGGGGAGAAGCACCCCTGGCCGCCTCGGCTACGGCTGGAATGACAACTGGGCGATTTCGCTCAAAGCCAGCGGTGGGTCGGTGACGATCACGCAAGCCGGCGGAGCGACCGTTCAGTTCGTCGCGCCGGTGAACGGGGACTGCACCGCGCCCTTCGTAGGTCCCGGCACCAGCGGCACGTAC